>Ga0209640_10003761_pt1 | contig 13285 bp, 11 predicted proteins | sample RifCSP10_1_FD_184018 | JGI IMG/M metagenome (GOLD analysis project Ga0209640, IMG submission 184018) | Soil microbial communities from Rifle, Colorado - Rifle CSP2_sed 10_1 (SPAdes) (version 2) | ecosystem: Environmental > Terrestrial > Deep subsurface > Rock core/Sediment | place: Rifle...
ACGGCCAGAGCGCGGCGCGTGGGTTATCGCTCGCAAGGATTGCCTGAATCGCCTTCTCGTAATAATTCAGGCGCGCGGGATGGATGCGCGGATCCACGCGATTGCTTTCCATTGCAGATTCAAACGCCAGTTTCCATTCCGGCATCCATACACTCATGATGGATGGATCCAACTCAGAGGCGCCCAGCAAGCTAATTAATCCTGCGTTCATTTCCGGACGTTGAGCTGTTTCGGCTCTCGACGCGAACTCCAGCATCAGACGGCGCTCCTGCAATGGCGGGCCCGAGAGTTCCGCCACGGCATTGACCGCGTGATACAGTGACTTCATGTACTGCGCCACATCCTGCGGTGTGACCGTATCGCCGGTCTCAAGCAGGTCGCGCCAGATCTGGCGTGCGTGTGAGAGCAGAATGCGGGAACGCTGCAATGCAGGAGCAGGCGCATTGAACTCAAAACCCGCCCGCAATCCAGCCTGCACAAACTCGAAGAACTTCTCACGCTCGTAAAGAAGCAGAGGATCATACATCTCCCAGCCCAGCCACGGGTCGAGGCGCAGCTCGCGGGGCCGCTTGAACTCAGTCCTGGCACGGCGACTGATATCCAGGTGGAAATCAGGCGTGAGTCTCACAAATTCGCGCCTGTGCTTTGGCTCGCTGGCGTGGACAAAGATTACATCAATATCCGCCGTGCCGCCCAGGATGGGATCTGTATCGGAGGCAAGCGCGCCTGTCAGATACGCAGCGATGATATCGGGATCGTTGAAGGCGCGCTGTTGCGCGGTCTCTTTGGCGATTCGGATCAGTGATTCACGCGTGACTCGCATAAGGCTCCATTATTCGTCCTGACTGTGCTGGACGAAGTTTGTCGTCGAAGGGCGACTTTTCCAAAAACATGCGCTTCGTCTGCGCTCGCCTAGCGGCTTACTCCGCTCAGCGCGAATTAATCAGGCAGGGGCAATGTCTGTTGAAAAGGCGGCAGGCTAAGGCTTTGTCTGATGCGGTTCTCTATCAATTTCAAATCTTCAGGGTTCTGGATAACGTTCAGGTTATTTGTATCAACGATCAAAACGGGCGCATGGTCAAAAGGCTTTGCAAAGAAATCGTCGTAAGCGTGATTGAGTTCGTCAATATAGGAGCGTTCCATTTGCCGCTCATAAGAACGGTCGCGCAAGGCAATGCGCTGCATAAGAGTATCGGTGCTGGCTTGCAAGTATACAAGCAAATCCGGTTTTTGGATTTTCTCCGCCAGCGCTTCATGTACTTTGTAATACATGTCGAGTTCGTCACCTTTGAGATTGATGCGTGCAAAGAGAGCATCCTTGGCAAATGTGTAATCAGCAAGGAGGTTTCTGCCAGTTGAGATCATTTCGTTCACGGTGCGCCGCTGTTGATGATAGCGGCTCAACAGAAAGAATATCTGCGTTTGAAACGCATATCGCTCGCGGTCGCTATAGAAATCGGAGAGAAACGGATTCTCCTCAAAGACCTCCAAAAGTATTTCGGCGTTAAAAGTATTTTGAAGAAGGCGGGCCAGGGTGGTCTTGCCGACTCCGATGACCCCTTCGATGGCAATATACATGGGCAGGCTCCCGGAGTGAAGTGAGTTAAGGATACCATAACCCTTCGACTTCGCTCAGGGTGTGTCAGGTGTCCAGTTTCATGAAAGATGAAAGAGGAACATGTGAAAAGAAAAGCCCTCACCATTTGGCAAGGGCTGACTGATCGCTGTTCACTGATTACTGAACATTGGCCACTTCCAACTCTTCCTGTTTCTTGAACTGGCTCATATACAGGTCGTAATAGAAGCCTTGTTTTGCCAGCAGTTCGTCGTGCCTGCCGCGTTCGATGATCTGACCATCCTTCAATACCAGGATCACATCTGCGTTGTGGATGGTTGACAGGCGATGGGCGATGACGAATGCCGTGCGACCTTCAAGCAACTGGTCGAACGCTTTTTGGATAAGACGCTCGGTTCGTGTGTCCACGCTCGAGGTGGCTTCGTCCAAAATGAGGATGCGCGGGTCTGCAAGCGCGGCGCGCGCAATGGAAAGCAACTGGCGTTGTCCCTGTGAGAGGCCTGAACCGCGTTCGCCCAGAACGGTCTGATATTTATCGGGCAGACGTTCAATGAACGAATCGGCATTCGCGAGCTTGATGGCGGCCATCACTTCCTCGTCGGTCGCATTTGGTCGTCCAAAGCGGACATTTTCCATCACAGTCGTACTGAACAGGAATGTATCCTGAAGAACGATGCCAATCTGTTCGCGCAGACTCTGCATGCTGACGTCGCGCACATCAATGCCGTCGATTTTGACCGAGCCATTCGTCACATCATAGAAGCGCGGGATCAGGTTGATGATGGTCGTCTTGCCCGCGCCGGTCGGGCCGACGATGGCGATAGTTTGCCCGGGTTGCGCGGTGAATGAAACATCTCTTAAGACAGGCACGCCATCTTCATAGGAGTGGGTCGCCTGCTCAAATTCAACCAGACCCTTGATCTCAGGCATTTCCTGCGCGGCAGGCTTATTGTTCACAGCAGGCTTTTCATCGAGAATGGTAAAGATACGTTCCGCGCCCGCAATGGCGTTTTGAATATTCGTCCACAGAACTGCAATTTGTTGGATGGGCTGGTTGAAGCGTTGGACATATGCAAGAAAGGTCACAACCAACCCAAGCGTGACCGTTGTGCCAAAGAGTGTTTGTCCTTTGAGCAGGTACCATCCGCCCACGCCCGTAACGATCGCCAGCGCAACATAAGATAGCGCTTCCAACGTCGGGGCAAGCGCAGAGGTGTATGCCACGGCGCGCACATTTGCATCCCGGTTCGCGGCATTGACCTCCTTGAACTGCTCGATGTTTTCATCCGCACGATTGAAAGCCTGCGCCTCGCGCACTGCCGCAATGCTTTCCTGCAACTCGGCATTGACATTGCCTATTTCTTCGCGCGATATACGGAAGGCTTTGCGCGCCTGCCCGGAGAAGTACAAGGTTGCGAGGAACATGACCGGCGCAACAGCCAATGACAGCAAAGCGAACGGCAGATTGGTGGTGACCATGTTATAGGACACCCACACCAGGGATAGAACGCCCCCAAAGACGTTGACCAGCGCGAATGAGAAGGCCTGCTCGATGGCGGTCGTATCGTTGGTAATGCGGCTCATCAAGTCACCTGCTTCGTGCTCGGAGTAATAACTCAGTGAGAGGCGATGCAATTGCTCGAATACTTCCACGCGCAGGACGCGCAACACGTGCTGGCCCGTCCATGCCATGGTGAAGAAGGTCAGGCCTGTAAGGATGGCACCGAGAACAAACAAACCGATCATGACCAGGATGAGACGGAACAAGCCTTCCGCGCGCTGGTCGCTTGTCGTCGTCGCGGGGTCAGGAGTCTTAAATCCGCCGAGGCTGTAGGCGCGATAGATGAGGCTGCGTGTGGGCGACAACGTGGATGGATCGTCTGTGGCAAGGTAACAGCTGGAAGAGGTTTGTACGGTTTGTGAATCAGCCTGCGGCGCGAAGGGAGCGACCCCCCCAAATGCAGAAGCGCCTGCAGGGACCAGGAAGCAATCCGTTGCCTGACCCATCAGTTCGGGAGCTGTCACCTGAGTCCAGGTTGAAACAATGACGAAGAGGACAGCCAGCGCGATCATATACCAGTACTGGATGAAATATCTGCCAAGCCGGGCGAGGGTTTCGCTCAGCGCGCGCGGTTTGATGGTCTCTTGATTGAGTAATCCGCCAAAGCGGCCGGGACCCATCATTGGCTAATCCTCCTGTAACAGACCCTGAAGGTTTTAAGTTGAAAATTCCTAATCATGTTGATGCCCTGTAAGAAACCTTTAGGGTCTCTGAGTTTCTCGTAAAAGTTGAGAGTTGTAAATTTCCGCGTAGATGGGGCTGTCTTCCATCAGGTCGGCGTGATTGCCCTGCGCGACGATCGCACCCTTTTCAAGAACAAGGATCTTATCGGCATTGATCACAGTGCCGATGCGTTGCGCAATGACGAACGATGTGCGGCCATACATGAGTTGATCGAGTGCTTTTTGAATCTGCGCTTCGGTGTTGAGGTCAACGGACGAGGTTGAGTCATCCAGGATGAGGATGCGCGGGTTGAGAAGCAGGGCGCGCGCAATGGCGACGCGTTGCTTCTGTCCGCCAGAGAGTGTCTGACCGCGCTCGCCGACGTGCGTGTTGTAACCATCGGGGAAGGACATGATGAAGTCATGCGCGGCCGCAGCTTCTGCAGCAGATTCGATTTCCGCCTGCGAGGCGTCGGGTTTGCCAAAGGCGATGTTCTCGCGAATCGTCCCACCGAACAAGGTTGTTTCCTGAAGAACGATCCCGATTTGTGAACGAAGCGAATCGAGAGTCACATCGCGTAGGTTATGGCCATCGATCGTGATCCTGCCCTCGCTCGGGTCATAGAAGCGCGGCAACAGGTTGATGATCGTCGTCTTGCCTGACCCTGTCGCACCGAGCAGCGCGATCGTCTCACCCGATTTCGCTTCAAACGAGACGTTATTCAAAACGGGTTCACCTCCACCGAAATAACGGAAGGTCACGTTCTCGAATTTAACATTTCCATTCACTGCGGGGAGTTTGATTGCGTCAGGCTTATCCACGATATCAGACCTGGCATCCAGAATCTCAAAGATACGCTCGGCGGACGCGCCAGCCTGTCCCATTTGCGTGATGATCATGCCGAACATCATGATGGGGAAGAACAGATACATCAAGTAGAGGGAGAACTCCTGCCAGGCGCCGAGACCAAGCGTGCCCGCGATAATTTGCTTGCCGCCCACATAGAGGATCGCGGCCTGTCCGAGATTCGCCACCAAGAACACGAACGGGAACATAAAGGTGAACAAGCGCGAGACCGCGATCTGCTGGTTCATCGCCGCATCCGCCGCATGTTTGAATTTTGCCTGCTGTTCCTTCTCACGCGTAAAGGCCTTGATCACTTTGATGCCCGCCAGATTCTCCTGCAACACCGTGTTCAAGTGAGACAGCTTCTGCTGCACCCTGGTGAACATGGGCTGGGCAAGGCTCGCAAAGATGACAAACATTACCATCGCAACCGGCAGGATGGGCATGGCCGTCCATGCAAGCGAAACGTTTGATGTAAACAAAATAATGATCGTGCCTGTCAGCAGGATCACCGCGCCCACGAGCTGCAAGAGTCCCTGACCGATGAACAAACGCACTTTCTCCACATCATCGGTCGCGCGGATCATCAATTGTCCCGTCTGATTTTTGTCGTGATATGAGAAGGAAAGGTTTTGGATTTTCGCATACAGGTCATTGCGCAGATCATAGGCGACAGCCTGCGAATTTTTCTCCGCCCAGAATGCCTGCAAAAATGCAAAGATGCCGCGCAATGCCGCGAAGATCACGATGGCAACCAACGCATATAAGAGGACCTGCGGAGCGCTGGTGACCTCCGCTTCCAACTGGACTTTGAGCTGGTCCAGCGTTAAGGAGGTTGGTCTGCCTGTAGCTTCGAGAATCTTCGGCAATGCCGCGCCGACGAATTGCGCGGGGATCTGATCAAGGGCTTTCAAAATCTGATCCGAGATATAGCCGCTTGTCACTGCATCAATGACGTTGCGGATCATGCGAGGCACCGCCAGTTGAGAGAGTGTGGCAATGACAAGAAAAATATACGGTAAAAGAGCCTGACGTTTATAGTTCGTCAGGTATTTGATGGCGCGTCCGATGCCCTTGAATGAGGGTCGCTTGCCGCCGCGTCCGCGGGTTTGGGGTCGGGTCATGGTTGCTTGCAAGGTGAAAGTTCCTCTCTAAAAGTATTTCCTATAATTATGTCATGCTGAGCGGAGCGAAGCATCTCTACTCCGAAAGTACGAGACTCTTCGGTCGCAACAGGCGCTCCCTCAGAGTGACATGGTGTTTATGGAGTGTATGACTTCGTTGTGAATTACGTGCCAAGAGTTTGGGGATATTAAGCCACCGGTTGAACCAGTTCTGCTTCAAGTTCCTGCGCTGCGCGAGTCATGATGTTCAGCGCTTCACTGACCTGAACGCGTTCTTCTACAGTTAACCTCTCTGCGAGTTGATCGACCCAGCGATAACGTTCTTCAATTCCCCGCTGGATCAGTTCTTTGCCTCTATCGGTAAGATTTAAGAGTTTGGCGCGGCGGTCGTGCGGGTCCTCCTCGCGCTTGATAAAGCCACTCTGCACGAGTTTATCCACCAGTTGACTGGCGGCGGCTGCGGTAACCTCAAACCGCTCGCTGATCTCAGACATCCCACATGCGCCGCGATAATGCAACTGCATCAGCACGCTGAACTGCGGCATGGAGAGTCCCGTTGATTTTGCAAAGAGACCCCAGCCTCGCATGGAGCGGTGCATAAAAACATCCATCCATGAGCGAATGGCTTGCGAAAATTGGACCGATCTCGTCATAGTTAACCCTTCTTTTTAGTTAAGTATACTTAACTTTATGCGCAAGTTAAGTTTTTGTCAAGGAAGGAGGAGATAAGAGGATTATTAGAGAATTCAAAGTGGCTAAAGCAGGGAAGCCAGCTATACTAACGCCATCTCACCCATCAAACACAAGGAGAACCAATGGAAATCGAAATCTTGCACCGCCCATCCTATTCGCTGGCAGCTGCCAAATTGTCGCCAAACGAACGTATTCGCGCGGAAGCGGGCGCGATGGTCAGCATGAGCAATGGAGTCAATGTTGAGACCAAAGCCGAAGGCGGAATCCTCAAGTCACTGGGACGTGCCATGCTTGGCGGGGAATCTTTCTTTCAGAACTTCTTCGTAGCCTCCGCTCAAGGTGGTGAGGTGACACTTGCTCCCGAGCTTCCGGGTGACATGATGTTGATCGAATTGAGGAGCAGAAAGTTGATGATCCAGGCTGGCTCGTACGTGGCTTCAGAAAACGGCGTGGAACTGACCACCAAAGTCAGCGTGAAGGCATTTATGTCAGCGGAAGGCATTTCCATGCTCGAAGCATCGGGTACTGGCAAACTGCTTGTCTCATCCTATGGGGCGATATTCGAGCGCACTATTGGTAATGGCGAAAAATACGTAGTGGATACTTCCCACCTCGTCGCGTTTGATGCGGGCATGGGTGTAGTGCCAAAAACAGTCGGTGGGATTAAGTCCACGCTGTTCAGCGGCGAAGGTCTTGTCGTGGAGTTGACGGGTCCCGGCATGATCTATATGCAGACGCGTTCACCACAGGCATTGATCAACTGGATCATTCCGCAGTTGCCGAAGCCGGAAGTAAAAAGTTCATAACAACAAGATTGGGGAGTGGTGAAGAGCGACTCCCCAATCGAGTGCAGGTAGTGGGAGGGTCGTGGAATGAAGCGAGTACATGTGCACGTCATAAATGGATCACGCGCGCTGGAAGCTTATGTCAAGGGGAGTGAAATGAGAAAAACGCAGGTGTTCTTTGCTTCTTCACCCAATGCACAATCCTAACCTTCCCCAAATCCATGTGCGGGTGGTAATATCTTATAATCTCACGGTTTCTCACCAAGTGGCTTATTTCTGTTCAGTCACATTTGTTTTAGTCAGAGAATGTCAACAAGGCAACTGTTGACTGAACATTAATTGGCTCTATAACGTCTGGGATATATGCAGCAAATCTTCATCAGCTATTCACGCAAGGATATGGGCTTCGCCCGCAAACTCGCTGGGGATCTCGAAAAGGCCGGGTACGATGTCTGGTGGGATATCAGCGACCTGCGAGGCGGCGACGACTGGGTACGCGTCATCCCGGCCGCGATTGAGTCGAGTCAGTACGTTATCATCGTGTTGTCGCCAAATTCCGTTGAGTCTGAATGGGTGAGGAAGGAATACACCCAGGCGCTGTCGTTGCGCAAGAAGATCATTCCCATCATGCTTGCAGCAACCGGTGTGCCCTTCGCGCTTAACACCATCAATTATGTAAACTTCACATCGGGTGAATACGTTGATAATCTCAAGAACCTGCTGACCGCATTGGGATATACCGGCGAGCCGCCTGTCCAGGCAAAGAAGCCTCTGTTGCCCCTACCGCCTGCGCTTCGTCAGTACGCCATTCCCATTATGGTCGGGATTGTAATTCTGCTGGCGCTGGCGTTGAATTTCTTTCTCACCCCCACGCCGCCTGTTACGCCAACACCGACGCCCTCGATCCTTCCGCCAACGACTCCAGAAGTGACCTTAACGCCGGTGCCTGATACACCGACTGCGAGTTCTACTGCCAGCACTACTGCTACCCTCACGCCCACCACGACGCTGACATCCACACTCAAACCGACGTTGACCTCATCACCAACAAAGCCCATCTTTGAAACTATAACCTTTTGTGTCAATTCACTATATGCAAATACCATCAATGTTCGCAGCGGGCCCGGAACCAATTACGCGCGGCAGGGGGAACCGCTGGAAGTGGAGAGATGCCTCAAATTCAGGGCACGCAACGAGGATGAGACCTGGCTGCTGGTGGCGCCCGGACAACTGGACCCGACGCTTCAACAGTATGAAGGTGGATGGATTTTTCGAGAACTACTGGGGTTGGGGACCACTGGTTCGATTGATTTGCCTGCTGTGACATTGACCCCAACGCCCACGCCCAGCGATACCCCCACCATCACGCCGACTTTCACGCGCACACTAACGCCTACGCTCACCGATACCTCAACACTCACGCCCTCACCGTCGGATCCAGACACATCGACTCCGACGGATACTCCCACACCTTAATTGCGTGGAGTTGTCCTAACTCAGCGCGCGATTCCTTTTGGGCATAGAGTCAATCATAACCGCGCGACCAGCCCAAAGTCTGAGGGGAGAAGCGAGTACATGTGCGCGTCGTAAACCGATTTGCCAACTACCATCCGGTTCAATAAAACCCCTTCATAGTGTGCGCCAATCTTTTCCGCGACACGCATGCTGGTCTGATTCCCAACGGCGATTACGATCTCCACTCGAACCAACCCCACCTTTTCAAACGCGAAACGCGCAGCAAGCTGCGCGGCGCGTCCCGCAATGCCCTGTCCATGCCGAGTCCTGCGCACCCAGTAACCGAGGTTGCAATACTGGTATACGGAATGAATACTGCTCAATGTACATCCGCCAAGGATTTCGTCACTGCGGGTGATGGCAAATGCAAAGAGCGTACGTTCCTCCCCGCGCGCCTGTGTGATCATGATATATTCTCTGGCAGTTGCCTCGGTATAAGCTTCGTTCGCCCAGGACATCCAGGGACTGAGTTCATTCAATGACTCATGCACAGCCTGATATAACTGGGTTGAATCTTCAAAACGAAACGGACGAAGGACGATCTCGCCATCAATCAGCTCAATCGAAGAAGACATGACCCGCTCCTTACAGAGTACTGCGCCAGTATCTGAACTGGAATTTTGGTTTTTTATTCCGCCATACGCAAAAAACAGGTTGAGAGGTTTATGCAACAAGCAGTAAACGAAAACCACGGAGACAATGTGCCTCCGTGGCCTGCATTTAAAGCCTTACGTTGTAATATATTCCCTCAAACTATGTTCCACCGCATACGCCGCGGCTTCTGCACGATTATTTACTCCAAGTTTCGACAGGATGCTCGAAACGTAATTCCGCACTGTGCCTTCTCCCAGGAATAACTGCTTGGCAATCTCACGGTTCGTCTTGCCTTCGGAAACCAGCAGAAGCACATGCTTCTCCTGCTGGCTCAAATGCTGGAAAGCTGAGGCCTCCTCTTCCTTCACCGCGCGGCGTACTTCCTGGAATACACGCTGGGTCACAGCCGGGTCAAGGAGTGCTTCGCCGCGTCCCACCGCTTCGAGCGCCTTCACCAGATCATCGCTCCCGATCTGCTTGAGGATATATCCCGACGCGCCGGCCCGGATCGCGGAGAACAGCATCTCATCCTCTGCATACGATGTGAGCATGATCACTTTCACGTTCGGGTGCTTGTTGATGATCTGCTCACAAGCCTCAATCCCGGAGGTGCCTGGCAGGCGGATATCCATCACCACCACATCTGGCCTCAGGGTCTCTGTTTTCTCAATGGCTTCACGCGCCGAACTCGCTTCACCCACCACATCGAACTGCGAATGGCGCTCGAGCAAAGATTTCAATCCCACACGGACCACTTCATGATCATCCACAAGGATAATTCGTTGTTTGGCAGGTTGCTTTGGCATGCCCCGATTTTACCCCAAATACTCCAGATTCTCATAAGAATACATGCTTTCTTTTGGAGAATGTCCCGCATCTCAGAGGTTTCACGCGGCATACCCGAGGGGCGCTGAGCCAGTGGAGGTTTGATTTATTCTTTCTTCCTTTTGTAGTCTACAAAACGATAACCAACACCGCGCTCGGTGAGGATGTATTTCGGGTTGGCAGGGTCCTTCTCGAGTTTCTGGCGCAGATAGTTGATATATAAACGAACATAGTGCGGCTCATCGCGGTATTCGTATCCCCAGACTTTTACGAGCAACTGATCATGCGTCACGACCCAGCCCGCGTTTTGAACCAGATGATAAAGCAGGCGATACTCAGTGGGGCGCAATTTGACCAATTTACCTTCAAGCCATACTTCGCGGCGGTCAAAATCAATTTTGAGGCGGTCATCCACTTCAATAATCTCGTGCATTGAGCCGCCCGCTCCCTCGGTGCGGCGGATCACCGCTTTCACACGACTGACCATCTCACGCGGGCTAAAGGGTTTGGTGATGTAGTCATCCGCACCCAGTTCGAGTCCACGGACGCGGTCGTCCTCCTCCCCCTTCGCGGTGAGCATGATAACAGGCACATTGTTTCCCTCACGGATGGTCTCAAGCACTTCGAAGCCATCCAGGTCGGGCATCATGACATCAAGCAGAATAAGATCGGGGGGCACGTCTCGTAATTTCTGGAGCGCCTGCCTGCCATTGACGGCCTCTGTAACCTGAAAACCATCATGCTCAAGATTCATGCGGATGAAACGCACCATGCGCTCCTCATCATCCACGACGAGAATGCGGCGGCGGTCAAACTCTTCGGACATGGATTATTCCCTTACAAAGCCGATCAGGCTTTCTTCCTCTTCGCTTTCAAGAATTTCAATCAGGGTCAGTCTGTCAATGGGCCAGATCACCTTGACCACGTTGTGCTCGAGGTAATGGATATCCTTTCCATCGCGCATGCGCGGGTTGCTGACCATAATGATCGTATCGGTGGATTTCGGCAATTCTTCGATCTCGCCCAGGATGGATGATTCACCGGCAATATGCAAGATGACAGAGTAAGCCATGGTTCGACACCTTTCCAAAAAACCACTCGATCAGATGTTACGAAGCAAAATCTGGATTTTGAGTTTGCCAAGCGCGACGATATCACCGTGATTCAGGGACTCCTCCGTATGCGGATTAAGACGGCGTCCATTCAAATAAGTGCCGTTGGAGGAGCCAAGGTCCATCACCATCACGCGGTTCGCGTCACGTTTGACCACGGCGTGCAGGCGCGAAACACCAGATGCATAAGCCTGATACGGCGTCAGGTCTATATCGGGCATGATCGGCTGGCCTTCACTGAGCCTTCCCAGCGTGAATTCATTTCGGGATGCAAGCGGCACGATCTTTCCGCTGTCCATAAGGTGCAGGGAGAGCCAGCTATTGGCAGGAACAGCCGGAGTCTCAGGACGGGGAGCTTTACTTTTCAGCTCATTCTCGATCTGTTCATCGGTTATTGCCTGGGTGATGAGTGTTTCCACGCCATCGAGTTGTGCTCCGCATTCGGCGCAAAACATGGCTCCTGCGACGTTCTTATGCTGACAATTTGAACAAATGATCATGAGAGCAGCTCCTTTTTGGGCGACGCAAATAATAAAGCCCGCGTGCCATAGTTTATCTTTTTGCTTCCCTCATCTGAGAGGGTATGTTGTTTTTGCAGGTGACCCACTTCCAGCAGAATCGTCTGGGCCAGACTGCGCTCGCCCTGTGTCAACAGATTCGATGCCAGGGCCTGTAATTGTCGCGTGGCTGTATCAATATGGCCTCTTTTAATCTCGTTGCGTGCGCGTTCCTGCATACGGTACAACATCAATCTCGATAAAGCCCGGACAATTTCGGGGGGAGGTGGTACAGCCTCAGGTGAATCTGATACCGGGCGACCAAGGCGCATCCGAAGCGCAGGCACAGGCAGCGCATGGGACGCGATCGAAACCCTGAGAGAGCCATCCAGAAATATCATTGAATTCGATTTTACCGCTTTTGGCTGAATCATGTACTCAAAAATGACATGAGTGGAGGTATCCTGCAATATGGAACCCAGGTGAAGCGTGTTCTCATTCAGCACGATCGGGGAGGGGTCGGGCTGGATGCGGAACGCATAGGTCAACTCTACATCCTCAATGGGCGCAAGCTCAAGTGTAACATCTTCGGAATAGGTATGGGCGAGAGCATTGAACTTTTCAAGCAGGAGTCGTTTAATATCCTGCGGTTGGGCAATGTAGGCGCTGCTGCCGCCTGTGCGTGTTGAAAGGACATCGAGAAAAATATCATTCCATTCCTGTCCAATCCCCATGCCACTGACGCCTATTCCACGCTCAGCAAGTCCTGGTGCCAGGGCAAGACATTCCTGTTCATCGCCATACGTATGACCATCGGTCAGGAGAATAATATGATTAATGCGCTTGGAATCAAGGCTGCGCATCACTTCCCTGATGCCCAATTCCAGTCCCTGAAGCATCTCCGTCGCGCCAGAAGGCTGGATCATTTGAATTTTCGCTTCAAGACGCGTACGATCCTGTAGGTAAGAGGCGGGAATAATGACCTCGGCGCGATCACTGAATGCCACAACGCTTAGAATGTCCTGCGGCCTGAGATTGCGCAACACCTGTATGGCTGCCGACTTGACGGTATCCATCTTCTCGCCCTGCATGGAGGTGGAACGGTCGAGCACAAGGCAGACATTCAGCGGAGGAGCGGGTGCCTGGCGAGCCTCTGCAGGCGCTTCAATTTCCAGGATGATGTAGAGCATTTGCGGCTCGTCCAGCCGGACCAGATTCGGACGACTGTAAAGGATGCGGTGCTCGTATGGAAGGATGGGTTTTTCCTCAGGTGGCAGTGTGGCATCGTATTGGGCGCGACGTTTGGGATTGGAGAGGATTTCGTAGGCCCGCTGCACGTCCAGAAATATTTCCGTTTCACCTGCGGCTGTGTTTTTATCGGGGTGGAGTTTTTGTGCGGCCTCGAAATATGCGCGCTTGATCTCTCCCTGCGAGGCATTCCGCATGATTCCCAGAAGAGCGTAATAATCCTGCTGAAGAGCCGACATAACTACC
>Ga0209640_10003763_pt1 | contig 13279 bp, 10 predicted proteins | sample RifCSP10_1_FD_184018 | JGI IMG/M metagenome (GOLD analysis project Ga0209640, IMG submission 184018) | Soil microbial communities from Rifle, Colorado - Rifle CSP2_sed 10_1 (SPAdes) (version 2) | ecosystem: Environmental > Terrestrial > Deep subsurface > Rock core/Sediment | place: Rifle...
CCGCCGCCCACCTCTCGCTGATGGCGCAGGAGGCTCGCGTAGATGACTCCCCCCGCCGAGCTCGGGAGCCCCCCGGTCGGGCTCATGATCACGACCTCTCCGTTCACGATCTCGGCCTTCTCCCTCACACGGTAGAGGTCGTCGATCGTCGCCTTGGCGGAAGTCGTCATCAGCTTGCCTTCCCGACGATTCTACCGCCGTGGTGAAGCTAGCCAACCCTGCGTCGAGTACTCTGCTGCCCCCTGAGATCCGACGGCTTTTGGGACGAGGGTCAACAACGGCTAGCAGGGTGCCGAAAGGGCGGCATCCGGTCCCTTTCAGCACCCGGCTAAGCGTTGCTCGACGCTCTCGCAGAGCGTGTGGATCAGGACCTTGTGGGCTTCCTGGATGCGCGCGGTGGCGAGCGAGGGCACGAGCAGCTCCACGTCGGCCAGCCCCCTCGAGGGGCCGCCGTCGCGGCCGAGGAGCGCTATGGTCTTGAGCTCGCGGCGCCGGGCCACCTCGAGGGCACGGCGGACGTTCTCGCTGCGGCCGCTGGTGGTGATGGCCACGAGCACGTCACCCGGCTGGCCGAGGCCCTCCACCTGGCGGGCGAAGACGTCGGCGAAAGCGTAGTCGTTGGCGATCGCGGTGAGGTCACCGCTGCTCGCGGCCAGGCTCAGGGCGGGGTAGGGCCGGCGGTCCCTCTCGAAGCGCACCATGAGCTCGGTGGCGAGGTGCATGGCGTCGGCGGCGCTGCCGCCGTTCCCGCAGGCGAGGAGCTTCCGGCCGGCGGAGAAGGCACTCGCGATCAGCATGGCGGCTTCGTCGACGCGTGCCTCGAGGGCGAGGAGCGATTCGAGGGTGGCGGTGGCCGCCTCCACGTTTCGCCTGAGGAGCGACATCGCTCAGGAGCTTCTCACGGCCCTGCCCAGCTCTTCCACGCGGGGAAAGGACCACGGCGCGACGACCACGCACGGGGGCGGCGCTTCTACCTTCTTGAAGGCGCGGTGGAGCAGCTCGACCGCGGGTCCACCACAGGACGGCACTACGATCGTCGCCGCCAGCGTTCCCGCCTTCACCAGCCGTTGTCCCCCGCCTTCGAGGCCATCACAGCCGGTATAGGGCACCTTCGCCCACTCGGGGCGGTACCTGGTGAGGGCCTTCCGCGCGCCCAGGGCCAGGGCGTCGTTCTGGCAGCCCAGGACGTTCGGCTCGAAGAGCTCGGACGTCTTGAGGCGCAGCCACGCCGTGACCGCCTGTTCGCCGCTCAGCTCCGTCCACTCCGCGGGCAGCACCTTGAGCTCGATGCCGGAGCCCTGTACCCCCGCTTGCGCGGTGGCCAGCCGAGCCCGCGCGGACTCGGTGGGAGGCGGTCCCTGGAGATAGAGGACGGACCCGCCCGCGGGGAGCAGGGCGCGGAACTGAGCGGCCTGGATGCGGCCGATCTCTTCGTTGTCCGTGGTCACCGCCGAGATCGGCAGGGCGGGGTGCTCGCGGCGCAACGCCTCGAGGTACGGCGCCTGGCGGTTCAGCAGTACCCACCCGATCCCGGCTGCGACCGCGTTCCTGGCCAGCCGCTCGAGGCCGTCGGGGACGTGGGTCTGCACGATGAAGGCGTAGGGACGCCCTTCCGGCGGGGCGTGGACGTAGCGGAAGAGCTGTTGGATCTGCAGCACGCCGTTCTCTTCGGCGTCCAGAAGCTCGGTCTCGAAGCCATGGCGGTGGCCGGCGGCCTGGGCATCGGTCCACTGAAGGGCCTGGTACTCCTGCTTTCGCGTGAACAGGGACGCGACCACCTTGAGGCGAGGCATGCCGGGCTACGCTTTCGGGGGAGGGCCGCCGCTGCGGCCGGCCGCGCCACGCTCCCGAAGCTCTGCCTCGGGGGGGTACGAGGTCGGCGTCAGGACCACCCGCGCGGGGGGCTGCTCCTTCGTCTTCAGCCAGCGGGCGACGAGGTCGATGGCGGGTCCGGAGTTCGAAGGCGCCACGATCGTGGCCGCGAGCTGCCTGACGTTCACGAGCCGCTGGCCGCCTTCCGGGAGGCCGTCGCAGCCGGTGAAGGGGACACGGGCCCAGTCGGGGCGGATGGCGAGGAGCGCATCGCGCGCGCCCGTCGCCATGGCGTCGTTCTGGGAGCCCACGAGGTCGGGCCGCAGGTTCTCCGCGGTCTTCAGCCGGAGCGCGTTGGTCACCGCTCGTTGCGCGCCGGCGGCCGTCCAGTCTCCTTCGATGATGCGAAGCTCGATGCCGGTGCCCTCGACGATCTCCCGCGCGCCCTGGAGGCGCTCCTGGGCGGCGGACGTGTCAGGCGGCCCCTGGAGGTAGAGGACGCTTCCTCCCCTGGGGAGGAGGACCTGGAACTGGCGGCCCTGGATGCGGCCCATCGCGAGCTGATCGCCACTCACGGCCGAGATGGCCAGGTGGGGATACTCCTTGCGCAGCGACTCCAGGTAGGAGACGCGCCGGTTGTTGAGGATCACCCAGTTGATCCCGGCCCGAACCGCGTTTCGGGCCACGCGCTCGAGCCCCTCGCCCACCACGGTCTCCACCACGATCGCCAGCGGCCGCTCCTCCGCGGGAGCGTGGATGAACTTGAAGAGCTGGTGGATCTGCTGGACGGCGTTCTGCTCGGCGTAGAGGACTTCGATCTCGAACCCGGCCCGCGTGCCCGCCACCTGGGCGTCGGCGGCCTGCATGACCTGGAACTCCTGGTCCTTACTCAAGAACGAAGCGACCACCTTGGGTCGGCTCATGCTTCCTCCGGAGGGAAGGAGCGCCCTCTCGAGCGCGGGGGACGAGAAGCGTGCCGCGTGCGAAGGCTAACACCACTCCGGCCTTCCGCGGCAAGGCGCCTTCTATGGCAAGATCGCCTGCTCGTGACCGAACTCCTCGAAATCGACAGGGTGTCGAAGTCGTTCGCCGGCGTCCACGCCCTCCAGGACGTGTCCCTGACGGTGCGAGCGGGGGAGGTGCACGGCCTCGTGGGCGAAAACGGGGCCGGCAAGAGCACCCTCGTGAAGATCGTCACCGGCGCCCACGCCCCTGACTCCGGCCGCCTCACGGTCGCGGGAGTGGCCCTCGAGCGCGCCGACCCTCTGCTCGCCCGCTTGCTGGGCATCGCCCCCATCTACCAACAGCCGGCGCTCTTCCCCGACCTCACCGTGACCGAGAACATGGCGATGGGGCTCGAGCCGGAGGGAGCCTGGCGGAGGATCGACTGGAAGGAGCGCCGTCGTCGCGCGGCCGCGCTCCTGGCCCGGGTGGGGGCGGACGTCGACCTCGACGCGGCCGCCGGCTCCCTGCGCATGGCGGAGCAGCAGCTCGTGGAGATCGCGCGCGCCCTGGGCTCCCGCGCCCGCGTGTTGCTCATGGACGAGCCCACCGCGGCCCTGTCGGACCGGGAGGCCGAGCGGCTCTTCGCTCTCATCGGCGAGCTGAAGGCGGGGGGTGTCGGAATCCTCTACATCTCGCACCGGCTCGCGGATCTCGGCCGGATCGCCGACCGCGTCACCGTGTTGCGGGACGGAAGGGTCGTGGCGGCCCGCCCGATGGCCGAGGTGACGGAGGCCGAGCTGATCCGCCTGATGGTCGGCCGCGAGGTCTCGGCCGTATTCCCGAAGCGCCCGGTTCCCATCGGAGCCCCGGTGCTGGCGGCCCGCGGGCTTGGCGGTCGGGCGGCCGGCGTGCGCGGCGTGAGCTTCGAGTTGCGCGCCGGAGAGATCCTGGGCCTGGCTGGCCTCGTGGGATCGGGGCGGACGGAGCTCTGCCGGCTCCTGTTCGGCATCACCCCCGCGGACGAGGGCGAGATCCTCCTGCGGGGTCAGCCGGCGCGGATCCGCTCGCCCCTGGAGGCGTCGTTCCGCGGGATCGCCTGCGTTCCCGAGGATCGCCGCCGGCACGGGGTCATTCCCGAGCTCTCGGTGGCCGCCAACACGACCCTGGCCGTTCTCCGCGAGGTCGCCGGCCACGGCTTCCTCAACTTCCGCCGCGAGCGGGAGATCGCCCAGGGATTCGTGGATCGCTTCGCGATCAAGACCGCTTCCCTCGACGCCCCGGTGGCCACGCTTTCCGGGGGAAACCAGCAGAAGGTGGCGCTCGCCCGGTGGCTCGCCACCCGGCCGTCCGTGCTGATCCTCGACGAGCCGACCCAGGGCGTCGACGTGGGGGCGAAGGCCGAGATCCACCGCCTGATGGTGGACCTCGCCGAGGAGGGCCTGGGCATCCTGATGATCAGCTCGGAGCTGCCCGAGATCCTGGGGATGAGCGACCGCGTCGGCGTCATGCGGGGCGGGAGGCTAGTGGGCCTCCTCGACCGCGCGCAAGCCACCCAGGAGGGCATCATGAGCCTGGCCCTCGGACACGCCACCACGGGGGAGGCGGGCCATTAAGCGCGCCTGGCGGGGTGGCGCGAGGGAGCTGTCGGTCGGGCTGGCCGCCCTGGCCTTGCTCGGCGTCCTCGCGGCCGTGGCCCCCGGCTTCTTCGGGCCCGCGAACCTGCGCGACATCCTCACCGGGAACGCCCCGGTGCTGGTGGCCGCGATCGGGATGACCCTCGTGATCCTGGCCCGGCACATCGACATCTCGATCGGATCGCAGTTCGCGATCTGCGGAGTGGCCGCGGGCCTGCTGGCCAAGGCCGGCCTGCCCATTCCCCTGGCGGGCCTCGGGGCGGTCGCCACCGGGGCCTTGCTCGGAGCCTTGAACGGATGGCTCGTGGCCGGCCTCGGCCTTCCGTCCATCGTGGTGACCCTGGCCACGATGGTGATGCTGCGTGAAGGCTTGCGCTGGGCCACCGAGGGGGTATGGGTGCAGGACCTGCCCCCGGGCTTCCAGTGGCTCGGGCTCGGCCAGGACGCGGGACGCCTCGCTATCCCGATCGTCGCCCTCGCCGTGTTCGTCCTCTTCGCGTGGGGGCTCCGCTACGTGGCGGCCGGCCGCGCCGTCTACGCCACGGGCTCCGACGCCGAAGCCGCACGCCTCGCCGGGATCCGGCCGCGCCGCGTGGTGTTCGGCGTCTTCGTGGCCATGGGTGCGCTCACCGGGCTCGCCGCGCTCCTGACCGCGATCCAGTTCATCGACGTGCAGACGAACGCCGGGGTGGGCCTCGAGCTGCGCGTCATCGCGGCGGTGGTGGTGGGGGGGACGGCCATCTCGGGAGGCCGGGGGAGGCTCGCCGGGACCCTGCTCGGGGTCGCCCTTCTCGGCCTCGTGGGGCCGGCCCTCACCTTCCTCGGCACGGAGGCCTACTGGGACCGGGCGCTCCAGGGCCTGATCATCCTCGTCGCGGTGGCGGCCGATGCCTTCGAGCGCCGGCCGTCGGGAGCGGTTCGTGGCTGAGCCGAGCGGCCGCGCGTTCCTGACCCACGAGCACGTGCTGGCGGTCCTTGTCATCGGCGAGACCGCGCTCTTCGCCGCCCTCGGCTCCCATTTCCTGAGCGCGGGCAACGCGGCGGAAGTGGCCCGGGCCAGCGTCGAGATCGGCCTCCTCGCCCTCGCCCTGACGCCGGTGATCGTCACCGGCGGGATCGACCTGTCGGTGGGCTCCCTGCTCGGGCTTTCGGCAGTGGTGATGGGGGCGGCCTTTCGCGACCACGGGGTGCCGATCGGCGCCGCCGCCCTCCTGGCGGTGGCGGTGGGCGCAGCCGGCGGCGGGTTGAACGCGGCCCTCATCGCCCGGCTTCGCCTTCCACCCCTCATCGTCACCCTGGGTACCTTCTCCCTGTTCCGCGGCCTGGCGGAAGGGCTGACGGGGGGGATCCAGAACTACTCCGACTTCCCCGAACGCTTCCTTTTCCTCGGCCAGGGGAGATTCGGACCGCTGCCGGCGCAGGTCCTCGTCCTGGCGGGGGCCGCGGTGCTCGTCGGATTGCTCCTGCACCGCATGGCGATCGGCCGGAGCCTGCGCGCCATCGGCTATTCGCCGGAGGGCGCGCGCTACGCCGGCATCCCGGTGGGGCGGCGTCTCCTCCTCGTCTATCTGCTCTCCGGGGTTGCCGCCGGCCTTTCCGCGGTGATCTACGTCGCGCGTCTCGGCCAGGCCAAGGCCGATGCGGGCACCGGCTTCGAGCTGACCGCGATCACCGCCGTCGTGCTCGGCGGCACGTCGATCTTCGGAGGCAGCGGCACCGTGCACGGCACCCTGCTCGGCCTTCTGGCCCTGGCCTTGCTGCAGAACGGTCTTCGGCTCTCCGACCAGCCCGCGGAGCTCGCCGGTATACTCACGGGCGTTCTCCTCCTGGGCGCCATCGGCGCCCGGAGCCTCTTGTCGGAAAGGAAGCGCGGATGAGACGAGCGGGAGTGGGGCTTCTGGCCGTGGCGCTCGCGGGGATCGTCAGCGGCTGCGGGGGCGCCCCTAAGGACGGACTGACCGTGGCCATGATGCCCAAGAACAAGGGCAACCCCTACTTCGTGAGCTGCCGCAAGGGGGCCGAGGAAGCGGCCCGCGAGCTGGGGGTGAGGGTCCTCTGGGACGGGCCCACCGAGACCGACGCCGCGAAGCAGAACGAGGTCGTGGAGTCGTGGATCACGCGGGGCGTGGACGTGATCGCGGTCAGCGTCGAGAACAAGGAGGCGATCTCCACCGTCCTGCGCAAGGCCCGCGGCAGGGGGATCAAGGTCGTGACCTGGGACGCCGACGCGGAAGAGGACGCCCGCGACTTCTTCGTCAACCAGGCGACGCCTCGGGGAATCGCCGAGGCCCTCGTCGGCCACACCGCGCGCCTCCTCGGAGACAAGGGTGAGTTCGCGATCATCACCGCGTCCCTGACCGCGGCCAACCAGAACGACTGGATCAAGCACATCAAGGACGTGCTCGCGGAGAAGTATCCGGGTCTCACCCTGGTGGAGATCCGGCCCAGCGACGACGACCGGAAGCGCGCCTTCGACGAGACCCAGACCCTCCTCAAGGTCCATCCCGAGGTCAAGGTGGTGATGGCCATCGCCTCGCCCGCGGTGCCGGGGGCGGCGGAAGCGGTGAAGCAGTCGGGCCGCAGGGACGTGAAGGTGACGGGCCTGGGCCTGCCCAAGGACGCCAAGCCCTACCTCCACGACGGGGTCCTCGACTCGGTCGTCCTCTGGAACACGATGGACCTCGGGTACCTCACGATCCACAGCGCCGCCGCCCTGGCCAAGGGGGCGCTGAAGCCGGGCGCGACCACGTTGCCCGCAGGCCGCCTGAAGACGGTGGAGGTCCGCGGCGACAACGTGCTCCTGGGCACGCCGTTCACGTTCACCAGGGAGAACGTCGACCAGTTCGACTTCTGACGCATCGCTCGCCCAGGAGGACGAGGTCTACCGGGACCGGACTCGTGCGATCGCCAACCCCCGCTCCAGAACCTCGTCGCGTCCCGCCCGGACGCCCTCGAGCGTCGGCGTCACCGCGACGTCGGGCTTCACCCCGGCGAGGTGGTGCGGCGATCGGCCGTCGTGGCGGGTGACGCGCATCCCGGTGAAGCCCACGCTGAAGCCGCCGGGCGTGACGAAGCTCGCGACGTTGCCGTTGGTGCCGGCGGTGGTGCCCCCCACGATCGTCCCCAGCTTGCGGTCCGCCACGTAGCCCATCACCGATTCCGCGTAGCTGATCGCCCCGCCGTCCGTCAGGAAGACCACCTTCCCGGCGATGCGCGGGCTCGTCGGCTTCACGTCCCAGCCGAGGTCCAGCCAGCCAGCCGTTTCGTAGAAGGGGCCGACGATCTTCGCGACGTGCATCCAGCGGTCGGTCTCGGGGGCGTCCACGAGGTGCGGGAGGATGCCGGCACCGGCGTCGCCGGGGTAGCCCCGCACGTCGAACACGAGGCCGCGAGCGGTCGCCAACGTCTCGAGCTTCGGCGTGATCTCGGCCATCTTCGCCCTCGTCAGGTCGACGTAGAAGACGCCCGGCTCCATCTCCGCTACGGGCCCGGGCCGCTTCACCGGCGGCGTCGGCGTGCCGTACGAAATCGTGACCTCCCGCGACCCGGCGCCGAGGTCGAGCCCGAGCCTGACCGTCGCGCCCTTCGGCCCGGTCATGAGCGGCCTGATGCCCGCCACCCGCCGCCACTGCGTCGTGCCGGACGCCAGGCTCATGGCCCGCGCGAGGCGGGCCGTGGCGCGGGCCCCGTCGATCGTCGTGACGACCGCGCCCACCGGCGCCTCCGGCATGGCGCTCGAGGTGACGACCAGCCGGCCTTCGATCACGGCCAGCCCGACCGGCAGCTCCGCGCGCTCGGTCTTGTCCAGGGTGTCCCCGACGAACCCGTGGCCGTCGCGCACGTCGGCGACCAGGCTGCGCATCGCGTCCCGCTGGGCCGTTCGTGTGTCGGCCGCGCGCGCGATCTCCAGCTGCGGCCGCAGGCGGCTGTCCCAGTCGACCCCCGCTTCGGCCCAGTACGGGTAGAAGTGCCGGAAGACGCTCCACGCGACCACCACGTCCGCGAGCCGCTGGTCGAGGCCGGGCCTGGGGCTGGGACCGGCAACGACCGCGAGCGCGGCCCGAAGCCCGTCGAGGCCCTGCTGCCGAGCCGGGTCCGGCCGCGCCTGGGCGTCGGGGAGGGCGAGCGGCACGCGGGCCCGGAGACCCGACCCGAGGTCCACGTCGGCGTGTGCGCCGGCGCTCGGAGACCTTTCCGGGAAGAGCTCCTCGTCGGCGGCGCCTGCGGCCGGTGGCGCGAAACGGACGTACCGCGCACCCTGGGGTGCTCTTTCGGTGGGGCGCGAGATCGCTGCGTTCTTCGGCCCGGTGCGGAACCAGCCGCTCTTCTCCCCGTCCGGCGCTTCGAACCCCGCGTCCGGGATGGGGACCGGCTCCCAGCCGCCCGTCGTGCCCTTGACCGAGAGCTCGATCCCGTCGAAGTCGGCGGTCGCCGCGCCCATCGCCATCACCCCGAAGGCGACGCCCTCCGCGTCGTCGGCAACCGTCCCCTCGACGGCGTAGGGCCGCCACTCCGGCTCGCGGATCGGCCGGTTGCCCATGTTGTCGAAGAACCCCATCACCTGGTTCGCCCGATCCACGCGAAGCCACAGCGCCCCGCCGCCGGACGCGCCCGTGGCCGTGGCCCGCGCCTGTGCCCGGAGCCGGATCGCCTTCCCGCGAAAGGCGACGGCCGGGACCGTCTGCATGAGCGTCACGAAGCCATCCGCGGGCTCGGGAGCGGCGCGGTGGGTGCGCTTGGCCCGGTAGGCGCCTCCCATCGTGCTGAAGCCGGCGCCAAGGTAGCGCCAGGCCACGAGCGGCTCGCCCGTCACGGCGGCGGCGGGCGGGGGGAGACGAGCGCCGATCTCGAGGCCGGGCCCGAGCGGTGCGACGAGCTTCTGAAGGGCGGCCTCGAGCTCGGTCGGGTTCCCCGCAAGTCGGACGCGCGCTACGCCGAGGACCGCGAAGCGGTTCCAGTCGAGCTCGGCCGCGGCGTCACTCGGGTAGAAGAAGCGCACGACGCCGTAGAGGCGGGCGAAGGCGGCCACGTTGTCGATCTCGCGCGACGGGGCCGCGGCGGGCAGGACCGAGAGCCAGACGGCCGTGGCCATCGGCAGCGCGGAGAGCACTGAAGGCATCGCTCCCTCCCCTGGCGCCGCTCTCGGGCGCCCCGGGTCAGCGTTATACACCCGGGAGCCCCGGCGAAGCCGGCCGCCCGCCTGGACGACTCCGACTCGTGGATGGCCGCGTCCTGCTCGTTTGGTCCATTGCCTCCTGGCCTGAATTGGCTCAGGGTCTCGTCGGGGGAGGCGTCACGTGATCGAGGCCATCCGCCAGGACGTCCGCTACGCCCTGCGCCAGCTCGGTCGAAGCCCCGGCTTTACCTTCGTCGCCGTTCCCACGCTGGCCCTGGGCATCGCCGGCGCCACCACGATGTTCGCGTTCCTGCAGGCGGTGGCGCGCCATGGCCAGCCCACGGTGCCGGAGCCCGAGCGCATCGCGCGCCTCTTCACGACGATCCCTCCGAGCGACGCGCGTGGGCCCGTCGCCTTCGCGGGCTACCGTCGCCTTGGCGAGAGGTCGCGACTCTTCGAGACCCTGGCCGCCTACTCGCACCGCCGCTCGCTCCTGCGCACGGCGGACGGTGAAGAGGAGATCAGCGTCCTCTCGGTCACGCCCAGCTACTTGTCGCTCCTGAAGACGCCGCCCGTGGCCGGGCGGGCATTCACCGCGGACGACGCTCGCTCCGCGGACGGGCTGCTGGCCATGTTGAGCGAACGCGCGTGGCGCTCGCGCTTCGGGAGCAGTCCGTCCGTCCTGGGGCGAAATCTCGACCTCGAGGGAAAGAGCTACACCGTGGTCGGAGTGCTGGCGGAGCGCATGGGCCTGGTCATGGGGGACACGGACCTCTTCGTACCGCTCCTGGAAAACGACGAGAGCGCGTCCGTGATGGTCGTGGGCAGGCGTCGCCTGAGCGCCTCCTGGGCGGAGGTGCGCGCCGAGATGGCCGCCATCGGCGTCGGCGATCGGGAGAAGGGGCTCCGAGTACAGGTGACGCCGATCCTCGACGACGCAGGCTACCGGGTGCGCATGCTGTGGCTTCTGGCCGTCGGTCCTTCGGTCCTCGTGCTCCTGATCGGCTCCGGCAACGTGGCGAGCCTGCTCCTCGTACGGGCCATGAGCCGCGAGCGGGAGACCGCGGTCCGTCTCGCCCTCGGAGCCTCGCGCCGCCGCCTCGCCGCTCAGCACCTGATCGAAGGCTGGACCCTCACCGTCTTCGCCGGCGTGCTCGGTTTCTTCTTGACCTGGGTCGGCCTCCTCGGGATCCGCGCCCTCGTCCCCGTGTCGACCGGCATCCGCATCGGCCTGGACGCCCCCACGCTGCTCTTCGCGGGGATCACCACCCTGATGACCCCTCTGGTCTTCGGGGTCGCACCGCTCTATCACACCTCGAGGGTCGACTTGAGCGATGCGCTCAGGGCGAGTCTGCAGCGGCCGCTCTTCGGCGTCGGGCAGTATCACCTGCGCGACCTGTTAGCCGTGCTCGAGGTGGCCTTGTCCGTGGCGCTCGTCGCTTTTGCCCTTACGTTCTTGAGCCTGGTCAGGGCCATGCGCTCGCTGGAGGTCAACTTCGACGGCGCCGGCCTCGTGGTCGCGCACGTGACCTCGCCCAAGCGGGGCCCCGGGGAGGAGCCAGGAAGCGCGGGCCGCGACATCCCGGGGCGGCTGCGGGAGCGGGTCTCGGCGGTTCCGGGCGTGAGCGAGGTGACGATGGGGGATTTGCCGATAGGGGGGGCCGTGGTTCGGGTGGGTCGCTCGTCCGTCGGCGCGGAGATTCCGGCTCGCCAGCTCTACGTCGACCCCGACTACTTCGAGACCCTCCGCCTCCCGATCGTGCGCGGCCGGAGGTTCGATGCCCGCGATGCCCAAGGACCGTCGGCCGCCGCCGTCGTCAACGAGAGCACGGCGGCGCGTCTGTGGCCGGGCACGGATCCGGTGGGCCAGGCCTTGTACCTGACCGGGGACGGGAAGACCGAGGTCGTGACGGTGGTCGGGGTATCGAAGGATGCGGTCCGTCTCGGACGCCTCAGTCAGTTGGACGTCCACGTGCTCGGGTTCCGTTACTCGCTTTACCGGCCGTTGTCGCCGGGGGCGCGGCCGGACTTCGACGTGATCGCTCGCGTCCGGGAGCCGCGGGCATCCTGGTTCCCGCCGATTCGCGATGCGGTCCACTCCGTCGACCGAAGGCTTCGCCTCCGCAGCGTCGTCACCATGACCTCGGCGATCGACCCCACGCAAGGACAAGTCCCTCTCCCTGCCTATCTGCTGGGCGGGTTTGGCGGCCTCGCGTTGCTGCTCGCCGCCATCGGGGTATTCGGCGTCATGAGCCAATTGGTGGGCGAGCGGCGGGTGGAGCTGGGCGTGCGCCTTGCTCTCGGCGCCTCGCCCCGCGGGCTCGTGAGACTGGTCGTCCGGGAGGGTCTCATTCGCGTGGGCGTGGGCGCCGGCCTGGGTCTCATCGGCCTGGCCGTGAGCGTGTACACCGGATTCGCCGGACTCTTGACCGCCGCCACCCCTGATCCCTGGCTCTGGGTGGGCGTGGTGGCGGTGATCGCCATGGCCGCGGGTGCCGCTTGTTACGTGCCCGCGCACCGGGCCGCCCGGCTCGACCCGATGGTGACCCTACGGAGTGAATAGAGACCGCCGGCGTCTCTCCCCTTGACATTCTACAGGACGGCACCTATCTTCCTGTAGAACGTCAAGGGGAGAGAGACATGTCCAACTCCGTGGACCTGCTTCAAGGCACGCTCGACCTGCTGATCCTGCGAACCCTCAGCCCGGGGGCGATGCACGGGTGGGGGATATCGCAGCGCATCCAGCAGCTTTCGCAAGACGTGCTCAAGGTGAACCAGGGCTCGCTCTATCCCGCCCTCCACCGCCTCGAGGAGCAGGGCTGGATCGGCTCGGAATGGGGCGCCTCCGAGAACGGACGGCGGGCCAAGTTCTACTCGCTCACGAAGCCGGGGCGCCGGCGGCTCGAGCAGGAGAGGGCCAACTGGTCGCGCCTTTCCACCGCCGTGTGGCGCGTCCTCGAGACCGCCTAGGATCCCAAGGAGGCTTGTGATGCGCTGGCTCGGTCGGGTCCGGTCGCGGCTTTCGGCCCTCTTGCGGGGTGACGCGCGGGAGCGAGGGATGGACGAGGAGTTGCGCTTCCACGTGGAGATGGAGACGCAGGCGAACCTGAAGCGTGGCCTTCGGCCGGAGGAAGCGCGCCGAGCGGCGCTCGTGAGCTTCGGAGGGGTCGAGCGCGTGAAGGAAGAGTGCCGCGATTCGTGGGGCGTGCGGCTCCTGGAGACGTCGCTCCAGGACCTGCGCTACGGGATTCGAAGCCTCCGGGCCAACCCGGGCTTCAGCCTGGTCGTGGTCCTGACCCTGGCCCTCGGGATCGGCGCCAACACCGCGATCTTCAGCGTGGTCAACGCCGTCCTCCTGCGGCCGTTGCCCTACGCGTCGGGCGAGCAGCTCGTGGCGTTGCAGCAGGCGGCGCCCGCCGCGGGCGTCGAGTCCATGGGCCTGTCTCCGCTCGAGGTGACCGACTACCGCGCGTCGAGCGAGGCGCTCGACGGAGTGGTCGAGTACCACTCCATGACCTTCACCCTCCTGGGCGGAGTGGAGCCCCAGAGGGTCGTGACCGGCGTCGTCTCCTGGAACTTCTTCGACGTGCTCGGGGTGAAGCCGGTGCGGGGCCGTGACTTCCGGCCCCGCGACGAAGGGCCGAAGGCGGACGCCGTGCTCCTGCTCAGCCACGACTTCTGGCAGAGCAAGCTCGGCGGGGACCCCGGGGTCATCGGACGCCGGTTCGAGATGAACGACCGCGTCCATACCGTCGTGGGCGTGCTGCCCCCG
>Ga0209640_10003764_pt1 | contig 13278 bp, 14 predicted proteins | sample RifCSP10_1_FD_184018 | JGI IMG/M metagenome (GOLD analysis project Ga0209640, IMG submission 184018) | Soil microbial communities from Rifle, Colorado - Rifle CSP2_sed 10_1 (SPAdes) (version 2) | ecosystem: Environmental > Terrestrial > Deep subsurface > Rock core/Sediment | place: Rifle...
CAAGGTATTGATCACGCCCCCGATCATCACAACGTCCGACCCGCTCAGGCGACTTTGAATCACGGCCGCTCCCGCCATCTGGGCGAAGGCGACGTCTTTGGAGACCAGGCTTTGCACGGTTGTGCTGCCACTCGCTATAAAAACGAGCTGCACATCGAGGCCGTATTTGCGGAAAAACCCGCGCTCGTGGGTGATCCATAGCGGCGCCATGTTGCCGGACATCGAGCTGTAAGCGATCGTGATTTTCTCGAGCGGGCGCTCCGCCGCGTACTCCGCCGGACGAGCACCTCCGGGCCAGAAAACAATCAGGCTGAAAACCAGCATGAGGAACCAGCTGCGCCACTGCTCGTATCGGTTAGGCATCGTCTTCCTCCTTGAAAATTTTATGGCTCACGCGACTTCGCGGCCTAAACGCAACATGGCCGCTCTGAGGCTCGAACGCATGCGCTCCAACGACCGGGCGAGGTCGCCGATCTCGTCGCGCGAGCTCACACACTCTCCGCCGACCGAGGTTTCAAGGTCGCCCATGGTGACTTTGTCGGCGATTTCTCTTAGGCCGACGATCGGTCGAACGATCCAGTGAGCCAACAAAAACGACAGGAGCGCTCCGGCCAGAGGAATGACCGCAATGATCCCGATAATCGGCAGGAGCGCCCGTCGGATCTCGCTTTGTACGGCATCTGCCCAAAATCCGACGTGGACTCTGCCCAACTGTCCCTCGAGAACCGGCACGGCCGTCTCGTAGACTGTTCTGTCGGCGAGCGACAATTCTCGCCTCTGAATTTGGCGCCTTGCGTCGCCGGAAAGTCCTTGCCGAAGTCCTTGGGGCAAACTTCCCAGGGTATGAGCAACGATCTCTCCTTTATCATTTTCGACATACGCATAAGCGACCCCATCGAGAAGAGTATATTTTCTTGCAAGAGCGTGAAGCCCTAGAAGATTTTTGCTGGCAACATAACCCGAGGCGGCGTCGCTAAAATTGGTGGCGATGGCGAGGGCCCGCTTATCGAGTTGATCTCGGAGCGTGCCATGAGCGAGCTGATACACTGCGGCAATGACAAAGATACCCAAGACCAACATGGCGGCCGTATAAATCCCGCCGATCTTCCACTTGAGGCCTACACGTCGCGATTCCTGATTCATTTTTCTCTCCTTGATGCAGTCGGTCACATCGTCTTGAGCGCGGCAATCTCCCGGAACATGGTATTCTGAAAACGCGCTCTCATGGTTTCATTCAAAATTTCCCCGCTAATGCGCTGAATAAGTTCGCCGAGCTTTACCTGTGGAAAGGCAAGTCGGGATTCGCCGAGGGCGGCAATTTGATCGCCCAAAATGCGATCGGCCATGGGGCCCATCGCTTCGGTTGCGGCGCGGGACATACGATCAAAAAACTGCGAAGAGACCGCCGGCCCCCGAGTGGCAATCCGGGAAAGCGTCACTCGGTCCGACTCGCGAAGAGGAATAATCGAGACTTCAGCCCGATCGGTCGCGTTCGGCTCATCCCCGTTCGATTCAAAGCGCTTTGGGTTGCTCCGAGATCCCGGACCTTTCATCCTGAGGAAGCCCAGGTCCGCAGCAATCTTTGGACTCTCCGCTCCCGGTTCCAACAAGAGGGCCGTAGCGGCCTTCATGATCATGTACGGAGAGACCTTCCTCTTAGCCGCCGCGCAGGCCATCGCGAGCGCGTTATCACAGAGGATGTTGATCAACCGGGGCGTTCCTCCCGAATATTGCCAGGTCGCCTCGATGGCTTCCTTGTTGAATATCTCCGGGCCCTCGTAGCCGGCAACCTGCAGTCGGTGGCAAATATAATGGTCCACCTCCCCCGGCGTCTGCAATGAATAGAGCCGGTGGTGAAGCGCGATTCTTTGCTTGATCCGGCGCAGGGAGGATTTGTTCAATTTCGCCGCGACTTCCGGTTGTCCGACCAGCACGATCTGCAGCAATTTTTCCTCATCGGTCTCCAAATTCGAAAGATCGCACAGGCCTTCAAGTGCCTCGTCGCTGAGCTTTTGTGCTTCATCAATCAGCAAGGCGACAATGCGCCCGGTGCTGAGCTCCTGAGTGAGATAGCCATTTAGATCCTGGATCATTTCCAATCGAGTTTTATCTTTTTGGCTGATTCCCAGATTGTGGACGATCAACTCCGTCAAGCCATAGGAAGTCAGATGACTGTTGGAAACAAAAACAAAATGGACGCGCGGTTCGAGATGCCGCATAAGCTTGCGGAGAAGGATCGTCTTTCCAGTGCCCACTTCTCCGGTGACGAGCATGAATCCCTTCTTGGCTTCGATTCCGTGCACCAACGCCGCCAGGCCTTCCAGATAGATAGGATGTTCATAAAAAAAACGCGGATCGGGCGTGACCCCGAACGGCATTTCTCGTAAGCCAAAATGGCTCTCGAACATGGCTTTGTGCTCTTGAGGCCTGGGTTGTTCGATCATTGGCTTAACCTCCTGAAGTCGATCATGGCCGGTCGGATTGCCAAACTCTACCGCTTTCGTATTCGACGTTCGTAAACACGATTGATGTTCCTTCGCAAGAAAAATAACTGTGGCGCCGAAGATGGTGCGAGGAGGAGCCAGACATATTTTTTCCAGCCAAAATTGTCAAGCAGAAAGGCGCTTGGCGCGAAAAAAAAATTCGCGCCGGCATGCGGCAGGTGTTTATAAACCTGTGAATGCTGTCGATAAGAATGTGTGGTTTCTACCAAAACAAATTTATCCACACCTGTGGATAAATTTTGTCAGAAAAACTCGTTTCGGTGCCTGAAGATTCGGCTTGACAGCGACGAATTTTCTCTGCCGAAAAAACTTCGTCGTCACGAATCAAACAATAAACTGAAAAGGTTTGGATCAGGTTGCGTGCGGCGTTCGCTGGCATTCGATGCAGTTCGCCCATATTCGGCGTCCACTACCTCTTCCGGGGTACGAGAAGCAGGATTCCGCCGACGACTATCGCTCCTACGCCCCCCCAGGTTGGAATGTTGATCGTTTCCTGTTCCTTGACCGAGAATTCGAGCGGGCCGAGCTTGGCCTCGTGCGTCTCTTTGGTGTAGCTGAAACTGCGATAGACCAACGCCAGCGTGCCGGCCACAATCAGAACCGCTCCCAAGATTTTAAGCGCGTTCATAATTTGTCTCCTCCAGGTTTGTTAGCGCCCGCTGCGATTCTCTGTAGTCCAGTGCACCCAGCTTTGTCAAACTTTTGCCAGACTGCCGAGGCTACGCGGGCTCAGCTCGCGCGCTAATATCTGAAAGAAGAGGAGGAGATTCGCATCCGAAGTTAGCTATAGCATTCGATGACGATTTACGCGCAGTTTATTGTTGACCTTCGAACGGAAAAATAAAATTAGGAACCAAAGAAAAGAGGGAGAATTTCAAGCTTTCTCTCCTCTTTCATTCCTGTTCCAGTGTTGCCCGGTCTCACCGGAACTGCTGCTCGAATTCTAAATTCGGCCATGGTCGCGTGAACCGGCCAGCCAGATAAAAATCACCGAAGCGACGCCCGCTGCCTGAGCGACCCAGAACGCTTCCCGGTAACTGCCGGTCCAATCGTAGACCCCCCCCCCGAGCCACGGACCCAGTCCCGCGCCGGCGCCGATAAAAAGCGAAACGGCGCCGATGATCGCGCCGAAAGACTTGCCGTGAAATAGATCGGCGGCGATGGTTGGATAGAGCGACTGCCGGGATGAAAATCCAAATGCCATAAACGGCGGGAATAAATAGAAAGGCCAGATCTGACTCGCGTCGCGGATCATCATCAGAAGAGAAATAGCGATCATCAATGAAGCCGAGCCGATGAGGTACGACCGTTGGCGGCCGATCCGGTCGGCTAACAGTCCCATGACAATCATGGCCGGCGCCGTGAAGAGCCCGATCAGGCCGAGGCCGAGCGCGGCTAGCTCCTTTGTGAATCCCGCATCGCTCACTGCGGCAACCTGATGAATCAGCACCATGTGCAACGGGATCGCGCCCGCCAATACGCCCATGGCGAATGCCCAGAAGCGCCAGGTGCGCAAGGCTTCTTTCAAGCTGGGGCCGGCCGTTCGCGCCGCCGTCGCGCTGGCCGCGGACCGCTGCGGCGGGGCGGCGCCGAAGTCCGGCTTCAGATTCATATCCTCCGGCTTGTGGCGTTGGAACAAATAGTTCAACGGCGCAACGATCAGCGCCAACAGACCGGCGAGAATCATGTACGCCGCGCGCCAGCCGTAGGTCGCGATCAGCCACTGGGTCCAGGGCACCACCAGCAAAATTCCCAAACCGATCCCCGATGCGGCCACGCCAATCGCCATTCCGCGTTTCCGGATAAACCAATTGGATAAGAACGTTGCTTGCACGGTCATGGGCAGCGCCGCGAAACCGACTCCCATGAAAAATCCCATGCCGATGTAGAACTCGATCACGGAATCGGCGAAACCGCTGACCACGAAGCCGATCGCCATGATGATCGCGCCGCCTGGCAGCACGATGCGCGGGCCGAGCCGATCGAGCAGCATCCCGATCAGCGGCGCCGAAAGTGTCCACAGCACCGAGCCGAGCATGAGCGCACCCGACGCCAAACCGCGACTCCAGCGGAATTCTTCGATCACCGCGACCAAAAAGACGGCAAAGGCGTTGCGCGCGCCAAAGGCCACCCCGACGGTCAAGAAAGCGATCCCGATAACGACCCATGGATAGTAGCGCTGCAGCGCTTGGCTCGGTGTGACTTCAACTTCTCTGACCGACACGACAGTTTCCTCAACAATGATCGACGAGATTACATTGGGATATGAGCGCCTGCGACAACCGAAAACATTGTCGTGCCTTGTCGGGGATATAAATCCAACGCTCGGGGAATCTAACTGCTAGAGTGCAGCAACTGGCCGACGCCGTCAAACAGCGCTTACGAGCGCCTGCCCAGGCAAAATAGGATTTACCGCGAGGCTCACTTTCGACTGTTTGACTTTCGATCAGCAAGAACAGTGAGCCTCGGACTTATGATAAATTTCGCCGTCCGCGTTTTTCTAAATCTCAACTTACTTGACTCCATGCAGCCGGCGCGCGAATCTGACCTAATAGCGGAAGGGCTAACCGAAACCATCAGGGGGCAAAATGGAGAACAGAACCTGTCCCGCTCTAGTCGACGGTAAAGAATGCGGCCTCACATTAGTTCTGGTCGGGCAAGATATTGAAACCGAGACAGAAGTCTACGAATGCCCGCTAGGTCATCGGAACTATGCCTCGCTGGGTGAGGTTGAAAAAAGAATCTGTCAGGTTCTCGTCGAAGGCAAGGAGTGCGGCCTCGCGCTCAGTGTGGTCGAGCGGGAGGCCGAAACCGCGACGCAAGTATGCGAATGTGCCCTGGGTCATCGCACCTATGTCCCAGTCGAACCGCCTGTGATCGACGAACCGTGTTAAGTTAAAAATAACGCGTCGACCAATCGGCTCGCCAGGCAGGCGATGATCTCAGCTGGTAGAATGTAAGTTGCCGGCCGTCTGGCTATGCTCCAGACTGCCGGCAACTCGGGTGTGGTAATCGGCGGTTCGCGCTGCTACTCGCCGCTCTTACCGGCGATCGCGGTATCCTTCCGCCGCTCTTCTTCGCGCCTCTTCATCCTGATCAACGTGCACGCCTTCTTCTTCCGTAGAAGAGACGTCATGCGCGCCGCCGCGTTCAAAAATCTCCTTGGCGCGCTTGGTCTCGTCGCTATTTTCCGAGTGGACGGCGATCAGCAGGTTTCCCTCGTTAATCTTCCCCTCGTACAGTTTCGCCTCATATTCCGGAATTCCCAAACCGACGAGAGCTCCGGTGATCCCGCCAGCCGCCGCGCCAACCCCTGCGCCGGCGAGCGCGGCCATGATCGGGCCGGCCGCGATAAAAGGACCGACACCCGGGATCGCCAATGACCCGATACCCACCAGCCATCCCAACACTCCGCCGAGCGCTCCTCCGGTTGCGGCGCCGGTTGCAGCGCCCTCGGGAGCCTTGGTGTGCTGCTCGTGAGCGAAATCCCTGCTCGCTGATTTGTCGGGAAACAGGACCGAAATGTCGTTGTTGGAAAACCCCGCCGTTCGAAGCTCATCGACGATCCGCTCCGCTTGAATATTATTGTCAACCAAACCGAAAACACCTTTTGCCATAAACGCCTCCTTCTTGGCTTGTTGCTACCTTAGCTTGCTACTTCCAACTGGTTATCCACTTTCTTCACGCCCGCGACCTGCTTCGCTTTCGCTTCGATCTGGGTTTTTTCCTGTTCACTCTTGACCGGGCCGCGTAGAGTGACTGTCCCGTCGCTGGTGATGACTTTGACGTTCTTGGCGTCGGTGGAAAGTGCATCGTCCGAGGTGATCGCCTGCCGTATATTCTGGGTGATCGTCCGATCCGTTTCGTTCTCGGCCTGGTCGCCGGGAGTTTTGGTCTCGCCGCCGCGATCCGCCTGGTTGCGAGCCGTGTTATCCGGGCTCGTCGCCTTCAATGCCTGATCGCCGGAACCTTGATTACGATCGTCGCCGCAGGCTGTGAGTCCAAGGGCTACAACAAACAAAAATATTACCAAGTAATTCATCGCATTCCTCCTTTTAACTTGTACCTATGCGCGCAAGTAACATGCCAAGAAAATAACGCCAGGTTCCGGGGCGATATTCATGGCTCCCGAGAAAAACGTCCCAGAACTCTTACATGTGCCGCCTTGCATCTGTACTTCAAATGAACAAGTGCGCCTGCTGCCGCGCTGGCGCGCCGGATGGTTGAACCTTCAATGAACCCGATCACTGACGGATAGAATCCGGCGCGGAGTAGCATGCGCATCGGTCCATCAACCTGCGCTTGAAACCTAGCGCGGCATCGTTCTATGTTCCGGTCATGCCGCACAAGAGAACCTCCTTCGGTCTCACCTTGTCCAACCGGGCGCTGGTTACACGAGGAACTCCGCCACAGGAACTCATCGATATGGCGGTTGAGGCGGAGAAAACCGGCGCCATCGACGCCATTTGGGTCGGCGACAGCATTCTCAGTAAGCCGCGCCTGGAATGCATTCCGCTACTGGGCGCGATTGCTGCGCAGACCTCGCGGGTAAAGCTGGGGGTGGCCTGTATGGCTAGTATCGCTCAGCGTAATCCGGTGCTGCTTGCCCTGCAGTGGGCGAGTCTCGACGTGCTGTCGGGCGGCCGCACTTGGCTGGCGGCGTGCATGGGTTATCCGGCAAGTCAACATCCGATGGCCGCCAAGGAGCTCGAGGTGATGGGCATACAAAGCAAAGAACGACCGCGGCGGCTCGAAGAAATGATTCAAGCTCTGCGCGTTCTTTGGAGCGACGAACAGGCAAGCTTCCACGGCAAGTACTATTCCTTTGACGATGTGAATCTGTTGCCGAAACCGGCGCAACAGCCTTGCCCAATATACATCGCCGGCACGCCGCGACCGACGCAGATCGGCGAGCGCGGCGTCGAGCGCTCGCTGCGCCGCATGGCGCGCTACGCCGACGGCTGGATGAGCAATCAGATCGAGCTTGCAATGTTTCAGGAATACTCGGGGCGCTTGCGCGAGATGCTCGTCGAGGAAGGACGAGACCCGAATGCATTTAAGACTGTTCTTTATTATGGCGTCGCGGTCAATCGCGATCGCGATCAGGCGTTTCGCGAAGCCAAAGCATTTCTCGACGCCTATTATCAAAAGGACTTTACCCGGCCGGGAGTGGAGATTTGGACCGCCTGCGGTCCGGTCGAACATTGCGTCGACTGCGTGCGCGGATTTATCGATGCCGGCGTCGATCACGTCACCATTCGGCCCGTCGGCGCCGATTTAAAAGATCAGTTCCGGATTTTCTTAAACGACGTTCTTCCTGGTTTGAACTTGGCCGCGGCTCGAGCTGCTTAACCGGGGCGAGAGATCGGTCGGAGCGAGATAGGCGCGGCGGCTCGTCAGCGAGCCGCGCGAGCCTCACGCTGCACCATGTAAAGCGACGCGCCGAAGATGACCGCGCCGCCGATCCAGGCCCAAATATCCGGTAGCTCGCGAAAGGCCAGATAGCCGATGACGGCTGCAAACGGCAAGCGGGTAAACTCAAACGGCAAAACCGCGGTCGCATCCGCCGCCGCGTAAGCGCGCGACAGAAATCGCTGGTTCAGGGTCGCAAAGAAACCGACCCCAAACATCAACAAGAGTTGCTCCAGGGTCGGCCAGATCCACACCCATAACGCCGGCACGAAAATCAACGGCGTGACGTAGACCATTTGATAAAAAACCACGGCGTCCGGATGATTCGTGCGCGTGGTGAACTTGACGATCGTGTTGCTCGCGGCGGCCGCGAGCGCCCCCGCCAAAACGAGCAGAGCGCCGGCACTGACCTGAACGACGCCTGGGCGCAGGATGATGAGAACGCCGACGAAACCTGCGGTGAGCGCAAAAGCGCGAGTGCGGGTCACGCGTTCGCTTAAAAAAAGAACCGCCAGTAGGGAACCCCACAACGGCGAAGTGAAGCTCAGCGCCTGCGACTCGGCGACGGGAATCAGCGCCGCGCCGGAGAAATAACTCATCAAAAAGACCAAGCCGCACACGCCGCGAAGCGCAAACACCTTGTGATTGTTCGTCCTGAGCCCGGCCGCTCCGGCGCGCAGTGCGAATGGTATCATCAAGGCGAAGTTTACCAGGGCGCGAAAAAATGCGATCTCGAAGGGATGAACACTCTTCGCCGTCTCTCGTATGAGCGTCGTCATCACCGTGAAGGCGATCGCCGCGGCGGCCATCCAAAGGCCGCCGCGCAACACTGCGGGCAAATTTTTGCCATGAATACGAGGCGGCGAGATCACGTACTTTTTGGCTTTGCTTCTGGTTGTGCTTCACAAACCAAGCCCGGCTGACTTCGGCAATCCGGCACTCAGCTCTAGATCATGCTCTACGCTTGGCACACGGCGGCGATAACGACAATAACGACGGCGGGACCAGGCTTGATCCGGGTACGCGTGGACCCCAACAACTGAAACGTCTGGAGCGATCGGACGCTTGGAATTCTTCTCGCATCGAACCGGAACGGCTACAAACGTTCGATCGAGCCGGCTTTGTCGATCTCTCTAACCAAGCGGGGGTCGATGAAATCTTCCGGTTTGGCATCGCGCGCTTTCGCTTGCGTTTTTTCCAGAGCCTTGAGCAGCACGGCGACGCCCTCCACCGTCGGGTAGGGCGGAATTTCGAGATGCAGCGTGACTCGCTGATACGCGTCGTCGAGCAGCTCTTGATCCTGGGTGCCGAGATATTTGGACATGACGCGGGTCGCAAACGCTTTGTCTTTTTTGGCAAGCGTGGCGCCTTCAATATAGGCTCTTAAGAAGCGTCGCACGGTATTTTCGTTGGTCTTGAGAAATTTCCGCGTCGTCACCACGCCGTTCTGGTGGATGGTTGCTTCCAGTTTGGCCATATCGATAAGCTCGCGCATGTTCGCCTTCTTCGCCCGCAGGATCGCCGGCACGGAAAGCGCTGCAGCTTGAACCCTGCCGGTGAGCAGCGCCGCCAGGGTTTCGGGCTGGCCGCCCGTCTGGACCATCGTGATGTCCCGCTCGGGGTTGAGGCCGTTTTTCTCAAGAGCGAAGCGCGCAGCAAAATCGGAAAGAGTACCGAAACGGGTCGCGCCGAAGAGCTTGCCTTTCAAGTCTGCGGTCCGCGTAATCTCGGGCCGGCTGAAAATCGAGAAAAGAAATTTCTTGAGAACCGTCGCGACGATCACGGTGTCGGCACCGGCGAAATTCGCCTGCATCGATGCCGTGCCACCGAGTTGGATGATCGGCACTTCGCCGGAGAGCATCGCCTGCAACGCCATGGAGCTGCCCGGAATCGAGATCGCTTCGATTTCAAGCCCATGTTTTTCGTAAAGATTCGCTTCCTTGGCAAACCACATGGTCATCTGCGGTGCGCCCACCGAGCCCCCGCCAACCCGAATCTTTTCGAGCTTCTTCTCCTGCGCGGCCAACGGGAGAGGCAGCATCACACAAACCAGAGCCAGTGCGACCGTTTGAGCCATTTTGTTCATAGACACCTCGTCGAGCTTCAGCGTCCTCAGTGCGTCCCGCAAATCACGTTCAGCACGGCCTGCCGTCTCTCCTCTTTGACCGTTTTGAGTGCGCGCTTCAGCGCCGGCAGCAGTTGCTGCGGATCGTCGACCCTCTCCCCGTAGCCGCCGTGCGCCGCGACAATCATTTCGTAGCGCGGCGAGGGAGAGAGCTCGCACAAGGGAAATTTTCCGGTGCTCGCTGCCCACCCGTCGGGTAAAACCTGCTGGGTCGCCGCTTTGCTGGAATGCCAGATCGCATTATTGCAAACGATCGTCAGCATGGGAAGATCGTACGCCTGCGAGACAAAATGACAGGCGGTGGGATTATTGAACATGTAAGTGCCGTCACCGCAGCTGGCGATCACGGTTTTGTCGGGGCGAGCGAGCTTTATGCCCAAGCTGCCGCCGATCCCCCAACCTAAACCACCCGCCGGGGAGCCGCCGAAGTAGCTCGCCGGTTCACTCAGGCTGAGGTACTCCTGCGACACGCCATGATCGTTGACGATGATGGTTTCACTGTCCCTCACCTGGTCGACGCAATAGGATAGCCAAGCAATATCGATCGGCCTGTCATGGCTCGCCTTCTCCGCCTTTTGTTTCAAGCGCTCGCGATACTGTCTGTGCAGCGAGCGAATTCTATCGGCTCGCTCTGACAATAATTTCTCGTTCCGCGGCTGCAATCGCAGTTCGTGCGCGAGCAACTCCAGCGCGAGCTTGGGATCACCGCCGATGGAGATGTCTTTGGGAAAACTCCGTATTGGAATGCCGCTGTAATTTGGGTCGCGGGCGATCTGGATCACCTTCCCGTTTTCCGGCGGCTTTCCCTGGAATGGATACCAAGGCACGTCGCTCTCGACCACGACAATCGCGTCGGCCTCTTTGACATACGGCGCCGAATTCACGCCGAGATGAAAGTCATGCGTATTCGGGAAACTCACGAACGGACTCGCCGGCGTGACCACCGGCGCCGCCAGCGCTTCGGCAAAGGAAATCATCGCGCTCACCGCGGCGGGGTCGGAACCCAAGCGGCCCGTGATGATCAGAGGGTTGACCGCGCCGCGCAGCACCTCCGCCGTGCGCGTGATCGTCTCGGCGCTCGGCCGCAACGCTTCCTCTTTGTTTTTGCGAAACGGATGGATCGTGATCGATTCCATCTTCTGCGCCAAGACTTCGCGCGGCAAGGTCAAATAGACCGGACCTTGCGGGTTGCCGAGCGCCATTTCCAACGCGCGGTCGACGACGGCTTCCACCTGGTCCCCATTGCGCAACTCGTAATCCCAACGCGTGAACTCGCGCAGTAAACTGCCTTGATCGAAGGACTCCTGCCCCCAGTGAATAAAGTTGCTCCGACTTCCCCTCAGTCCCTCTTCCGTGAGCGGCGTTCGGCCCGCGGAAAAGATCATCGGCACGTTGAGCCGCGACGCGTTCATTACTGCCGCCGACGCATTCCCGGTACCGACGATCACATGAACCATGACGACCTGTGGCTCACCGGTTATCATGGCATACCCCTGCGCCATGCTCACCGCAACGAATTCGTGCGGCACCGTGATCGGCATCGGATGGGTCTTATTCTCGGCGCCGAACTTGGCCAAACCGTCGATGATCGGGCCGAAATCAGTGCCGCTGTTGCCGAACAAATATTTGATCCCGCGCGCGCGCAGGATTTCCAGATAAGCCTGGCCTACGGTTTCCACAGAAATTGTTACCGTTTTATTCGTATCCATGACGTTGCTCCTCGACCAGTTAATGAAACGATCTCTAGCGCATATTTTGACGAAAGTCTGCAAAAGCTCATATCAACCGGACCATGCTGGCAAGCTGCGGGGTCTTGAACCTTTCATTTGCCTGCACGGCAATGCCGCTTGACCGAACTCGTCGTTTTAGGACTATGGGTTTCGAAAACCTTCGGAGACATTGTCGAGAAAAACGCCAACTCTCCCCACCCTACCAGCCATCCCAGGGCTGGCACCGCTGGAATTGCCGCGATCAGCTTTCCAACCGGGCAAAAGCCGAAGCTGCTCGATCAAGTTCGCCACGCAATCCACACGCGACACTACAGCCCTAAAACCGAGGAATCGTATATTGGCTGGATCAAGCGATTTATATTTTTCCATAACAAACGGCATCCGGTCGAAATGGCTGAACTAGAGATTGGCCAATTTCTTTCAAGCCTCGCAACCGATGGTCACGTCAGCGCGTCGACGCAAAACCAGGCCTTCAATGCGCTATTGTTTCTTTATCACGAGGTCCTGAACAAAAGGATCGGACTTATCGACGGCGTCGTGCGTGCCAAGCGGCCGCACAGGTTGCCGGTTGTGCTCACGAAAGACGAAGTAAAGAACGTGATCGATCAGATGATCGGGGCTCCCCGCTTGATGGCTATTCTGCTCTACGGCGCTGGACTGCGATTGATGGAATGTTGTTGCCTTAGAATCAAAGATATCGATTTTTCTCGCAACGAGATTGTCGTTCGCGCAGGTAAAGGCGATAAAGATCGTCATACTATGTTACCGAGTGTTGTTCGGAATTCTTTGTTCGAACATTTCCGAGACGTCAAATTACAACACGACGAGGATCTTAAGAACGGGTTGGGTCGGGTGTCCTTGCCCAAGGCTCTCGACCGAAAGTATCCGAACGCCGGGAAAGAGTGGGGATGGCAATGGGCGTTCCCGGCGACCAGTCATTACAGCGATACCGTGACTGGAGAAAAGCGCAGGCATCATCTCCATGAATCGGTCTTGCAACGTGCGTTCAAAGAAGCTCGGCTCAAGGCGGGCGTTTTCAAGCCCGCCGGTCCGCACACCTTGCGCCATTCATTTGCCACGCACTTACTCGAAAATGGCTATGACATTCGAACGGTCCAGGAACTATTGGGACACACGGATGTGAGCACTACGATGATTTACACCCACGTCTTAAATCGTGGCGGCAAGGGAGTTCGCAGTCCCGCGGATGGATTGTGAGAGAGTCTGTGCAGGTATATTGGTACTATACTGACCAGGTATATTGGAAAAACTGCGAATGGAAACTGATTGACAAGTTGCTGGCCGAAAAGGTAAAAGTCGCGCAACCGTGATTTTTGCACTGGGTAATATCTTGGTCAGTATACTCAATGGTTGAACTAAACCGCTGCGCGGTGGCACGAGTTATGTAAGGCCAGTGCCACTCACTCGCCTTTTGTTTTTCATCGATCTTCCTGGCTGATTTTTATCAACTGTTCTAGCATAGCTCCCAAAATTTAATCCGAGGAGG
>Ga0209640_10003765_pt1 | contig 13273 bp, 15 predicted proteins | sample RifCSP10_1_FD_184018 | JGI IMG/M metagenome (GOLD analysis project Ga0209640, IMG submission 184018) | Soil microbial communities from Rifle, Colorado - Rifle CSP2_sed 10_1 (SPAdes) (version 2) | ecosystem: Environmental > Terrestrial > Deep subsurface > Rock core/Sediment | place: Rifle...
GGCGTTCCTCATCCGGTACCAGGACCGCGTGCTGATGGGCAAAGACATCTGGAACGCCGAGGAGTACGCGACGTACTTTCGCGTCCTGGAGACGGAAGACGAGTACTTCGACTACTACCGCAAGCGACACGCCTTCTGGAAGATGTACGGCCTCGGACTGCCGGACGAGGTACTCAAGAAGATCTACTACAAGAATGCGCTGCGCATCATCCCGGGCATCGATCGCAGTGCATTCCCGGATTGAGCACACGCTGGAAGTTCCGATCGATTTCTGTCGAGAGCATTCGATTCGATCCGCCGCGCGTTGCGATCGGTGGGCTGTTCGTCACTTCCACGAGCGGTTGCGAAACTAGCCAACGACTAGTTAATATTGTCCGATGCCGAAGATGACCGCCTTTGAGGCAAAGACCCGTTTCGGCGAGTTGCTGCATCGGGTCGAGCGTGGCGAAGAGATCGTCATTACCCGACATGACCGTCCCATCGCGCGTGTCGTGCGAGAAGGAACACCGAATCTCGATTCCGTGAAGCGGTCCGTGGAAGGGCTGCGCCAGTTGCAGCAGCGCATTCGCAAACGCAGCCGAGGCAGGGCTGCACTCTCGCCGGCCGAGGTCCGCCACCTCGTCGCCGCCGGGGCCGAGCTGGTCGACGTGCGTCCCGTCGAGGAGTTCGCGGCGGGCCACGTTCCGGGCGCGCTCTCGAACACCCTGCGCCCCGCCTTCGCCTCGTGGCTGGGGTGGCTGGTTCCCGAGGGGCGAGCGCTGGTGTTCGTGGTCGGCGAGGGCCAGGACCGGGCCGAGCTGGTCCGCCAAGCCCTGAAGGTCGGCTACGAGGACCTCCGCGGCGAGTTGACGGGGGGCATGGGCGCCTGGCGGGAAGCCGGGTTCGAGGTCACCCGCATCCCTCTCGTCGAGGCCGGGAGGCTCGAAGGAACCGTGCTCGACGTGCGCCAGGACGCCGAGTACGTAGCGGGCCACGTCCCGGGGGCGCACCACGTTGAGCTGGGCTCACTCCCCGAGGACGACGGGCTGCCGTCCGGTGCGATCACGGTCGCCTGCGGGCACGGTGAGCGCGCCATGACCGGCGCCAGCCTGCTCGCCCGGCGCGGGCACGGCGACCTGGCCGTCCTCGACGGCGGGCCCGAGGACTGGAGCCGGGCGAGTGGGCAGCCCCTCGAGGCGGGGCCGTGACGCGCACGGCGGACCGGCCGGTCCGCCTCGGCCTGCGCGCCAACCTGGCGCAGTTCTCGCTCCTCGTCGGGGTCAACGCCCTCGTGGGCGGGATGGTGGGCCAGGAGCGCACCGTCCTCCCCCTCCTCGCCGAGCAGGTGTTCCACCTCCGCGCCTTCACCGCCACCCTCACCTTCATCGTGGCCTTCGGGATCGTGAAGGCCCTCACGAACTTCTTCGCCGGCACGCTCTCCGATCGCGTGGGACGCAAGCCCGTCCTCGTGGCGGGGTGGCTCATCGGGCTGCCCGTCCCGCTCCTCATCATGTGGGCGCCGACGTGGGGGTGGATCGTGGCAGCCAACGTGCTCCTCGGCGTGAACCAGGGACTCACCTGGTCGACCACGGTCATCATGAAGATCGACCTGGCCGGACCCGAGCGACGCGGTCTCGCCATGGGCCTCAACGAGGCGGCGGGGTACGGCTCGGTGGCGGCGACGGCCCTGGCCACCGGCTTCATCGCCGCCCACGCCGGCCTTCGGCCCGAGCCCTTCTTCCTTGGTCTGGCCTACGCCGGGCTCGGCCTGGGGCTCTCCGCCTTCTTCGTGCGCGAAACCCATGGCCACGCCCGCCACGAGGCGGCCAACCACCAAGCCGTCTCGGCCGAGCTCCACCACGGGCTCTCGACCCGGGAGGTGTTCACGCTCACCAGCTTCAAGGAGCGGGCGCTGTCGGCCGCCAGTCAGGCCGGCATGGTGAACAACCTGAACGACGGCATGGCCTGGGGCCTCTTCCCGCTGTTCTTCGCCCGGGAAGGGCTCTCAGTCGGGGCCATCGGGACCCTGGCCGCCATCTACCCGGCGGTGTGGGGCCTGGGCCAGCTCGTCACGGGCGCCCTCTCGGACCGCCTGGGGCGAAAGTGGCTCATCGCCGCGGGCATGTGGTGCCAGGCGGTGGCGCTGGCGGTCATCGCCGCCACCCGCGGCTTCGCTCCCTGGGCCGGTGGGGCCGTGCTTCTCGGGGCCGGGACTGCCATGGTGTACCCGACGCTGCTCGCCGCCATCGGCGACGTCGCCCACCCCCGCTGGCGGGCCTCAGCCGTGGGCGTCTACCGGCTGTGGCGGGACGCGGGGTTCGCCGTGGGCGCGCTGCTCGCGGGTGGGGTGGCGGACCTGCTCGGACTCGAAGCAGCCATCTGGACCGTCGCCGGACTCACCGCCGCCTCCGGGCTCGTCGTGGCGGTGCGCATGTACGAGACGCTCCAACGGGGAGGGGATCCCGGGCGCACGCCCGACGGGGCGCCGGCCCCGGTCGCGCGCCAGGACGTCATCCCCGCCGTCAAGACCTGCGGGTGACCGACGCGCCTTCCCGACCCCCACCTGCGGCCGCCGGCGGCCAACAGCAGGTCGGGGCGCGGCCACAGATGTGCTTGTGCAGGTAGAACTCAAACGCCGTACTCGTGATCCCGCGGCGCCGTGACCGCCGTCAATCGCGGACGGGTGGCCCTGGCCAGGGAAGACGGCGTCCCATCAATTCGCACTGGTTCCTGTTGTTCGGCGAGGTCTTCGAGAATGGCGAGCGCGACGTCGACTCCCAGCGGGGTCGGGATGAGGTAGTCGGCTTCAGCCGCCGCGACCTGGGACGTGACGAGCGCACCTCGTTCAGCTCGCCGAACCTCGACGACGCGCTCGTGATCTCGATCCCTGGTGTCGGCCTGCGCGTAGAGCGCGCCCGCATCGACGACCAGCGTCATGGCCTACGGGCGCTTTTTGGGGTGGCGACCAGTCGCCGCCGCGCGAACTCGCCGGCATCCCTTCCCTACAGTGATCCTGTCCTTCCCTTCTTCAATATTCTGTGGAATGGTCTCTGACATCAGGGGCGACCGTCACAAGCCCGCGTGCCCTTGGTCCCTACCCCCAGGGGCTTCATCGAAGGACGCTGTCCGTAGGCCGCCCGACGAGGAGGGACGCGATGAAGAGATCCGCACGGAGCCTGCTGGGAGTGATCAGCGTGGTCGCGTTCGTGGCGGCTGCGTGCGGTGACGGGGAAGAGACAACCTCGTCGGCCACGACGGCCCCCTCGTCGACCGCGGCTTCGTCGGCGGAACGGTACGTGGCGAACGCGGCGGAGTTCGTGGAGGCGGCCGACTGGGACGCCGCCAAGGAACAGACGATCGAGCTCTCGGAGTTCGCCTTCACGCCGAAAGAGATCACCCTGGAGGCGGGGCAGCCGTACATCCTGAAGGTGGTGAACACGGGCGATGTCAAGCACGAGTTCACGGCGGGGGAGTTCTTCCGGACGGTGGCAACGCGCAAGGCGGAGACGGCGCAGAGCGAGGTGAAGGTCCCCTTCTTCACCGAAGTCGAGGTCTTCGCCGGCGAGACGGTTGAGATCTACCTGGTTCCGCTCATCGCCGGCACTTACGACCTGGTGTGTGAGATCGAGGGGCACTTCGAAGCCGGGATGTTCGGCACCATCACGGTGACCGGCGAGGCGCCGGCATCGCCTGCGATCGAGCTCGCCGACGTCGCTTCAGGATCGTGGAACCAGGACGGACCGGCCCTCGTGGAGGCGGCCGACTGGGACGCCGCCAAGGAACAGACGATCGAGCTCTCGGAGTTCGCCTTCACGCCCAAGGACTTCACCCTCACGTCCGGGCAGCCGTACATCCTGAAGGTGGTGAACACAGGCGACGTCAAGCACGAGTTCACGGCGGAGGAGTTCTTCGGATCGGTCGCATTCCGCAAGGCCGAAGACGCTTCGGGGGAGTTCAAGGCCCCTGCCCCCCGCGAGATCGAGGTGTTCGCGGGCAAGGAGATCGAGGTTTACCTGATCCCGACCGAGACTGGGGCGTTCGACCTGGTCTGTGAGATCGAGGGGCACTTCGAAGCCGGGATGTTCGGCACCATCACGGTGGCACCAGCGAGCTGATCGCGCTCGATCCCCGATCCACCTCCCCGGGGTTCCCGCCCGCCGCCGGATCGCCACAGCCAATCCGGATCGCCAGGAGGTAATCCCGCGGTCAAGGCCCGGGGGTGACCGAGGCCCGATACGAATCTGCGGTTCGGCCTGCGGGAACGCCTGTCCGGCAGTGCCCGTTCTTGACGCCGTGGCCCGTCCTCTGACGGACGAGAGACGGACCAGATCAAGCATTCCCCCGCGTGTAGGGTGCGCGCCCGGGCGCTGCAGAGGGGGATACCGTGATCGTCGTTCGCTTTCGAGTTCAATGCCGGCCCGACCGGGCCGAAGAGGTGGCCGCGGCGATGGGTGACGTGGTCGGGCCGAGCCGGAAGATGGCGGGCGTTCTTCATTTCGATGTCGCCCGGGACGTCGTTGACCCAACGTGCGTGCTCGCTGTTGAGGTGTTTGAGGATCGAGCCGCGCTCGACCGCCAAGAACAGCTGCCGGAAGTCGCGCAGGCGATGAAGCTCTTTGAGAGCGGAGCCCTCGTTGCTGACCCGGAGTACACGATCTACGAGGCGTCCTCAGCCGAGTCTCCAAGCTGACCCGACACCTGGCGATCGCCGGGTCTCTCGAGTAGGCAGCGGGTCGCCACGTTCGATGTGGCACCCGATTCGCCAAGGGTCCTGGCCGCAACGTCGCCGTCGAGTGCCGGCGAGCTCATCTGTGACCCGAAGGGCAACACGCGACCCGCCGAGCGTTCAACCCTCAGTAGCTGAACGTCGTCGCCCCTTCGTCGCCGATCCAGTCCCAGAGCGGCACCGTGCCCTGGATCTCGGCCCCGGCGACCAGCGCCTCGCCGTCGAGCTAACCGCATCACTGCCCCGGGATGGCCGCCTCACCCCGTCCAGCCCAGGTGCTCGCGGGAGTTTCCGTAACTCGTGCAGGGGTTACCGGGACACGACCGTGAACCCGACCGTGAACCGCCTGTGGTCATCCTGGTGGCGACGAGGACCCTCCACGCCCAGCGGGCCGCCATCCGACTCTCGTCGGCCGACAAGCGGTGCGCGACTACAAGGCCTCGATCACGACCTCGGTGTGGCCCTCGGCCACGCGGCCCAGGTCGTCGGGGTCTGCGGTGAGGATGACGCCCCCACCGCGCTCGATCGCGTCTGCCACCACCAGCGCGTCGATGGTTGCCTCCGACTTCGCGGCGCCGAGCAATGCCCCCGCCACGCGGCCGGTCGCCTCGTCGGCGACGCCGACCTCGCCGACCGCAGCGATCACCCGGTTCACAGGCGCGTCCCTCGGCGCAGAACCGCGGACCGTCTCGGCCACTACCAACGCGGGAATGGACACGTCGGCCCCGACCTCCCAGGCGGCGGCGAGTGCCGCCCGAGCGCGGTCATCGCGCCGCGAGAGGGCGATGACGGCGCCCGAGTCGAGGATCAGGCGGAACGCCGGCGGGCCTTGGGTCGGTCGACGCCGCGCCACAGCTCGCGGGCCTCCTCCATCAACTCGGCGGGGATCGGCCCCGCCCCGTCCTCCATCTCGGCCAGCAGATCAGCGATGCGATCGTGCTGGAGCTGGCGCCGCAGCGCCTCGTTCACGTACGAGGACAGCTCCCGGCGCCCGGCCCGCTCCCGGGCCTCGGCCAGGACGTCCTCGTCGATGCTCAGCGAAACCTTCGACACAGCCACGCCGGTATCGTACCATCAGTAGGAATTGGTGGGATAGCCGATCGCTTCCCGCGGCCCCCTCTCTGCATGGCCGCACGAACAACAGAATGTGCATCCCCCTAGCGACTTAGACAGGCGCCGCCTATCCGATAGGCGGCGTCTGCGCGCGAAGGCTGCTCCCGGGTACTCGTTCGTCCCCAAGCGGTCACCGAACCACCGATTCGACCCCACCGCTCGTGCTTGAAGGGTTGACGGCCGCCCAGATGAAGGGCATATAGGCGAGAGCAAGGGACATGAGGAGGATGCCGGCAAGCCCGCCCCGTCTGCGGCCGCGCCAGAGGAGAACGGGCATCATGACCGGAGCCGCGAAGGCGGGCGCAAGAGTGAACGAGGTCACGAGCGCCAAGCTGAAGAGTACGGCCAACGTGTCAACCACAAACCATCGCCCGCGCACCTTGAGGTCTTCCGCCGCCTGACCCGGGTCATGGGCCGTTCCCATGGGCAACCCTATCGACACACCATCAGCGGACCCAACGGCTCGACCCAATTGGCCGGAGCGCGGGACGGCCGCCCCGGAGGGCGGCCGTCCCGCAAATTTTGTTTCTTTGCCCCCACATGGTGTGAGGAAAGAAACAAAGTTCGGATTAGATGTCGTAGTAGAGGTGGAATTCGTAGGGGTGCGGGCGCAGGCGGACGGCGTCGATCTCGGACGCGATCTTGTAGTCGATCCACGTGTCGATGACGTCCTTGGTGAACACGTCGCCGGCTCCGAGGAACTCGTTGTCGGCGCGCAGCGCGTCCAACGACTCCTCGAGTGAACCCGGCACCTGCGGGACCCGCGCCAGCTCCTCCGGCGGAAGGTCGTAGAGGTCCTTGTCGACGGCGTCCGGCGGCTCGATGCGGTTCTGCACACCGTCGAGGCCGGCCATCAACATCGCCGCGAAGGCGAGGTACGGGTTGGCCGACGGGTCGGGGCAACGGAACTCGAGGCGCTTGGCCTTCGGGCTCTGCGAGTAGAGCGGGATGCGCACCGCGGCCGAGCGGTTCCGCATCGAGTACACGAGGTTGACCGGCGCCTCGTACCCCGGCACCAGCCGCTTGTACGAGTTGGTGGTCGGAGCCGCGAACGCCAGGACCGCCGGCGCGTGCTTGAGCAGACCGCCGATGTACCAGCGCGCCATGTCGGACAGGCCGGCGTAGCCCTTCTCGTCGTAGAACAGCGGCTCGCCGCCCTTCCAGAGCGACTGGTGGGTGTGCATGCCGGAGCCGTTGTCCTCGAAGAGGGGCTTGGGCATGAACGTCACCGACTTGCCAGCGCGGTGCGCCACGTTCTTCACGATGTACTTGTAGAGCATCACCTTGTCGGCCATGCGCAGCATGGTGTCGAAGCGCATGTCGATCTCGGCCTGACCAGCGGTGCCGACCTCGTGGTGGTGCACCTCGATCTCGATGCCGCACTGCTCCATCACCGCCACCATCTCGGAGCGGATGTCCTGTCCCTTGTCCATCGGCGGGACGGGGAAGTACCCCTCCTTGTGCCGCGGCTTGTAGCCGAGGTTGGGCGAGCCGTCGATCTCGGTCATCTCTCCCGATCGCCAGATGCCCTCTTCGGAGTCGACGAAGTGGTGGGCCGCGTTGGCGGTGTAGGAGAAGCTCACCTGGTCGAAGATGAAGAACTCCGCCTCGGGACCAAAGAAGGCGGTATCGGCGAGCCCGGTGCTCACTAGGTAGTCCTGCGCCTTCTTGGCGATGTAGCGCGGGTCCCGGGTGTAGGCCTCACCCGTGACCGGGTCCTGCACGAAGCAGTTGAGGTTGATCGTGGGGCGCGCCGTGAACGGGTCCATCACCGCGGTGTTGGGGTCGGGGATCAGGAGCATGTCGGACTCCTGGATCTCCTGGAACCCGCGGATCGACGACCCGTCGAAGCCGTATCCCTCCTCGAAGCCCTCGTCGGTGAGTTGATGGATTGGCATCGAGAAGTGCTGGTGCAGACCCGGGAGGTCGATGAACCTCAGGTCGACGAACTCAGCCTTCTGGTCGGACGCCAGCTTCAATACTTCGGCGGCGGTGCGATCCTGCACGTCTACCCCTCTTTCCTCATCGCTACTGGTGCGCGCAACCTACGCGGGCACCGGCCGATCTGCCACACCGGGCAGCCAATCTCTTCAAACCCAACGGCAGACTTTCAAGGCCCGGTTTCCCGCCCGTTGCCCCTATGTGAACGCTCTGTGAACCAGCCCCTCGGGTACTAGCGGGAAGGCGTCAGACGGCGAAAATGGCTCCATGGACTCGCAACTCGATTACGTGCTCAGGACCGTCGAGGAACGAGGTGTCCGCTTCATCCGCTTCTGGTTCACCGACGTCCAGGGGTTCCTGAAGGCGTTCGCCATCACGCCGGCCGAACTCGAGACGGCGCTCGAGGAGGGCATGACCTTCGACGGCAGCGCCATCGAGGGCTACACGCGGGTGCAAGAGGCCGACATGCTCGCGCATCCCGACCCCAACACCTTCGAACTGCTGCCATGGAAGGGCGACGACGCGCCCGTCGCGCGCATGTTCTGCGACGTCCGGCTCCCGTCGGGCGAGGCGTTCGACGGCGACCCGCGCTACGTCCTCAAGCGCAACCTCGACCGCGCCCGCGAGAAGGGGTTCACCTTCTTCGCCGGACCCGAGATGGAGTTCTTCTACCTGCGCTCCGCGCAGGACCCGGAGCCCCTCGATCACTCGACCTACTTCGACCTGACGCCGGCCGACATGACGTCGGAACTGCGAAGGAAGACGATCCTGACGCTGGAGTCGATGGGGATCCCCGTCGAGTACTCGCATCACGAGTTGGGGCCGAGTCAGCAGGAGATCGACCTCCGCTACACGGACGCGTTGACGATGGCCGACAACATCATGACCTTCCGGCTCGTGGTGCGTGAGGTCGCCAACGAGTTTGGCTGCCACGCCACCTTCATGCCCAAGCCGTTGAACGGAACGTTCGCCTCGGCGATGCACACGCACCTCTCGCTGTTCGAGGGAGACGTCAACGCGTTCCACGACCCGGGCGACGAGCACGGTTTGTCGAAGGTCGGCAAGGGGTTCATCGCCGGCTTGTTGCACCACGCGCGAGAGATCACCGCCGTCACCAATCAGTGGGTCAACTCCTACAAGCGACTGGTGCCCGGCTTCGAGGCGCCCGTCTACGTGGGATGGGCGCGCAACAACCGCTCCGCGCTCGTGCGGGTGCCGATTCCCAAGAAAGGCAAAGAGAGCTCGACGCGCATCGAGTACCGGGCGCCCGACCCCGCCTGCAACCCCTACCTCGCCTTCTCGGTGATGCTCGCCGCCGGATTGAAGGGGGTGGAGGAGGGTTACGACCTGCCGCCGGAGGTGACGAACAACATCTGGGAGATGACGGACGCCGAGCGCTTGGCCGAGGGGATTTCGCAGCTGCCCGAGAGCCTCGCCGAGGCCATCGCCATCATGGAGGGTTCGGACCTGGTGGCCGACGCGCTCGGGGAACACCTCTTCGAGTACTTCATCCGCAACAAGCGGAGGGATTGGGACCAGTACAAGGCCTACGTCACCCCGTGGGAGCTTGACCGCTACCTCGAGGTGATGTGAAAGCATGGAGGCAGCCTTCATGGATCCTCTCTGCGTCTTCCCGGACCCTCCCCCGCCGCTCCTCGCGCAGACCCTCGACCTCGGGGGCTACTCGTGGAAAGCGGTGGGCAACGCCGCCATCGCGCTCCAACACGAGCCCGCCGACGGGTGGGGTGGCGCGGTGATCGCCTGCGAGGACGACCCCGAGGGGGCGTTCTCGATCGCCCGCTCGCTCCGGCGCCGCGACAACCCCGTCGAGCCCATCCTCGTCCTCGTGTCCGGCGGACAGCTCGCCGACCTCGAGATGCGAGAGGACCTCTTCGACGACTTCGCCCTCTCGCCGTTCCACCCCCAAGAGGTGGAAGCCCGACTGCGCCACCTCTTCTACAAGTCGGGGCAGGGGGCGCGGCCCGAGATCGTCGAGTACGGGACCCTCGTCCTCAACCTCGAGACGTACCAGGCGGCCATCGCCGATCGCCCGCTCGACCTCACGTACATGGAGTACGAGCTCCTGAAGTTCTTCACGACCCATCCCGGGAAGGTGTTCACGCGCGAGACGCTGCTCTCTCGGGTCTGGGGATACGAGTACTACGGAGGCGCCCGTACCGTCGACGTCCACGTGCGACGGCTGCGGGCCAAGCTCGGCGAGGAGCACGCCGGCCTCATCCAGACGGTGCGTTCGGTCGGCTATCGCTTCGGTCAGTCGCGCTGGCAGGGTCACAAGGCCACGTAGTCGGCTACCAGATGGCGACGACCCCGGGCACCGCCTGCATCGTGGGGTCCTTGGTAACAACCGGCACTTGAAACGCCTGTGCCGTTGCCGCAATGAGCGCGTCGGCCGGATCGCGCAGATGCGACGTGAAGCCGACGGCGGAGATGGCGACGTCGAGATCGACGTCCACCAGGCGCGTGTTGGGAGACCGCAACGCGTTGCGAATCCAATCCGCGGCACCTTGGCGCGGCGTCATGCGACCTCGCTCCGCGAGCATGGCTACTTCCCACACGCTCATCGCCGAGACGAGCACCTCGTCAGCGGCGGCAAGCGCCCCGGCTGCTGGACCGGAGAGCTGCGAGGGATCGTCCCACCACCACACCCACGCGTGGGTGTCCAAGAGGATCACTGCAGCGCGTCCCATTCGACGTCGATCGGCGCGAGGAACTCCGCTTCCGTGCAGTGATAGGTGATGCTCCCAAGCATCTCGCCGCGCAGCCGCTCGACGAGGCTGTCGACGGACTCCACAGGGACGACCCGTGCCACGGGCTTCCCCCGCTTGGTCACGATCAACTCGACACCGGTCATGGCCACGTCGTCGAGCAACTTCAAGCAGGTTGCCTTGAACTCGCCGGCTGGCACGGTCCGTGCGGTCATGGTTGAAGTTTACCATGGTCACTTGTCCATGGTCATCCATGAGCCCGGATGGACCCGGAGCCGTCAGTCGGTGGGGTCGAGTGGAGCCTCGGCGATGGCGATCCGATCTTCGGCGATCAACGCAACGCCGTCGCCGTCGCCGTCGTATGCCAGGTCGGATGGATCGTCGTCGCCTTCCATCGCCTTCGGCGGATCCGTCACGTCATACACGAGCGGCTCGCTATCGGCGGAGGCGATCACCTGATGGCGCGCGCCGTCGTCGACATCGTCGGCGATGGGATGGCGGGTGCGGTCGGCCGATCGAGCGAGCGCGCCCGTGCCCCACGCGGTGTCACCGCCACCTTGATTGTCATCATCCTGATCCTCACCATCCTTGGCGCGAGGTCGACCGCGACCCTTGGGGGGACCTGCTTCGCCGCCGGGCACGTTCGGATAAGGGATGGGGACGGGGCCCGCCGGGGTCGGGGTCACCGCGACGTCGGGGAAAGCGCCGACCGGGGTTTCAAGCGCTGGAACGCCGCCCGCATCGGGGAGAGGGGGCTGGCTGATCGTCACGGAATCGTCCCCCGACGTGACGGTGACATCCCCGCTGAGAAGATCATCCGGACCGCCGATCGGATCAAGGGCGACCGTTGTCCCATCGGGCAACACGATCCGGCCGGCAGGAGCCGGCGGGGGTGGCGGATCATCGGAAGCCGCGGTTCCATCCTCGGTGCCGTCCGCGGCGTCGACCGCACCCGCGACGTCGCCGTCCGCGAGATTGTCCACGACATTCGATGCCGTCTCGCCCGCATCCCGCGCGGCCGCCTCTGCGTCTTCCTTCGACGGGGGTGTGGGTGGTGGGTTCACGCTGAAACCCATGAGGCACCTCCTGGTCGCCAAGACTGCAGAGCGAGGGTAGTCCTCCCGAGTACCGCCGCCGCCGGGCCGCGTACGCTGCACCCGTGCAGACGGCGCAGACGCCTGCGGAGGAATCTCTCGGTCACGGGGACGTCGACGACGCCCTCCGTATGGCGGAGTCCGCTCCTTCCGACGACCAGCGCGCGGCGCGGGTCGCAGCGGTGGCGCACGGAGCGCACGGACGCTGGCCCCAGGCCATCGAGCGCGCCCTCGCCGCTGACGACCCGCACTTGGCGAACCTGGCCGGCGCACTGAGCGGCGCGCCGGTCTCCGCACCCGCGTCGGTCGCCACCGATGCCGTCGGGGCCGCGGCGAGGGGCATGGCGTCGGCCGTGGCCGCGCTGCAGGCAGGCCGCGATCCCATTCCCGACGCCCTCGCCGCGGCGGCGCTGCTCGACGGCCGTGACGACGCCCAGATCTTCGAGAGCCCGCACGTCATGGTGTCGATGTGGGCCGCCGAGATGCTCGAAGCCAATGCGATGGCGCTCCGCACCGCCCGCCGCGGGGTTGAAGAGCAGCCCGGCGGTGCGCTCCTCGCGGGGCGCCACCACCTGGCGTTGGCGTGGGTCACGATCGTCGGGGGTACGTGGGACCAGACGCCTGAGGAGCGTGCGAACGGCAAGCCGGTTGCGGCCCGCGATGCCCTCCTCGCGGCCGCCATCGACGCGGCGGCCGCCCTCCGCGTTGGCGAAGTCGACGCGCTCGGCCGTCGTCTCGACGACGCGCTTTCCGCGCTCGACCGCTGCGGCGCCGACGCCGTGACCGTGAGCGCGGTGGCCGAGGTTGTGGCGGTTGCCGTTCGTCTCGACCGCTCCGACGACGTCCGCCGCGCTCGCGACGCCGCCGAGCGAATCCTCGACGCCCTCGGACGCCCGCCGCTGCTCGTGTGGGCCCTCGCATGGAGGCTCGTGCGGGCCGGGGGACTCCTCGGCGATGCGGTCGTGGTCGGCGAGGCCTGCAAGGCGATGGAGGAATCCGGCCCCCCGTCGGACAAGTCGGAGTGCCTCCTTCACGCCGCGCACACGTGGCTCGCCATCGCCGAGGGGAGCGTCGATCCGGAGGCCGTCTTCGCCGCGTCCCGCCGACTCGAGGACGCCGGCCTCCGCTGGGAGGCCGCGCTCTTGCTCGGCAGCGCGGGTGTGCGCACCGACGACCCCGCGGCAGCGCGGTCATTGCTCTCGAAGGCTCGCGAGATCCGACGAATACTGCCGGAGCTCCACGCCGCCCGCGGGGAGGTGGCGGGCAGCCTCCTCACGTTCCGCGAACGCGACGTCGCGGCGCTCGTCGTCGACGGCCTCACGCACAAGGAAATCGGCGCGCGTCTGCACGTCTCGGCGAAGACGGTTGAGCACCACGTCGCCCGCATCCGCCAGAAGCTCGGCGCGTCGACACGAGCGGAGATGCTCTCGGGCCTGCGCGACGTGCTGGCGTAGCCACCCAGCCGCGGCCCCCAACGTGTGTGTGAGTGCTGGCCCGGCGTCAGCCGGGCCAGCACTCACACACAGGCACATGCACACGCAGGCACATGCACACGCAGGTCTTGCGCTGGACGGGCGTTTCAGCCCAGGGCGGCGACGAGTCCTTCGCAGGTGCGGACGAGGACGCGACAGGCGTCGGCGGTTTCCTTCGAGCTGAACGGACTCTCAGCCTTCGCCTGCCACGAGGCCTGACGA
>Ga0209640_10003767_pt1 | contig 13271 bp, 12 predicted proteins | sample RifCSP10_1_FD_184018 | JGI IMG/M metagenome (GOLD analysis project Ga0209640, IMG submission 184018) | Soil microbial communities from Rifle, Colorado - Rifle CSP2_sed 10_1 (SPAdes) (version 2) | ecosystem: Environmental > Terrestrial > Deep subsurface > Rock core/Sediment | place: Rifle...
CGCTTGACAGGGAGAGCACGGGTCGGAAGTCCTTTCCGATAGCAGTTCGCCGCGTCCGTTTTAATCACCTCAACAGACATGGGAATTCTCTTTAGATTGCGGTAATAAAACTGGGTGGTTTCGTCATACATATTCAATTTCGTTATTCCCGCCAGTTGACACACATATCTTCTTAGTCTTCGATAACGATGTCAAGACATTGATTGTTAAGCGACATTACCAGGCTCCAGGCTTCGTTGATGCAGGCGGTGATTGATTAGGCAATACAAATCTCCCGCAATGAAATACGGCAGGGGGTGATTACTGAGGCGGAAGTCCTAAAATCGGACGCAGCGTGACTGGGGTCATCCGGAAGTTATAACCGCATCTACCCGCGCCTGTCCCGGTCCGCAAGGAACCTGCGCGCAACGGACTCTTCCAACTGGTGTATGTCAGGTGTCAGTTCGGCCAGGCGGGTTTACGCGCAATGCAACGAAAGAGGTTCACGCCTGTTCTCCTGCTCAGTCGTGGCATCATGCTGCCTTCTTTTTTCATCACATGGGCTGGGCAGAGTACCAGGTTCTTGTTATTTCTTCCGCCGCGGGCCAAGTGCATACTCAATGGTATCCAGCATGGCCTCAGCGTTGACTTCCACCTGATCGAGCAGGGTTTTGAGTTTTCCTTCATCAATGCCGTTAAGCAGGAACTGTTCACTTTTCAGGGCATAGGGACGCACTTCATCCAGGGTTTCTCGGCCGTGAACAGTGAGCGAGACCAAAGCAAGCCGGGAGTCCTTCGGGTCGGTTTGCCGTTGGACCAGATCACGCGATTCCAGATCATGAAGCGAACGGCTTACCCAACCCTGGTCCACGTGGGCACGGCGACTAATCTCACGCACGGCCAGAGGTTTCTCTCCATCGAGGATATTCAACAGACGCAGGTCGGTAGGACGCAAGCCCCAGGTTTGTTTGATGGAGCGTGAGCTCACCCGAAGCATCGCATCTGCAAGCCGGCAGATGCGGTCGGCGATATGATCAGTTAATCGTTTGGCATCTTTTGTTTTTACTTTTACACAGCGTGGATATTTCGTTGTTCTGGGCACACTAACTCCTTCGATAATGCATCGGCATCAAATGATAGTAAATAACTGATGAATAGGGGTTTCAAACCATGTAATGATAACTCGAACGGTAATCCCATGCTAACGGACAAATTAGCCAGCATGCGGCGACATTTCCTGACTTGCCTATGCTCTATGGCGTCTTTGCTGATTTGCAACGGTCATTCGCCGTAAGGCAGGCGACAGCGCCGGCCGCAACGCCAATACAGTGTCTATGGAAGTCTCACAGCCAGCACTTCCGGCAGACAGGGAATAGTGCCTGCCACTATGACGCAGCGGCCATCGTGAGCGGAGAACAGGGCGCCTAATTCCTGCTGGGAATCGACCTAGACAGCGGAGTGGTATTCCAGGTTCCATTTGGCGAAATTCCTGGCCTGCCAGTTGCCTTTGAGGTAGGGGCTGCCGCCAAACCTGGGAATCTGGGCCAATGCCACGCATGAGTACAAAGTCAAAACAAGCGCGTGCCATGCAACATAGAGACGGATCTTCATGCATACATTTCCCCCTGCCACATTGTCAACGTATATCCCAGTTTGATGTCTTGACAACGATAACCGCATTAATGCACACTGTGGGAGGCTATCTTTAAGAATTCCTGGCATTACATGCCCTGTAATCAGTCGTACTAATGAAGACTGGAAAGAAATGAAGAAAAATAAGGTTTAAAACCATTAATAATTGACTATCTTTGTATGTATACAGACAGGTCTTAGCAAGGGCTGCAACCAGATTCTATCTCAATTAATTTGGAGGTTAAGGCAATGAAGAAACAAATATCCAGAGCTATAACCACGGTACTGAGTCTTTTTCTTATCTGCAACATCCCAGGTCTATTTACTCTGGCGCATGCAAAAGAGGTAACTGGAACTGACCAGCCGCTGATCACAGTGCTGAGCCCGATGGGACAGCCGCCGTCGATCCAGCTGCTGGCCATGGCTCCGCGCATGAATACACTGGATGGGAAAACTATCTATATCGTCGATGATGGCTTTGTCGGGGGTGATGTGCTGCTCAAGGAAATGGTCGCCTGGTTCGAGCGGAATATGCCGGAGGTAAACGCCGTCTATAAACGGAAAGCCGGCAGTTTTACCGACGAGGACCCGGCCCTGTGGGCCGAAATCAAGGAAAAGGGGGATGCCATGATCATGGGGATGGGGCATTGAAGCCTGTGTACGCCGGCGGTCGTCGGCCATTGCATCGATATGGAAGCAAAACTAGGTATCCCCGCTGTTGCGCTGATCACTGAACATTTCAAAACCCTGGTCGTGGAAAATAGCGCGAAAAAAGGCATGCCCAACCTGCGCGTTACCTATGTCCCGTCACCCGTGTGGGGTAAAACTGCCGAGCAATTACGCAAGGACCTCGAAGGCAACAGTCCCGTTACCGGAAAACCGGTCATGCAGGAAATTATCGCCAACCTGACCAGTCCCTTGAGTGCAGAGGACCGGAATACCCGGACGATAGAACAATCCGCGGGACCGGCGTCTTTTGGTCCGGAAACGGCGGATAACCTGCAGCAGTTGTTCATCGACAAGCGCATGTCGGATTACCTGCCGATCGTGCTGCCTACTGAAGAAAGGGTGGCCGCGATGCTCAAAGGCACCAGCCACGATCCTGACGAGGTTGTTGGCAAGATGGCGGCGACTCCCGGAGTTTTCGAGAACTGGACTTATACCGTGCGGACGGTCGCGGTGAATGCGGTGATGGCCGGCGCCAGGCCGGAATATTTTCCGGTGATACTCGCCATCGCGGCGGCCGGCACCGAGTCCATTTCCTCGTCCGATAATTCCTTCGCCCGGGCCGTCGTGATCAATGGTCCGATCCGGGACCAGATCGGACTCAATTACGAGATCGGCGCCCTGGGACCGTTCAGCCACGCTAATACCACCATCGGCCGGGCCTGGACCCTGTTGTCCATGAACGGCGGTAATGCCGGCAAGGTCGGCACGACCTACATGGGAGTCGTCGGCAATCCCACCAACGGGACCAATATCGTCATCGCCGAAAACGAGAGTGCCTCGCCCTGGCAACCCTTCCATGTCCAGAAGGGTTTTAAACCGGAAGAGAGCATCGTCAGTATCTTCACCGGATGGGGCGTGGTGTCCGCCAAGAACTCGGTGTACGGCGTCTGGGCAAAAGAGATGAATTTCACGTCACAGTTGCAAAACATCTTTAAAACCCAGGACCCGATGTTCGGCGCGACCGCGATCCTCAGTCCGACGGTGGCCAATTACCTTAAGCAGGAGGGACACGATACGATGGAGGAACTGATCAACGCTATATTTGAGGGGGTCAACGAGGAGAAGCGGCATTTCATGAGCCCCAGGTCCATCAACGTACTCGTGACCGGCGGTTATAACAACCTGTATTACGATTACGGCGGCATGTTCTACGGGAACAGTGTCTCGATCGATAAATGGCGATAAGTTAAGAGTATAAAGTTTAAAGTGGAAAGACCAGTGATGTCGGGCACTGGCGTGCCCGACATCGCTTTTTTAAACGATCCGAATGTCAGTCTGAATGAGGAATCCTGATGGCTGATTCAAACACATCCTTCAAACCTAAAAAATCAGTTGCCCTGTCAGGTGTTCCTGCCGGGAATACGGCGATTTGCACTGTCGGCAGATCAGGTAATGACCTTGCGTACCGAGGTTACGATATTCTGGATTTGGCTGAAGTGTGTGAATTTGAAGAGATCGCCTATTTGCTGATTCACGAAAAATTACCCAATACTGCAGAACTTAATTCATATAAAGAGAAATTAAAAGGGTTACGTGATTTACCATCCCTGGTAAAAAATACCCTGGAATTAATCCCGAAAACCGCTCATCCTATGGATGTGTTGCGGACCGGTTGTTCCATACTTGGAACGGTTTTCCCCGAACCTGTCGATCGTAATCCCGCGAATGCCAGACAAATCGCAGACCGTTTACTAGCATCATTCGGTTCCATGCTGGTCTTCTGGTATCACTACAGCCACAACGGCAAGCGCATAGATATCAATACCGATGATGATTCAGCAGGAGGTCATTTTTTGCATATGCTGCACGGCAAAACACCCGATGATTTATGGGTAAAAGCCATGCATACATCATTAATCCTGTATGCAGAGCATGAATTTAATGCCTCCACTTTCACAGGAAGAGTGATAGCCGGGACCGGCTCGGATATCTATTCTTGCATCACAGGCGCCATTGGCGCATTACGCGGCCCGAAACATGGTGGGGCAAACGAGGTTGCCCTTGAAGTCCAGAAACGTTATGAAACACCTGATGAAGCCGAGGCTGATATTAAAGCAAGAATTGCCCGCAAAGAAATCGTGATTGGGTTTGGACATCCCGTATATACAATTTCAGATCCACGCAATGAAGTGATAAAAAGACTGGCAAAACAATTGTCCGAAGCCAGGAACGATATGAAACTCTATAACATAGCGGAACGTCTGGAAAAGGTGATGTGGGATGAGAAAAAGATGTTCCCTAACCTGGACTGGTTCTCGGCGGTCGCTTATGACAAGATGGATATCCCTGTTTCTATGTTCACCCCCATATTTGTCATGTCACGGATAACAGGATGGGCCGCGCATGTTCTTGAACAAAGGGCGGATGGAAAAATAATCAGGCCCAGTGCCAATTACACCGGCCCGGAAGATCAGACTTTTGTGTCCATAGATAAAAGAATCTAAACACAGAGGCACAGAGGACACAGAGAATAATAAAAATTAAATATAATTTAGTTGAAAGTTTAAAGTAGAAAGTTAAAAGATCTTTCAGATTTATTAAAGCAGCAAAAATTACTAATGAACCAGGAAGATTACGATAAACATCTCTACATTAAGATAATAAGTATACTTTTCGCTTTCCACTTTTAACTTTAAACTGTTTCATATGACTAAATATACCGTCCACGACCCGCGCGGCTATCCACCCGAGGTTACCGGCAAGCGTCTGGCGCCGCGCCTCGAATCCCTCGACGGCAAGATCCTGTATCTGGTGGACTGCCTGTTCGATAATTCCGAGGTGTTCATGGAACAGTTGCGACGATGGTTCGCCGAACAACTGCCGGCGGTCACAACCAGGATCATCAAACCCCGCGAAAGCTGGGTCGATGATCCGGATATGCGGAAACGGATTGCGGCCGACGGCGACGCGGCTATTTTAGGCGTTGGACTCTGAAGCACCTGTTGCCCGACGGTCGTCGGGTTGGCCATGGCCCTGGAGAATAGTGGTGTCCCCACCGTTGCCGTGCACACCCACGTGTTCGCCCGCCTGGTCAAGTCGGTCGCACAGGCCAACGGCATGCCCACCACGAGACAGGCCTTTGTTCTTCAACCCATCGTCGGTAAAACGGCAGCGGAATTACGCGCCTATATCGAAGGCGATGATCCAGTAACCAACCGTCCCTTCATGCAGGAGATCATTGAAGGTCTCACGCAACACCTGACGGATGCGGATCTGAAAGGCGTTTCATTCGATCGATCCACGCCCCGCCTGCTGGAAGCTGACACGGAAGAGAACCTCCAGGAATTATTTATGGATAATCATTGGACCGATTACCTGCCCATCGTCTTGCCCACGGAAGAGAGGGTCGAACAAATGCTGACCGGTACCAGCCACGGCCACGACGAAATCGTTGGACGATTGCGGCCCACCTATTTTCGTGAATTGTGGGAGTATACCGTTGAGAAAGTGGCCGTGAACGCGGTGATGGCCGGTGCGCGCCCGGAATACTTTCCCGTCATCCTGGCCCTGGCCGCCAGCGGTGTGACGGCACGTTCAAGTAGTACAACATCCTGGTCCACCATCGCTGTCGTCAACGGCCCGATCCGTAATGAAATCGGCATGAATTCGGGCATCGGCGCCCTCGGTCCCTACAATCATGCCAATGCCACGATCGGCCGCGCCTACGGACTGCTATCGCAAAACCTGCAGGGTGGTTCCGTTCCCGGAGATACCTACATGGGTTCGCTGGGCAACAACTATAACTACACGGCGACCTTCGCGGAAAATGAGGAACGCAGTCCCTGGGAACCTTTCCATGTCCAGCATGGATTCGAAGCGACGGACAACACCGTGACTTCTTTCTTTGGCGGCTGGTATACCCAGGCAGGTTTCGGGCCGCGGGACACCTGGCAGGAAAAGTTTCGCCACTGCCTGGCCGCCTGCGAACCCTTTTCCGGCCCGATCCTGGTACTCGATCCCCTCGTTGCCCGGGGATTCGTCGAACGCGGTTTCGCTACCAAGCAGAAACTCATAGCCTGGTGTGCTGAAAACGCCTGCCTGAGTGCGCGTGAATACTGGGACAACCAGTGGACACAGACCCTGCACCGGCCCCATGCAGTCGCCGGCATCGAACCCTATGCCTCCAGATTAAAGGCCGCACCGGATGAAATCATACAATTTTTTGAACCGGATCAAATCCACGTAGTGGTTGCAGGTGGCGAAACCCAGGGGGCATGGAAGATGATTAATGGGATGCTGCAGGGAGGGATCAAGGGAATGAAGCGGGGCGAAGGGATCATTTCCATTGACGAATGGCGCTGATAAAAATTGTTCGTTGTCCGTTGTCACTGGTCATTTGTAAGTTGTGAGTTTTTATTGGTTCGGTAATGTTTAAAGAATCGCCGGCTGATAGAGCTATGCAGTCATCAATTAGCCAGTGACCAATGACGAATGACAACGGACAACTGACGATGGACAATTTTATATTTCGTACTTCGGCACCAGATTCTTATATTTCTGCACCAGGGTCTGCCAGTTTTGGGGTACATCTATCTTATAGGTGACGAAGTCCCCCAACAAACTCGAGCTGGTATGGCGGCCAATGAAGCTACCCGGTCCCCCAGCCACGATGATACGGAGATTTTTCTTATTTCGTACCAGTAATACAGGGTCCATTGCGTTTATCGGCATGGCAGGTTTATTCTCGATACCTATGTTGGTGCCATAGAAGGAGGGATGCCGGTAGGCCGGAGTCGAGGCGTTCAGCGAAATAAATGTGCAGATCTTGTCCTTGTCCCACCCGGCATCAGCCAGTGTCCGGGCATGATTCTGTGTTAATACAATCAGTGTCAGGGCATTGCTGTTGCCCGGCATCAGGTTGTAAATAATACCTGACAGGATTCCCTTCTCGTCTGTCCCAAAGGGCCACAATTGATCGTAACAGTTCGGGAAAAACAGGGTCACGGTACTGTCCGAGGCAGCGAATCCGCGCCCCACATGTTCCGGTTCCCAGGGGCTGCCGGCCTCATCCTCACCCATCACCTGGCTGTATTTGGCCGGGTTGCCCTGGACGCCCATATCTTCGACGCCCTTTCTGGCCCCGGCGATGTTTTTCGCGATCAGACTGATGGCGCGGCCGATGGCCGCATTGGCAATATTGCCTGGGCTTAAGGCGCCGGATCCATAATTGATATGTATCTCATCCCGGATGGGTCCATTCACCACGGTATGGGGTGACCAGGAGCCGGTGCTGCAGCCATAGGTGCCGAAGCCTGATGTCTTATCGGCAAGTCCTTTGACCGTGGCGATAATCACCGGTAGATGCGTAGGCAAGGCGCCCGCCATGACGGCATTGATAGCTATCTTTTCAATAGTAGCCTTGCCGAAACGCGGTTCCAGCTTGCCGACCAGGTGATCCGACGGCAGGTCCGTTCCCTGCAGCATTTCCCTGACGGCTGCTTCGGTGGGGGGAACCAGGGGCAGGCCGTCGCCCCAGCCGCGGCGATAAAAGAAACGGTTGATCTCGGTATAATCGCCGCTGAAGATGATGCGCGAGGCATCTGCCTGTTTCTGCACGGGATGTTTTTCCTGTTCCGTCAATGGTGTGGTAAGGGCGGTAACCACATCATTCATCGATTTCAGGATGTTCTCTTCAATCACTCCCTGCACGCTGCATTCACAGGGGACTGTTTCCGGTACGGTACGTAATCCGGGTATTCCCTGCAGACCGGATGCAGACTTCGAGTCGGTGATGAAACCCGTATTGACCAGTGTGGCTGTGGGAGTATCCCTTTGTTCTACTGCTATGGCGTCGTACACAAGGTACTTGGTGCAGGACCCTCAATCACCAACAGCGAGCACCACGCCATCGACATCATCGATCCATTTCTCGAATTTTTCCCGTCCCCTGGTCCACATTTCCGGGACGTTGGTCTCCGTACCGATGTACATTTCCAAAGTGATATCGGGAAACTTTTCCTGCATCCATTTTTCTACCACTTCCAACATCGGCCTGGCAGCTCGTTTGTGATTGGCAAACAAGCCGATTTTTTTTCCAGACAAACCGTTAAGTCTCAGGGCCGGCGTCTTGAGAGGGATGGGATCGATTTCCGACCAGGGACTCAGTACTTGTATCTGATCGGGTTTTTCTGGTTTATTCATAGCGAGTCTCACATTATGATGGGATTGCAGGATGTTACCTGTCTGCTTAGGCAGGTATTATACTTTCAAGCCTTATGAAGTAAATGAAAGAGTAAGCAACTTGGGAGACGAGTAATAAACAGAGGTGATTAAATGTTTGATCAGGATGTGGTAATTATCGGCGGTGGGCCCGCGGGTCTGGCTGCCGGGACGCTGCTGAGTAATCGCGGGTTGCGGGTATTGCTGCTGGAAAAGGAAAATTTCGGTGGATACCTCAAGAAAGTGGAACGGTTTAACGGCCACCCGGATTATCCTGCTGGTGTATCAGGACCGGAACTGGCGGAGAAACTGATTGAACAGGCCGCAGCCGGCGGTTTGCAGATGATTTATGGAGTAGCGGTTGAAATAGAATCGTATGCAAGCTGTAAAAGCGTTACCTGCGCGGACGGGAAAAATTATACGGCCTCCGCCGTCATCATCGCGGGTGGCAGGCAGCCAAAAAAACTGGGTGTTCCCGGAGAAGCAGAATATCTTAATCGAGGCGTCATTCATTGCGTTCTTTGTGACGCTGGTTTGTATCATGGCATGACTGTGGCAATTTGCGGCGGCGGTAATACGGGTGTCAGTGACGCCCTGTTGATGGCGAGGCATGCCGCCAGGGTGATCGTCATCGAACGAAGTAACGCACTTAGCGCAATTGATAAATTACGGGAACTGGCGGCAGGAAACCCAAAACTGGAATGCCTGTACGGGTCAACCATCGAAAGGATAATGGGTGATCAGGCAGTAGAGGCTATAGAAGTCAAAAATCTTGCAGACGGTGAAATTGCAACGGTTCCGGTTGACGGCGTAGTGATTGATGTCGGTTATATTCCGGACACAGCCTACCTGGAGGGGGTGATACCCCTGGATGCGAGCGCTCGGGTTGCAGTAAACGAATCTAACCTGCAATCCAAAGTAGACAGAGTTTTTGCCGCCGGTGATATCAGAAGTAATACTTCATGGAATCTTATCGGTGCCATCCGGGATGGTGAAAAAGCCGCATCCGCCATTATGGAATTATTGGAATTAAATAATTAATTATCCATCATAGTCGCCAGGCCGGATACCAACTAACCAATCGTTATCACCACAATAAATAAGAGGAATGTTCATGAAGTCCTATCTCCGTCTAAGCCGATTTTTCCTGTTTCCCCTTTGTGTTGTTTGGCTGTGTGTTTGCCAGGGACTGCAGGCACAGGAATCATTGGAGGCGATCTTGCAGCGGGTGCCGAAAGCACCGCCGGGCGTGCCCGTCCCACCCCTGCCTGAAGGACCGCTGCACTATGCCACGGCAGAAGGCATGGACATCGAGGTCAGTATACTTGCACGCGGTCTGATCCATCCCTGGGGGCTAGCTTCTCTGCCGGATGGCAGTTTCCTGGTCAGTGAGCGGGAGCAAGGGCTATTACGCGTGATACGCGATGGCATTCTGGATCCCGAACCCGTAGCGGGACTTCCCGAGGTCCGGGGGGGCTTTTGGACCGGCCTGCTCGACATCGTGCTGCACCCCGGGTTCACTAACAACCGACTGGTATACATGACCTACAACAAGCCATTGGGTGAGAAAACATCCACCATCGCGGTGTTGCGTGGCACCTGGGACGGCAAGGCGCTACGAAACGTGGAAGACATCTTCATCGCGGATCCCGGCGTCGCAGGCTCATCACCCCTTCTATTCGACCAGCAGGGCCTGCTTTATGTCTCCTTTTATGGTGGCAGCGAGGATGCCCAGGATCTTGCCCAGTTACGTGGCAAGGTGTTGCGGCTGACGGATAGCGGCATGGTGCCGGCGGACAATCCGTTTATCAAAACCCCCGGTGCCCGGCCGGAAATCTTTACTTTCGGGCATCGCACCACCCAGAAGATGGTTCTACATCCGGAAACCGGGGAAATCTGGAGCCTGGAGATGGGCCCCAACGGCGGCGATGAAATCAATATCCTTAAGCCCGGGGCCAATTACGGTTGGCCCCTGGTGAGCCTGGGCCGGGACTACGCCGGCCCGTGGCAATCCAAGGAGTTCAAAAAGGCAGGTTTCGAGGACCCGGTGGTTTACTGGATGCCCTCCATATCAGTCTCCGGCATGACCTTTTATACCGGTGACAAACTGCCGCTATGGAAGGGTGACCTCCTGGTCGGAGGCCTGCGTATGGGCGAAATTCCCGCTACCGGTCACCTGCAGCGCATCCGCTTCAATGCCAACGGGGAGGAGATTCGGCGGGAATTGCTGCTGACGGACCTGCGACAACGGATTCGGGGAGCGTATCAAGGGGCTGATGGCTTTTTGTATGTGCTTACTGATGAAAACGACGGCGCATTAATGAAGATAGGACCGTTGCCATAAGTCTATCTTTATATCAATCGACAGCAAACAGGTATTAGAAATGAATTTTATATTGGCACTGGCAGTAACGGCCCTTGTTGCACTCCATTCAGCCGACACGATTGCTGATGGTGATCCCGCGCGCGGTGAATCCCTGTATGCCACCTGTGGCGCCTGTCATGGCCAGAAGGCTGAAGGCATGTCGGCCCTCAACGCGCCCGCCCTGAATGGTCTGGAGCCCTGGTATATTGTGCGCCAGTTGAATAATTTCAAACTGGGTATCCGCGGCAGTAACCCGAAGGACACCTATGGCGTGCAGATGGCCCCGATGGCGCAGCTTTTGCCCGATGAGCAGGCCATGGAAGACGTTGCGGCCTATATCCAGACGCTGGATGAATAAGCTTCTCTAAAGTGCAAAGCTATGCCGTTGAGAGAACAGTACGAAGTGTTAAAATAGCGGCGCTACGTTTGATGTCGTTTATAATAAGCAGTATTAAGTGTAATGTAAGTATCCGATAGTATCCCTGTTTCCTGAGTTGGAGCAATTACGATGAATCGCAAGGTCAAAAAGAATGCTTTTCCCATGCCATCCGAAATCCGTGCCGTACCCGGCGCGGAGAATTGGCAGAAAATGTATCCTTATTTCACCCATGTGCAACCCGAAGATGACCAGCGATTCTGGTTCTACAATTCCATGCACTTTCCCGACCCGATGCCCGCCTTCGATGTCATCACGGCGGAGGTGCCTTATCATGCCATGGGCGCGGTGACCACGCGGACCTTCGCTTTCCCGACGGCGCTGGGCATCGACTACCGCATTATCAACGGCCGCGTTTATATCACCGCCAATACGGTGACCGATCCCAAAGAGATCGAAAAACGCCTGCAGGTTTTTCAGGTGCGCACCGCGCATTATTTCGAGCACTGGGACGAGATCCACGAGCAATGGAGACAGCGCATGCTCAACCTGATCGCGGAAATGAACGCCATCAAGATCCCCGAGCTGCCGGAGTTTGAAGATGAAGCTGTGGTCACGGAGGCGAAGGGTATCGCCCAGAACCACTACGTGCGGGTGGCGTTTCACCGTGTTATCGAGGGATATTCCGTCATGTGGAACCATCACTTCGAGATGTTGATGCTCGGGTACGGCGCCTATGTCACGTTTTTTCACTTCTGCAAGAAGGCCTTTCCCGAGATAGCCGACCAGACCGTGGCGCGCATGGTGGCCGGCATCGATGTGCTCATGTTCCGTCCCGACGATGAATTAAAGCGACTGGCTAAACTGGCGGTGGAACTGGGTCTGGGCGACATCTTTACCGATGACGGTAATCCGGATGTTATCTTCCCCGCTTTGCGCAAGACCGGCGCGCCGGGCAAGCGCTGGCTGGAGGAACTGGAGATATCGCGCGACCCCTGGTTTAATATTTCCACGGGCGACGGTTTCTACCATTATGAAGTATGCTGGAACGACGATCTGACCGTGCCGCTCTCGGCCCTGCCGCATTACATTTCGTTGGTCAAAAAGGGTGTCAGTCTGGATCGCCCGACGGAGCAGTTGAAACGGGAACAGGCCCGGATCATCAAAGAATACCGCGAACTGCTCAACACCGACGAGGACCGCGCCGCCTTCGACCAGATGCTGGGGCTGTCGCACCAGGTCTTTCCTTATGTCGAAAACCATAAATTTTATTGCGAGCACTGGCTGACGACGCGGTTCTTTAACAAGGTCCGGGAATTCGGCAAATTGCTGCAGCGTTATGAGATTATTGACGACGCTGAAGATATCTTTCAACTACATTACACCGAAGTGGAGTTGGCTCTGGCCAATGTCATGAACAGCTGGGCGGCAGGTTCACCGGCCGTGGCCAGGAACCATTTCAAGCCGATCGTCGCCGAGCGCAAACGCATGCTGGAAGTACTGGCGCAGTGGCAGGCCCCGCCGGCCATCGGGCCCATGCCGGAGAATATCGAGGACCCGGCCCTGCAAATGCTGTGGGGCATCACCACGGAAACGCTGCAATCCTGGGCCCATCCGGAGCGAATTGAGGAAAATGAATTGCGCGGTTACGCGGCCTCGCCCGGCGTGGTGGAAGGCGTCGCCAGAGTATTACGGGGTATCCAGGATTTCGGCCAGATTAAGGAAGGCGATATTCTGGTCTGCCCAATCACCCACCCGAGCTGGGGACCCTTGTTCAGCAAGATCAACGGTGCTGTTTCCGATATCGGCGGCACCATGTCACATATGGCCATCGTTGCCCGTGAATATGGTATGCCGGCGGTGGTCGGCACCGGCCAGGCCACCAAGCGCATCACCAGCGGCCAGCGCCTGCGCGTCGACGGCGATCGGGGCATCGTGACGCTGCTCAGCTAATAGCAAGCGTGGAGTCCCGCAAGTATGTTTGATATATCATGGCGAAAATCAATGGGGTCAGACTCGATTGATCCTGTA
>Ga0209640_10003768_pt1 | contig 13270 bp, 15 predicted proteins | sample RifCSP10_1_FD_184018 | JGI IMG/M metagenome (GOLD analysis project Ga0209640, IMG submission 184018) | Soil microbial communities from Rifle, Colorado - Rifle CSP2_sed 10_1 (SPAdes) (version 2) | ecosystem: Environmental > Terrestrial > Deep subsurface > Rock core/Sediment | place: Rifle...
TGACAGCGGATAGTGGGGACCGGTCAAAGTCATGCCAACGCTGGGTGCGGTCCGAATTATCAGCTATAGAGATCGGGAATCCGCCGCCCAGATCGACATTGAGTTACTTGTTAGACCCACGATGGAAGTACAAAGGTCGTACGTCATATCGCTTTACGGATGGAGCAGACTCTAAGCGGCGACTAAGATTTAACCCGGACGGCTAAGAACGGCATGCCCTTCGACAATCGCTACTGCTGGGTGATGTAAATTCCGAGACGTGACTCCTCCTAAGTTGCTTTAATCATCAGACGAAGGACTATCTTCTCCGCTCTATGTTTGCTGAAGGAGTTTTGGAAAATTAGGTTGAAGAAATCACGTAAGGTTGTGCAAACCTAAAGGGGAATCGTTATGAGCGCGTGGCAGCTGATTTTCAGTCAAAGCAAAGTAAACAATGGTTTCTACGACGGAGACCGCCTCGTCGCCCAAAAACGGGAGTGGCCTAAAGAGACTTGGTTTCAGAACCGGCTCCGCGATCTTAGGAAACGTGTAAGCGGAAACTCCGACGAATGTAGCAACAAAGTTCGGTAGTAACTTCATTTATTCTGGAGACTTTGGGGAATCCGTCGTGCTGTTGATTTCGGCTGGACGTGGTTCGTGTTGCTTGAGTCGACCGTTTTGACAAGACAACAGGATTGAGGGATGAGTTAAGCGCTTCCGATTGTTTACCTCGCCGGACACGGGGAAACCGCATGGACGCTTTCGGCCCAACACAAATGTCGGTCCGTAATCAAGAACGGGAGCGGCGAAGCGTTGGGCAGGGTGGCTCATCCGGAGCAGAGTCGACAATTCGACACGCACTGCCGAGGAATCGGCGTGACATCCGCCCGAAGCCGCGCTGCAACTCTGAGAGAGCACGTGATCATTACACTTTAGTAATCCCTGCCAGTGCTTTGTTCTGGCACATGCATTGCGCGGGTTTGTTCGTGTAACCCGAAATATAGACAAACCCTTTCGGAGTAAACAATGAACTCTCTCAGAGATGGCTTAAAGAAGCCCGGTCTTCTCGACCTAATCATAATTGTCGCTATCGTTCTTTTACTGGCATTGTTGCGCTAAGGAAAGGAAATGTTTTGTTCGCTGCGTCGTTCTATTTACTAAAGCAAGATGTAATGAGAGTGTCACTCGCCGCTGCTCGCCCCGTATCAGATCGGTGGAGCAGCTTGGCCGCCAACATGGACGCGGAGCTGCATGAACAGGTCCAGAAGATCGACTAACGGAGTTCAAGGCCCCCACTCTACTGCGGACGCAGACAACCGACGAAAGACAGGGTTTCATGAAGGCGTTGGTGAGTGACGATGACCCCATTCGCGGCTTCACGATGATGGGCCCCGAGGCCGGCGAGGTCGTCGCCGTGGTGCAAACGGCGATGCTGGCCGGCCTGCCCTACGCGGGCTTGCGCTACGCCATTCTTGCGCACCCGACGATGGTGGAGGGAACTCGGCTCCCTATTTTCGAATGTGGCACCTCGGCCTGTACAACACGTCACGCCGAAAAGCGCCGTCGGGTGACCGACGGAAAATCTGCTAGCCACCGCGCAGCCGACGTCCTGCTAATTTTAGAAATTTTGCAATCTCAGCAACTATAATAATTAAACGTGGGGGTTAATATGGGTGAATCGAATCAAGTTGCCTATAGGTCGAGAGTGCGCATCGAGCGAAAATCCGGTCCGATGCGGCTTGCCTACTTACCCGCAGAGAAAGAGCCTGTCATCTTCGGCGTACATTCCGAGGTCGCTGAACATTACAAGGTTTCCCCGGATGCTTATCCACCTCATGCCACAACCCTGGATTATGTCGTTGCCGCGGCCGCCGGTTGACTCACAGGAACATTCGGAGGCGCGCTGGAGGCGCGCCAGATCGACGCTAGCAATGACAGGCTTAGTTCGGAAGCAATCGGAGAAATTGAGCTCGATGGCAACGTGCTTGTGATCCGACGCATTCACGTACGCTATAAGCTCAGAGCGCCTGCGGACCAGCGGGAGACGATTGAACGGGTTCACAACGTCCACGCGCGGTACTGTCCCGTCGCTCGCTCGCTTGAGGGAGCCATCGGGATTCGTACGTCTCTCGAACTTGTCTGAATGCAATGAGCACTGGAAGGCACGGCGAGGAGGGAAAGCTCAGGCTGCAATAGGATGCCGTACAAACCGATCGAAAATTACGGAATCATCGGAAACATCCATACGGCCGCCCTGGTGGGTATGGACGGGTCTATTGACTGGCTGTGTTTTCCGCATTTTGATTCCCCCAGTATTTTTGCTGCAATACTGGACGACCAAAAAGGTGGGCGCTTCAAAATCAGCCCGACTGGTTCGGGAGCTCGAACAAAACAGTTCTACTGGCCCAACACCAACGTCCTCATTACTCGTTTCTTTGCACCCGAGGGGATTGCGCAAGTCACGGATTACATGCCTGCGGGGCTTTCTCAACACGAGCCTGGCTACCGCTGCTTGATTCGGGATCTTCGGACGGTCCGCGGCAATCTATCCTTTGACCTGGAATGTCATCCGGCATTCAACTATGCGCGGGACAAGCACACAACAACGATTACGACGACAGGTGCGTGTTTCGACACCCCGAACCTCAGTCTCGGACTTGTTACACGGCTGCAGTTGGAAAAAGATGGCTGCGGAGTCATCGCTCACTTCGCGCTTAAAGAAGGGGAGTCTGCCACATTTGTTCTCCAAGAGATCAAATCAGGGTCCGAGTGCGGACCCTTGCTTTCCGACGAGCAGGCCGGCGAGTTGTTCAAAAGAACCGTGGATTATTGGCTTAGCTGGCTGTCGAAGTGCACATACACCGGTCGCTGGCGGGAAATAGTCCACCGGTCTGCCCTCGTGCTCAAGCTGTTGACCTACGAGCCGACGGGAGCCATCGTTGCAGCTCCGACGACCAGTTTGCCAGAGACGGTGGGCGGCCAGAGAAATTGGGATTACCGCTATACATGGATCCGAGACGCAGCTTTTACGCTCTATGGTCTCATGCGCATTGGCTTTACTGAAGAGGCAGCACAGTTTATGAGCTGGCTAGAGGCGCGCTGCCACGAGCTGGAGCCGGACGGGTCATTGCAGGCGATTTATGGAATTGATGGGCGCCACACCTTGACGGAAGAGATCCTGGACCACCTGGAGGGGTACAGCGGTTCTTACCCGGTTCGCATCGGAAATGGCGCTTACAACCAGCTTCAATTGGATATCTCGGGCGAGCTGATGGATTCGGTGTACCTGTACAACAAGTATGCGACCCCGATTGCGTACGACTTGTGGACGGAGCTTCGACGGTTAGTGAACTGGGCCTGTGAAAACTGGCAGCGTACAGACGAGGGGATATGGGAGTCTCGGTTGCGTCGCCAGCACTTTGTTTATTCCAAGGTCATGTCCTGGGTGGCAGTGGATCGGGGGTTGCGTCTGGCGGATAAACGTTCGTTTCCCGTGGATCGTGATCAGTGGCTCAAAACTCGGGATCAAATCTACGAGGAAGTCATGGCCAAAGGGTGGAACCCTGAACGGCAAGCTTTCGTACAGCACTATGGCAGTAAGTATCTGGATGCGGCAAATCTGATCATGCCGCTGGTTTTCTTTGTATCTCCCACTGACCCCAGAATCCTCAAGACCCTGCAGCAGATCAACCGGTCACCTGGAACAGGTGGTCTTGTCTGCAATAGCTTGGTCCATCGTTACAACGTAGAACTTACGCCGGATGGTCTCAAGGGAGAAGAGGGCACCTTCAACATGTGTACCTTCTGGCTTGTCGAGGCGCTAACCCGAGCTGGGAAGGTCACTCACCGCCTTGAAGAGGCGCGGCTCATGTTCGAGGAAATGCTAGGATACGCCAATCACCTGGGATTGTTTGCTGAAGAAACCGGTCCAAGCGGCGAGGCGCTTGGGAATTTTCCGCAGGCGTTTACGCACCTGGCCTTAATCAGCGCCGCATTCAATCTGAACCGAGCGCTCGACGGCGCCTAGGTTACAGTCCTCACGTTGCACTTCGACTTCAACCGATTAGGAACGGCATAGTTCGAGCGGAAGTTCTCGAATGAGTTTTTCCATCTAATCTTTTGTCGACAAGCCTCAGGTATTCTTTCTGAAACTCGGGATCGTAACTTTCCAGAGAACTGAATCATAAGCTCAGGTATCGGTCGAGTTGGCACAAAACGCGCCACTGTCGAGGCAGAGATAAAAACTGCAATGCACATTGCTAAAGCCGACATTTCGACAACGTTGATGAAATTTCGCCAGTGATTTCCTGCATAGCGTAGCTATTTCAGAAACTTAAGTTTGGTCTCTTCATTGCACATGTCTTTGCCGTCGACGGCACGGAAAGCCGCCATCGGAAGCAAGTCGATGATCTAGAAAAGTGAAAACGAAAGATAAGGAAAGAGCGGTCAGTCTGGATGGGGACGACCCGTTCGCGCATCTGTACCTTGGGATCGCGTTGTTAAAGACCGGCGCACGCGAGCGGGGCCGTAATGAGATCGGAGACGGGCTTAGAGCGATCGATGACACGCTTGAGTATATCGCAGAAGACCGCATCGACGGATTCTTTTGGGATCCCGGCATGGAAATTCGCAACGACATCCGGAGATCGCTAGCCACCAAGCTGGATGATGCGCAGCTTGCTATCGCCGCCGAACGCATCGGTCGTCTGTTCGACGAGGAGATCGACAAAGCGCGGCGCTACTCACGAAGAGGTGGTGGTGGCGGCGGCGGGAGTGGCGGCGACAATTGATCGCCCGGGCACGGTTCGTCACGTAGTCCGACTCTTTCGAAAACTTTTGGCCATAAGGAGAGTACTCATGGCGTACGTTATCTCGGTAAAGAGAACTCTGAGAACATGGACATCTATTATAAGAATTGGGGTAGCGGACGGCCGGTTGTCAACGGAAATTCGCAGGACGACGGAAGAATGTTTTCAGTAGTTGAGCGTAAGAAAGGTAATCCATGAAATGTCAGCGATGTTTAGAAGGTAAGGAAGCAAAATATCGGGTCTATAGTGATGTTCTAGACATCAAGGTGTGTTCGGGCTGCGCGGCTGAGGCTCGCACCCTCAGGAGGCTCACCGTTGAATTGCTTCATCCCGATGAAACGAGCAGAGACACGGCCAATGGTGGTCGCAAACACCGGGCGGCATGAGTTTTGTCGTAGGCTCCGGCGAACCTTTCCAAAGAGATCATTGAGATAATCGCCATTGGCTACCCAAAAGCGATCTCAGTTCTTTCCGTGCGTGGGGTTTTTGGGAGCGACTTGAGTTCCCGAGAGCGGGTGTCGCGAGTTCCTCGAAGACTCAGTTACCCCAAGCCGACGAGATTCAAACTCTGCCCGACCATACAAAACCTCAGCAGGCAGAAAAGAGAGAATTATAGACGGCGGTCCATTCTGTGTGAGGCGCTGCGATTTGGATGTGAATGATCGTAACGGAGTAAACGGAACTTAAAACTCAATGACCAACAGAAAAAAGACATATGACAGAGGGCACCGCCAACGCATCACCGGTCAAAGCTACCGATCAGCGCTGTGCTGCGGACGCAGACGACCGACGAAAGACAAGGTTTCATGAAGACGCTGGTGGGTGACGATGACCGCATTTACGGCTTCACGATGATTGGCCTCGAGGCCGGCGAGGTCGTCGCCGTGGTGCAACGGCGATGCTGGCGGGCCTGCCCTACACGGGGTTGTGCGATGCCATTCTTGCGCACCCGACGATGGTAGAGGGACTCGGCTCGCTCTTCTCGAATGTGCCGCCTCGGTCCGGGCAATAGCTCGCGCGAAAAGTGGCAAGTGCTATCTAGGCAACAGTAGCGCAATCGAAAGAATGGAAGGCGTGAGAGGGGAGCATGGCTCCGAGAGAGACGTGTCCACCATGTGGATCGAGGGCAGTAAACTCCGCACGGCATCACAGCGGCCAGGACTTCTCACAACAGAGAAGCACATGCGCGTGTCTCCGACAGTAGCGTCATCTCCCGAGAAGGTTTGTACGAGTCCCCATGATGCCTCCGTAGGTCGTCAGCCTCTGCTCAATGCCCTGCGACGCCATTGGCCCGAGTACGTGATGGAAGGCGTCGAGTTGGGACTGTACATGATCTCGGCATGTGCGTTCGTCGTACTCTTCCAATATCCGACGTCACCCGTCCACCAGGCTTTTCCGGATTCCGCCCTGCGCCGCGTCTTGATCGGCATTGCCCTGGGCATGACCGCCATCGGCATCATCTACTCCCCCCTGGGTCAACGCTCAGGCGCACACTTTAACCCCGCAGTGACGCTCACCTTCTTTCGGCTGGGCAAAGTCGAATTCTGGGATGCGGCCTTTTACGGCGCCGCACAGTTCATCGGTGGGCTGCTGGGGGTGGTATTGTCGGCGCTGTTTCTCGGAGAGCTCCTTGCTCACCCGTCCGTGCGGTACGCCGTAACTGTCCCAGGCATGGCTGGGGTGGGCGTGGCGTTTCTCGCCGAAGTCGTCATCTCCTTCCTGCAGATGTCAGTAATCTTGCGCTTCTCCAACAACCCGCGCCTGGCGCATTTTACCGGCCTGTTCGCCGGCGCCATGATCGCGACATACATCGGTCTCGAAGCGCCGTATTCAGGGATGAGCATGAACCCGGCGCGCACCTTCGCGTCTGCCTTACCGGCGCAGATCTGGACGGCGTTATGGCTCTACTTCACGGCTCCGCCGTTGGGCATGCTTTTAGCGGCAGAACTGTACGTGCGGCAATACGGCATCCACAAAGTCTTTTGCGCGAAACTGCATCATCACAATGACAAGCGGTGTATCTTTCACTGCAACTGGAAGCAGCTCTCAGTTGCCGGCGGTCAGTTATAGTTTCTGATCCGGGAGCAGATGCTCATATCGATCCGAGAGCAGACTACGGAGAACTTCCCGGAGGAAACGATGGTCAAGTCAATCACTACGCCAAGGAAACTTCCCAGAGATCCGGCACTAGGGGATCTCTCCGGCGTGGCCAATCTCTTATGACGATTTGGACCTGTATTTTGTCAACGAGCAATACGCTTGCGCCCTCGGGAGCGAAGTGCCGGTTGCCCAACGCAGCCATCGCGATGAGCACCGGGCGAAAATCGCGCCCGACGTCAGGGACCGCTTCGATTCGAAGTTATACCTACGAAGATCAAAATTCTTACGCCCATATTGATATCGGCATCATTGCTGGAACGGGGCCAAGCGGACAAAACTTCTACAGGATGGCGATTTTCGGGTGACCCGATTACCGTTTGCTACCCTTAGACTGCCTGCGTAAACCTAGGCGTTGCTTCGCTGTCACCGACGAAAACTGCCGCCGACGGTCAACTACAACGCTCCCGACAAGAAAGTGAGATCGCTCGTCCCAGGCAAAGTCGATATTCCGACATACTGGCCACTATGTCGACAAACGATCATCGTCACAATTCGTTGGGAGCCGTGCTGCGAAATGCTGAGACTATCGTGATCGTTACACTTTCGATGATCCCTTACATCGATCTGTTGTGGCATATAGGTTGCTCCGGTTCGCTCTGTAATTCGAGACACATGAACTCGCTGCCTCGCGCCCGAATTTCGACTTTCCGGCGACAGGCCGCGCACGGATTGTTTATCGATCGGGCGGATGTGGTGCTGTTGGGGAAGGGATCGGAGGTGCTGAAATTTCGGCGCAAGTCTGATTCTGGAGTGCAACACGGAGATTCTTCGCTGCCGCCCAGAATGAGTTAGGAGAGGGGCTGTCATTGTGAACCAAGTGAAGGATCTAAGGAAAAATGCGTACCGTCGCCTCTCCGGGGGATACTGTCGTGTGGACTTAATCAGGACGTTGTGCCGCGCACCACGACGGCAAATAACGGAACCTGGAGCTCAGGCGGACTACAAGAAGGGGGGTCGTGGGAGATGGTCGTAGGAGTTAGTGGAGTCCGAGATTACTTCTGCGAGTTTCACCCGGATATGAAAGGCCGCGTCGTAGTGCTGAAACAAACAGGAGGACAGAATGTCTGTCAGATTACGCAGCTTTAGTTCGGTGTTTTTGCGATATGCGCTCGGGCTAGGTTTTCTTTCGGCCGTGGCAGACAGGTTCGGTCTGTGGGGACCGTTTGGGCAACCGAATGTCGGCTGGGGGAATTTCTCACGGTTCTTGGAATACACGCACACGATCAACTGGTATTTGCCGGCGGGAATGATCCCCGCGCTGGGGGTCATCGCCACTGGCGCTGAAATTCTCTTCGGGCTTCTTCTCCTCGTCGGCTGCTACACACGCGTCACCGCGCTGTTGAGTGGACTTCTTCTACTGTTGTTCGGGGTGGCAATGGCGCTTGGGTTAGGAGTCAAGGCGCCCCTGAACTACTCCGTTTTCACGGGGGCAGGAGGGGCCTTCCTTCTCGCAAATTGTGAACGCTTCCCATTCAGCGTGGATGAGCTGCTCTTCCGTCGAACCGATCAGAGGAGGACAGATGACAGCAGCACGAGCTCTACGAATCGGATCACCGAACGTGATCACAAATGATGACCTGCCTCAGCCGGGGTATTGGAAGTGCGCTTGGTCTTGACCCGGATTTTGTTCGTCGCGATGAAAAGAGTCGGACGGACCTGTAGAAATTTTCGCTATCATTTTTAGGGTTCACTTAGGTGAAATCAGCAACATTAGTTCTTCGTTAGCCTAAAAAAACGGACTTAAAACGTCAAAGCAAAAGGAGGAAAGCAAATGAACACTGCGGGTCAGGCAATTAGAGTTTTATCGATAGCATCGGCCATAACGTTCTTTATGTTCGGGTGGCCAATAACAATGGCAGCAAGCGCGCAAGGCTTAAAAGTCAGCCTATCAGGTGACCAGGAGGTTCCCCCGGTAAGCACCTCCGCATCTGCAAATGGGACCATTACAGTCTCGCCCAATAAGTCAGTCAGCGGTAGCATTACCGTCTCTGGGATCCAACCGACAGCCGCGCATATTCACGAAGGCGCTCAAGGTGAGAACGGTCCGGTTGTTATACCGCTTACCAAAAGCTCCGATAACACTTGGTCGATTCCGGCCGGAGCGAAGCTCACCGACGCCCAGTACAAAAGCTATGTCGCCGGGAAGCTTTACGTCAACGTGCACAGCGCTGTGCATAAGGACGGTGAAATACGAGGGCAGCTAAGTCCGAAATAACTTAGCGCTGCGCGATAGGATGCTCGGCATCAAACCGGACCAGTCCGCATCGACCAACTCTCCAGCCTTGCCAACATGAGTTTAAGCAATAGCCCAAGGAATACTCTGTAGGCGGTCCAGGGACATATGGATCGGCCAGTCAAGAAAGAAAACAACCAGCTTCCGGCGACGCCGCTTACCGTGGACGGCTCTTACATCCTACACCAAATGTTTCGCATCCGCTGGGCGGCATGGCGCGCGCTCGGCGCATCACAACAGAAGCATATTCTCACCAGCACAGCGAGTTTGTTCACCGCAATGGCGCAACACAAACAAGAAGGGACCGGGTTGTTTTCCATGTTGGGTCACAAAGGCGACCTGATGATCGTCCACTTCCGCAAGAGCTTAGAGAGGCTCAACGACGCTGAGCTGACCGTCGCTCGATCAGGGTTATTCGAGTACCTCGATCCTAGCACTTCGTATCTCTCGGTGATCGAGTTGGGGCTATATGATGCCTCGCTGAAACTCTATTCGGAATTAACCGCCAAGGGAGTAGCACCGGGAACCGGTGAATGGAACCGCGAAGTGGAAGTCGAGCTGGCAAAACAGCGCGACGTTACCGCACCGCGCCTTTGGCCAGAAATACCCCAGCGCCGCTATCTGTGCTTTTATCCAATGAATAAATTTCGCGGCGAGACCAAAAACTGGTATAGCGAGCCGATTCATGAGCGCCACCGTATGATGCGCGAGCATGGCATGATCGGCCGGCACTACGCCCGCCGGGTCACTCAGATCATCTCCGGCTCCATCGGTTTCGATGATTGGGAATGGGGCGTTGATCTATTCGCTGACGATCCGCTGGTGTTCAAAAAACTGGTTTACGAGATGCGCTTCGATGAAGCCAGCGCCGTCTATGGCCTATTCGGCACTTTCTTCGTTGGCCTACGCTTTCCGCCGGACCAGCTTGAGACTTTGTTTGGCGGCAAAACGCCGAATTTCTCCTAGCCCGGATTATTCACGCAATAGGGAAAAGCTTCGACAGAATGTAAGTCGCGAGGAGTAAGCCCGCACTGACTGTTTCACCTTCTATTGAATCAAGGACATGCCGTAGAAAGGAAGCAGTATGGTGTTAACGTCTCTATAAGATAGAATACAATCGAATTTTGTGAATCGCTTTTCTCTGGCAAACACTTTGTCGCGTTTTTTTGATATCCGGCCCGGCGAGGCCAGGCGGGTCGGTGTCATGGTCTCCCTGCTTTTCTTTATACTCGCCGCCAATAACGTCATCAAAGTTGTCAGGGACTCGCTCTTTCTCAGCCGCTTTCCCATCAGCGATCTAGCATACGTTTACCTTTTGGCCGCCGTTATTGCGGGAGTCATTATCTCTGGTTACACGCGTTATACGGTAAGGATGCCGCTCTACCGGTTCATCCTGGTCTCGAATGCCTTCATCATCTCCAATGTAATTTTGTTCTGGTTTCTGATCGTGTTTTTTAATCTTTCCTGGGCGATATACGCCTTTTACATCTGGGCCGCTATCGTCGGTGTTCTTGCTGTAGCCCAATTTTGGACGTTTGTCGGCTCGATTTTCACTTCACGCGATGCAAAACGTCTATTCGGCATTTTCAGCGCCGGCGGCTCGCTCGGAGCTATCGTGGGCGCTTTTGCGAGTGGATGGGCAGTTAACCTGTTTGTGGGAACCGACGAACTCTTTTGGCTGATGGGAGCACTGTTTGCCGGTGCTCTTGGAGTGGTTTGGTTGGCGGGCAGCGAATTAAGCGAGCTCCCCGCCGCAGCGCTAACGGAAGTCCCGACATCAAGAGAGACCGATGTTAGCCAACAAGGTAGTGCGCTTGGCGCGATCCGATCCTCCCGGTATCTTCAGTTGATTGCCGGCGCGATCTTTGTCTCGGTGGCAGTCTCAACTCTAATCGACTTTGAGTTCAAGGCCGCGGTAAAGGGGGCTTTTCCCTCTGAAGAAGGCCTGACAGCCTTCTTCGGTTCCTATTATGCTTGGGTTGCCAGTATTACTTTCTTTATCCAGGTTGCGTTAACAAGAAGGTTTTTAACCGCCTTCGGCTTAATCCCGAGTCTCTTACTCCTGCCTCTCGGTCTGTTCGCTGGCTCTTTAAGTAATTTGGTCTTGCCAGGACTTTTCTCCACGACAGCGACGCGACTGACAGATGCGGTTTTGCGGCCAAGCGTGAACCAGAGCGGCATGGAGATACTCTACCTTCCTCTCTCCGCGACTGCAAAAAACCGGGTCAAGGCGTTCCTTGATGTTGTATTGCAACGCTTAGGCGACGGTGCTGCGGGGCTGATCGTGCTTTTTTACGCGCTATTTATGATGCAGTCCGAGCCAGCCAGTCTCGCCTATTTTTCCCTCGCGCTCATTACCATCTGGACCGTGTTCATTGTTTTTTTGCGCAGCGGTTACGTTGAGGCACTACGAGCCGGACTGGAAGCACAGGCGATAACGTGGGAGGGAAGAGGTATTGACTACGCCGACAAGCAAACGATCGAAGCAGTGCTGCAAAACCTGAAGAAAGAGGACGAGCGGGCTTTGCTATTCGGGCTGGATCTGGCAGAAAACTTGGAGCCCAAAGTCATCGTTCCGCGTCTTCCTCTCAGCCTCTTGCAGCACCCTTCGCCTCTAGTCCGAAGTCGAGCGTTGAAACTTTTCGCAGCGAGCACGAACTCCGAAAGATTGAAGGAAATAGTGCGATTGCTCGAGGACGAAAATGGTGAAGTCCAGGCGGAAGCGATCAACGTGGTTTGCGCCATCCGCAAGGAAGATGCGATCCCCGTTATGCGGCCTTACCTAGAAAGCCCTGATCCAAAAGTCCAGAGGTCCGCAATCGAGTGTCTGCTGCACCACGGAGACGTGGAGATCCGTGAAGTCGCCCTGACTACCTTCCGTAAGATGATAGCCAGCCCGGGAACCAATGGCGCAGCCGTTCGGGTAGAAGCCGCCCGCCTCATGAGCGCGGTTAACGACCCCGAATTCCCCGGTTACCTAAGCAAATTGATCCGCGAGGATCCTTCCATCCCGGTGATCCAGGAGGCGTTAGCTGCTGCCGGGAAGACGAAAGATCCGACGCTTCTGATAGATGTGATCATGCGACTCTGCTGTCCGAAGACAAAGAGCTGGGCGCGCCAGGCTTTGATCGAATATGGTGCCGTTGCGATCGAAGCTTTGAGGGAGTCACTCCTGGATTCCAAGATTTCTCGTGATATCCGGCTCAGTATTCCCCGGACGTTGAGCAAAATCGAGTCTCCTGACGCGATGGACGCGCTTCTCAACGGACTCAACCAGGAAGACGGTTCTCTGCGCTACAAAATAATTCTTGGCCTCGAAGAGTTGTCGCGACGGTTCCCGAACCTGCGCGTAGACTCACATGTCATAGAGACGTCTATTATCTTGGAAGCGCGGCGCTATTACCGACGATTCTTAATTTTCTTTGCGCTTTTTGGAGATGACAATGATCGTTTGATGAACAACGGCTGGCTGCTGCATCAAACGTTGCTGGAAAACATGGAGAGGGAAAAGGAAAGGGTACTGCGACTGCTTTCCCTGATCTATTCACCCGCGGACATCGAAAGCGCCACCGCCGCGCTGCAAAGCGGCAATCCCGCAAAGCAGGCCCAAGCAATCGAGTTTCTCGACAACCTGCTCACAGGAGATGTCAAGCGTTACGTCTTCCCGCTGTTTGACGATGCTCCCGCCAGCGAGCGTTTTGAAACGTTTCTTGGACTATTGGGGCTAAGGGATTTTGACCGAGTGACGGCCTTGCAGGAGCTATTGAAACACGATGATGTATGGCTCAAAGCGGCCACTATCTGGGAGATCGGCTTGAGAGGACTTCGAGATTTCCAAACGGAGCTCCGGCGCTATCTCAATTCCACCCAGCCTGTGCTCAAGGAGACCGCGGAGCTTGTGATGTCAAGGATTTAGCTTGCCCCCAGAAAAGAATTTGACGACGATTGAGAAGGTCTTCTTTCTCAAATCCGTGGACATCTTCGAGCATGCCACCGTAGAGCAGCTCGGCCGCATCGCGGGTTTAACGCAAGAGGTTCATTTCGAGCCGGGAGAAACCATCTATAAAGAGGGAGAGACTGGAGACGCCTT
>Ga0209640_10003769_pt1 | contig 13268 bp, 11 predicted proteins | sample RifCSP10_1_FD_184018 | JGI IMG/M metagenome (GOLD analysis project Ga0209640, IMG submission 184018) | Soil microbial communities from Rifle, Colorado - Rifle CSP2_sed 10_1 (SPAdes) (version 2) | ecosystem: Environmental > Terrestrial > Deep subsurface > Rock core/Sediment | place: Rifle...
ACAGACCTAGCCTCCATGGACTCGCTCCGCAAAATAATCCAGGAAAGGTGCGGGATAGAATTATTTTAGGTATTGATCCGGGAACAACGAGAATCGGTTACGGTTTAATTAAAAAAACCGGGTCAAAGCTTGAGCTTTTGGATTACGGCTTAATAGAGCCCGGCAGGGAGAATTCTAAATTTTCAATTTTGGATAGAAAGCTATCCGGAATAATAAAAAAATATAAACCGGATTTGGCCGCGGTAGAAAAACTCTATTTTGCCAAGAATAAAAAGACGGCCATGGCGGTAGCCGAGTCCCGTGGCATAATACTTTTTATTTTAAATCAACACGGCCTAAAAATAATGGAGTTCAGTCCTAATGAAATCAAGTTAGCGGTCACCGGGTCCGGTAGCAGCGATAAAAAAACGGTGGCTCATTACGTAAGTCTCACTTTAAAGATAGGAAAAATCAGCGGACCCGATGATGCCTCCGATGCGCTAGCGGCAGCTATTAGGGCGTCTTTCGAGAGGGGCTCTCCCTGTTAGAGATGAAGCGGCCTCAAAGCGCCTATTGTTCTCCACAGGAGCTGATGTTTAAAGGGGTTGACACATAAAAATGTTTGTATATACTTGCCCTGTAATAGCTTGCTCCAGGATATCTGGGGCTGAAAAATAAAAAGGTCGTCCGAATATAAAAATTAATATGGCTATAGAAACTAAAATTCTTCATTTCTCCGTAGAGGATGGGGAAGAGGAAGAAGAGGTAGAGAAAGTAGAGAAGGAGCCCAGCCTAGACGAAGAGGAGGAGGAGGATGAGGAGAAAAAGGACGAAGAGAAGGACGAAGAAGAAAAGGAAGAAGAGGGCTTTTAAGACTCCGGTTGATAAAAAATAAAGACCTCCCCCAGATTAATTTAGGGGGAGGTTTTGTTTACCCAACACCTTTTATCCTTTACAGTAAAGGGTGCGGGGCTTATAAATTAAGTGTACGTATTGTCTATGAAACTTTTTATTAGATTGTTGGTCGTTTTGGCGATGGGCGCCTTTTTAGCTGTGGGCTTCTTTTTTTATACCGTACGCAATCTGCCCGATGCCGAGGAAATAACCCAAAGAAGCGTTATAGAATCTACGAAAATATATGACCGAACCGGAGAAGTTCTGCTTTATGAGATACACGGAGAAGAAAAAAGGACCGTAATCCCTTTCGAGGATATTCCCGATTTTGTTAAACAAGCTACTATAAGCGTTGAAGATAACGCTTTTTACAGCCACCCGGCCTTTGATTGGCGCGGCATCGTGAGATCTATATTTACCGATATTATAAGGGGCGGGGTGGTACAAGGCGGCTCAACAATAACACAGCAACTGGCCAAAAAGGCTTTTTTGAGCGATGAAAAAACTCTAACCAGAAAGATAAAAGAACTGGCCCTGGCCTGGAAGCTCGAGGGACGCTACTCGAAAGACGAGATATTGAGCCTTTATTTAAATCAGGTTCCTTACGGAGGTAATAGTTACGGGATAGAGGCCGCGGCCCGGACTTTCTTTAATAAAAAGGCGAAGGATCTAACGCTAAGCGAAGCGGCACTTTTAGCCGCTTTGCCCAACGCCCCGAGCTATTATTCGCCATGGGGAAATCACACGGACGAACTGGAAGATAGGCGTAGGTTTATCTTAAAGAGAATGAATGAGTTGGGATATATTGACGAGGCCCAACTAACTTTAGCCGGAGATAATCAACCTAAGGTGGCGGCTCAGCCTACATCGAGTATTAAGGCTCCTCATTTTGTCTTTTACGTTCAAGATTATTTAAGAGAAAAGTATGGAGAAGACTTATTGGAAGCCGGTGGGTTGGAAATAACGACCACTTTAGATTGGGATATGCAGCAAGTAGCGGAGACGGCCATACAGGACGGAGTTAAGAGGAATAGCGATCTTTACGGCGGAGAAAATGCCGCGCTCGTTGCCGAGGACCCGGCAACTGGACAAATATTGGCTATGGTCGGAAGTAAAAACTATTTTGCCGCATCGGTCCCCAAAAACTGCCAAAGCGGCAAGACTTGTAAATTTGACGGACAATTTAATGTAGCTACGCAAGGCCTGAGACAACCCGGGTCCGCGTTGAAACCTTTTGTTTATATGACCTCTTGGGAGCAAGGACTTACACCGGACACTATACTTTGGGATGTACCGACCGAGTTCGCTTCTGGCAATTCTAACTGCCCGGCTACGGTTGACTTTAGGAACGACAACAAAGAGTGCTATCACCCGGAGAATTTTGATGGACGTTTTAGAGGACCGGTGACCATGGAAGAGGCCTTAGCTCAATCAATTAACGTACCGGCAGTTAAAACTCTCTATCTTGGTACTTTAGATAGAACCCTGGAAAATCTTAAGTCTTTCGGAATAAATACATTAAGCGATAAAAACCGGTTTGGTTTGTCATTAACCTTGGGAGGCGGAGAAGTCAGGCTCTCTGAGTTGGTGGGCGCTTACTCCGTTCTGGCGGCTGATGGGGTTTATCATAAACAGGCGGTGGTGCTTAGGGTTCAAGACAAAGACGGGAAAACACTCGAAGAATATAACGATGCGGGCGCTAAGGTTATTGAGCCTAATTATGTGAGATTGGTAAACGATGTTTTGTCCGATGTTGATTTAAGGGCTCCACTTTACTCATCAAGCCTGGGCTTAACCCAGGTGCCCGGATATCAGATAGCTCTTAAGACCGGTACAACTAACGACTACAGAGACGCTTGGACGATTGGTTATGCTCCAAACCTGGTGGGTGGTATATGGGTTGGTAACAATAACCGGGAGCCGCTGAAAAGTAAGGGAAGTAGTATTCTGGCGGCTGTGCCTATTTGGCATGATTTTATGACCAAGGTTCTGCCTAAGAAAGATTTAGAAACCTTCCCCAGGCCGGACCCGGTTTCGAGCTCTAACCCGGTTATAAGGGGGGAGTTAGTTCAAGGAGAGTACCACGAGATACTTTATTATTTGGGCAGAGTTAATGATTCTCAGTTTAATAACTGGGAAACGGGCGTTAAAAATTGGCTGATTTATAATCAAGTTGATCTTAATAGGTTTAAAACGACTACCTCCTTTGTACTAGATTCAACTTCAGAGAGTGTCTCGACCGGAGAAATAAGTTTGGATCTGGTAACTCCTAAGAATGGCGATTTTATTAAAGATGAGGTTCAGGTGGAGGCCGACATAAGGTCCGTCTCTAAAATAACAAAACTGGAAGTTTATTTTAATAATATCCTGGTAGAAAGCCTGGTAAAGGATTTGGGGAATTCTTACTCTTATAAATCAACTATAAGACCCGCCAATGCCGACGTTCAAAACATTTTAGTAGTGAGGGCTACCAATGAATCCGGATTGCAATCGAGTAAAGAAGTTATTGTCTTTAAATAGGCCTGTTGCCTTATTGTTTGATGGGCATCAAAACATAAAAGTAAGTGGCGTCTCCCGGAGCGTTAATCATCGCCGGCTTACTCTCGCCGTTTAATCCGATTAGCACCTGATCTCCGCTTATGGCTTTTATGCCGTCCAATAAGAATCTCCAATTAAAAGAAATTTGCGATTCTGCGCCGTTTATTTTGGCCGGTACGAGGTAGTTGTTTTCTCCCAAAGCGTTATCACTCGAGTAAACCTCTAAAACCTTTTTATTGCCCGTTTTAAGCTTAACTTCGCTAATCCTTGACCCCAATGAGCCGGTTAATTTAAGAGCACTTATAAAGTCTTCTTTAGTGGTCGAAACCTGTATGTCGGTGTCTTTAGGAACGATGGAATTATAATCCGGGAACTTACCCTCTATTAATCTTGAAACCATTTCCAATTCTTTGGTCTTAAAAAGTATTTGGTTGTTATCAATGTGAATTTCTACCGCATCCTCGGCATCAATTACTTTAGATATTTCTTGGGCTGTTTTTAGGGGAACGATGACGTCCATCCCTTGTTTAAAATTATTTTTAATTTGGGAGTTGGGAATTTTGCCTTCGGCTAATCTAAAAGTATCTGTAGCTACCAGTTTTAACTCCGAAGACTCTATTCTAAAAAGCATGCCGCTTATTTCCGGCCTCAAATCAGAGATGCCAGCGGCAATTATCACCCGCTCAACATTGTCTTTGAGAAGGCCGCCGTTTATTTCCAAGTATTCTTTACCCTCTTTTACTTTGGGCACTATCGGAAACTCCGATTCGGCGATACCGGATAATTTAGCCTCATAATTATCGGTTTTGATTATAAGATTATTTTGTTTGGTTTCTAGGTTAATTCTTTCGCTTGAGACGTTATTAATTATATTCGCCAAGACGCCGTAGGGGATGGTGATGCTACCATCCTCGATTATTTTCCCGTAAACACTTTTAGTGATGGCTATTTCCAGGTTGGTTGCCGAAAGCTTTATTTGGTTGTTGGTTGTTTTAATTAAAATATTACCAAGGACCGGTAAATTTAAATTGGAAGTGACGGCCCTACCCACAGCGTCGAGGCCGGCTTTTAAGTGGTTCTTTAATATTATTAATTTCATTATAGTTATAGTTAGTCTTGTGGATAATTCGGTAAAATACGATTTTATCCTTACTAGTATTAATTATTTTCTATTTATTTCTTATTGATGAATTGTTTATAAGTCGCTCTCTTATCAACACTCTTTATTATAATTTTAAAAACAGAACAAATCATTAAACAGTTTATCAACAACATTACCCCATCTTATTAATCATTTCTCTTATGGCCGTAAACTTATCGATCAGCGGCTGATTTTTATCCAAATCTTTAGATAATTTTTTGCAGGCGTAAATAACGGTAGTGTGGTCGCGCTTGCCGATTTTATTGGCTATATAGGGATATGACATATCAAGCATATCCCGCAATAGATACATAGTTATCTGTCGCGCTTCGATAAATTCCTTATTTCTGGACTTACCCGTTAAATCATTCGCGGCTATTTCAAAAAAGCTCGCCACGGCCTTTATAACTTGGTTAGGATTGATGTTGGCCCTGGACCTTTCCGCCAGTTCGGAGATTATTTTCTCTACTTGTCCAATAGAGATGGGCTTTTGGTAACTTGTTTGATAGAAGACAATTTTATTTAAAACCCCCTCTATTTCCCTAATGTTTTTTTGCACCCTCTTGGCTATTAGGTCAATAGACTCATTGTCCAGCGACGCACCCCTTTCCTGTGTTTTGTTCTTTATAATTGCGACCCTGGTTTCGTAGTCCGGTAGGCTTATATCGGCTATGAGGCCCGCTTCAAACCTGGACCTCAGGCGCTCTTCAAGTATGGGGATGGCTTTAGGCGGTCTATCGGAGGAAATAATTATCTGTTTGTTGTTTTCGTGCAGAGCGTTAAAGGTGTGGAAAAATTCCTCCTCGGTTTTTTCTTTGCCGCCGATAAACTGAATATCGTCAATAATCAGAACATCAATATTGCGGTAAGTATTTTTAATATCGTCACCCCTACGGTTTCTGATGGCCGTGACTACGTCGTTCGTGAATTTTTCCGAAGTGACATATTTTACCTTAACTTTATTTTTATGGAGGTTTTTAATTTCATTTCCCATGCCTTGAATTAAATGGGTTTTGCCCAGTCCGACACCGCCATAAATAAACAACGGATTATATTTTGAGCCGATACTTTGCACCACAGCTGTCGCCGCAGAGTAAGCCAGCTCATTAGAGGAACCGACCACAAAAGAATTTAAGTTGTAACGGGGATTTAGATTTGTTTCCGGGTCAACTTTAAATTCCTCAATGGCTAATTGCTTATCATTTAAGACCTGGCGTACTTTATGTGTTATGGAGGCCTTTACGAGTCCGCCCTCTACAACGTATTCAACCTTTTTGACCGAAGTTATAAAATTTCTTACGGAACCCAGAATTAATTTATCGTATTTTGTCTCTACCCATTCCTTGGCAAAGTGATTGGGGAGGGCGATAGTTATATACTCGTCACTATTTTCAACCAAGCGGCTGTTTTTAAGCCAGGTTAGGAAGTTGGCTCTCGAAACCTGTAGTTCCATCTCCGATAAGACCGATTGCCAAAGTTCCTCGTTAATCATCGCTCTAATTATTGATTGGGCGTTAACAAGAGTCAAATACTGACAAAGCCCCCAAACTGTTGATTAACTGTGGATAACTTAAAACTCTTCTGATATAATCTTAAACATGTCCATAACTTATCAACCGAAGAAGAGAAAAAGAGGCAGAACCCACGGCTTCTTAAAGAGATCAAGGAGTGCCGGTGGCCGCAAGGTAATCAAAAGGAGAATTAAGAAGGGTAGGCGTAGAGTTACTGTTTAATGCTCGCTAAAAAACTACGAGTTCCCATACAACTTTTCCCTAAAAACGCCAAGGTAGTTTTTTCTGACACCAACATTACGGTTAAAAGCCACAAAAACGGTCTTAAGCACAACCGTTTGGGCGTTTTGGTAAATAAACACGTTTCTAAAAACGCTACCAGAAGAAATTACCTCAGGAGAAGGTTTCTTAATCTATCATTCACGAAAACAAAAATTGGCGAGAGTGATGATTTGCTTATAATCCTCAAACCGCCTATTATAAAACTTACAATCAAAGAACTGAGAGATTTACTTGTAAAGTATGAGCAGCTTATTTAACGAGGTCTTATATAAACCACTTTTCAACGGCCTAATAATTCTCTATAACTCCGTGGCCCTTCAGGACTTGGGCTTGGCCATAATCCTGCTGACTTTTTTAATCAGGGTTATTCTTTTTCCTCTATTCCACGAATCTCTTCGGCATCAGAGGTTAACGCAAAATCTGCAACCGCAGATTAAGGAAATTCAGAATAAACACAAAGATAATAAAGAGACTCAGACCAGGGCCATCTTGGAACTTTATTCCAGCAACAAGGCAAACCCCTTGATGCCGATAATATTAATACTGATTCAACTTCCAATACTCTTCGCTCTTTTTAAAATGTTTAACGGCGGGGTAAACGAAGGAGCTTTTAGTTTGCTGTATTCTTTTGTGAGTCGTCCAGAGAGTATTCATTATACATTTTTAGGTCTAGTTGACCTTACGAGCAAAAGCCTTTTTATAACAGCCCTAGCTACAGTACTTCAATACTTTCAATCAAAACTGTCTTTACCGCCATTAAAGCCCGGCCAGGAGCTTAATCAGACCGAAAGAATGGGACGTAATATGGTTTATATCGGACCGGTTTTAACGGCGGTGATTCTTTTTAATTTACCGGCCGGGCTTGGGCTCTATTGGTTAGTTACCACGGTCTTTTCTTTGTTGCAGCAAATTATTGTTAATAGAATTTTTAGCCATGGAGAACTTAAAGGAACAACTAAGTAAATTAGTAGAGTTGATGGGCTTTAATAGCTCACAATTGGAAGTTACCGAAGAAACGAGACTTCTCTCTATAACGATCGAAGACGAGTTTTTGAATACCACTCGCTTACCCTCAGTTGTTTTGAATCTAAATAGAATTGCCAGGTTGATGGCTAAGAAAATGGGCATAGAACCGGTAGTAGTGGATGTAAATAATTACAGGAGAGAAAGAGAGAGACTGATTATTGAATTGGCGAAGGCCGCCGCGAGACGCGCTATAGCGACCAAAGAGTCGGTAAATTTGCCGGCTATGAATGCCTACGAGAGGAGACTGATACACGCAGAACTCTCCATGAGACCGGATGTCGCTACCGAGAGCGTTGGTGAGGGTAAGGACCGTTTCGTGGTAGTTAAGGCGATTTAATAACTAGCGTCCCAGGATAGCCGGGTTAATGGTGTTTAAGATTAAATAGCCCACAGCCAGTAATATCAGGCCGTAGATAGCAGCCTTAATCCGGTCTTTAGCGTCTCCTTGTCTTGAGGAGTTGCCGGCGGAAGCTATATACATCACGCCCCCGAAAATCATTATTGCCAGGGCCACTCCTCCTCCTATACCGATGGCCCAAGTGAAAATATCATTAATACTCATACCGCCAAGAATACCGGTACCGCTTAAGGATTGAACTAAGTTGAGAGATTGAGCTGAGGCTGCTTTAATCATATTTTAATTATAACGCTTCACCCTCCTTCATTTCCAAGATTTGCTTGGGGTTGGTGGTGATGAGCTTATCTTCAAAATAAGACGGAACTATTTGGATAGCGGCTCGTTTCAGGCCGGCTACAAATAATCCCTGTCCAACATCGGCTTCCAATAGATAGTTTTTCTCAATATCGGTTAAGTTAAAAGCTTTAGCCGTGATATCAATTGTGGCTGGGGCCTGTTTTAAAAGCAGCTGTAATGAAGAGTTGGTGATAATTGGTCTACCGTAAGGCGAATTCATAAAGTCTTCCACGTCCTGCGTGATGGTAGAAATTCCCAAATAGTATTTTCTGGCTCTTTTGGCCAGACCAAAAAGGAAAGAAGCGGAGTCGGGATATTTCATCATCCACCAAGCCTCATCGATTAACATGATTCTCTTTTTCAATTGAGCTCTCACCAGATTCCAGATGAAGTTCAAGATGATGTACATAGCGATGGGGCGCAACTCGTCTTCCAAGTCTCTAATTGAGAAAACTATTAAACGATTGGCAACATTAACATTGGTTGGTTTATTGGCAAAGCCGGCGTAACTGCCTTTAGTAAACCGATAGAGTCTTTCGGCCATGCCTTTGCCGCCGGCCATCCCGGCTAGAACGGTTTCCAAGTCTTCCAAAAGAGGCGGAGCGATCTTTGAAAAATCTTTATCCGGCGTTATGTCTCTTGAGGCATAGGTTTCGGTCACGGCCCGGTCAAGCATAGCTTCTTCCTCGGGGGTGATTTCGCCCAGCATCAATTTCAAGAGGCCGGTAACGTTAACTATATGGGACTTCAAAACTTCCCCAGGCTCTTCGTCCTCTGGAATAATAGGGATATCAAAGGGATTAATATGGCTTTCGGAATCAAGCGAAATCCTAAAAACACTCCCTCCAACGGCCTTGGCGAGTGGAATATACTCGTTTTCCGGGTCCACGATAATAACATCAGTGTTGGTCATTAGGGACCTAATAACTTCCAACTTGGTGGCATAAGACTTACCGGCTCCCGCCTTGGCGAAGATAACCATGTTGGCGTTTTCCATAGAGAATCTGTCGAATATAACCAAAGTATTATTGTGACGATTTACTCCATAAAGAATGCCGTCTTCGGAAGTAAGGTCAAGCGAAACGAAAGGAAAAAAAGACGATACGGGGCCGGAATTAAGTGGAGTGTGTATTTCCATTTCATCGGTACAGAGTGGCACCACGGAGTTCATGGCGTTAATTTGTTGGAAGTTAGCAGGCTTCATATTAATCAGTTTGGCGTCCAGTATATTGGTAATTTCGGCTTCCAGTCGGTTTAGGTCTTTTTCCGAGTCGGCATATATCGTCATATATACGCTTACGTTAAAGAGTTTCTCTCTGGCTTGTTGTAAAGAATCTCGTAGTCCCTCTATGTCCTGCATGGCGGTTTCTAAAACGGGGTCTCTTACTAGGCCTTTCTCTTGGTTCGAGGCCACTTGTGACTGAACTTGCGTGACCTTCTTTCTCAAGTTCCTGAGAGCGATACCGGTGTCGACGGGATGGATAAATATAGATACGTCGCTCAGCTCCGGTAGATTAATAATTGGAGAAAACCAACCGCTTGATAAATAACGGGGATAACCCAAAACGAAAAGCGTTTTAGAAAACTTATTACCCAGTACTAAATGATTGGGATTAACTTCCACCGATACGGGCGCGATAATGTCCTCTATTTTCGCGCCGCCTTCTTCGCGGCCGGTTTTTATCTCTCTTTTCTCGATGGTTGAAGGATTATAAAAATTATAGAAAAGCTCCAGAAGTTCGGAGTCCTCCAAACTAATGGCTCTTAGACCTACTTGGCGAAGACCCGTTACAACCTGTTCAACCCTTTGATTAAGCTGCTCTCGGTGACTGGGGAGTATCCCGGCATCAGGGGCGTCCTCCTTTTTATTTTTTCCACCACCCAAGAAACTAGGCATTATTGAGCTCGCGCTTTGTGAGATGGAAACCGGGTCGTAAGGCACAACCAAGAAAAAGCTTTTAGTCATTACGGCGTTGGTTTCCACAAAAGCTTTAACGAATTCCCGGTATTCGCTGATCTGGGTTTTTAATAGCTCGCTTTCTTCTTTTTCAAGGCGATCCCCAAGTTTTTTAAGATAATCCTCAATATTCAGTTTTCTTGAGTGGATAACAATCTGAACAGAGAAGTCGATTGAGTTTAAGAAGTTTTGATAGGCGTAAGTTATAATGTTTTGTTCTTCTTCGGATTTCAGATCGAAGTTAAGGCCGTCAACCAAAACCACGCGCCTTAAACCGCCGCCCTTAATTAAGACAACACCATCCTTTATTTCTCTGATTTGAACAAACTGCTGAGTTCTAGCTGTTTGTGGAGCGTCTGCCATAATTTAATTATAACCCAAAATAGAAAACTAGTTATTATCTGTAATCAATGCGTCTAGCCATCTCTCTTTCTCCGGTGCCCCTTCTAATCACCTCGTACCGTTCCTTAATTTCTTTTTGAGAAAGAATAAAGCTCACGGGGGCTATGGTCCTTTCTCTTTTGGGCACGGCATCTTTTGAGGTATTCATTTTCTCAAGTAGGCTTTTAATGCCGCCCAAGACAGGAATCGTCCTCTTTTCAATCTTATTGGTCTCTCTATTTATGACCGGCTGATTTGAGCCGGGCTTTAACGTGTAAATCCTGGGGCTCCAAATATAACTGAAGGCCGATTGGATAAAGATTGCCATCGGTCGGCCGTTTATTTTTATAAAAGCAACAGAGGCGCTAACCGAGAATAAAATAATCACAATAATGAACCACAGCCACAACTTAAGAACGAAAAAGAGAGTAAAGCCCAATATTCCGGCAATGGCCACATAAACGAACTGCCTTAAAGTGAAGGGCCCGACGACCTTGTCTTCTGTTTCTATGAATTGGGGTACTTGGAATTGCATTTAATTTATTTATGAGTTGGCTTGTTTATCCTGAGCTTTATCGAATGGTCGAACTATTTTAACGGAAGATCCTTTAAATCGATAATGTTATTGGGGTGAACTTCGGTTGGTTTGGCTGGAGGAGTCGCGGGGAGAACCGATTCTTTTGGAGACGGCTGGGCCGGCAATTGGTTTTTATTCTGGTTTTCAAAGGGGCTTACTTCGGTCCGGAACTCGGAATAGTGGACAACCCTCGGGCCTTGGCTCGGAGTTTTATAAACTTCGGATGAACGTGGCTTTTCTTCTTCGCTCCCAAGTTCAACTCTCGCGGTTTTATTGCCGCCTAAGACAGTTTTATACTCTTCGCTAAAAACCGGTTTATAAAACGTTGGTCTTTGGACACTATAAGGAGACGGCTTTTCTTTGTTTGCTTGGACCTCCTCTTCTTTGTGCATTATAAACGGAGCCTCGTGCCCGGGCTCTATATTAACTTCTTGTTTGTTCGTTTCTTGCTGTGATACGGGGGCCTGTGTTTGTTGTACCGGTGTAATTGATGGAGGCGGTGGAGGAGTGGCTTGGGTTATCGTGGCTGGAGTAGGAGCGACCGGTTTTATGGCTTGTTCAATCGGTTTACTTGTGATTTGAGAGGTTGTGGAAGGAGTAAAATTAACGGTTAAAGGCGTAACTTTTATGGGCTTTTCAAATTGTTGGGGGGCAGGACTTGGAGTAGGCGTCGGAGTTGAGGGGGGCGTAGGTGGCTTGGGCAACTTACCCGTTCTCAAAAATTCTAAAGATTCATCTTTAGCGAAAGAAGGCCTAAGAGGTGTTTGTTCATACGGGGGGATTGGGGGCGTTTCATTTGTGTCCGGGATTTTGGTTGGGATACTACTTCTCACGGGTGCCAGCACCTCTCTGGATATAGCGTCGGCAATTTCTTTGGATGCAGTACCGATAATATTGGCTTTCTCGGTCAGCTGTTGAATTAGGGCCGGTTCTTGCAAGATGCCCATCAAAACATCTCCCACCAATTCGGCTACAACAGGAATTACAGATTCCTTAATGCCCTGGTTTATACATATATCTTTTATCTTCTGAGCAGTATCTTTGGAAAGAATTACATCTTGGACATTTTCCGGTAGGTTATTAAAAACTTTTAAGTAATCAACGCTCATAGTTTAACTATCTTCACTCTTTGATTTTAGGTCGTCAACTTGTCTTTGTAGGTCATCTACGGGGTTGTCTTCTTTGCCCGTAGCCTTACTGAAGATCTTTTTCCCGGGACCGTTCTCTAAATAATCTTTCACTTCGTATGACAATTGTGACTCTGGTATACCATTTTTAAAGCCTAAGAACTTTTTTTGGTCTTCGTAAGACAGAGATTGAAACGCCCCCCCGATAGCATCCGTATTTTTAGATTTAAACAACGCGTTTATGTGGACTTCCTGCTCAGCAAGGGGCTTCTTGAATATATCGGAGAATTTTATTAATTTTTTGAAGTCAGCGCCTTTAGTTTTTGAATACATATTAGCAAGCTCTTCGGTTGCGGCCTCAAAGTTTTCGCTGGCTATGGCGGCAATAGATTTTTCTGTCGCGTGAGAGAACTTCTCTAGATCTTCATATGCCTTACCCATGCCCTGTCTCATAAAGGCCCCCCTGGTTCGTGAATTCAGTTCTTTTTCGGGGTCCATAAGATCGCCGGTTTTCGCTAATTCAGCCGCTACGGCTGCCCTTCCGGCGCTACTAGGATTGAGAGACTCCTTATAAGCGTTCTTTTCTTCCTTGGTCATACCTTTCATATCTTTTACGGCGGGGCCGGCGGCTGCAGCTCTACTACTCGCCCCGGCGACAATGAAGTCTCGGCCAAGTCCTTTACTTCCTGGGAGTAGATTTAATTTGCCCCTGGCCATAGCCTGACTTATTTTCTGTCCAGCTTCCGACCTAAGTGGAGCCGTGGCTATATTGGTAGCGGTGTTTTTGGCGCCAGCTATACCTTTGTCTATGGCTTTAGATGCTACGCCGTACATTATCTGAGCGCCGGCTATGCTCAATTTATTGGCCACCCATAGGCTTGATAAGCTAAACATAACAAGAACTATCAGTTGGGCAATTCCGTTAAAGGCGCCACCAACCTGGGTAATGGTTAAGTTGGTTATAATTATATTTGTTAAGTATAGAAAGAAGACGATAAGCGGACCCATGAAAACCCATTTCAAAAAGTTATGCCACCAAGCTCCCCAAAGATTCGTAGTCCCCAGATTCAACTTTGGGAAAATGAGTCCAATCCAGGCAATCGGCATAAATATAATGAGTATTACCAGAGCGACGTAGCGGGCGATTAAGAAAAGAAATAT
>Ga0209640_10003770_pt1 | contig 13267 bp, 11 predicted proteins | sample RifCSP10_1_FD_184018 | JGI IMG/M metagenome (GOLD analysis project Ga0209640, IMG submission 184018) | Soil microbial communities from Rifle, Colorado - Rifle CSP2_sed 10_1 (SPAdes) (version 2) | ecosystem: Environmental > Terrestrial > Deep subsurface > Rock core/Sediment | place: Rifle...
TCGAGCCCGGCCGGATGTCCATGGCCGCGAAGTTGGCGATCATGATTCCGCCCGTCTCGGTCTGCCACCAGTTGTCGTGGAAGGGCCGCCCGAACGCCTCCTGGCCCCACACCACCGCTTCGGGGTTGAGCGGCTCGCCGACGCTCGAGAGGAACCTGAGGGCGCCGAAGTCGTGCTTCTGGGCCAGCGCGGCGCCCGCTTTCATCATCATGCGGATCGCCGTAGGCGCCGTGTACCAGACCGAAACGCGCTGGCTCTGCAGGATGCCGTACCAGCGCTCCACGTCGAAGTCGCCCTCATCGATCACGTTCGTCACGCCGTTCGTGAACGGCGCGATGATGCCGTAGGAGGTGCCCGTAACCCAGCCCGGGTCCGCGGTGCACCAGAAGATGTCGTCCGGGTGCAGGTCCAGCGCCAGCTTGCCGGTTATGTGGTGAGCCACTACGGCCTCATGCACATGCACCGCGCCCTTCGGCGTACCAGTCGTGCCGCTGGTGAAATGCAGCAGCGCGACGTCCTCGCGTGCCGTCGCTTCGATCTCGAACTGTTCGCTGGCGGCGTCCATCAGCGTCAGATAGTCGCCTGTCCCATCGACTGACGTCGATTCGTGCGCGTCTCCCACCAGGATCACGTACTCCAGCTCCGGCAGGCGCTCGCGCAGTGCGGCAACCTTGCGCACATACAAAGACTCGGTCGTGAGCAGCACTTTGGCGCCGCCGATCGACATCCGCGAGCAAATCGGTTCGGGCCCGAACGCCGAAAACAGCGGGCAGAAGACGCTGCCGTTCTTGAGCGTGCCGAGCGCCGCCACGTACAGCTCCGGGATGCGGCCGGCCAGGACGAAAACTCTGTCTCCCTTGCCCACTCCAAGGCCGCGCAACAGGTTCGCGAACCGATTCGTGAGGCCTTGCATCTCCCCGTACGTGAAGTCTCGAACCTCGTCCGTCCTCGAGATCCAGCGCAGCGCGACGTGATCCCGCCTCTCGCCGGCGGCGTGGCGGTCGATAGCCTCATATCCGATATTGAGGCCCCTGCCACCCGGGAGCCCGCTGAGCTCGGCCGCCGCCTGCTGCCAGGAGAACGAAGCGCGCGCCTCCTCGTAGGACACGAGGTTAGGCGCGACAGCCGCACTCGTCTTTGGCTTGGTTATGGTCTGCCATTCCATTCCCCCTAGCTTAGGTCAGGGACCGGGAGGGCGTGAGAGTCCTTTGGACGCTGCTACAGGACGAGTGGCCCTTTCCTGCAGGCTTGCCAAGCTCCGATCGCGGGCGAAAGCAGGCCATTCGGCTGTCTCATTCGGGCTAGGCGGCCCTTAGCACAGCGCGCGCCGGGCGCCTAAGTTCAGGACTGGACGGTTAGGACAAGCGGGAGGCCGTTGAATCGATGCCAGCAAGACGTTCTGGGGCAAAGCAGGGTGACATCGCCGACACCGGCAAGGTTGGTCCGGGGGATCGACAGGGCGTCTTCGTCCACGCCTTCAAGTGCCGCCGGTGCAGCCTGGAGTTTCAGCTCTACTCCTGGCGCCGCGACCGGCACAAGGTGGGTCAGGTCTTCTGTCCGGAGTGTGGCGAACAAACGCCGATGCTGCACTGGCGCACCTGCGTCAACCAGAGCCTTGAGGTCGGCAGCGGCGAGGACGGAGCCTGGGAGATATTCACCCTGACAACCCGCTTCCCGGACTTCCTCCTCATGGACGACAGCGTGGTCGGCTGATCAGCAACTTTCGAGGGCCATCTCCTTCGCCACGCTGATCTAGGCGAAGGGTAGGAGGCGAAGATGTTTTTCCGGGACCGCGTCGACGCCGGCCAGAAGTTGGCGGCCGTCCTCAAGCAGAAGAACTACGCGAATCCAATCGTGCTCGGTATTCCCAGGGGCGGTGTACCCGTCGCCGCTGAGATTGCCAGGGCCCTGGACAGCCCGCTGTCTGTTGTAGTCGCACGCAAGCTGGGTGCGCCCGGCAACCCCGAGCTGGCAATTGGCGCCACCACCGCGACCGGCGTCGCGTACGTCAACACGGCCGTTGTCATCGCCGTCGGGGCAGACCAGCCCTACATCGACGCGGAGAAGGAGCGTCAGGTCAAAGAGGCCCGGCGCCGCGAGGAGCTGTTCGACGCCCGTCGGCGAGCCACCGTCAAGGAGCGTACCGTAATCGTCGTCGACGACGGCGTCGCCACTGGGGCGACCGCCATCGCTGCGGTCCGCGCCATGAAGGCTGAGGGCGCCTCGAAAGTCGTGCTCGCCGTCCCTGTCGGCCCGCCCGAGATGATCGACCTGCTCTCACGGGAGGCGGACGAGGTCGTCTGCCTGGACGCAGACCCTGGCTTCTGGGCCGTCGGCCAGTACTACGACGACTTCAGCCAGGTCAGTGACGATGACGTCCGCGCCCTTTTGGACACGTTTCCGGCGGAACGCGCTCCGGATCCATCTCGAAGAGTCCGCATCCGGCGCCAGGACGTCCAGCTGGTTGGCATACTCACCACGCCGGCCGGCGTTGGGCCGTTTCCGCTCGTGATCTTTGTGCACGGCCTCGGCAGCGGCAAAGACTCGCCGCGCAACCTGACAATCGCCAGCCACATCGTCGATAGCGGCATAGCCACCCTGCTGTTCGACCTCAACGGTCACGGCGAGTCCTCCACAGATGCCAACGATGGCGTGCAGTCCTACGTCGCCGATACCGAGGCGGCTTTCGCCTGGGCGGCCGCTCAGCCCGAAGTTCAGAAGGCGGCCATTGGTATAGCCGGGTCAAGCCTCGGCGCCACGGTCGCTGCCCTTGCGCTGGCTCAGGGTCGCGTGAAACCAAAGACTCTGGTGCTGCGCGCACCACCCATGGAGCCAGAGGACTTCCGCAGTGTCAGAGTACCTTCGCTGGTCCTGATCGGTTCTCATGACCCGCTGAGGGCGGGCGTCGAATGGGGAGTCATCGCCTGTCCGCAGCTGACTCTGTCCGTGGTCGAAGGGGCCAGCCATCTCTTCGAGGAACCGGGCACCCTCGAGGAAGCCCTGCACCGGACGGTTGACTGGTTCACCGCGAAGCTGACGCCGGCCCAAACCCCAATCAGGCCGGCAGCGCGCCCGGCCGGACAGGGCTGACCGAGGCCAGGCTGTGGTCGCGACGGCTCCGCTGCTATTCGCTGGTAGCGCCAACCCGGTCCTGGCTCAAAGCGTGGCCCAGGCCCTCAGGGCCACCCTGTCGCCGGTCACTGTGGAGCGCTTTCCTGACCGGGAGATTCACGTCGAGCTCCTGGAGGACCCGCGGGGACGCGAGGTCGTTCTTCTTCAGCCGACGAGCCCGCCGCCGGACGAACACCTCTTTGAGCTGCTGGCTCTCGCCGATGCCTGTCGCCGGGCAGATGCGGCCCGGATTACGGCCGTCATCCCGTACTTTGGCTACGCGCGACAGGACCGCAGGGCCAGAGGCCTGGAGCCTGTCGCCGCCAGGTTGGTCGCCGACCTCATCGTCGCGAGCGGCGTGCAACGGGTCGTTACTCTGGACCCGCACACCGAGGCTATCGACGGCTTCTTCAGCGTACCGCTGACGCGCCCGTCCGCCGTTCCAACCCTGGCTGACGCCATACGCCCGTTTCGCCCAGAAAACGGCGTCATCGTTGCGCCCGACCTCGGGGCCGCCAAGCTCGCCGAGACGTACGGACGCCTGCTCGATCTGCCTGTTGCCATCGTTCACAAAACCAGGACCGGACCGGAAGCCGTGACTGTCACCCGGCTCTCGGGCGAAGTGCGCGGCAGAGTCCCCATCATCGTCGACGACATGATCAGCACCGGCGGCACCGTGGAAGCCGCCTTGTGGGCGCTGGCGTCAGCCGGGGCGCAGCGCGAGGGAGTTATCGTCACCGCCACGCACGGGCTCTTCGTGGGCGCGTGCGTCAACCGTCTCAAGGGCCTGGACCTCAAACGCCTTTTCGTCACGGACAGCATCGCGGCGGCTTCGACGTCCGGTCTGCCGGTAGAGAGGGTCAGCGTTGCGGCCGTGCTCGCAGCCTCGATCGAGGCCCTGAGCGGGGCCTGACCGGGCGGGCCAGGCCCCCATCCAGACAGCCTGTCTCATAGGGGCCATCCGGCCCTGAGAACAGCGTCTGTTCTGCCCTTAGCAGCGGCGCTCGCAACGCCCAGGCTGGACACAAGCGACCGGGCCTTTCACGCCCGGGCATTAGGGGGCGGCGATAACCCGCCCCGGAAGGGGAATCACCCAATGCTAAGCCGGAAATCGATCTGGTTTATGGCCATGGCTGTATTTGCTTCTGCAGTCATGGCCGTCGCCTGTGGCGGCGAAAAGAAGGAGGAAGGAGTCACTCCCGGCGCTCTCAAAGGCGATCTCGAGATCTTCAGTTGGTGGACAACCGGAGGCGAGGCCGCCGGCCTGCAGGCCATGTACGACCTCTACCCGAAGACCTGTTCCCCTGACGTCAAGATCATCAACGCAACCGTCGCGGGCGGCGCGGGCTTCAACGCTCGTCAGGTCCTCACGACCCGCATGCTCGGCGGCGACCCGCCCGGGTCCTTCCAGGTGCACATGGGCCACGAGCTCACCGACACTTGGGTAACCACCGGCTACATGGAGCCGCTGGACGCTCTCTTCGCGCAAGAGAACTGGACCAACATCTTCCCCAAGGGCGTGTTGGACATCGTCTCCTACGAAGGCAAGCCCTACTCGGTGCCGGTGAACATCCACCGCGCCAACGTCCTCTGGTACAACAAGAAGGTCTTCACGGACAACAACCTGAAGCCCCCGACGACCTTCGCGGAGTTCTTCACCGTCGCCGACGCGCTGAAGGCCAAGGGCATCACGCCGCTGGCCCCGGGCGACAACGGCATCTGGGCTTCCACGCAAGTGATGGAGACCGTGCTCATCGGATCACTCGGCCCCGACGCCTACAAAGGCCTCTGGACCGGCAAGACCGACTGGAAGAGCGCCGAGGTCACCAAGGCGTTGGAGACCTTCCAGCGCATGCTCACCTACGTCAACAGCGACCACAGCTCCCTTTCGTGGGACCAGGCCAACGACCTCGTGATCAAGGGCCAGGCCGCGATGAGCATCATGGGCGACTGGTTACACGCCGATAACGTCGCCAAGAAGTTCGAGAACTCTGGCTGGATGCCCTCGCCGGGAACGGCCGGTGTCTACGACGCCTTGTCTGACACCTTCGGTCTGCCGAAGAAGGCTCCGAACCCCGAGGCGGTCAAGTGCTGGCTGAAGCTGGTCGGATCGAAGGCGGGCCAGGAGGCTTTCAACCCCAAGAAGGGTTCGATCTGCGCCCGCACCGACTGTGACGCCAGCCTCTTCGACACCTACCTTCAGTCCTCCATGCAGGACTGGAAGAAGGACACCATCGTCCCGAGCCTGGCTCACGGTGCCGCCGCCTCGCAAGGCTGGGTGGAGGAGATCAACGACGCCACAACCGCCTTCGTGACGGACCGCAACGTCAGCGCCTTCCAGGGCCGTCTTTCCCAGGCGTGCGTGAATGCTAAAGTCTGCAAGACCACGGCAACACGCTAGAGCCAGGCAGGCCCGGAGCGCACTGAGATGAACGAAGCCGGAGCAGCGAACAGCGTCAAGACCCGACGCCCGCTGCTCCGGCTTCCTCGTCCCCTTCTTCGACTGCACAACATCGTCAGCGACCGCGTCCTCGCGGTCGGCCTGATCGTCCCTTCGGTCGTGGCGGTACTCGTCTTTGTCTACGGCTTCATCGGTTGGAGCGCTCTCGTCTCTGTCAGCCAGTGGGACACAGTGAGGCCGGACTACACGTTCGTGGGTTTCGATAACTTCAGAAACCTCTTCCACAACTTCCGCTTCCTGATCGATATCAGAAACACCGTCGTTTTCACCGTGTTTTTCGTCGGGGCCTGTCTGGTGATCGGCTTCGTCCTCGCCTCTCTGCTCGATAGGCAGATCAAAGGCGAAGGCATCTTTCGCAGCATCTACCTCTTCCCCATGGCCGTCTCGTTCATCGTCACCGGTGTGGCCTGGCGCTGGCTGCTGGCGCCTCGCGCCGGCGTCAACCTGCTCGCCGAGAAGCTCGGTCCCGGCAACCTCGATTACGGTTGGTACACGGATCCCACGGTCGTCTTCATCCATCCCGGGTCGCGCTTCGGCGAGGCCCTGCATTCCCTCGGCCTCGGCTTCCTGGCCGACGCGAACTTCGGCATCCCGTTGGCGCTCTTCTCGGTCGTGATCGCGGCAACCTGGCAGATGTCAGGCTTCGTTATGGTGCTCTACCTCGCCGGCCTGCGCGCCATCCCGGAAGAGCTCAAAGAAGCGGCGCGCGCAGACGGCGCCAACGAGCTTCAGGTCTTGCGCCGCATCTCGCTGCCCCTGCTGCGCCCCGTGACCCTCAGCGCGATGATCATCCTCGGCCACCAGTCGCTCAAAATCTTCGATCTCGTCGTCTCCATGACGCAGCGCGGACCCGGATTCGCCACCGACGTCCCGGCGCTCTTCATGTTCGAGACCACCTTCCAGGGCAACCACTTCGCTCGCGGCGCCGCAATCTCGATCGTCATGCTCTTGAGCGTCAGCGTGCTCGTCATTCCTTACCTGTACTGGAGCCTCCGGAAGGAGGCGCGTTTGTGAGCATCGCCTGGTCGCGAATCGCCATCTACACGGTGCTCGTCGCCGTGGCGCTTCTCTATCTCATGCCCATCTACGTCCTGCTCGTCACCGGCCTGAAGAGCTTCAGAGAGGTCGGCCTGGAGGAGATGTGGGACCTGCCCTCCGGCCTGCACTTCGATAGCTTCCGTCAGGCGTTCAGGGCGCTCGATAGCAACCTGGCGAACAGCTTCAGGATGGTCATACCCGCCACGATCATCTCTTGCCTTCTGGGCTCAATCAACGGTTACGTCCTCACCAAGTGGCGTTTCCGCGGCTCAGATGTCCTGTTCTTCTTCCTGCTCTTCGGCATGTTCATTCCTTACCAGAGCATCCTGATTCCCCTGGTCAAGACGCTGCAGGCGCTGCACGTCTATGGCAGTCTCTGGGGCCTTGTGGTGACTCACGTGATCTACGGCATCCCGATTACCACGCTGATCTTCCGCAACTACTACACCAACATCCCAACTGAGCTCGTGGAGGCCGCGAGGATCGATGGCGCCTCGATCTTCGGCATTTACCGTCGCATCCTTTTCCCGCTATCGCTGCCTGGCTTCGTCGTCGTGGCGATCTGGCAGTTCACTTCGATCTGGAACGACTTCCTATTCGCCGCCACAGTGACCAGCAACCCCACCATCCAGCCTGTAACCGTAGCTCTGAACAACCTCGCCGGCAGCTTCATCGTCGAATGGAACGTTCAGATGGCCGGTGCGCTGATCGCTGCCATACCCACGCTCGTGATCTACGTTTTTCTCGGGCGTTTCTTCATTCGCGGCCTCATGGCCGGCGCCATGCGCAGTTAGACTGAGGAAGCGATGGCAAGAGTCGTCTACGAGCACGTCACCAAGCGCTTCGGCGATGTCATTGCCGTGAACGACCTGTCCCTGGAGATTCAGGACCGCGAGTTCCTCGTGCTGGTCGGACCCTCCGGCTGCGGCAAGTCCACTGTGATCCGCCTCCTCGCCGGCCTCGAGACGCTGACTGCCGGCAAAATCTACCTGGGAGATCGGCTGATCAACGACGTCCCGGTGCGCGACCGCGACATCGCCATGGTCTTCCAGTCCTACGCTCTCTATCCCCACATGACCGTGTTCGACAACATGGCCTTCGGCCTGCGCATGCACGGCACGTCCAAGGACGACGTTAGCAAGCGCGTGCTCGCCGCCGCCGAAGCACTGGGTATCGAAGAGCTGCTCGAGCGCAGGCCGGCGCAGCTGTCCGGCGGCCAGCGACAGAGAGTCGCTCTTGGCCGCGCCATCGTGCGCGAGCCACAGGTCTTCCTCTTCGATGAACCACTCTCGAACCTCGACGCCAAGCTGCGTGTCCAGACCCGGACCGAGATCAGCAAGCTGCACCAGCGCCTGGGGACAACCTTCATCTACGTCACGCACGACCAGGTGGAGGCGATGACCATGGCCACGCGCATCGCCGTGATCAAAGATGGGCTGCTCCATCAGGTGGGCACGCCGGAGGAGCTCTACTTCCAGCCCGACAACCTCTTCGTGGCCGGCTTCATCGGCAGCCCCGCCATGAACTTCGTTCCCGGCGTGCTCAAAGGCACCGCCGACCAGATGACGCTGGACGCCGGCATGCTGCGCATAGACTTCCCGCCCCAGCGCTCCAGGAGCCTCTCCCCGCACGCCGGCCAGGAGGTTCAGCTGGGCATCCGTCCGGAGGACATCTACTCGTCGGAACTCGTGCCCGCCCACGTCAACGGCGCCCAGGTGGCCGCACGTGTCGATGTCACCGAAATGCTGGGCAGCGAGACCCTGCTGCACCTCGACATCGACCAGCACCGTCTGCTTGCCAAGGTCGACCCCAGGACGCGTGCCCGGGCAGGCCAGGAGATCCAGGTGACACTGGACATCGACCGCCTGCACGTCTTCGACGCCCGGACTGAGAAAGCGATCGACAAGATCGAGGTTCCCGCCGAGCTGCAGGAGTCGGCGGCCGCGCGCCTGCCCGCCGCGCTAGCCGGCGAATCTCTGGCCGAAACGCAATGAGCCGCACCAGCCCGGCCACGCCGGAGAGGGCGGCCGCTAACCCTTGATCACAGCCAGCGGACGCATCCTGGCCACCCGGCGCGCGATCCCCGCCTTTTCGAGCACGTCTACCACGCTCGCGACGTCCTTGTAGGCCTCGCTCGCCTCTTCCGCCAACGCGGCCTTGTTGTGCGCCCGCACGAGGATTCCCTGCTGCGCCAGCCGCTCGGCGATGTTGACGCCCTTCAGCATGCGCACCGCTTCGTGACGGCTCCTGATTCTGCCCGCACCGTGACAGGTGGAGCCCCAGGTCTCTTGCATGGCCAGCTGTTCGCCGACGCAGACGTAGGAGTAGCGGCCCATATCGCCAGGAATCAGCACCGGCTGACCCACGTCGCGGTATCGCGCCGGTATCTCCGGGTGACCCGCGGGGAACGCCCGCGTCGCACCCTTGCGGTGTACGCAGACTTCGATCTCCTTGCCTTCGAACACGTGGCGCTCGATCTTCGCGATGTTATGAGCAACGTCGTACACCAGCCGCATGCCCATCTCCTCAGCGCTTCTCCCGAAGACCTTGGCGAACGATCTGCGCACCCAGTACGTGATGTACTGCCGGTTCGCCCAGGCGAAATTGGCCGCTGCGTTCATGGCGCCCAGGTACGCGCGTCCCTCCTCGGAGTTGATCGGCGCGCACGCCAGCTGCTTGTCCGGCAGGTGAATGCCGTAGCGCTCTGAGGCCGATTCCATCACGTCCAGGTAGTCCTGGCAGACCTGGTGACCAAAGCCACGCGAGCCGCAGTGGAAGAACACCAGAACCTGACCCGGGTCGCCGAGACCGAAGCAGTCCGCCGCCCGGCGGTCGAACACCTCGTCCAGGACCTGCACTTCCAGGAAGTGGTTGCCGGAACCCAGCGTGCCCAGCTGAGGCATACCCCGCTTGCGCGCCCTCTCGCTCACCGCGTCCGGGTTGGCACCTGCCAGGCGGCCCCCGCTCTCGGTCACCTCCAGGTCGTCCGGCCAGCCGTAGCCGTGTTCGATCATCCAGGACGAGCCCTTGACCATCACGTCGTCGAGCTCTGGCCGCGTCAGGGTCAGCGGGCCCTTGCCCCCAAGACCCGCTGGCACGTCGCGGAACAGCTGGTCCACGAGCTCTTTCATCCGGCCTGCGGTATCGTCTCGGGTCAAGTTGGTCAGCAGGATGCGCGTGCCGCAGTTGATGTCGAACCCGACGCCACCGGGCGACACGACGCCGTCTTCGACGCGCATCGCGGCCACGCCGCCGATCGGGAAGCCGTAGCCCCAGTGGATGTCGGGCATCGCCAGCGAACGCCAGACGATCCCCGGCAGCATTGCGACGTTCGCAGCTTGCTCCAGCGCCTGCTCTTCACTCAGCAGCGCCAGCAGCGATTCGTCGGCATAGACTCGCGCCGGCACCAGCATGCCCGGCTTGTAAGACGCCGGTAGTTCCCACCGGTAGTCATCGATTCGTTGAAGGATGTCACGCCACTCAGGCATAGCTATTACCTACATGTCGAAGATGACGCGCGCCACATAGCCCCCCTGCACGCGCTCGACCGCGAGCATGTGGCGCGTAACGCCCTTGACCATTCCCCTGACCTCGTGACGCGCCAGGTCCAGCTCTTCTCCAAATGCCGAGCCAGTCAGCCTCTCTCGATCGATTCTTACCTCAAACCGCCTGAAGACAAGGTTCTCGACCTCCGTGAGTATCAGCAGCTCCAGCAGCCAGTTCGAAAGCAGGTGCTCCGGGTCCTGGCCCTTCGCCTCGACCTGACGAGACGTCAATTCCTGGACGCCGTCGAGGTCGACCATCAGCGAATACATCCCCGCGGCGGCTGCCTCAAACGCCGCTTCCAGGCTCGGGCCGCGCGCCACGATGCCCGCGTCGGCGGTGTGCTCCAGGACTTCAAACGACATCGTCAGGTCCGCCTTAGCACCCGCCTGAACTCAAGCTTGATTTGCGACTTCCAAAGGCTTCAGCCGATCTCCCATCACGTCCACGGGACGCAGGACCAGCACGGGGACCTCGCTACGGATCAACCGATCCGTGACGCTGCCCAGCGCCCAGCGAATGAAGCCGGTGCGTCCGTGAGAGGTCATGATCACGAGGTCCGGCCGATGCTCCCTCAGGTCCTGCACCAGCGCCGCCGCCGGCAGCCCGAACAGCACTTCGGTTTCGACCGGCTGGGCCGTTTCCAGCTCCAGCCTTGCCTCTGAGAGGTACAGGGAAGCCGTCAGCGCCTGCGAGTCCACCACGTCCGTGGCCAGACTGCCGATGGAGTCAGGATCCAGCGACGCCGGCGCCTGGATCGCCTGAACCAACCGCAGCCGGCTGCCCAGACGTTCCGCCATAACCTTCGCGGCCGGCAGCGCCTCTGCAGCCAGGCGCGACCCGTCCAGGGGCACCGTTATCATCCCGATCTGTAGCGGTACGGATGCGCGCGGCCCCACCAGCAGCGTCGGGCAAGGGGCGCCGCGGATTACCTTGTCTGCTACCCCGCCAATACGTTCGGGATCGTCGGCCATGGACCGCCCATGCGTCGATAGCAGCAGCAGGTTCACCTCCGGCCGGCCTGCCTCCTCCAGGATCTCCGCGTAGGCGGCGCCGGTCCTGCAGATGCCTTCCACCGGCACGCCGTAGTCGGCTTCGACCCTGGCGCACGTCTCGTCAATGTAGGTTTCGGCCGCCCGCAGCAACCTATCCTCGCCGGCGCCTTCTCCAGCCTCACTGACCGAAAGCAGGCGGACCCGCAAATCGCCAAGAGGCTTCAAGGCGCGAAGGAACGAAATCGGCAGCTCGGCTGGCTTTGACCCATCCAGCGGTATCAAGACGGTGACTTCAGACATTTAGCCCTCGATTCTCAGGGCTCGGCCGCGGCGCGCGCAGGCTGTCCCCTCAACCACTCAAGGGTGGCGCGCCGGCTCTCGCCCGGCCAGTGCTGGACGGCTCTGCCATCTGGCACTGACGCCGCGGCCCCAATTTGAGCAAACTGCTCACAGGGATTCGCGAAGTATCTGTTGCGCCAAGCTCTGCAGCCGCACGAGAGCTGGGAGCAACCAGACTCAGCAAAAGGAGAATGACATGCCTCAAGCATTTTCGGTAGCCTACGGACTCGATCTAGAAACGGAGCTCTCGAGCTTCTGGGCCTGGCTGCACGACGCTCAGGCAATCCTCGCCGGCGCTGCGGAAGGAAGCAAGCAAGCGAGAGACGTCATCGAGAGTCAGCGCCCTCACCTCGAGAAGCTGGCTAGCGCGCAACTGGACCCGGAGCAGGCGCGCTTCGGCCTCTCACTGGCCGTCGCGCTGGTCGGCTTCCACTACGCTTCAACCCAGAAGCTGCTCAACGGCCTCAGAGACTTCGGTCTGCTAGAGACCCCCGGCCGCCCGGCCATCTTCGACACGATCGTCGAGCCAGCGCTGGAGGATTCTGAGCCCCGGTGACGCATACTGTAAGTAGCACACTGAACCGAGGGTGGAATTGCAATGGCTAACGCAGACTTCGACCAGGAGCCGGAGGAAGAAGAGGAATCGCTCTCGCCGGAACAAGAGCGACAGCTTCCCGGGCCGGTCCAGCAGTACCTCCAGGAAATCGGAGCCACGCGTCTGCTGAAGGCTCCGCAGGAAGTCGAGCTCGCGATCGAAATCGAGAACGGCCGTCTGCTGGCCCGGCTTCAGCGGGAGCTCACCGCCAACGGCAAGGAGCTTTCCTACCCCGCGCTGGCCGCTTATCTCCTCTCTCAGCTGCGGCAAACTCTCGACCGCATCCGCCCTGTCTTCGGCGACGCCGGCAAGGCCTATTCAGAGCTGCTCTTCGACCACGCCTTGCAGAGGGCAATCGAGAAGCAGATCGATACCGACCTCGCCGGCGCGATTGCCGACGTCGTGGGCACGTCAGGCCAACAGGTCGTGGAGGACCTCTGGGTGCTGTCTGTCGGCAGCCGCCTCACGACCCCAGGTCAGATTGACGCCGGACCCGAGACTCGCAACGCCGTTGAGGCGCTCGCTGAGAACCTCCGCGCCGCCGAACAGCAAGCCGGCCTCGCGAAAGACCACATGCTGCGCGCCAACCTTCGCCTCGTGATATCGGTTGCCAAGCGCTACCAGAATCGAGGCCTCTCTCTGCTCGATCTGGTCCAGGAAGGTAACATCGGCCTCATTCGCGGCGTCGAGAAGTTCGACTACAGGCGCGGCTTCAAATTCAGCACCTACGCAACCTGGTGGATCCGTCAGGCGATGTCCCGGGCCATCGCCGACCAGGCCCGCACCGTCCGCCTGCCCGTCCACATCATCGAGAACGTGAACAAGTACCGCAAAGCGCTCGACTCCCTCATCGTCGAGTTGAGCCGGGAGCCCACCAACGCTGAGCTGGCCGAGCGCATGGGCGTGTCGGTTTCAACCGTGGAGCAGCTGCAGGAAGCGCTAAAACGCGAGCCTGTGTCACTGGAGCGGCCGCTCATGCACGACGGCGAAGGCACGCTGGAAGACGTTATAGAGACAGTGGCCGCCACCCCCCTGGAAGAAGCAACCGCCGAATTGCTGCGCGATGACCTGACGACCGCGCTGCAGGTCCTGCCTCCCAGGGAGCGAGAGATAGTCATGCTGCGTTTCGGGCTGAGGGGTGAAGCACCTCTCACGCTGCAGGAGGTAGGGCAGCATTTCCACCTC
>Ga0209640_10003773_pt1 | contig 13266 bp, 14 predicted proteins | sample RifCSP10_1_FD_184018 | JGI IMG/M metagenome (GOLD analysis project Ga0209640, IMG submission 184018) | Soil microbial communities from Rifle, Colorado - Rifle CSP2_sed 10_1 (SPAdes) (version 2) | ecosystem: Environmental > Terrestrial > Deep subsurface > Rock core/Sediment | place: Rifle...
TGGGGATCAGCAGGAAACAGGGGCAAGTCTTCCCCCTTCTCCCTTCCCCCTTCTCCCTTCCAACTACTGTGTCGCACAAGCGAAGCTCTCGGCCTTGTCGATGCTGCCCGATCCCTGGTAGCGGGCGATCTGCGGATACTGGCACAGCGGCCGCGTGCGGGTGACGCGTCCGTCCTGCACCTTCGACGAGAGAATGTCGGCAGGTGCGCGTCCATGCTCACGCCACTGCTCCAACGCGGTGACCATGTCGAATACGTTCGGTCCGTCGCCGCCGCCGCAGTGGCCCATGCCAGGAACCATGTAGAGCCGGACGGCGCTGTCGGCCTGCTGCTTGCCCACGGTGTTCAGCAGTTTCACGTAATAGTTCACTGACGAGCGTGGAGGAATGTTCTGATCCTCCCAGCCGTGATAGATGATCAGCTTGCCGCCGCGATTCACGAACGGCTTCACGTCCGTCGACGTGGCCGCCAGGATTCCGCCGTCGGCCTTCCGCGCCAGATCCAGGTGCTTGCTGACATCGAGGGTTCGGTAATTCCAATTCGGGTCCTTGAAGACTACGAATCTGAGCAGGTCGTTTGCACAGACCGGTAGCCGAAATCAATCAGCTTCTCCGGGTGACCCATCGCGAAGCTCGCGTCGGTGCCCGTATGCCCGGTGTCGGTTGACGCGGCGGCATAGCTGCGCCGCAACGAGTCGCCGAGGGCGCCGTACTGAATGGACCCGCCCCAGGCGCCGTTCCCGACTTGAAGGAACTTGCCGTTCCATCCGGTCATCGGCAACCAGACCTCGGACTTGATGTCGGAATCCGACGAAGGCTTGATCGTCAGCGAGATACGGCAGAACGCCGGCAGATCGGCCGCGGCCTGCGCCGCCGCCGCGCCCACGCCCGGTAGTGCAAACCGCCCGGCCGCGATCGGTTGCGCGGCAGTGACCGTGGTATTCGGGAGCTTCAACGATGCGGCCAGGCGCTCACAAGCGGCGGCCGAAACGGATTCCTCTGCGTGGAGAGGGACGCTGAACAGAAGGGCAACAACGGCAGCGGCGACACTCTTCACGGGTATCTCCTTCATCGGCTGCGCCGGGGCCGCGGGTATCGGTTGGAGTAGACCGTTTCATACCGAATGGTCCGTCCGTCGGCGTCGAGGAACTGCATCGACTGCTGAAAGAGTCCAGGCTGCGGTGCGCCTCGTGGCACAGTCGCTTCGATGACGTACAAACGGTTGTCGTGCAGATGGGTTGCGACAAACGTGCGCGACCCGTCACCGTTGGTGATCTGCGCCTGAAGTCCTTCGATCAGATCCTGATAGAACCACCCGAAGAACGTGACCTTCGCGCCCTCGCGCGTCATGAACTTCGCGATCGCGTACGACATGGCCCCCTGAACGTCTACGATCCACGATCCGACACCCATCGTCGCCGAACCCGAACAGGCGGTCTGGGCGTCCGGCGGGCAATTCTTGGCCCGTTCGGCGTTGAGCCGTTCCGCGTCGCTGTAATCGACGACTGTGATGGCGTACCGGTTCGGACCATTCTCAACAGTGTACAGGCGGCCTGGATATTTCGTTTCCTGCTCGGAGGTCCAGACGATCTCCTGCACCTTTGGCTGGCCCGGAAAATTGATCGAGAAGAAGTCCGTTCTGTTGACGTACTCGATCCAGCCTTGCGCGAAGACAGAGCTCGAGACCGCCAGGATGAACGCGACGGCAAGAAATCGAATCACACGCATGACGAAACTTGTTCTTGGACGTCGTCGTTCACACTTCTCGGTTCTCGGTGCTCAGTTCGTGTTCAGGTTCGGTTCGGCGTTCGCGGTTCGAGGTTCGAGGTTTGCCGGTCCGGTAAATCGACTCGACTACTCGACGTACGTAGTGTCCGGCTTCAGCCGGACCGGAATCGAACGTGAACACGAACCGAGAAGCCAAAACCGAGCAGCGTGAACGACTCAGTTCGGCTACAGTCCCCCGGAGCGCCAGCTCCCCTTGCTGACGCGGCTGGGCACCAAGGATCCGGCCAACGCCGGAAAAAATTGACCTACTTTACCACCGAACGTTTGGCCGACCCGGCGTTCGAGGTCTGGAAGTGGAGGCCTTCAGGCCTCCGGAACAGATCCGGCGGTCACGTCCTTCGGAAGCTGAGCGAGCACCCGGCCGAGCATGCCTTCCACCTCGTACAGCGTGTCGCGGAATCTCGGCGAATCGGTATGCGAAATCTCGCGTCGCAGCTCCACCAGCTTCGCGTCAAGCAGCTCGCGCAGCATGATCGCGTCTTTGTCGGATAGCGAAATCTGAGGCACATGTCACCTCCCCTGCCCGAACGGCGAGTACGCGAGTCCGATTGTGGCGCGGACCCCACTAGAGTGCGATGCAAGTCGCGTACGAATCGCCCTCAATCGCGGCCGGGTGTTCAGGCTTGTGCTCAGCCGGTGTCTGTTCGACAATGCCTCGTCATGCCCACCACCTTACGAGTCGAGCTCGAACAAGATGGCCCCTCCACCACAAGGGCTGCGGTCCGCTCGCACACTCTCTACATCGACCGTCCCACGGCAAAAGGAGGCGCGGATCGCGGGCCGCTCGGAGGCGAGTACCAGCTCGTCGCGCTCGGCGGCTGCTTTTCCAGCCATCTGCTTGCCGCGATTCGTGCGCGCGAGGCGCCAATCAGCCAGGTGCGCGTAACAGTGAGCGGAACGATGGACGGCGCTCCTGAGCGCTTCACGAGCTTCAGCCTGGCTGTCGAGGCTGTGTGTGACGACCGCGATTTGCTGGAGAAGCTGGTCTCGATGGCCGAGCGCGCGTGCCAGGTGACGAACACGCTGCGGCAGTCCACGCCGATTGAGGTAACCGCGACGGCGCGAGCCCCTTCCGTCGTTTGACAGTGTGCAGTCTCGGCCTACAGCTCGGATTCAGGCTGGCGTTCTGATAGCTATGGGCTTTAGGCTTTAGACTTTGGACTTTAGGCTTCGAAACCCTCAAGGCCCAAAGCCCAGGGCCTAAGGTCAAGAGCCTTCTTGCGAGGAGCCCCCGATGGCCCGATCGAAGGATCTGAAGCAGCCTGCCCGCGGACCTGTCCGCCATAGCCTCGGCGAAGGCGGACCTGTCCGCCGAAGCCTCGGCGAAGGCGGACTCGAGCGCCGCCAGTTTCTTCAAAAAGGCGCCCTCGCCGGCGCTGCGCTCGTTGGTACACCAGCCGTTGCGGCGGCGCAGGCCGCTGCGCCGCAAGCGCCTGCGGCGCCTCCCGGACCGTCATCGACGCCCATCATGACGATGGCGGCGGAGGCGACGCCGCCGGCCGATGTCCAGGTTCTCGGCGAGAACGAGCGCTGCGGCTCGGATTACATGATGGACGTGTTCAAGTCGCTCGGATTCGAGTACTTCTGCGCGAACCCCGGATCCAGCTTTCGAGGGCTGCACGAATCGCTCATCAACTACGGCGGAAACAAGAACCCCGAGCTCCTCACCTGCTGCCACGAAGAGTCGTCTGTGGCGATGGCCCACGGATACTTCAAGGTCGAGGGCAAGCCGCTGGCGGTCATGGCGCACGGGACCGTCGGCCTGCAGCACGCCACGATGGCGATCTACAACGCGTGGTGCGATCGCGTGCCGGTGTACGTGATCCTCGGAACTCACGCTGATGCCGCGCTCCGGCGGGGAGCCGAGTGGTACCACGGCGTCCAGGATGCGGCGGCGATGGTGCGTGACTACACGAAATGGGACGACTTCCCGTGGTCGCTGACACATTTCGCCGAGTCCGCGGTTCGCGCCTACAGGGTTGCGCTCACGCCGCCAATGGCGCCCGTGGTGATGGTGCTCGAAGGCGGTCTGCAGGAACATCCCATCCCGAAAAATGAACACCTCCCTATACCCAGACTGACGCTGCCCGTGCCGCCGCAAGGCGAGGCTGGTGCAGTGGAAGAGGCGGCACGCATGCTCGTCGCCGCGGAATATCCGGTGCTCGTCGCCGATCGGCTTGCGCGGACGCCGAACGGCATGAAGCTCCTGATCGAGCTGGCCGAAACGCTGCAGGCGGCAGTGATCGACCAAGGCAGCCGCATGAACTTTCCATCCCGTCACCCGCTCAACCAGACGCAGCGCGCGCGTGCGGCGATCGTCGAGGCCGACGCCATCGTCGGATTCGAGGTGGTCGACTACTGGGGCACTGTCAACGCGCTGCGCGATCAGCTTCATCGCTCGACGCGCCGGGTCGCCAAGCCGACGGCCAAGCTGATCTCCATCACGACGGCCGATCTCTACATCCGCTCGAACTATCAGGACTTCCGCCGGATGCAGGAAGTCGATCTGGCTATCGCAGCCGATGGAGAAGCTACAATGCCGGCGCTCATCGAGGCGGTCAAGCGCCTAACAACGGCCGACCGGCGGCGCGTGTACGAGGAGCGCGGGACGAAGCTGGCGCAGGCGAGCCGCGTTGCCGCCGAAGCGTCGCGCGTGGCCGCGTCCTACGCCTGGGACGCCAGCCCCGTCAGCACCGCACGCCTCAGCGCCGAGCTCTGGGCGCAGATCAAGAACGAGGACTGGTCGCTCGTCTCGAGCTACTACAGCAGCGACATGACGAACTGGCCTCGGCGGCTCTGGAACTTCGACAAGTCGTATCAGTGGCTCGGTCATGCGGGGGGCGGCGGCATCGGGTACGGCGCACCGGCGTCGGTCGGCGGCGCCCTTGCGAACCGTCGCCACGGGCGCTTCTCGGTTGCCATTCAAACGGATGGCGACATGATGTACGCGCCGGGGGTTCTGTGGACGGCCGCGCACCACAGGATTCCACTGCTCAGCGTGATGAACAACAACCGGGCCTACCATATGGAGCTCATGCACGTGCAACGCATGTGCAACGCGCGCAATCGCGGGGTCGATCGCGGAGAGCTCGGCAGTCAGCTCATCGACCCGAACATCGATTTCGCGAAGCTGGCGCAGTCGATGGGAGTGTATGCGGAAGGACCGATCGCCAACCCGAACGATCTCGGCCCCGCGCTCCGCCGCGCGATTGCCGTCGTCAAGCGCGGCGAGCCGGCGGTCGTCGACGTCGTCACGCAGGCGCGATAAATGAATCGCCGTCGTTCACGCTTCTCTGTTCTTCGTTCTCGGTTCGTGTTCAGGTTCGGCCCGTGTGCGACGGCGGCCGTCCTGATCGTCGTGGCATCAGCTCGCGCGATCGATGCGCAGGCGGGACAACGTCCTCCCACCTTCAACGTGGCCACCGGCCAGAGCCTGTACGCAAAAGTTGGGTGCGAAACGTGTCACGGCTCTGGCGGTCGCGGTACGGCGGCAGGCCCGCCGATTGCCGGCAGCGCCCGCCAGCTTCCTGCGTTCATCGCCTCCGTGCGGAAGCCGACGGGTACGATGCCGCCACAGAGCGCACAGGTGGTTTCCGATCAGGGTCTAGCCGATATCCATGCGTTCCTGCGCGCAGCGTCGGTGCCGCTCGCCGTAGGGCGGGTCCAAAAGGACCCGGCTAACGAGAGCGCTCCAGCGGGACGCGTCGATAACGGGGCGGCGCTGTACAAGAAGGTGGGCTGCTATCAGTGCCACGCCAACGAAGCCCAAGGGGGGCTCTCCGGGCCCCGGATCGGTCCCGATCCGATTCCGTTTGCTCGCTTCGTGCAGTACATCCGCAACCCGACAGGCGAGATGCCGCCATACACCGAGAAGGTGCTGACCAATCAGGAGCTCGCCGACGTTTACGCGTTCCTCCAGGCGCGTCAACGGCCGCCGGCCGTCAACGCGGTCCCGCAACTGGCGCCGTAAGAAGGCTTTGGGCTTTGGGCTTTAGGCTTTGGGCAACATGACGATACTCCTCACGTCTTCGCTCCTGGCGCTGCTGAGCCAGCAGGCCCCGCCGGCCGTTCTGCAGCGTACGTTCGTCGCGCCGGACACGGGGAGAATGCTGTACGGCATCTCGATTCCTGCCGGCTACACGGCGCGTGAGCCGCGTCCTCTCGTGCTGGCGCTTCACCCAGGTGGCGGGCGGACGCCGTACTACGGCCTCTCGTTCATGCGCGGGATCGTATCGCCCGCGCTGAAGGATCTCGGGGCCATCATCGTCGCGCCAGACTGCCCCGCCAGAGCCTGGAGCGATCCGACAGCGGAGCGAGCCGTCATGGCGCTGCTCCAGAGCGTGTTGGACGATTACGCGATCGACCGGCGACGCATCCTGGTCACCGGATTCAGTCTCGGCGGCCGCGGAACGTGGTTCATGTCGTCGCGGCACGCCGACTTGTTTACCGCGGCGATTCCGATCGCGGGATCGTCGGGCGACGAGCCGCTCGATCGCCTGGGCCGGATTCCGACGTACGTCATCCACAGCCGCGACGATCAGGTTGTGCCGTTCGAGCCCGATGAGCGGACAACCAAGGCGCTCGAGAAGGCGGGGCGCGTTGTCCGATTCGAGGCGCTCGAAGGCTTGGGCCATTACGACATGGGCGGCTACGTCGACGCGCTCACGCGCGCGGGGCGCTGGGTCGGGGAACGCTGGAACGGGGGGCGCTAGGTTCATTTTCGCCGGGTCCGCGGCGCTGGCTCTGCCGCGGAACCCGGCCCACGTACGTGGGGCGGGTTCCGCGAAGCGGACCCGCCGGACCCGGATCAGGAGGATCGCATGGAGACAAGAGTCCTCAACAACGCGTGCGTCTCGTGCGCCCGTTATCTCGTGGCCGTTGCAGCCTTGACGCTTGTCGCCGCGACCACCGGGGGTGCCGCCTCCACCTGGCATGTGAAGGCAGACGCCCCTGCTGGTGGAGATGGAAGCCAGAACAGACCCTTCGCCACGCTCCAAGAGGTGGAAACGCGGTCGAGACCCGGCGACACGATACGCATCGTTCCGTCCGACAAGCCACTCGACGGCGGCATTCAACTCAAGGATGGGCAGCGCCTGATCGGGCTCGGAAACGCGGTGACGAAGGCGGCTCCGGGCGGTGCGCGCCCGACGATCACCAACACGACGAACGCCCGCTACGAGGGAGATGCGATACGCCTGGCGAACAACAACCTCGTGCAGAACGTCCATATCGATGGCGCATCACGCTCGGGCATTTTCGGCGTCAATGCCGTGCGCACGCAGGTTCGCGGGAACCTCATCACGAACAACATGATTCAGGGCAACAACCTGCCCAGGCTGGAAGCGCTGTGGCCCGCAGGGTTCGTGCTCTATCAGTCGCAGGGCAATCATTTCGCGGGGATTACCCTTCTCTCGTGCGGACCGGCCGCATCGAGCTACTGCGTCAGTCACGCTCCAGCGATACCAGCTGTCGCCAACACGGGCGAACTCGTGATCGCCGACAACGTCATTCGCGAGAGCAACCTCGAAGGGATCATCGTGCTCAGCGATACGGGAGTCGTCGTCAACTATGCCGTGACGAACAACGATGTCAGGGACATCTCGCTTCATCTTCCGCGCCCGGAAGCGCTGACCCCGCCGCTCGGCATCGTCCGCTCACGAGCGTTCACGTTGATCGCCTTGAACGGTTCGAACGCCACGCTCAACATGAGTGGATTCCGGGCTGACCAGCTCGCTCCACCCGGCAATTACGCATCCGATGGCGTCGTGCTCCTGACCGGCGGCAGCGGACCTATCGTCAACGCCCGCTTGTCCGACCTGGTCGTGCTCAATTCAGGCCTCACGGGTGAAGTCAACAACGGAGACTCGGTGGAGATTCAGCACAGAGGCGCGTCGGATGGCGTCCTCAACGTCGACATCAGACGCGCGGATCTCCGAGATCCGGCAAGCGCCAATATCAAGGTCCTGGAGGCCTCGAATCCGTCAGGTGGGTCCTACAACATCTCGATCAGCGACTCCGTGCTCAGCAATGCCAATCCGGCGGGTATTCCCGATGCGCAGATCCGATTCAGCGGCGCCAGCACCGGGACGAAAGCGTTCAAGCTGGCCGTCAGGAATACGAAGATCTCCGGGATCGGCGGCGCCCTCGGGATCGTGAACCCGAATCACCTGGAAACGCTGAACGTGCTCGTGGAGAATTCGTCGTTTTCCGACTTGGTGCAACCGCCGGATGCCAAGCCGACCCCGGCGATCGTAGTGAGTCATCCCGCGGATCGGAAGTTGGGGACGGCGGTCATCGATTTAGGGGCCGGTCCGCTGGGCAGCCGGGGGCGAAACCGATTCCTCAACAAGACACAGCTCGATCTGTCTGTTACCAACGGCAGCACTTCGACACCCATGAGAGTGGATGTGTCGAACAATTACTGGGGCGGCAGTGCACCAGTCGTGGCGCCGGCGGCTTCTCCGGACGTGTTTCTGAGCGGCAACGTCACGTTCAGTGCACTGGCCCCCCGGCATCTGACGACCGACCCTGCGCCCTCGCGAAAGTAGGCCTATTGGCATGAAGAACATCCTCATTGCCCGTCGAACACTCGTCCTGCTCGTTGTCAGCGTTCTCCTCGTCGCGAACATCGCACGGGCGGACGAGATCAAGGTGATGACCTCAGGCGCGTTCACGGCCCCGTTGCTCGAAGTGATTCCGGAGTTCGAACGCACGACCGGGCACAAGGTGGCGACCGCGTTCGGGGCCTCCATGGGCGGCGCGCCCGACTCGATTCCAAGCCGTCTCGAGCGGGGCGAGCCCGTGGACGTCGTCATCCTGGCCAGGCCGGCGTTGGAAGCCTTGATCGAGCAGAAGAGAGTAGTGCCCGGCTCCGCCGTCGACCTGGTGCGATCCATCATCGGTGTTGCCGTACGGGCCGGAGCGCACAAGCCTGACATCAGCTCGGTCGAGGCGCTGAAACGCACGCTGCTCGAAGCCCGCTCCATTGCGTATTCGGCGAGCGCAAGCGGCGTTTACCTGTCCACCGAGCTCTTTCCACGTCTTGGAATTGCCGATCAGATTCGGGGCAAGAGCCGCAGGATCGAAAGCGAGCGCGTCGGCGCCGTCGTCGCGCGCGGCGACGCCGAGATCGGATTTCAGCAGGTCAGCGAACTGCTGCCGGTGCCCGGCATCGACTATCTGGGACCGCTCCCGGAGGAAGTCCAGCAAGTCACCGTGTTCTCCGCCGGCATCGCAACCGGCGCCAGGGCGCGGGACGCCGCACGGGCGCTCATCGACTTCCTGACGTCGCGAGCCGTAGTCGCGACGATCAGAAAGAGCGGACTGGAGCCGGTGCGATTGCCGTAGGACGCACGGCGGGTTTCCGCGCCCGTTCGGCAAGGATTCAAGGTTCTTGGTGCCGGCGCAGTTGGCAGCAACCTCTCCGCCGCGACCGAGGCGGCGCTGCGTGCTGGGACGCGCTGCAGCGAAATAGCACTTGGGTTCACAAAGCACATATTCGATTTGTGACTTGTGACTTGTGACTTGCTGATGGTACCGTTCGTCGAGAAAGAGAACGGAACTGATGAGGGAGGATATCGTGCGCTTCACATCGACTCTGCTGACGGTTGCGCTCGCGGCCGGAGCCTCAATGACTGTTCATGGCCAGCTCACGGAACGGAACATCTCCTTGCAGCTTGCCACGACGATTGCCCAGGCCGCGATGGCGGCCTGCAAAAAGGAAGGCATCGACACGACGGCCGCGGTGGTCGATCGCGCCGGCGATCTGAAGGTGCTGCTCCGTTCCGACGCGTCCAATCCGCACAACGCCGAGTTGGCGCGCCGGAAGGCATACACCGCGCGCACTTTCGGCGTCAGCACGATGGAATTCCGCAACCGGACGGCCGGCGGGAGCGAGCTGGCTGGCCAACGCGACCTGTTCGACATCATCCCACTGGGCGGCGGTCTCCCAATCACGATCGGGATGGAACGGATTGGCGGGCTTGGTCTGAGCGGCGCGCCGACTCAGGAAGACGATGACAGGTGCGCGAAAGCCGCGCTCGCGTCGGTAACCGGCCAGTTGAAATAAGCAAGTCACAAGGCACAAGTCACAAGGCTGAAGTCACAAGACATGAACCACGGAGCTCACGAATTACGCGATTCACCGTAGTGATTCGTGACCATCGTGGCCTTCGTGGTTCCCCGTTGTGCCTTGTGACTTGTGACTTGTGACTTGAAACCGCCTACTGTCTGCAGCGATCCGTCCCGAGCCCACCGCCTTCGGCCGTACCAACGTCCCGGTATACCTTGTGGCAGTTCGCGCACGCGTCGTTGAGCTTGTCGGCCATCCCCGCAAGCCCATCGGCGTTCCTGGCCTGCGATATTCGATACAGCTCTTTCGAGAGGTCAATCAGCGCCTGCGTCGTCTGCTTGAAGTCGGCGTTGTTGATGGGAACGGGCCTGCCGTTTTCGCATCGGCGTCCAGGAAGCAGGAAAAGGGGGGTGGTTTCCTGGAGAATCAGGGCCGCCTGATCGACCGCCTGCCATCCAGCGTACTGGGTCATGCCCCAGAGCACGTAGTCAAAGGGGACGGGGGTAGGCGGCTTTGGCCCGCCCGGGTCCTTGACCTGGACGTTGAAGATGATGTTGGCGTTCGGAAACGTCACGCCGCGCATGAACTGCGCGAGGTTCGCGGTCGCCATGAACGATGCGGTGCCTCCTCCCGTTGCGGCGGCCGGGGCCGTGCGTGCTGCGGGGAACATCGTCTGTTTCAAGGATGCGTCGGTCAGAGCCGCCTGTCCCGAACGGAAGCTGCCGACCTGAAGCATGTGCGCCGCTATGTCGATCGACTGCGGACGCGTCAGGGTGCCCGGCTCCTGCAGCGGCATCGTGTTCTGAATCTTGTCGACCAGTTCCGAGAGCGACCGGCCGCCCCACGCCGCGACAAACCCGTCGCCAGTGAGCATCGGTCCCACCACACCCTCGAGCTTTGCACCGTGACACGCCCCGCACTGAGCGGTGTACAACTGCGCGCCGCGCTGTGCCTGTTCTGTCGTGTACACACCATCCGACACCGTTCGCGACTGCTGCGCGTGGCCGGTAGGCGAGAACACGGCGACCAGCGCATAGGCAGCCAACGCGACGCAGAGCGTCGCGCGAATGACTGCCGCGCTCATTGAATTACGCATCGTTTGGTCCTCCCGATATCTCCGTAAATGCTGGAGATCCTGTAAGAAAGCGGGTAGCGATTATACCTGAGTTCCAGCGTACAATCCGTCTGGTACGGGCCGGCGCCGTCCTCTCGATCGCAGAGTTGAACGCGAAAAAATTCGCGGTCCAGTGATACGATGACGCGCTCCGGTGCGTGGTGATCATCCAGATCTCGCTTTGATGTGTGGAGGGTAAGCATGCGTGCCTCGTTCGGTTTTTTTCTGGCTGCGGCCACGTTGATGGCGCTGCCGGTCGGGGCTCACCATTCGCACAACAACTACGCGATCTCAGAGTTCACCGTCCTGCAAGGAACCGTCAAGGAAGTGCACTTCATCAACCCGCACTCCTGGGTCTACATCGAGGTGAAGGAGGAGAAGGGCGAGCCGCAGCTCTGGGCCCTCGAGGCAACGGGCCCTGGCGGTCTCGAGCGCAACGGCATCAAGCGCGAGGACGTCAAGGTCGGCGACACCGTCAAGGTGCGCTGTCATCGGCTGCGCGACGGTTCCAACGGGTGCCTGCTCGGGTTCCTGACACCCATGCACGGCGACTTCGCACGTGGCCACGGTATCGAAAAGGAGTGGGACTAATACGAAGTGTTATGAGGAGATCAACGAGGGTCGTGACGCAGTCACCACCACAGAGGAGATAAAGATGAAAGGACGTTCACTGACCATGGCCTTTGGCGGCCTGCTCGTCGCGGCGCTGATGCAGGCGCCCGGCAACGCGCAGGGGCGGCAGGGTGGCCAGGCCGGCCCCCCGGCCAACGAGACCCTCAGCCAGAGCTATCGCGGCAGCAAGGCGCGCGACTGGGAATACCAGAAGGTCGCGCCGTTCAAGGTATTCGACAATCTGTATTACGTTGGCCCCGGCAACGTCTCCGTCTGGCTGATCCCGACGACCGACGGGCTCATCGTGTTCGACTCGACGCAGGAGCCGCTCGTTGACCACGTGCTCGACAGCATCCGCAAGGTCGGGTTCGACCCGAAGAACATCCGCTACATTTTCCTCACCCACGGGCATCTTGATCACTTCGGCGGCGCCGGCAAGCTGAAGCAGGCGGCCCCGGCGGCCCGGATTGCGACGCTCGAGGAGGACTGGCAGCTCATCGAAACGTTCTACAAGAACGCGGCGTCAGGCCGCGGGAGCAACAACCCGAACGCCCGCGACCCTGGCATCCCGTTCACACGCGACCTGGTGATCAAAGAAGGCGACGTCATCACCCTCGGCAAGACGCAGCTGAAGGTCTACAAGCTGCCGGGCCATACGCCGGGCTCGCCCTCCTTCGAGTTCACCGTGTTCGACAACGGGCGCCCGCACAAAGCGTTCCTCTTTGGCGGACCGGGGCAGCGGAATGGTGTGGAAGGCGGCACGCAGTTTCTCAACAGCATCCGGCGGCTGAAGAAGGAGTTTGCGGACGTTGAAGTGCCGGTGCACGTCCACAGCTGGCTGACGACCTATCCTGATCCGCGCGGCGGCACGGTGTTCGAGCCGGCGATGGCGCTGGCGAAGCGGCAGCCTGGCCAGCCGCATCCGTTCGTGATCCCCGATCTGTGGAAGAAGTGGCTCGACACGGCCGAGGCGGGCACGATCAAGTACATCGAGGAAGCGAAGACGAAGGCGGCGGCGCCGGTCTCGAACTGAATCCATAGTAAGCAGTAGGCAGTGGGCAGTGGGCAGTGGGCAGTTCACGGCCCTCGCCTACTGCCCACCACGTCACAAACACGGGCCACGGAGACACAGAGCGGTTCCGCTCGGTGCTTCGTCGTTCCGTGGCCCTGTTCGTTGTGACGCAAATCGTCAGGCACGCTGACGATCCCCAACCCCAGCGATCCTCGTATCCGCGACGAAATGACTACGCCGTCTAACACGCACCAGACGGCAGCTGGTGCGATCGGTGAGCGGCCGCTGGTGAACGTTGTCCTTCATGCGGCCTGATACGACTCAAGGCCTCGCAGTTGTCCGTGGATTGGAAGGGGCTGCTGGGTTCCGGAACCTTTTGGTGCACGACTACCTGGGCGTCGACCTTGAACACGTGTACCGAGCTGTCGAACAGGACGTTCCCAAGTTGAAGCTCGCCTGCGAGGCTGCTCTTCCGTCGCCTGAGCAATCGGAGCAAAGTGGCGGGCCGCATAACGTCCCGACGCACCCACGGCCCTCTGGATCATGTCGGCGCGGCGCGCGGCGATCAGCGGCAGTATCCGCGTCCGGCTGAAGCCGGACACTACGTACTGTTTCCGCCGGAGCCTTAGCGGAAGCTGGTTTTGAACGTCGGCGTGACTGGAGAGGCGGGG
>Ga0209640_10003774_pt1 | contig 13265 bp, 10 predicted proteins | sample RifCSP10_1_FD_184018 | JGI IMG/M metagenome (GOLD analysis project Ga0209640, IMG submission 184018) | Soil microbial communities from Rifle, Colorado - Rifle CSP2_sed 10_1 (SPAdes) (version 2) | ecosystem: Environmental > Terrestrial > Deep subsurface > Rock core/Sediment | place: Rifle...
CGGAACGGTTTGGGACAGGGAGCTATGGGGCAGTGGGTTGGGCCTGCCATGGAGTCGCGTCGAGGATGGAGTCGGACGCAAAGTTTCGAGAACGGGTGGCGAGCATCCGGCGAGCTTGTCAACAAAAGATTTGACCCCTTCCCGCGAAGCCGATCTTTTCGGCGAACACAAGCATTGGGTGCCAGAAGTTACCATAATTTCCAATTTATCTGATGGAGATTGCAGTCATTCAGGCTCAACTTTCTTGGAGCAGATTGACATCGAATGACGAGCATCACTCCGGCAGAGATCAGAACTAAGCTCAACGGTTTCTCATTTAGAGCAATCATGAATCAGAGTTTCGACTTTTGCATAAGCGTCAGCCCTAGCTGCCACAATTCCATTGACTAGGGTATTAGCTCGATTAAAAAGGAAAGATATTCCTTCTTTGTCGGTTGCCCTTCCACCCGACTCCTCCACCAAAAGCACTCCTGCGGCAATGTCCCACTCATTCTTGGGTCCGAGGCTAAAAGTCGCATCCGCCTTACCCGTGGCGACAAGGGCGAGCTTGTAGGCAATGGATCCCACCGGTCGGACCTCTGCATAGCGCTCGAAGGGTTTAAATTTGCCGTTTTTAAACTCCGACCGGCTTGCTAAAATCACCAGACGTTCGCCGACCAAACGTCCAGATCGACTCGGCTCTCCATTCAACCAAATTCCCTCGCCACGACTAGCCGTGAAAAGCTCATCCGTAATCGGGTTATACACTGCCGCCATGACAGGACGGTGGTCCTGCACTAGAGCAACCGAAATAGCAAATTCCGGAATGCCACCCACGAGTTCTTTAGTTCCATCTATCGGATCTACAATCCAGACCCGTTTCTTCTTCAGACGGTCGCGGCTATCGAGGGTCTCCTCGGAAAGCCAGCCATCCTCCGGAAAGTTCTTCATCAGACATTCTTTTAAGATACGGTTGACCTCAAAATCGATTCTGGTCACGAGATCCCCGTTCGCCTTACACTTTGTGTTAAGGTCGTTTGTGATGGACTGAAGGACACTTTTGCCCGCTCTTTGCATCGCATTACGTAGTTGATCCATCTCGTCTTTCATGACAGCGTAAAGTAATAACCCCCTATAGATAGTTCCTTTCATCAACTGCGTCCAATAAAAAGCCTTTATCGATCAAATAGCGAATAATCTGATATGCATTGTCTTCAGCCGAACAATCCGTCGTGGTTATTCGTATCTCCGGGTTGGCTGGGTGCTCGTACGGGTCGTCCACGCCAGTAAAACTCTTGATTTCTCCCCGACGCGCTTTGGCATACATGCCTTTTGTATCTCGCTGTTCGCAGACTTCCAGAGGAGTATCCACGAATATCTCAATAAAACGATCTTCTCCCACCATGGACCGACATTCGCTACGCGTCGCTCGGTAGGGACTCACCGCTGCGCAGATGGCAACACCGTGATGACGAACTATCTCCGACGCGACAAAGCCGATTCGCCGGATGTTTACGTCTCTGTCGTCTTTACTGAAGCCCAAGCCCTTGGAAAGATGCGTGCGAACAACGTCCCCGTCCAGCAGCGTTGCCTGCTTGCCGTTTTGCATTAGCAATATCGCAAGGATATCAGCGATAGTGGACTTACCTGCCCCGCTAAGGCCGGTAAACCAGACACAAAAGCCTCTCTGATGGCCGGGTGGGGAGACTTTAGATAAGACAGCGGCGATCTCAGGACGCGTGAACCATTCCGGCAACCTCTTGCCATTGCCAAGATAATCGATGCGAACCTCGGTTCCAGAAATCGAAGCGATCCGAGTCCCCTCAGGAATTCGGTCACTTTCCTCGTAACGATCTTCGTCAGGCAGGTAAACAAGCTCCTTGAAGGGGATCGTTTTAACACCGATCTCTTCCTCAAATTGTAGTAAAAGATTTTGTGCGTCGTAAGCTCCGTAGAATGGCCTGCCCTTGGAATCTTTTCCCGGACCTGCATGGTCTCGACCAACGATGAAGTGGTTGGCTCCGTAGTTCCGTCGAATAATGGCATGCCATACAGCTTCGCGAGGACCTGCCATGCGCATGGCCAGAGGTAGTAGACTGAGAATGGTCCGGCTCCCGTCGTAGTACTTTTCCACTAAGACTTTGTAAGCTCTAACGCGCGTGTAGTGATCAATATCCCCTGGTTTAGTGAGACCTACTACGGGATGGATTAACAGGGCGCCCCGTACCTGGTCAGCGGCACGCTTGGTTAATTCCTCATGGGCCCGATGGATTGGGTTTCGCGTCTGGAACGCAACCACATTCGCATATCCCATTGCCCGCAGGGCTTTACGAACCTCTTCCGGAGTCCGGCGAAACTCAGGAAAGTCATAGTGCTTGGGTAAGTTCAGTACCTTTAGAGGTCCAGACACATACAACTTGGCCCACGAGGCCATCTCTGCCACCAGAGGATGGCGGACATCCGTGGTTCCGAACACTTGGAGTGCCTCGAACGTGAGGTCCCATTCGAAAAGTTCCTCAACGAGCAGAACGGCGATCAGCTCATTGCTTGGACTCCGGAGAGCGATTTCTTTTCCAACCTGATCGGGCTGTACTGCTATAGGCAAAGTGATCGGAATAGGAAAAAGCGTTCCATCCGCTAGTTGCATGTCTTCTAAAACTCGAGTGTAATCAGCTTTGCCCATAAACCGGTCAAGAGGGGAAAAGGCACCGGTAGCCAGAAGCTCGATGTCGCAGAGCGAACGGGAAGATAACTGAATAGATGGAAGATGACTTGCTTTCCGTATGACTTCATCCCGTTCCTCTCCACGAACAACCAACTTAATTAGTTTGCCTCCGTAAGGTGGTATGACCTCTGGGTACAGACTAGCTTTGTCCATAAAGTGACGTGAACCTCCAGTTCCACGGGTATTGCGCCGGCAAAGGGGAGGGGCAGAATAATAAATAAATGATAGGAATTTCCTTACCCCTGTTTTTAGGCGGGAGAGTATCCGATCATGACGTGTTATGTCAACGTGAACCTCGATCTGCAGGCGGGGCCCGATCCCCTCAGATGAACCAATCCATCTGATAGAGAATCGAGATCCCGTCCTCAGTCCGATCTGCCTGTGCGTGCACGCACGCAGACAGGCCTATACTCGGGCAGATCCTTTACCCCGAGGGTGGGTCAACTTCCGTATTCCGTTCTACCCTGCCCCTGCCTACCAACTCACTGCCTAAACGAGGGTAAGATAATTTGCTTCAATAGAGAATTGGGGAGAGGTCGGGCCCAAGCGACCACTGAAGGCGATGTAAAAGGGCCCGGTGTGATCGTGGTGGGGAAGATGGCGCAATTTTTTTCCATCCTTAGCCGTTTCGATCGCGGCAAACGCAGCGTCGAGAAGGGTGCTGATGTAGGCCTGGCTCCATTCCTCTGCCAGCGCGAAGGGCGCTCTCGCGAGGAGAAGCCAAAGGGTGAGCTTGGGGAACCAAGCACGCCAGATTGCGCCCACTCTTCTCATATCCGTAAATCTGTGCATCGACGTGTCAAACGCTCGTCTTGACCGAGGGAGGGCTCCCCCTCAGAGTCTCTTCCGCCACCCGGGATAGGAGATGGTCGTTTTGATGGTCCAAGGCGAAGACCCGGAACTGGACCACCTTGGATGGAATGAATTCGAAGAGTTCTGAGAGGGACTCCGTGGCGACCTCTCCCGTGGAGGGGTCGTAGATATAAATCTGCTTTTTTCCCATCGCAAACGGGCTTTCGGGGCGGGGATCCTGGGTTGCCAGGTCCACCCGGAAGACCAGACCCTCTGCGGAGGCCGGGAGGGCGGATCGGATGCGTCTTTCCCAATCCGCGTCCTGGATCAGCGCCACGCCGAAGCGGAGCTCATTCAAGGATAGGGTCCGATCGTATGCCATCTTCCATTTGATGTCTCGATCTAAGATCCTGCCCCACTCCTGAGCCAGCGCTCTGTTTTTAGCGCTGCGGCGCCAGCGGGAGACCTCCTCCAAGAGGGACCAGTCGGTGAGGCGCAGATAGTCCTCCATGTGGTCGAGCGGGTTGCCGGGAAACATCAGCCGCATCGTCTCGGGAAAGATCTCCCTCAGATGGAGGTCGATCGCGCGCGTGGTCCGGTGATAATAGACATTGGTATAAAGATAGAGCCGGGCATTGAGGAACATGGTCAGGGCCGCGTTGCCGGCTTTGTGCAGGGTCAGGCCCTTGGGAGAAAAAAACGTGTAGTGGATGAGCCGCTCGCGGTCAACGGGGCCGACGGCGACGCCGCACATGTAGGAGTCCCGCGAAACGTAGTCGAGGTTGTCGAAGGTGAAAATCCCGCTGGTCAGGGGCTGCAGGAATTTCAGCCAGCGCGGTTTGGTCGCGTCTTCCTCGCCGTCCTTCTTGATCGGAAAGGCGATGTCGTCCGGCTGCAACTCCTCGCCGGGAGCGAAGGGGCCACTCGGGCCGCGACGGATCTGCCGGATCAAGTCGCCGAGCTTTTCGCGGATGATAGCCTGACCCAGATCCTCATGGGTAATTTTGAACTCGTGCAGAAAGTTGTCGTCGAAGAAGTGCCCAAAGGGACCGTGCCCGAGATCGTGCAAGAGCCCGGTTAGCCTCATGGTCTCTTCGATGAACGGCGCGGATGGGCACTCATCTCCCAACACCCCGCGGAGCGACGGGTAGAGATGCTTGGCGAACTCTCCGGCGAGGTGCATGGCCCCCAGGGAGTGTTGGAAGCGGCTGTGCTCCGCCGAAGGGTAGACCCAACGGGCGCTCTGGAGCTGGTAGATGTAGCGGAGCCTTTGCACCCACGGGGAATCGATGATGTGCTTCTCGGTGATCTCACCTCGCTTTTCTGGTACGGTGAACTGGATATAGCGATGGATGGGGTCAGCGATCAGGGCTGTGCCCTCGTATTCGCTCTGCATCGGTGGAGAGACGTTGCTCATAATTCGAAGTTCACCTGGGCAGTCCACTGATCTCCGGTCTTATCCATCCGACTTTGGTGATAGGCCACCGCGCGGATGTCGCGCTGGATCTCGTGGCGATCGGGATCAAACTTTTCCCCGCACACCTCTCCGCGGACGTAGTCTTCTCTGGCCTCGTGAACTCGGACTTCCTTGAGAAGGTATCCGCTCCCCTGGTAGAGGTAGAGGAGTTCGCGCATCCAGTTCACCATCAGGTCGTCTCGGTTGACCCCTTCCACCTCCAAGGGCAGGCGCTCGCGTACCTCGATCGTTTCGATGTCCGTGATTAGGTCAAAGAGCGCAAACGCCGCGTTGGCGAACAGCTCCGCCTGCGTCCCGCCAAAGACCTTAATGAGTAAGTCTGACGAACGGCCCAAAATCCGATATTTTTTTAGATCCACCATGGACTGCCTCGGGATTCGCAATGAATTTATAATTGATTGATGAGGCTTGCGGCAAAGCCCGCTCCAAAGCCGTTGTCGATGTTGACGACGGTGACGCCGGCGACGCATGAGTTGAGCATGCCCAGCAGCGCAGCCACCCCCTGAAAGCTCGCGCCGTAGCCGACGCTCGTGGGAACAGCGATGACCGGCTTGTTCACCATACCTGCAACCACGCTTGGCAACGCGCCCTCCATGCCGGCAACGACGACTAAGACCGAGGCGGAAAAGAGCCGCTCCCGGTTCTCCAAAAGGCGGTGGATGCCGGCCACGCCGACATCGAAAAGGCGTTCCACCCGGTTCCCCATCACCTCACCCGTCAGAGCGGCCTCTTCGGCTATGGGGATATCGGAGGTCCCCGCACAGATCACCAGAATTGGGCCTTTCCCCCTCACCCGGATGGCGGTTGGAGTCCAGGTTGCGGCGCGGGCTTGCGGATGATAGTGGAGTCCCTTGATTTGGCGTTTTAGGCTCGCCATCTTTTCGGGGGAAAGGCGGGTGATGAGAACGTTGGCGCGTCGGCGCCGCAGCGCTTGGGCAATCGCTGCGATCTTGGGGGGGCTCTTTCCCTCTCCCATGATGACCTCGGGGAATCCCTGCCTGAGCGCCCGGTGATGGTCTACCTTGGCGAAACCGAGATCTTCGAACGGTAGGTGACGGAGCCGTTCCAGGGCCCGTTCGACGGTCACCTTACCCTGCCTGACCTTTTCTAACAGTTCCGCCAGCGCGTCAGCATTCATCTTACTTATTCTTGGACCTGTGCGAATCGACGATTAGCTTCCGGGTTTGAAGTGGTCGTGGCCGCCTACGGGAACGGAAACGGGCTCTCCTCTGCCATTGACCACCTTGATGCCTTCGCCGGGGGGGACGCACTCCCCGATCCGAGCGATGGGGACGCCCAGCTTCTTTTGGATCTTCCCTAGGCGTGCGCGATCCCGGCGCCGTAGGCAGAAAAGAAGCTCATAGTCCTCCCCTCCCGTCAGGGCATAAAAGGATCCCTTGGAGCCGGCCCAATTTCGATAAGCGGGTGAAAGGGGTAACGCGTCCTGCCAGACGACGGCGCCAACGCCGCTGGCCTTGCAGATGTGGCCAAGATCCTGAAGCAGTCCGTCGCTCACGTCAATCATGGCTTTGGCTAGTCTTTCTCGGGCTAGCAGGGTGCCGGCCTTCAGACGGGCCGTCGGAAAGTGATGGCGGGAGAGAAGATGGGCAATCCCACGGCGCTTGGCCTTTTGTCTTTTTCTCTTCAGAAGTTCAAGTCCGAGAGCAGAGTCTCCGAGCGTGCCAGTGACATAAAGGTCATCGCCGATTCTTCCGCCGCTTCGTCTAACCGCTCCATAAGGGGCGTACCCCACCAGGGTTGCACTGATGAGGAAGCGCTTGGCGGCGCTCATATCCCCGCCGATTAGAGCGACGCCGGTGTCAGATGCGAGGGCGCGAATTCCCCGGTAAAATTGTTCTACATCCTCGACCTTAAAGTCAACAGGGATTCCTAAGGAAAGGATCAGGTAAGCGGGACTTCCCCCCATCGCCGCCAGATCGCTCAAATTTACCGCAAGGGTCTTATAGCCCAGCCCGTAGAATGAGGTCCATCTCAGATTGAAGTGAACTCCCTCGAGCAGCAGATCTGCGGTAATGAGGAGGGAACGCTTTGGGCACTCTACCCAAGCAGCATCGTCTCCGATTCCTAAGCGCACCCCGGGACCCGGTGGGGTGGCCTTGCGAATCCTCTCGATCAGACCGAACTCCCCTAACTGCCTTAAGCGCATCAGGCCCTAAGCGGAATCGATTTTTCCCGACCGCCCCTTTCTAACGGCTGCTCTTTCTTCCACCGTTTGCCCTTCGCCCCTTTTGGTTTTTTCGCCGCGATCAGGGACTGAGCGGAACCTTTCCAGGCGGTCCTGTCGAGCAACGCTTCCTTGAGAACGTCGCCCATGTTGTTGGCCAGGGTGACCTTCAATTTGCGCCGCAGGTGCTTGGGAATCTCATCGAGGTCCTTCTGGTTTTTTTCCGGCACGATGATTGTCCGGATCCCCGCGCGGAAGGCAGCGAGGCATTTTTCTTTCAACCCACCGACCGGTAAGACCCTTCCCCGCAGGGTGATCTCTCCGGTCATCGCGACGTCCCGGCTGACTCGCCGTTTGGTGAGCGCGGAGGTCAGGGCGGTCGCCATCGTGATGCCCGCCGAGGGTCCGTCCTTGGGAATCGCCCCCGCCGGGACATGGATATGAATGTCGAGCTTTTGGTAAAAATCCTCGTCGATGCCTAGCTCTCTGGCATGCGAGCGAGCGTAGCTCACCGCTGCCTGGGCGGATTCCTTCATCACGTCGCCCAGCTGCCCGGTCAGGGTCAGATTCCCCCGGCCCTTGGACAACGAGGCCTCGATATAGAGAACTTCTCCGCCCGTGCTGGTCCAGGCCAGGCCGGTGGCAACCCCGATTTCGTGCTGTTCCTGCTCCGTATCCGGCAAAAATTTGGGCGGTCCCAGGAACAGGTGGAGGTTCCCTCGCGTCACCCGGGTTAGATCTTTTTTCCCCTCAGCCAACTTGCGCGCAACTTTACGGCAGATCGAGGCGATCTCCCTCTCCACATTTCTTAACCCCGCCTCTTTGGTGTACTGGGAGATGATGCGCAGCAGCGCATCATCCGAGAGCTCCAAATACTTGGTGGAAATCCCGTTGTCCTCGAGCTGGCGAGGGATCAAGAACCTGAGCGCAATCTCCAGCTTCTCCTCGTTGGTGTAACCCGAGAGCTGAATAACCTCCATCCGATCGGCGAGCGCCGGGGGCACCGGGTCCAGCAGGTTGGCCGTGCAGATGAAGAGGGCATTGGAGAGATCGAAGGGCAAATTCAGGTAATGGTCGCTGAAGGCATGGTTCTGCTCCGGGTCGAGGACTTCCAACAGCGCGGCCGATGGGTCACCGCGAAAATCGGTACCCACTTTGTCGATTTCGTCCAGCATGAATACGGGGTTGTTCGAGCCGGCTTGTTTGACGCCTTGGATGATTCTGCCAGGCAAGGCCCCCACATAGGTCCGCCTGTGTCCGCGGATCTCTGCCTCATCCCGGATCCCACCGAGAGAGACCCGAACAAAGTTCCTGCCGAGCGCGCGAGCTATCGATTTGCCTAAGGAGGTCTTGCCGACGCCCGGTGGTCCCACGAAGCAAAGGATGGGGCCCTTGATCTTCCGCCTGAGCTTGTTGACGGCCAGGTATTCCAGGATTCTCACCTTGACTTTTTCCAGGTTATAATGATCTTCGTCGAGAACTTGCTTGGCCTTTTGGATGTTCAGGTTGTCCTTCGTCTTTTTGCTCCACGGAAGCTCGACGAGCCAATCCATGTAAGTACGGACCAGGGACGCCTCCGAGGACTCGGGGTGCATCTGTTCCAGGCGCCTGAGCTGTTTTTCGGCCTCCCGCTTTACTTCAGCGGGCATCTTGGCCTTTTCGATCAGTTTCTTAAGCTCGTTGATCTCTTCGGTTCGCTCATCTCCCTCGCCCAGTTCTTGCTGGATTTGCTTAAGTTGCTCGCGCAAGAAATAATCCCGTTGCGTCTTGCTCATCTCTTCTTTGGCCTGATTTTGGATGCGGGCCTGCATCGACGAGAGTTCCAGTTCGCGGCTCAGAAGCTCGTTGACTTTTTTTAGGCGCGCCACGGGCTCGAAAATCTCGAGGATGCCCTGGCTCTCCTCGATTTTGAGGCGCAGGTTGGAGGCGACGAGGTCGGCGAGTACACCGGGATCGCTGATGTTATCGGTCACCATTACGATCTCCGGTGGCAGGTTTTTGAGATTCAGGATCTGCTCGATCTTTTCCCTGACGCTGCGCGTCAAGGCTTCGACCTCAATGGAAACCTCCTGTAAGGGGGGTTCGGTCACCTTGCCGATTTTGACCTCGTAAAACGGCCGCTCGCGAACGTAGTTTTGTATTTCACCTTTGGAGAGGCCCTGCACGAGGACCTTCACCCGGCCGTCCGCGAGCTTAAGCATGCGCATAATGGACGCTACGGTGCCGACCCGGTAAATATCGTCAGGTTTAGGATTGTCTTCGGCTGAATTTTTCTGTGCCACCAGGAAGATAAGCCGCTCGCGGGAAAGGGCTTCTTCCACCGCCCGGATCGAGATGTCCCGGCCCACGAAGAGCGGAAGCATCATGTAAGGGTAGATGACGATATCGCGAACGGGAAGGAGCGGAATCAGGTCAGGGACCTCGACCTGAGATGCCTTGCCTTCCTGAGGATCGACATTCCATTGGGTCTCGCTCATAAGCCTCCCATCTTCATTAAGGAGAAATTAAGCCTATTGAGTCTGGACGTCAACCAGACTTTTGAGGATACGCGATCTGGAGAACGTTCCCAATGGGTTCGAAGAGCGGAGCGCAGGCTGCCCCTCGGTGCGAAATGGATCAGCCAAAGATCTGCCTGACTTTTTCAAAAAACCCTTTTGACAGGGGGTGGACTTCTTCTCCCCCGAGTGCTGCGAACTCCTTCAACAGCTCCTTCTGGCGCGCAGTTAGATGGGTGGGAGTCTCGACCATCACGCGGACGAGCTGGTCTCCCTGATGATACCCATGAACATCTCTGACGCCTTTACTTTTCAGGCGGAAAACCTTGCCTGATTGTGTGCCTGGGGGAATCTTCATTTTCACTTTCCCCTCCAGCGTGGGCACATCGATTTCCGCTCCCAGAGCGGCCTGGATAAAGTCGATCGGTATCTCGCAGATGATATCCAGGCCGTCCCGCACGAAGAGCGGGTGCGGCTCGACCTGAATGTCGACGTAGAGATCTCCCCCGGAGCCCCCCGAAATCCCGCTCTCACCTTCGCCCCTGAGCTTGAGGCGTGAGCCGGTATCCACGCCGGGGGGGATCTTGACGCTGAGGGTGTGGAACTTTCGGACTCGGCCTTGGCCGTTGCAGGAACTGCACGGATCGCTAATGATGGTCCCTTCCCCTCGGCATTGGGTGCAGGTCCGAGAAACATTGAAGAAACCCTGCTGAAAGCTAACCTGACCCCTTCCCCTGCAGGTCGGGCAACTCCGCGGCGACGTGCCGGGTTTGCACCCGCTTCCGCGGCAGGTGTCGCAGGGTCCCTGTCGCGGAACTTTGATTTTCTTCTCCGTTCCAAAAACTGCCTCCTCGAAGGTGATGTCAAGGTTATAGCGTAGGTCGTCGCCCCTGACGCGACTCCGCCGTCGACCGGTCCCGGTGCCAAAGAACTCGCCGAAAATGTCACCGAAAATGTCTTCGAAGCCGGAGGTGAAGTCAAAACCGCCACGGAACGGTCCGCCGTCTCCGAACGCCGCGTGGCCAAACTGATCGTATTGCGCTCTTTTCTCAGGATCCGTGAGGACCTGGTAGGCTTCGGAGAGTTCCTTAAACCGCTCCTCTGCGTCCTTATTCTCCGGATTGCGGTCAGGATGGTACTTCAGCGCCAGCTTACGGTAAGCCTTCTTGATTTCCTCTTCGCTGGTGCCGCGGTTCACGCCTAGGACTTCGTAGTAATCTCTTTTCCCGTTCAACCGTAACCCTCATAACAAGAAAGCCCCTCTCCACGATTCGCGGGGGAGCAGGGGCCTTCTATGCTGTGAAATATGGAACCTCGCTGCTCCTTGTGGTGGCTTAATCCTTGACCTCCTCGAAATCGGCATCCACCACATCCTCCTTCTTCTTGCCTCCCTCCTCTGCAGCCTGGGACGTTGATTCCTGCCCGGTCGAGGCCGCTTTCTGGGACGCCTTGGCGTACATCGCCTCGGCCAGCTTGTGGGAGGAACGGGTCAGCTCATCCACGGCGGAGCGGATGGTCTGGGCCTCCTGGCTTTCCATTGCTTGCTTGGCCTTTTGCAGTGCCGCCTCAATGTTCTCCTTAACACCGGCCTCCACCTCTCCGCCGTACTCTTTGAGAGATTTTTCCGTAGAGTAAATCAGCGAATCCAGTTGGTTACGGGCTTCCACGACCTCCTTGCGTTGGTGGTCTTCAGCGGCATGGGCCTCGGCGTCCTTGACCATGTGCTTGATCTCGTCCTCCGTGAGGCCGCTGGAGGCCGTGATCTTGATCGACTGCTCTCTCCCGGTTCCCAGATCCTTGGCCGAAACATGCACAATCCCGTTCGCGTCGATGTCAAAAGTTACCTCGACCTGCGGTATACCTCTGGGCGCAGGAGGAATCCCCACGAGATCGAATTGCCCGAGCAGCTTGTTGTTCGCGGCCATCTCCCTCTCCCCCTGGAAAACGCGGATAGAGACGGCGGTCTGATTGTCAGCTGCAGTGGAGAAGGTCTGGCTCTTACGGGTGGGGATCGTGGTGTTCCGCTCGATCAGCTTGGTAAACACGCCTCCCAAGGTCTCAATGCCCAGGGAAAGCGGGGTGACGTCCAGAAGCAGGACGTCTTTGACTTCGCCCTTGAGCACCGCCCCCTGAATGGCCGCGCCCACCGCCACCACCTCATCCGGATTGACCCCTTTGTGCGGATCCTTTCCAAAGATCTTTTTCACCCTTTCCTGGACCGCGGGCATCCGAATCATCCCTCCGACCAGGACGACCTCATCGATATCCGCCGGAGTCAATCCCGCGTCTTTGAGTGCCTGGCGGCAGGGTGCTTCGGTGCGGTCGATCAGCTCGGCGCACAGCGCTTCCAGTTTGGACCGGGTCAATTTCATGTTGAGGTGCTTTGGCCCATGCTGGTCCGCGGTGATGAAGGGGAGGTTGATATCTGTCTCCAGCGAGGAGGACAGCTCGCATTTGGCCTTTTCCGCCGCTTCCTTCAGACGCTGTAGAGCCATGCGGTCTTTGCGCAGATCGATCCCCTGGTCCTTCTTGAACTCATCCGCCAGATAATCGATGACCCGCTGGTCGAAGTCGTCGCCGCCGAGGAAGGTGTCGCCGTTGGTGGACTTGACTTCGAATACGCCGTCGCCGACTTCCAGGATCGAGATGTCAAACGTCCCTCCGCCGAGGTCAAATACGGCGATCTTCTCATCCTTTTTCTTATCCAGGCCGTAAGCCAGCGAGGCGGCCGTGGGCTCATTGATGATGCGGAGCACGTTCAAACCGGCCACCCGGCCAGCATCCTTCGTAGCCTGGCGTTGGGAGTCGTTAAAGTAGGCGGGAACTGTGACGACCGCGTCGGTCACCTTTTCGCCTAGATACTCGTCGGCGGTCTGCTTCATCTTCTGCAGGATGAAGGCGGAGATCTCCGGTGGACTGTATTTCTTACCCCGACTTTCCACCCAGGCATCGCCGTTCTCTGCTGCGACAAGCTTATACGGTAGCACCTTGGTCGCCTTTTTCACTTCGGGGTCCTCATACCGGCGGCCCATGAGACGCTTGATCGAGAAGATGGTGTTTTCCGGATTTGTGATGGCCTGTCGCTTAGCGATCTGTCCCACCAATCGTTCTCCGCTTTCAGAGAAAGCGACAACGGAAGGTGTCGTACGGCCTCCTTCGACATTGGCAATTACCTTGGGCTCTCCCCCCTCCATGATCGCCACGCAGGAATTAGTCGTTCCCAGGTCAATTCCTATAACCTTTGCCATCTCTTCTTCTCCTCAGCAGAATGCTGTCCTAACAAACTATTTTTAAGGGCAGAACCTAATTTATTTAATCATCCCGACCCCGTTTTTCAACCTCACTCCTCGGGGCTTTTCTTCTCCTTAGTTTCAGGCAACTTAGCCACGCTAACGAGGGCAGGACGAAGGAGCCGATCGAAAAGATAGTATCCCTTATGGTGCTCTCCCACAATGGTGTTTGGCGCGCGATCTGGTGCCTCAACCTGTGCCATCGCTTCGTGTTTTCCCGGATCAAAGACCTCCCCGAGGGCGGAATGTTGGGTAAGGCCGTGGCTACTGAGCGCTTCGAGAAGGCCCCTGAGAACCATCTCGATCCCTTCCAGGAGGGGAT
>Ga0209640_10003775_pt1 | contig 13264 bp, 13 predicted proteins | sample RifCSP10_1_FD_184018 | JGI IMG/M metagenome (GOLD analysis project Ga0209640, IMG submission 184018) | Soil microbial communities from Rifle, Colorado - Rifle CSP2_sed 10_1 (SPAdes) (version 2) | ecosystem: Environmental > Terrestrial > Deep subsurface > Rock core/Sediment | place: Rifle...
TCGGCGAGCTCAGTCGAGCCGTGCCTGTCCCGCTATTTAAACAGGGACAGCCGCTGGTCGGAAGGGACTTCGGCGAGCTCAGTCGAGCCGCGACAGTCCCTTGTAGCTCGCTACGGCCTTAGGGTTTTTCAACCGCCTGCTTAAGGATCGTCAATGCCCCTCGTGTCACCATCGCTACCTCCTAGCTGCGCCACACAGACGGCTCCTCAAACCGTGCTCGTCGTGGACGACGAGCCCGTCGCACGCATCAGCTTGACAGCCCGGCTGAAGCGGCTCGGCTATCGGGTCATCGAAGCTGGTGATGGCAAAGCAGGGCTTGAGCTGCTTCGCCGCGAGCGGCCGGATCTGACGATCCTCGACTGGATGATGCCGGAAATGGATGGGCCCACATTCTGTGAACAGGTCCGGCGAGATCCAGAATTCAGATCCAGCCAGATTCTCATGATGACCGGCCACGATCAGCCAGAGCAGATCGCCGAAGGACTAGCCCGTGGGGCGGATGATTTCCTCAGCAAATCCGCCAGCAAGCAAGAAATCACTGCGCGCGTCGGGGCAGGGCTGAGAGCAGCTAATCTTGTTCGCACGATCGAGAATGCACGAGACGAAATTCAACGCAAACAAGATGCCCTCGAACGAGAGCTCCAATCCGCTGTGCACTATGTCGAGTCGCTGTTGCCGATCCCCGGCATGCTCCTTCCCGGCGTGGAGTTGGTCCATGCGTATCGGCCCTCGCTTGCATTGGGCGGCGACCTCTTCAATGTGGTGCCATGGGGCGATCGCCTGCTCGGCCTCTACCTGCTCGATGCATCGGGCCACGGTGTCTCACCGGCGCTGCGTTCGGCAGCGTTTTCCACCTTCCTACGCGGTGATAGCCTGCTGCATCAGGTGGGATCGAACGATCCCGGCGCAATCCTGACGGAAGCCAATAAACGATTTCCCCTTACGGAAGACGGCAACTATTTTACGATCATCTTTGCGCGACTCGACCTCCGCTCACATACACTCTCCTACGCCGCCGCTGGCCATAGCGGGTCCTTTCTCCACCGCCGGTCCGGTGAGGTCTCGTGGCTTAAGCACCCGACCCTGCCGCTCGGATTTGATTGTTCCAACACCTATGGCACCGTGGATATCCCGGTGACACCAGGTGACCGGCTGTATTTACTCAGCGATGGTCTGTACGAAGTTCCTGCGCCTACCGGTGAACTGTGGGGACAAGCCCGATTGGAAGATACAATTTGTGAACTGGGCCGCCGGCCGTTGGCAGAGGTGATATCCCGAACCATCGACGAGGCCACACGATGGCTCGGACACGACCGCTTTCCAGATGATGTGGCCGTGATGGGACTCGAGATTACCGCATGATCCATTGACGAATGTCCGCGGGAAAGAGTTGTCCCATGAGTCACCATACGATCTTCAGCCTCGAGGAGGCGCTGGCCCTCGTCGATCATGACAGAGATATTTTTCAGGCGATGGCTAAGTTGTTTGTGGAGCATGGCCTGAAAGACTTGGCAGAAACCCAGGCGGCTCTGGCCGCACAGGACGCAGCCGCCCTGGCTCGATCCGCCCATCGTTTGAAAGGAGCGATCTTGCAGTTTTGTGCGCCTGCTGCCATTGAAGCTACCATTCAACTCGAAGAATTGGGAAAGGCCGGCGATCTGAAGTCCGCCGTGAAGGTCTGTGCCAAATTGGAGACGGAACTCCTCCGACTTTTAGCTGCGCTTCGCCATGTGCTCGACAAAGGACTCTCCGCATGACCTTGCAGAATCCCCCTTGCACCGTGCTGGTTATCGATCCCTGTCCGGAGACCCAAGCTCGCATTGTAAACCATGTGCAAGGGAGGGGGTTTTCCATCATCGCAGCCTCGGATCCGTCCAGAGCCCTCACCATCATCGATCTCACGGCTCCGGACATCGTGATTACCGATCTGTTTCTCCCTGAGGGAAGGGGCCTTGCACTGGCCAAAGAGATCAGAGTTCGATATGAACCGTGCCCCGTCATCGTCATGGCAAAGGATGCACCGGAGCCTGCGGTCGTGCAGGCCCTCCGTGCCGGTGCAGTCGACTATCTGCACAAGCCGGTTGCTAAAGAAGAACTGGCTCATGCGCTGCATCGAGCGCGACGCCTGCTGCCGGGAGATCTCGCGGACACATCGGGCGTCCGCCGAGCAGAGTATCATTTGACCATGGATTCCGATCCTGCCCACATTCCCGGAGTCATTTCCTGGCTGATGAAAGCCACCGCCTCGACGCTTCCCGAAACCCAGCGGTTGCACTTGCGAGGATCTCTTCATGAACTTCTTCTCAATGCCGTCGTACATGGCAATCTTGAAATGTTCTATCGGGAGAAGCAGATGGCACTGACAGGGGATCGGTACGAGGAATTACTCGTGCAGCGGCTGTCCCAATCTCGTTTCAAAAACCGGCAGGTCACTATCCATGTCCTCTACGATAAAGATGATAAAAACCTGATCTATCGCATCGCCGATGAAGGAAACGGCTTCAAGTGGCGTAGCATGCTTGATCACTCTCAAGACGCCTGTAGCTCCAAAAATGCCGACGGTCTAGGGATCTTTCTGGCTCGGTCCTTCTTTCCCAGCCTGACTTACAATGATCGTGGTAATGAAGTCACGATCACGGTGCCCCTCGCCTAACGACGTGCCGTGAGGCGGCCTCGTTTCAAGTTGCAAGTTCCAGGTTTCAAGTTTCAGGAAAGAACCTTCGAAAAACTTGCAACTTGCAACTCCCCAGTTAGTAGACCCGCAGGTACTGCACGCTGCTCTCACCCTTGTTCGCATCCCGACGCAACACAGCTAGAGCAGATTTGGCAGACTCGTTGACCGTAACAGCCAAGCGAGCAGAGAAATACTCCGATTTCACGTCATAGTCTGCTCGAATACGGGCGCCGATTTCCTTGAAACTGCCGATCCGGTCAAGATCAACCTTGGTCTTGAACGGTCGCCCTTGCACAATCCCCATTGCCATCGTCGGTGTAATGGCCGGGTCGAGTGCTTGGATCACGATAGGATCCGCCGCGTTGAGGTTCACCAGCGCGCCGCCTTCCGGCGGATAGACCGTGACGTAGCGTGACAGGCGATCGACAATCTCAGGGGTAAACCCCTTCACCAGGCGGAGATCCCCAAGCGCAGAAAGCGCACTGTTCGCGGCATGATAGGCCGGCTTCTGGGATTGGTAGTACAAACTTTCCGCGCCGGCAGGCAGAGGATTTTCGTCTTGATCCACCCAATCGATGAGCGCATCGACCAGATCCGGACTGATTTGAAGCAGCTCAAACAGCCGCTTCACCCGCTGGATCTTCGTTTTCTGCAACAGTTCGTCGCCCACGTTGGCGGCCAGGTCGTTGAGGTTGAGCTTCCCGCGTTCGTCTTCGATCTGCGCACTCAGCAGTCCGTCGCCGATTGCATAGTTCTTGATCGGCATAGCCCACAGATCGGTCGGCCCATCGAAAAACTCACCGGTCTGTCTATCCCGAAAGAAGTCCTGCTGCAGCACAGCCCGCGCCGCCTGCACGGCCGCACGCGACAGCATGCCGGCCTTGAAGTTGTCTCGGAAGGCGGCCGCCTCGCGATACTCGCGGCGCGCTTCGGCATCGAATTCGAGAACGAGTGCGACCAGGAGGGTCAGTACCAGGAGGACCAGGAGGAGCGCAACACCTCGTTCATCAGCCTTTCGCATAGCTTAAAACCCGAACGGTCGCGTCGAGGTAGATCGGATTGTCGAACTTGGGATGGATTTGCAGATGGCGGATCTGTAGATCATAGGGGGCTTGATCAATGGCAACAAGCAACGCCAGCAACTCCGGCAACTGCACGCCTTCCAGTCGCAGATCCACCGCCGTCTCTTGATAGCCCTGCGCCATCGCTTGCATCTGTGGCTGCATGCCGGTAATCCAGTCGCGTACGCCGGCCGTGGTCGCCGATTCTTCCATAAATGTAAGCAGTGAGAATTGACTGTCGGGAGCCGGCATGCGGCTCTCGGCTTTGGCCAAGCGATCCCGCTTGATTGCATATTCTTGACTCAACAGGGCCAACTCAGTGATGTCCTTTTGTTTCCGAACAGCCTGCCGCTCCAGACGATCAAGCTTGGCCAAGAGGGGATCGACGACTAGAACAAAGAGCAGGCTGAGCCCCACGACAATCCCGCCCACGAGCACGATCGTGCGTTCCCGTTGCGACATCTGCCGCCATCGTTCTCGAAATGTCTGCATCATGACTTGTGCATTATGACCGTCATCCGAAAGATTACCTCGTTGGGCGCAGCCCCCACGCGGGTTTCCGTCACCGACACCTCCTGAAACTGGGGACTCGACGTGAAGGATTGTTTGAGTTTCTCCACTGCGTCGAAGGACGTCGTTTCGCCCTCCATGAGGATCATCCCTCCGTCCACCGTCAATTCACGCATTTTCACCGTCGTCCCGACCGGTAGCTGCTTCACAAAAGTCGAGAGCGTCGAAAGAACCTTCCCTTGCCCTTGTGAACTATCGACGACGGCGAGCGCCTTCTCGATCACCCCCATGTGATAGCGCGCCTGATCGAGTTCATCGCCGGGCGCGGCGCTGGTGCCAAAGGATTGTTCGTAGTGCTTCTGTAATGTTGCCTTGAGTTGAGCCACACGCTGGTTTTGCAACATGAGATGGATCGAAAAATCCGCCACCGCAAGGAGTCCGATGACCAGGGCTGCGCCCATCGCCAAGCGGCGATCGTGTTTCGACGTGTCCGACTTCGGCGATGCCGCATCGGTGACGCCCTTCAGATCGAGCGCGAGCCCGATCGGCGAGGGCTTGAAGCGCCAGCGCGGCTTGATGATCTTGGGGTGAATGGCCAACCCGAAGGCGATTGAAAAGGCACGTGGGCTGTTGGCTCCGAATCCCTGTCGAGGCCCGACCGGGTAGAGCCCCAAATGACGGGCCACGAATCCGCCGATCTCCCGCAGCTTGGATCCGCCTCCCGACACCCAGCAATGAGTCAAACGGCCGCGCTCGGGTCCTTCATAAGCCTGCATCGTGACGCGAAGCTCTCTCAAGAGCGGTTCCAACCAGGCGTCCACCTGCTCAACCGCCATCGTTCGCTTGCGCCGCTCAGCCTCCGCAAAGCTGCAGACGTGCCGAACGGCCAAGGCGTGAGTCAGATGATTGCCACCCCACAGAATCGTCCGCAGCACCACAGGCCGACCCTCATGCACCAAGCAGAGCGTGGTCTTCGAGGCGCCGACATCGATGATGGCAAGATCCTGTGGTACGCGGGCTCCTTCTCCTTGCAAATACTGCGTCACAGAGAAGAGCGCCATGGCATCGACATTGATTGCCGACGGTTCCACATCGGCCTGGGCCAAAAACCGGAGATGCTCGGCCACTTTGTCTTTTGGCGCGGCGGTCACCAACACTTCTGAACTCTTGCTCTCGCGGGGCGTTCCCTCTGGGGTCAGTCCAGGCGGCAAGACGAGACTGCCGATCGCCAGGTCTTCCAACGGCATCGGGACAAGATTCTCGACTTCAAAGGGAACGACTTGGGCCAGTTTTGTGGAATCTTTAAAAGGGAATGACAGAGTTCTGACAAAGAGATCTTGGCAGGGGATTGCGGTCACGAGACGATCCGTCGCATAGAGTCCATGCTGCCAGAGAAATCCGCGCAGCGAGTGCACGCGTCGGGCCGGTTCTAAGTCCTCCGGACGGGCGAAGGGCATCGGGTGTTGGAAGTAGTCGATCGTTTCGCGCCCGCTCAAACGACGGCGAAAGCGGACGGCCTTCAAGCCCGTCTGCCCAATATCGAGTCCCACACATTCCGTGACGATTGCCATAACGTCTTCTTGATATCTCTCTAGCTCTCTCGAACAGGATACTCAAAAAGGCCGTCCCCTTCGTCTGTCGTTCGTCTCTCGTCTCTCGTCGTTCGCAAGCGGAGAACTTCATAATCTTGCGAGATACGCTTCACGAGGGACGCTTCACGAGATACGGGTTTTGCGCTGGCGGACTTTTTCAGCATCCTGGCCCTGCACTCTACAACGCGATCCTGACCTGTGCCAATGTCCCTACTACTTTTACTGTCATGGGAGTCCCAGGGGGCAGGGGAGGGAGACCCACGGTGCTCGCCTTCGAGATAAACCCGGCACCAGGTACCACCGTCACGGTCAGGGCCAATTGGCTGTTCTGCATCGGCTGCTGCACCGTGATTTTTCCTTCTCCTGTGAAGGATCCATCGATCCCATCACCCTTCAACTCCGTGACATCACAGACGATATCTCGACATACCAGCCCAGTAGAGACCTTGGTAAAGGCCAATGACAGGGTCCGTCCATTCCCTACTGAAATCTGATCTATGGCTAAATCCCTCGCCTCGGCTTTCCAGATCCCTTCCCCCTTCATCGCGCCGACCGTCGCTTGAGCCGAGTCCACTCGATGGGAGAAATCTCCATTCAGAACCCCATGACTCACGTACCGGCGAAGGACCTTGGAGAGATCCACCTGCTGCAGTTGTCCCTTCATCACCAAAGGCCCCGCCAGGGAAAATGACGAGGCCGTGAGCGTCCCTTTGGCCAGCCCCGCGTTGGGAGAAACCTCATCCAGATGGACCACCACGTCAACCCCAAGTCCACCGCCCAGCGCCTTCACGATCCCGATCTTGGCTTGCAGGAAAGCCAGCTGGACTGGTCCCCAGTTCGGCTTCGACAACGTCACATTCCGCCACTCGAGCCCCAAAGGCAATCCCACAGTCCAGTCCGCGACTCGGACTTCCATGCCGGTGGCTCGATTCAGCTCCGCTATAAGTCTCGCGTGCAGCGCTCCGTAGGGGAAGGTTGCCATCAAGCAGAGGCCCATCACGCACACCCCGCCTACTGTCCAGGCCAGGATCTCCTTCCACTCGTCGAGCCATTTCACAGTCATTATGATGTCCCGATCGTGATCCACTCCCGAACTGTCCAGGGGTCGGCATCCGGCGGCTGAAAGGTCACTTCGAGCAGCAGTGCTTTGGGTATCTTACTGGTCGTAAGCCATTCGTCTGTCCACACGCGACCTTGCGCGTCGAAATATCGAAGATTAAACCCTTTCACCCGATTTGCCAACTCCACTCGATCCAGCGATTCGTCGGTGAGACCGTAGAGATTTCTCCTCGTAAATCGAATCAAGCGATCGCCTTCACGCGTGTAGACCACACGAATCATCTCACTTCCCTTCACCGTCGAGATGCCCAGCCCATCGCTCATGGCGAGGAAGGCCAGGGTATCTGCCGGCTGCCCCTCCTGCGTGCCATTCATCCCTACCCAGGGGAACGATTGGTTGAACTTGCTGATCGACACCTCATCGGCCATGACGCGCAAGATTCTTCTGACCGTTTGCTCTTTCGCCACTTGCTCACGCCCGGCATCTATAACACGAGTCGTCGTTACGAGCGAGCCAAAGACTATCGCCCCGATGGTGGCTAACAGCGCAATCACCACCAGAACTTCGACGAGTGTAAATCCTGATTGATTGCTAGAATGTGAGGCCGGCAAAGACATACGTGCTCACTTCCACCGTTTCTTCCGCCGCTCCTCGCGGCCAAGACACTTGGACACGAACTTCCCGGATCAAGTCAAGCGGAGTCGGCAATACCGTACGCTTCCATTTGTAGCCGACGGCTCGGTCGGTTGCCTGTATTGTAGACTGGGTGCCGAGTGGAGCGTTCCGAAAATCCCCGCTGACTTCTCCAACGGGATAGACGCCCAACAGCTCTGTTTCAAGTAACTTCTCTTGTGCCAGCAGCGTCGCCGCAGTCAGTTCTCCGGCTCTCGCATGCAGGTCCAGATCGAAATTGCGCAGGCCGAGGAGAACCGGGAGCGCGATCGCCAGTAAGGCGATCGCCAGCAGCACTTCGAGCAGCGTGAACCCGCTCTCGCTGGACGCCGTCTTGTTCAAATCTCGCCGCATGTCCACCCACCACTGGTTTAGAATTTGAGTCCGAGCGGCGACCCTGCGTCCCCTTGCACAGTGGCCTGCAGCAATGTTTTTACACGGTCCGGAATGGTCTGGTAGCGCGGTGGCTCGATCCGTTCATCGCTGGTTCGGATCGCCCCAGTAAACGAATCCACCGCAAGAGCCAACAGGTTGTTGCTCCCGTCGGTAAAATGAATCGTCACTGGGTCGATGCGTCCATTCGGATAAAACGAGAAATCGACTCGGCCGGAAAGGCGCTTCGTCTGCCGTGTGGAGACCTCCGAAAACCGAATCGACTCCGGGAGCGAACGGGGCGTCGTCCAACTGGCATCGAGCGGAAGCTTCTCTTCCTTGCCTTCCACCACCATCGCCCAATAGATCCCTTGATCGAGATCTAGGTAGAGCTTCACGGGCTTTTGACTGGTCGCGGCCAGCCCTTGCAAGGTCCGGAGCACGCCAATGAACTTCCGTCCGGTGGAACTCAAGTCTTCGCCGATGACAATCCGTGGAATGACAATCACCGATATCCCGGCCAGGAGAAACAGGACAATGAGCATTTCCAGTAGGGTAAAGCCACGGGAGGACCGTAAGACCTGAGGCGTAGACTGTCTCGCGCGACGGGCGTGAAGCGCGCGAAAAGCGCGTCTCGCAAGTCTCGCTCGCCCCGCTATAGTTGACGCATGACCCTTGACCATTGACGCCTTAGTCCTTATCCAGATTCCAATTCGTGATGTCGGCGTTGATGCCCTCACCGCCGACTTCGCCGTCTGTTCCGAGAGAGGTGATTTCATAGTCTCCCTTCTTGCTCGGATTTAGATACTTGTACGAATTGCCCCAAGAATCTTCCGGCAGCTTCGGCAAGTACCCTCCAACTTTCCACTTCTTTGGAATCACGCCGACAGTAGGTTTTTCGATGAGGGCCTTGAGCCCCTGTTCCGTCGTGGGATAGACCCCATTATCCAGCTTATAGAGCTGCAGCGCGCCTTCGATATTCCGAATCTGCACCTTGGCCGCCGTGCGTTTGGCGTCATCCGTCCGGCCCATGATGCGTGGGACGACCAATGCCGCTAAAATGGCCAGAATGGCCACCACCACCATGATTTCAATAAACGTAAACCCAGCGGCGCCACCGCAGGCACGCGGCACGCGGCAAGCGGTGAGAAATCCAAGCCGTTTTCTCCCACAGAAATCTATCTTATGCATTCTCCATCCCGGCGAGAAACTCATCATCAGATCCCCCTTTTCCTCTTCCAACTCGTCACCCGTCACGCATCACTCGTCACGGCCTATCGAACCATTTGCCCCATCTCAAAGATGGGCAAGAGAATCGCGACGACAATAAAGAAGACGATGACGCCCATGACCAGGATCATGATCGGCTCCATGAGTGACGTCAACCGGGTGATCACTCGCTCCACCTCGCCATCATAAATCTGACTGACGCGGCGCAACATCTCTTCCATTTCACCGCTCCGTTCACCCACGGCAATCATGTGGGTCACCAGTGCCGGAAATTCGCCGCTCCGTTTCAGCGGATCGGCAATGGTTTCGCCCTCACGGATATTCTGCCGCGCACCCTCGACTGTTTCCTCGAGCACCCGATTGTTCATGACGCGCTTGGAGACATCCAGCGCGTCGAGGAGCTGGACGCCGCTCGCCAACATTGTCGCCAGCGTACCGGTCAACCGTGAGATCGACACCATGCGCGCGACATCTCCGATCAGCGGCAGTCGCAAGATGACACGATCCGCCGCCATCCGTCCGCTGTCTGTCCGAACGAACCGTCGCGTGATGACTATGCCGCCGACCACAAGGCCGACGACCAAGATCCAGTAGTCGGCAAAGAGCTGGCTCACCGACATCAAGGCGACCGTAGGCCAGGGCAGCGCCTGTTTCATGCTGACAAACACCGCCGTAATCTTGGGTACCACAAAGGTCATCAAGAAAAACAGCACGGAGACTCCGACGATGAGCATGAGGGCAGGGTAGAGGATCGCGTTGGTGACCTTGTTCTTGAGCGCCAGCTGTTTCTCCAAAAACTCCGCGAGTCGGAACAGAATCTGATCGAGCGCCCCGCTGGCCTCGCCGGCCCGTACCATATGCACATAAATAGGAGAGAAATCTTTCCCGTACGTTTCCAGCACGGCACTCAACGATTTCCCGCCCCGAATCTGCTCCCGAATATCGGCAAAGAGCGCTTTCACAGGCTTCTTCTCGGCCTGATCCACCAGGACTCCAAGCGCTTCGACCAACGGAAGCCCGGCTACCAACAGCGTTGCAAACTGCCGGGTCATCAAGGCGAGATCGTTAGAGGTGAGGGCGGCCGAGCGGCCGAGCGTGTGGGTGGCCCTGATGCGGCTTCCTTCCGGATGTCGAGCCGACGTTTGTCCCTGCTCCTCGACATCGGTCGGGAACACGCCTTCTTTACGGAGCTTCAGACGCGCAACTTTGACGTTCTCCGCGTCGACAATCCCGGTCGCAGCTCCGCCGTCGTTCCGATAGCCGCGGTATTGATAGACGGGCATGGCTAGACTTCGATCTCCTGCTGCGTGATCCGCATCATTTCTTCCATCGTGGTATGGCCTTGGATGACTCGTTCAGCGCCCTCTTGCTTCAACGTCACCATGCCTTTGGCGATCGCCGCTTGCTTGATGGCCGTCGAGTCCGCCTTGCTTCCAATGAGCCGTCTGATTTCGTCATCGAGCACCATCAATTCAAAAATGCCGGTGCGTCCGCGATAGCCGGTCTGCGAACAGGCCGCACATCCAGCCCCCCGGTATAAGGTCACGCTTGAGCCTGGCGCCAAATCCAAGCGACTCAACTCTACCGCGCTTGGTTTGTAGGGTTGTTTGCAATCAGGGCAGATCCTCCTGATCAGTCGTTGTGCCAGCACGGCGACGACTGAGGAGGCAACGAGGAAGGGCTCAATGCCCATATCGATCAGACGCGTGGCGGCGCTCGCTGCGTCGTTCGTGTGGAGCGTGGAGAATACCAGGTGCCCGGTGAGCGAGGCATGGATCGCGATTTCGGCCGTTTCACGGTCACGAATTTCTCCGATCATGATAACGTCGGGGTCTTGCCGGAGAATCGACCGCAATCCTGCGGCAAACGACAAATTGATTTTAGGATTCACCTGCATCTGCCCGATCCCGAGCAGCTGATATTCAACAGGATCCTCGACCGTGATGATGTTCTTATCCGGCGCATTGATGTGGCTCAGCGCGGCATAGAGGGTCGTAGTCTTGCCGCTTCCAGTCGGGCCCGTCACAAGGATGATGCCGTGCGCGAGTTGGATCAGTTGATGGATCGCCGAGAGCCGCTCCCCGGAGAAGCCCATCTCGGACAAATTCAGCAATCGATTCTCTTTCTCCAACAACCGCAGTACCACTCGCTCACCATGAGACGTCGGCAACACCGAGACACGGAGATCGACGTCCTTACCCGCAGTCCGAATGGCAAACCGGCCGTCCTGCGGCAGCCGCTTTTCAGCAATATTGAGGCCTGCCATGATCTTCAGGCGCGCGATGATACTGGCTTGCAAATGCTTCGGCGGCGTCAACACCGGATAGAGCACTCCGTCGATCCGATACCGCACGACCAATCCACGCTCGAACGATTCGAAGTGGATATCGCTCGCCCGCTGCCGAACCGCCTGGAATAACACCGAATTCACCAATCGAATGATCGGGGCTTCATCGGTCGCATCCAGCAAGTCCTGCGGCTCATCGAGTTCGTGCGCCAGCTGATCGAGGCTCTCGCTCGCGGCGATATCCTCCATCACCTGTTCGGCGCCGGCCGGACTGGCAACCGTATCATAGGTGCGGTTCAAACAGGCGAGCAGGGCGACACCGGTAGTCAGGACCGGCTTAATGGGTTTGCCCAACAGTAGCCGAAGATCGTCGAGCGCGACTGTTTCCAGGGGGTCGGTCGACGCGACAAGAATAGCCCCTTCCTCATATCGCAGCGGTAACACACGGTAACGCCGACAAAAGGCGATGGGCACCTTCTTGATCAGCTCGTGATCGACATTGGTGGATTCCAACTGCGGCATCCAGGACATCTCAAACTGCTGCGCAAGCCCTTCCAGCAGCTCTTCTTCCCTGAGCAAACGCAGATGCAGCAAGACTTCACCCAGTCGGCCTCCTTTTTCCCGTTGGTAGGCCAAGGCCTCCTCGAGTTTGGAGTCCAATAGGTTGAATTTCTCTCCCAGGATACGCCCAAGGAGGGGCTTGCCGTAGCCCGATTCAGCCTGATCATTTTTCACAAACTCAGACAATTTCTCTTGGCCCCGGTTGTACTTAGACGCGTCCATTCACTGGGCGTTTAATGGTCTGATGGTAAGCCCCTCAAAGTGGTTCGTTCCGCTTGTCAAACATACTCTTCCTTCCAAGTACCTGGCAAGGAGAGGTTCAGGGCTAACAGGACTGGACTCAATATGAATGTTAACATGAGGTTTGCCATCCAAGTCATTCATGTTAAAAGAACTTGTCTATCTAGCGAGTCAAATGGAACATGGAGTATGGTCAGAGCTTGATCAGGAGTGAAACGCTAGGCGGAGAGGAAGTAGAGGAGCGGACCCAGTCAGACTCTCTCAGGCTGGCTCATCGGAGCTCGTACGTGACCGTCGAGCGTTGGTTGTTGCGGACCATATCGAGCTTGACGACCCGTTCGTTCTTTAGTTGCTGTAGCAAACTCAACATCGTGCTGGGATCACGGATATCGACCCCATTGACCCGCTGCAAGATGTCCCCAGCTTTAACTCCAATCTTTTCATAAAAACTGGCAGGAACAACAAAATCGATACGAAACCCGTTCACGGTCCCATTCACCATGTTCGGCACAGCCCTGGCTTGCGTCAGGAGCTTCGGCAGGTCGCTCATGGCTAGCTCAACTTCTCGGCGGTCGATCACTTTCCGGACGGGAGCGCCAGGCGCTTGGGATGCGGGTGTAGTGGAAATACCGGCAGCGACGGCTGGTTTATCAGTCAATCCCAGCTCAAGCAATTCCTCCAGGTCGCCCTGACGAATGATCATTCCGTCACGTCGAATTTCACTGACTTCTCCCAAGTCCGGAATCTGCTCATGCAGACGATACAACGATTGCTTCTTCGACGACAGCTCTTCAACGATCGCAAAGACACCACGCTGGTCGCCCAGCACAACCCCAATCAGTCGAATCTTTGCAGCTACGCCCAACGAGGCTCGAACCGAAGTTCCAGCAGTTCCATCTTGATCCGTCAAACCCTGTGGAGTGGCGGGAAGTAGGAAGAGCCCGCTGGAACGAACATCCTCCGCATACTGAGTCGGCGAATACGAGACGGGAAGTGCGGAATCAC
>Ga0209640_10003776_pt1 | contig 13263 bp, 11 predicted proteins | sample RifCSP10_1_FD_184018 | JGI IMG/M metagenome (GOLD analysis project Ga0209640, IMG submission 184018) | Soil microbial communities from Rifle, Colorado - Rifle CSP2_sed 10_1 (SPAdes) (version 2) | ecosystem: Environmental > Terrestrial > Deep subsurface > Rock core/Sediment | place: Rifle...
CGGGTCAAGATCGTCAAGAACAAGGTCGCGCCGCCGTTCCGCAGCGCCGACTTCGACATCCTTTACGGCGAAGGCATCTCGCGCGAGGGCGAGATCCTCGAGCTCGGCGTCAACCACGGCGTGCTCGAAAAGTCCGGCGCCTGGTACATCTACAAGGACGACCGCCTCGGCCAGGGCAAGGATAACGCCCGCGAATTCCTCAAGGAGAACCCGGCGCTCGCGCGCGAGATCGAGACGAAGATCCGCGAGAAAGCGGGCATCGCCGTTCCCGCCGCCGCCGCGCCTGCGCCGGACGCGGGCGACGGCAAGGTCGAGAAGCTCCCCACCCGCAAGCGCGGCTGATTGAAGGACCGGGCACCCGACTCGGCGCAGGAGCTCAAGGCGCGGGCGTTACGGCTGCTTGCGCGCCGCGAGCACTCCCGCGCCGAGCTTGCGCGGAAACTCGCGCCGCACGCGGAATCCCCCGAAGGCCTGGCGCAGCTGCTCGACGCGCTCGCGGCGAAAAAGCAACTTTCGGACGAGCGTTACGCCGAAGAGCGCGTGCGGCAGCTTGCGCGCAAGTACGGCGCGGCGCGCATCCGGCAGGACCTGGTCGCCAAGGGAATTTCGGCCGATACGGCGGCGCCCCTCTCGGCGGTGTCCGGGAAGGACGACGTCGAACGCGCGCGCGCGATCCTCGTGCGCAAGTACCGCGCTCCTGCGACAAGTCGCGAGGAGCGCGCGAGGCGCGCCCGTTTTCTGCAGAGCCGCGGGTTTTCCTACGATGTCATCCGCGCAGTTCTGTCATCCCGCGATACTGAATAAACGTTCATCTCTCCGCAGGGGAGAGGAGGTGAACGCAATGAACCAATCCGAGGCATTGGGTATCGTCAGGTCGCTTGCCAATGGCGTCGATCCGGCCTCCGGCGAAGTGTTTCCGGCCGAAAGCCCGTACCAGAGGGCAGAGACGGTGCGGGCGCTGTTTGTCGCCGCGCAGGCGCTTGAGCGCTCCGAGCGTTATTCGCGCCGGCAAGCCGATTTGCCGGCCAAAGCGGGGCAGCCGTGGTCGGAGGACGAGGACCGCAGGCTTCTCGCCGCATTCGACACGGGACGCGGACTCGCCGAGCTTTCAGCCGCTCACGAGCGCACGCAGACCGGAATCCGCGCGCGGCTGGTGAAGTACGGGCGGCTCGCGGCGTAAGCGGAAACGCGAGCCTTCGGCGCGCGATGAGCGGCGAGCCGTCTTGCCGTTCGATCGCGCGCGGTTGACCGGGCGCTCTGCGTCCCGGTCAACGTCCTTTAGAATGGCGGGTCCATGAATTCGAACCAGATCCGCGCGAGCTTCCTCGAGTACTTCCGCTCGCAGGGCCACACGATCGTCGCCTCGAGCCCGCTCGTGCCGGCGAACGACCCCACGCTGCTGTTCGTCAACTCGGGGATGGTGCAGTTCAAGGACGTGTTTCTCGGCAGGGAAAAGCGCGCCTACTCGCGCGCCACGACCTCGCAGCGCTCGGTGCGCGCCGGAGGAAAGCACAATGACCTGGAGAACGTCGGCTACACCGCGCGCCACCACACGTTCTTCGAGATGCTCGGCAACTTCTCCTTCGGCGATTACTTCAAGAAGGACGCGATTCATTTCGCCTGGGAGCTGCTGACGAAAGTGTACGGTCTTGCGCCCGACCGGCTCTGGACCACGGTCTACCGGACGGACGGCGAGGCCCACGATCTCTGGACGAAGATGATCGGCGTGCCGGGCGAGCGCTGCATCCGCATCGGCGACAAGCCGGGCGGCCAGAAGTACCAGTCGGACAACTTCTGGCAGATGGCCGATACCGGTCCCTGCGGCCCCTGCAGCGAGATTTTCTACGACCACGGTCCGGGGCTCGACGGCGGTCCGCCGGGAAGCCCCGGGGCCGACGGCGACCGTTACGTCGAGATCTGGAACCTGGTGTTCATGCAGTTCAATCGCGACGAAGCGGGCGTGCTGCATCCGCTGCCGAAACCCTCCGTCGATACGGGCATGGGTCTTGAGCGCATCGCGGCCGTGCTGCAGGGCGTGCATTCCAACTATGAGATCGACCTGTTTCAGGAGCTGATCGGGGCCGCGGCGCGCGAAACCGGACAGAAGGAACTCAGGAATCCATCGCTCAACGTGATCGCCGACCACATCCGCGCCTGCAGCTTTCTCATCGTGGATGGCGTGATCCCGGGCAATGAGGGCCGGGGCTATGTGCTGCGGCGGATCATTCGCCGCGCCATCCGGCACGGCTACAAGCTCGGGCAACGGCAGCCGTTCTTTCACCGCCTCGTCGCCGACCTCGACCGCGCGATGGGTGCGGCTTATCCCGAGCTGTCGGCGGAAAAGCTCCGCGTTGCGCAAGTGCTCAGGCAGGAGGAAGAGCGCTTCGCCGAGACCCTGGAGAACGGCATGGCGGTGCTCGAAGGCGCGCTCGCCTCCGGGGAGAAGCTGCTCGATGGCGAGACCGCATTCAGGCTCTACGACACGTACGGGTTCCCGGTCGATCTCACGGCCGACATCTGCCGCGAGCGCGGCGTGATGCTCGACATGGCCGGGTTCGAAGCTTCGATGGCGCAGCAGCGCGAGCGGGCGCGCAAGGCGAGCAAGTTCTCGGCGGCGGCAGGCCTCGAGTACGCGGGCGGCAGGACCGAGTTCCACGGCTACGATACGCTGAAGCTGCGCGGGACGGTGGTCGCGCTGTATTGCGAAGGCGCGCAGGTGCCGGAGCTGAATGCCGGCGAACCCGGCGTGGTGGTGCTCGACCGGACGCCGTTCTATGCCGAATCCGGCGGCCAGGTGGGAGACCGCGGCGAACTGGCCGGACCGGCCGGGACTTTCGCGGTCGACGACACCCGGAAGATCCAGGCCGAAGTGTCCGGCCATCACGGCCGCCAGCTCACCGGGCGGCTCAAGGTGGGCGACGAGGTCGGTGCGCAGGTCGACGAGGTTTCACGCCGCCGCGCGGTGTGGAACCATTCGGCGACCCACCTGATGCACGCGGCGCTGCGCAGCGTGCTCGGCAAGCACGTGCAGCAGAAGGGCTCGCTGGTCGATCCGGATCGCACGCGCTTCGACTTCTCGCATCCCGAGCCGTTGAGCGAGGAGGAAATCCGCCGGATCGAGCTTCTCGTCAACGACGCCATCCGGCGCAATGACGACGTCAGCGCGCGCATCATGAAGTTCGACGAGGCGATCAAGGCGGGGGCGCTCGCGTTTTTCGGCGACAAGTATGGCGACGAAGTGCGCGTCGTGGGCATGGGGGAGTTCTCGACCGAGCTCTGCGGGGGGACGCACGTGCGGCGTACCGGCGACATCGGTTTTTTCAAGATCGTCTCCGAGACCGGGATTGCCGCGGGCGTGCGCCGCGTCGAGGCGCTGACCGGGGAAGGCGCGCTCGCCTGGGTGCAGGAGCTCGAGGCCGAGAGGCGCTTCATCGAAGGCTTCTGCCAGGCGAGCGGCGAGGCGTTGCGCGAGAAGCTCAAAGCGGAGCGGGACGAGAAGCGGGCGCTCGAGAAGGAGCTTGCGCGGCTGAAGTCGAAAATCGCCGCATCCCAGGGCGCGGACCTCGCCGACCAGGCGGTCGACGTGAAGGGCGCCAAGGTGCTCGCGGCGACGCTTGAGGGGGCAGACGCCAGGACGCTGCGCGAAACGATGGACCGGCTGAAGGACGCGCTGGGCACCGCGGTGATCGTTCTCGGGACCGTCAACGACGGCAAGGTGTCGCTCGTGGCGGGCGTCACGAGGAATCTGACGCATTCGGTGTCCGCCAGCGACGTGGTGCAGTTCGTTGCGCCCCAGGTCGGCGGCAAGGGCGGCGGGCGTCCCGACCTGGCGCAGGCCGGGGGCAACGAACCGAAGAACCTGTCCGCCGCCCTGCAATCGGTCAAAGGCTGGGTTGAGCAGCGAATTTAGGTTTTGCCCGCGCTGCGCGCAGCCGCTCGTCGCGGGCGAGCATGGCGGGGCGAAGCGCCTCGCTTGCGCCTGCGGCTTCGTTCACTGGGACAATCCGGTGCCGGTGGTGGCCGCCATCGTCGAGCACGAAGGCGCGGTGATCCTGGCGCGCAACAGGGATTGGCCGGAGAAGATGTTCGGCCTGATCACCGGATTCCTGGAAAAAGGCGAGACTCCGGAGGTGGCGGTCGCGCGCGAAGTCAACGAAGAACTGTCGCTCGACGCGCTCGCGACGCACTTCGTCGGGCTCTACCCGTTCGAGCGCCGGAACGAGCTGATCATCGCCTATCATGTGCCGGCGACCGGCACGGTGCGGCTGAACGAGGAACTTGCCGATTACCGCCGCATCGCGCCCGAGAAGCTCAGGCCCTGGGACTTCGGTACCGGCCTTGCGTTGCGCGACTGGCTCGCCCGGCGGGGCGGCTGATCCCGGGACTGGTCCCCGGGCGTGGAAACCGGCTCCGGGCCTCGCTGGACAGGGGCGCCGGGTTCATGCTTGAATCGACTCCCATGAAGCGCTGGTTCGCATTCTTTTTCTTCTACTTCCCCTGCCTGCTGGCGGAAGGGACCGGCTAAGCTCAACCCGAACAGTTCCCGCAAAACCGCCAGCGCCCCGGGCCTGGCGGTTTTTTTTTGACTCGAGGCCCGCCATGACCACGCCCACCGATGCCTACCTCAACATCGTGCCCGCCGACAGGACCTCGCTCACCGATGACGAGCGAATCGAAAATATCGTCCCCCTGCCGCCGCCCGAGCACCTGATCCGCTTCTTTCCGATCCAGGGCACCCCGGTCGAGCAGTTGATCGCCGAGACGCGCCGCGGCGTGCGCGAAATCCTGCACGGCCAATCCGACCGGCTCCTGGTCGTCATCGGCCCGTGCTCCATCCACGACCCGGCCGCGGCGATCGCGTACGCCGACAAGCTCCTCGCCGAGCGCCGCCGCCACGCCGCCGAGCTCGAGATGCTGATGCGGGTGTACTTCGAGAAGCCGCGCACCACGGTCGGATGGAAGGGACTGATCAACGATCCGTACCTGAACGGCAGCTTCCGGATCAACGAGGGGTTGCGGATCGCGCGGGACCTGCTCGTCAACATCAACCGCCTCGGCGTCCCGTCGGGATGCGAATTCCTCGACGTGATTTCACCGCAGTACATCGGCGACCTCGTTTCCTGGGGCGCGATCGGGGCGCGCACCACGGAATCGCAGGTGCACCGCGAGCTGGCTTCCGGTCTTTCCGCGCCGGTCGGCTTCAAGAACGGCACCGACGGCAACGTGCGGATTGCCGTGGACGCGATCCTCGCCGCGCGCCAGAAGCACCACTTCCTCTCGGTGCACAAAAGCGGCCAGGTGGCGATCGTGGAAACGCGCGGCAACGACGATTGCCACATCATCCTGCGCGGCGGCAAGCATCCGAATTACGATGCCGGCAGCGTGAAGGCCGCCTGCGACGAGCTGGCGAAGGCGCACCTTCCCGAGCGCCTGATGATCGATTTTTCGCACGCGAACTCGTCCAGGCAGTACCGGCGCCAGATCGACGTTGCGAAGAACGTCGCCGCGCAGCTCGCGGACGGCAGCCGCGCCGTCGTGGGCGTGATGGTCGAGTCGAACCTGGAGGAGGGGAGGCAGGACCTGCAACCCGGCAAGCCGCTCCAGTTCGGCCAGAGCATCACCGATGCCTGCCTCGGCTGGGAGGATTCGCTCGGCGTTCTCGAAACGCTCGCGCAGGCGGTAAGGACGCGGCGCCGCGGCCGAGGCAAAACGACTTGATCGCCGTCGCTTCGCGAGGGTGGTTTTACCTCGCTCTCGCGGCAACGCTGGCGTTTCGCCTCTGGCTCTCGGCGGCGGCGCCGATGACCGCCGACGAAGCCTATTTCGTGCTCTGGGGCCGCCGACCGGACATCGGTTTTTACGACCATCCGCCGATGATCGGGTGGTTGCTCGCGCCGCTGGTCGCGCTGTCGGACGCCGGTTGGGTGGCGCGCCTGCCGGCGACCCTGCTTCCGGCGGCGATCGGACTCGCCGTGCGGGGGGCGCTTCGGCACTGGTTCGGGAAGGATGAGGACACCGCGAATCTTGCGGGGCTCGCCGTGCTGCTCGTTCCGCTGAATGTATGGGGCGTGCTCGTCACCACCGACGCCCCGCTGGTCCTGTTTTCCGTGATTTCGCTGCTCCTGTTTGCGCGCGCGGCGCAACGCGGATCGCTTGCCCTGTATGCCGCTGCCGGGGTGGCGCTCGGGCTCGCGTTTCTGTCCAAATATTTCGCCGTGCTGCTCGGCGTTGGCTACCTTGCCTGGGCGGCCGCAGCTCCGGGAGCGCCGCGGCGCTGGAGCGGGCCCCTGACCGCACTTGCCTCCGCGGTGCCGTTTGGCCTCGTCAATCTCTGGTGGAATTACGAGGCGTGCTGGAGCAACGTGATGTTCAACGCGATCAACCGGCACGATACCGCGGGCTGGTCGGCGCTCACCCCGGTGCTGTACTTGGCGTCGCTTGCGTACCTCGCCGCGCCGGTCTTCTGGTACGCATGGCGCGAGCGGGCCCGGGCGCGCGCGGCGTGGAGGGAATATCACGAACGCGCGCTGCTGCTCGCCTGGCTGGTGCCGCTGGCGATCTTCGCCCTGATCTCTCCGGTGCGGCGGATCGGGTTGCACTGGATGCTTTCCTTCCTGCCGGCGCTCGTCCTGAGCGCCGCGCTCGCCCTGGATCGGCACAGCCTGACGATCATCGTCCGGTTCTTCGCGGGGTTCGCCGCCTTGCACGTGGTGGCGATCGCGGCGATCGCGGCGCTGCCGCTGGAGACCTGGAAATCCTCGCGTTTCTATTCGCGGCTCGTATTTCCGGGCAGGGTCGAGGAGTTGCTGGCGGCAGTCGGGCCGGAACTGAAGTCCCATGCCCTCGCCGCCGACAGCTATGCCTCGGCTGCATTGTTCGCCTATCACGCGCGGCGCCCGGTACCCGTGTTCGGCATGGGTACTTCCCACGCCAGGCAGGACGACATCGCGACCGACTGGCGCACCTACGCCAGCAAGGATCTGCTCATCCTCAGGCGCGAGGCGCCCGCGGCGGAAGAGTACCGGCCGTTCTTTCGCGAGATCGAGTTCCGGCAATTGCCGCTCGGCGGCGGAACCTACCATGCCGTCCTGGGCAAAGGCTTCCGCTACGAGCAATACCGCGCGGGCGTGCTCGAGGCGGTGCGCGATCGCTACTACCGCATCCCACGCTGGTTGCCCGTGGGCCGCTGCTATTTCTTCGAGCGCTATTTCCCGCGATGAGCCGCGCACGGGCCTACCTCGAGCTTGCCCGCCCCCACCATTGGGTGAAGAACGCATTCGTGTTCGCCGGAGTGCTGTTCGGCCATGCCTGGAACGACCCGGAGATCCTGGCGGCTGCGGTGGTCACCGCCGCGGCATTCTGTCTTGCGTCGAGCGCCGTGTATGCGTTCAACGATTGCCTCGATGCCGAGCAGGATCGCGACCACCCCGACAAGCGCGACCGCCCGGTGGCACGCGGCGCGGTCGAACCGCGCGAGGCGTACGTGCTGTCCGCCGCGCTCGGCGCCGCCGGACTTGCGTTCGCGGCGTGGGTCGGGCTGCTCGCCGCGGCGATCGTCGCGGCATACCTCGGGCTGAATGCCGCCTACACCCTGGGCCTCAAGCGGGTGCCGGTGATCGACGTGTTCGCGATCGCCTCGGGCTTCATGCTGCGCCTGCTCGCGGGAACCTCCGGAATCGGCGTCGAGCCCTCGCAATGGCTGCTCGCTTGCGGGTTCCTGCTGACTCTTTTCCTCGGATTCGCCAAGCGCCGCGCCGAACTCGCGCGCCTTGCCGAGGACGCGGCGCAGCACCGGGCGGTGCTGGACGCCTATACGACCGGCTTTCTCGACAAGGCGATCGTCGTCTGCGCCGCAGGAATGATCGTGAGCTACGCTCTGTATACGGTTTCGCCTGAAACCGCGGCCCTGCACGGCACCGGACGGCTGACCCTTACCCTGCCCTGGGTGCTGCTGGGCACGTTCCGTTACCTGTTCCGCCTGCACTTTCGGGGCGGCGGGGGGGATCCGGCGGAAGAGGTGTTGCGCGATCCGCTGCTCGCGGCGGCGAGCGCGGGATGGATTGCGACCGTCCTCTGGCTGATCTCCTAGCCGTTGGGCATAATCCCCGGGCCATGGACGACCGCCCGCGCCAGCTTGCGCACCTGGAACACCTCGGGGATGCGACCCAGTTCTCCACCCAGATCCACGCGCTCATCCCGCGCTGCACTTTGCTGGAAAACTTCTCCCCTGCGGAAGTGCGCCTGCTCGCGCATTTCATGGATGTCTATCGCGCGGAGCCGGCGATGGAAATCATCCGCGAAGGCGAGGGCGGCGATTTCATGCTGATGCTCGTCGAAGGACGCGTCGAGGTGCAGAAACGCGACCGCTGGAACACGCCGCAGCTCATTGCCGTGGTCGAGGCCGGACGAACGCTCGGCGAAATGTCGATGATCGACGGCGAGCCGCGCTTTGCGACCTGCGTGGCGGCCGAGCCGGCGCTGTTCGCGGTGCTCACGCGCGAGAACCTCGCGCGCATCATCGTCGAGCAGCCGATGCTCGGCGCCAAGATCCTGATGGAGCTGGTGCTGATGCTCTCGCAGCGGCTGCGGAGCACCGGCGGGCGGCTGCTCCAGGTGCTCGACGAGAAGTCGCAGCGCGCGCACGACCTGGTGTAGGGAAACTGCCGCATCCGCCCGCGGCTCCGGGGCGTAGATGTAAGTGCGCGGCGGCATCGCGCGACAAAGGAAACCGGCCTACTCGAAACAAGGACACGCATGCACGCGACACTTCCCCTGATGCGGCGCTTCGGCTTTCCGGAGATCCGGCGCGCGCGCCTCGAGACGCTGCAGGTCAATCTCGGCTACAAGTGCAACCAGAGCTGTGTGCATTGCCACGTGAACGCGGGTCCGACGCGCACCGAGCAGATGTCGCGCGAGACCATCGTCGACGTGCTCGCGTTTCTCGGCGTTTCGGGGCTTCGAAGGCTCGACGTGACCGGCGGCGCGCCCGAACTCAATCCATGGTTCCGCGAACTGGTGCTGCGCGCGCGCGAGCTCGGGGTGCACGTGATCGACCGCTGCAATCTCACGATCCTGGAGGAACCCGGGCAGGAGGACCTCGCGCAATTCCTGGCGGAGCAACGGGTCGAGGTGATCGCGTCGCTGCCCTGTTACCTCGAGGACAACGTCGACCGGCAGCGCGGCAAGGGCGTGTTCGACAAGAGCCTGCGGGCGATCCGCCGCCTGAACGGGCTCGGATACGCCGATCCGCGAAGCGGGCTCGAGCTCAATCTCGTGTACAACCCGCAGGGACCGAGCCTGCCGCCGGAGCAGAGCCGCCTGGAGGCCGACTACAGGCGCGTCCTCGGCGAGCGCCACGGCATCGCGTTCAACCGCCTGTACACGCTTGCCAACATGCCGATCCAGCGCTTCGGCTCGACGCTCATCTCCAAGGGCCAGTTCAACGAGTACATGGCGCTTCTGCACCGCGCGCACCGCGAGGAGAATGTCGATACGGTGATGTGCCGGACGCTGATTTCGGTGGACTGGCGGGGTTACGTGTACGACTGCGACTTCAACCAGATGCTCGGGCTTCCGCTCGTCGTCGATGGCCGCAAGCGCACGCACCTTTCCGAGCTGATCGGGCGCGACCTGGACGGCAACGCAATCGCCGTGCGCGACCACTGCTACGGCTGCACCGCGGGCCAGGGTTCGTCCTGCGGAGGGGCGTTGAATGGCTGACCCAACCGGCGGGGCGCGCAGCGTGCGTTCCCTGGCCGGCCGCAGTTGCCCGGTTTCGTACCGCTACGGAGCCCGCTCGCTTGCCGTGCCAGCCGAGCTTGAGGTAGAGACGCTCTGGGTCGCAGGAGGTCTGTACGGCAACCCCGAGGCGCTCGACCGGCTGCTCGCGCTTTACGAGGAGGAGCCGGGCGCGAAAGCGCTCGTGTTCAATGGCGATTTCCACTGGTTCGACGTCGCGCGCGACGATTTCCTGCGCGTAAACGAAGGCGTGATGCGCCATTTTGCGACGCGCGGCAACGTCGAAACCGAGCTCGCGCTTCCGGAAGCCGGCGCGGGGTGCGGCTGCGCCTATCCGGACTGGGTCGGCGACGCCGAGGTTGCGCGGTCAAACCGCATCATCGAGCGGTTGCGCGTCACCGCGCGGAGCGCGCCGGGAGCCCTGCGTCTTCTCGGCAAGCTGCCGATGCACCTGGTTGCGGAGGTCGGAGGCGAGCGCGTCGCCGTGGTGCATGGCGACGCCGAAGCGCTCGCCGGGTGGGGTTTCTCGCAGGAGCGGCTGGCGTCGCCGGATGGGCGGGCCGCCGCGCTTGCGGCGTTCGATGCGGCCGGAGTTCGCGTATTTGCCTCCAGCCATACCTGCCTGCCCGTGCTCCAGGGATTCGAGGGCAGTGGCGCCGGCGCGGACGACACCCGTGTGCTGATCAATAACGGCGCCTCGGGAATGCCGAACTTCGCCGGCAAGCGCTTCGGTCTTGCGACCCGGATCTCGGCGCGACCGCGCGCGGCCGCGCTGTACGGAATGCGCGCCGCGAGGCTGCACGTCGAGGCGGTTCCCATCGACTATGACGATCGCGCCTGGCGCAAGCGCTTTCTCGCATCCTGGCCCGCCGGATCCGATGCGCACCTGTCGTACTTCAGGCGAATCGCGGAAGGACCGCGCTACGAGCCGGCCGCGGCGGTGCGCGCGGCGCCCGGCAAGACAGAGCGCCGGGCCGCATAGGCAGCCGCCGGCCGGGACCAGGCCGGCGCTGGGGGGATCCGCAATGAGCAAGTCGCGAATCGTCGTCGTGGTGCTGATCGTCACGCTCGTCGCGGCGTTTTTCGCGCTCGGCGGCCACAGGACCCTGACGTTCGACAACATCAAGGGCCAGCAGGCCGCGATCGAGGGGTTCTACCGGACCCATCCGCGGCAGGCCGTGCTCGGCTACTTCGTCACCTATGTGGCGGTGACCGGGCTCTCGCTTCCCGGGGCCGCCGTCATGACGCTGGTCGGCGGCGCGATCTTCGGATTGCTATGGGGCACGGTGATCGTGTCCTTCGCCTCGTCGATGGGGGCGACCCTCGCCTTCCTCGCGTCGCGGTTCCTGCTGCGCGACTGGGTGCAGCAACGGTTCGGCCACCACCTGCGCGCGGTCAACGAGGGCATCGAAAAGGACGGGCCGCTTTACCTGTTTACGCTGCGCCTCATCCCGGCGATCCCGTTTTTCGCCATCAACCTGGCGATGGGCCTGACCCCGATCCGGACGCCGACCTTCTATTGGGTGAGCCAGCTCGGCATGCTCGCCGGGACGATCGTGTTCGTCAATGCAGGCACGCAGCTCGCGGCGATCCAATCGCCCGCGGGAATCCTCTCGCCGGGCCTGATCGGCGCGTTCGTTCTGCTCGGCTTTTTCCCGCTGATCGCGAAGAGGATCGTGGACGCGGTGAAGGCGCGGCGGGTCTATGCGCGCTGGGCGGGAAAAAAGCCGCCGAAATTCGACCGCAATCTGGTCGTGATCGGCGCGGGCTCCGCAGGATTGGTATCGGCCTTTATCGCCGCGGCGGTCAGGGCGAGGGTTACGCTGATCGAGAAGCACCGCATGGGCGGCGACTGCCTGAATACCGGGTGCGTTCCCTCCAAGGCGCTGATCAAGTCGGCGCGCGTGCTCTCGACGATTCGGCGAGCGCGGGAGTACGGCCTCAAATCGGCGAGCGCGGAGTTCGATTTCGCCGACGTGATGGAGCGCGTGCAGCGCGTCGTGAAGACGGTCGAGCCGCACGACTCGGTCGAGCGCTACACGGCGCTCGGCGTCGAATGCATCCTGGGGGAGGCGAAAATCGTCTCGCCCTGGGAGGTCGAAGTGAAGCTGAGCGACGGCAGCACCCGGCGCCTCAGCACGCGCGCGATCGTGGTCGCGGCCGGGGCGCAGCCGTTCGTGCCGCCGATCCCCGGCATCGAGCAGACGAAGTTCTGGACTTCCGACACGGTGTGGAACCTGCGCGAGCTTCCGCCCCGGCTGGTGGTGCTCGGCGGCGGGCCGATCGGCTCGGAGCTTGCGCAGGCGTTCGCGCGCTTCGGCTCGAAGGTGACGCAGGTCGAGATGCTGCCGCGGATTCTGCCGCGCGAGGATGGCGAGTTTTCCGAAATGGTCGCGCGGCGCTTCCGCGAAGAGGGCATCGACGTCCGCGCCGGCCACAAGGCGAAGCAGTTTCTCGTCGAGAACGGTCATCGAGCGCTGGTCTGCGAGCACGCGGGGAAGGACGTTCGCATCGAGTTCGACGAACTGCTGTGCGCCGTCGGGCGGGTCGCCAACACGACGGGCTACGGGCTCGAAGAGCTCGGCATCCCGGTCACGAAGGCGCGCACGGTCGAAACGAACGAGTTCCTGCAGACGGCGTACCCGAACATCTATGCCTGCGGCGACGTCGCGGGACCGTACCAGTTCACGCACGTCGGCGCGCATCAGGCCTGGTATGCCTCGGTGAACGCGCTGTTCGGCAGGTTCTGGAAGCTCCGGGCGGACTATTCGGTGATCCCGTGGGCGACGTTCACCGACCCCGAGGTGGCGCGCGTCGGCCTGAATGAGCTGGAGGCGAAGGAACGGAACATTCCCTACGAGGTCACGGTCTACGGCATGGAGGATCTGGATCGAGCGATTGCGGACGAAGAGGCGCACGGCGTCGTAAAGGTACTCACGGTACCGGGCAAGGACCGGATTCTGGGCGTCACGATCGCCGGCGAGCACGCCGCCGACCTGATCGCCGAATTCGTCGCGGCGATGCGCCACGGCTTCGGCCTCAACAAGATCCTCGGGACGATCCATATCTACCCGACGCTCGCGGAAGCGAACAAGTACGCCGCGGGCGCATGGAAAAAGGCGCATGCTCCGCGAAGGTTGCTGAACGCGGTGGAGAAGTTTCACGCCTGGATGAGGGGTTGACGATGCGACGGCTGGCCGCGCTGCTGTTCCTGCTGTTTGCCGCACCGGCGATGCCGCAGGGGTTCGATCACTCGCACCGGCACTGGGACGCGCTGTTGAAGAGCCATGTAGTGCTCATCGAGGGCGGCAAGGCCTCGCAGACCGACTACGCGGGAATGGCGAGGGACCGCGCCGCGCTCAAGTCCTATCTCGGCGGCTTGTCCGGAGTCACCGAGGCCGAATTCAGCGGCTGGTCCAGGTCCCGGCGCATGGCGTTCCTCATCAACGCCTATAACGCGTTTACCGTGGAAAAGATCCTGACCCGCTACCCGGAACTCAAGTCGATCTGGGACTTCGGCAAGAT
>Ga0209640_10003777_pt1 | contig 13261 bp, 14 predicted proteins | sample RifCSP10_1_FD_184018 | JGI IMG/M metagenome (GOLD analysis project Ga0209640, IMG submission 184018) | Soil microbial communities from Rifle, Colorado - Rifle CSP2_sed 10_1 (SPAdes) (version 2) | ecosystem: Environmental > Terrestrial > Deep subsurface > Rock core/Sediment | place: Rifle...
GACGCGCGGCTGCGGCCGGGAAATGTCTCCGCCGCGCCCGGAGAAGTGGTCGACATCGGTGCGGACGAAATCGCCGTCGCGCTCGAAGGCGGTACGCTCGCTGTAAAAAGAATGCGCGGCGAAGGCGGAAAGATATCTGCCGCGGAATTCGCCAACCAGGTTGATTTGAAAGTCGGCGATCGGCTTGGTTGACGTTGGCGCCCGCAGCGCCCGTTCGAAAACCTTCGTGTCCTTCGTGCGCTTCGCGGTGAAATGGCTTGATCTAAAACCAGACATCCATGCGATTGTCAGTACTCGATCAATCGACGGCGTCCAACGGTAGAACGCAGGACGCCGCGATTCGTGAGACACTCGAACTCGCCCGGCGTTGCGACGAGCTGGGTTATCATCGCTACTGGGTCTCGGAGCATCACAACTCCGGCAGTATCGCCGGGACCGCGCCCGAGGTGCTCATGGCGGCGATCGCGGCCACCACGCCGCGTATCCGTGTCGGCAGCGCGGGCGTCATGCTGCCGCACTACTCGGCTCTGAAAGTGGCCGAGCAGTTCCGCGTCCTGGAAGCGATTGCGCCGGGCCGTATCGACCTGGGAATTGGACGCGCCCCTGGATCGGACCAGATGACGGCGTACGCGCTAAATCCGAATCCCCAGAACGTTCTTGATCAATTTCCCAGGCAAGTACAGGAGCTGCAACACTGGGTGTCGGGGACTCCGCTGCCCGAGGGGCATCCGTTTCGCGGAGTCGTTGCCCAGCCGACCGGCCCGAGCACTCCGGAATTGTGGATACTCGGCAGTTCTGACTACGGCGCTCAACTCGCCGCCTATTTTGGCTTGCCCTACGCGTTTGCATATTTTTTCAGCGAAGGAACCGGTGTCGAACAGGCGCTGGAGCTTTACCGCAAAAACTTCCGCCCTAGCGAAATGAATCCCAAGCCGATCGCCACGATTTGCGTCTGGGCGCTGGCGGCCGAATCCGAAGAAGAGGCGCTGCACCAATTCAAAACCCGCGAACGCGCGATCATCGATCGCAGACAAGGCATCCGCCTGCCGCTCATGCCGCCCGAGGAAGCCGAGCGCCCGTATTCTCCCGCGGAGATAGCCACGGCCGAGAAGCTCCGCCGCAAGGCGATTGTCGGTTCTTCACAACAAGTAGCCGCGCGACTAAAAGAACTGGCGAAAAGTTTAGATCTCGACGAGCTGGTCGTGGTCACATGGACTTACGATCCGGCGCCGCGCCATCGCTCCTACGAACTGCTGGCAGAAGCGTTTGGATTGGAAAACACCGGGGCCCGTTCGGCGTAACGGATATTCGTTTTGGGGTAATAATATATTTCCCCTAGAAGGTATCGTCTCTAGGGGGCGCGCAACGAAGAAGAAAGTAGAAGTCTGATCCGGGTGTTTACCTTGTGGAGAACGGCAAGAAATCGAAGGATTCATTGAGGGATAGAGTTTAGGCTAAGGCCAGACCCCGAGCTCTGTCCCGACGAGACGAATTGAGTTATTTCATTCCCGCCAGCAGCCTTCCCCAGCCTTGCACCGGCGGGATGATGCCGGGGCGCACGAGATCGTTCCATACTTCAGCGCTCATATTGGTGAAAGTCGGTTTGCCGAATTCTTCTTCCAGAGCCGGGATGACGTGCAGTGACATTGCCGCGCCGCCCGGCACCGAGATCGCTTCAGCCTCAGGCCAAGTTCTCGCCGCCTCAAGGCCGACGTCGAGAGCCATTTCCAGGCCTTGTTCCAAAGTCATGGCGAAAGAGTCCGACGCCCACTGATTGCGCTTGGTGATGCCGGCAACGTTGAGACCGCTCGCCTCGAGATAGCGGGTAATCGCGTTGTTGACCGGGTCCGCCCATCGGCTGCCGATCGCGAGCTTGGTCAGTCCAAGATGCTTCATGGCGGCAATCAGCGCTTCGAGCGGAGCGTCGGCGGAGATGCCGGTCCTCTCTTTCGTTTGGCGCAGCAATTCGAGCACCCTGGGGCGAGTCAAAACTGCAGAGATCGGCGCGCCACTGAAAATAATATGATCGACCTTTTCTTTGGCCAGCCGGTCGACACAGGTCCAGTAATTCTGGATCGCTTTCTCGACGCCTTCCGCCGTATAATTCTCGAGCCCAAGCCCCGTGGAGATCTCGATGAAATCGAGCGGCAGGAGGCGATATAACTGATAGCTGCGTGCGCGCTGGACGTCTTCATGGGCGCGCGGCTGGATCACCCCATAACGAAAACGCGGCAGAAGTTTTTGTACGTAGTCGGTCATAACGAGCAGCTCCTTGAATGGATCCGCTTATAGAAAGCGCGGCCAATTGTGTCAAGATGACTTAGTTTGCTTTGCTTGACAAAAGTTGGCGCCGCCGTTAGCTGCCGCGGACTCTACCGAAATCCGGGGTGAGGTTGACACATTAGCTCGTTAGCGCTTACTCTCCCCCCACAATGGCGGTGATGCCGCTCGGGTCGTAGCCGGCGGTGCGCACCCGTTTCGCTGTAACTCAATACGAAAAATCAGGAGGTGTTCCGATGATGACGCTCTATTTCAGTCCTGGTGCCTGTTCTTTGGCCTCTCATATCGGTCTCGAAGAAACCGGCGCGCCTTACGAGCTAAAGCCGATCCTGCTCGCAAAGGGGCAGCAGCGGACCGAGGAATATCTGAAGATCAATCCGCGCGGCAAAGTCCCGGCGCTCAGCGTCGACGGCAGGGTCTTGGTCGAGAACACCGCGATTCTCACTTATCTCTCGAGGCGGTTTCCCGACAAAAAGCTGCTGCCGACCGATCCCGCCGAGGAAGCGCGCTGCATCGGAACGATGTGCTGGTTCTCGAGCATCGTCCATCCCTCGTACCAGCGTTCCCATCGGCCCGAGCGTTTCGCCGAGGGCGAAGCCGCGCAAGCCGCCGTCAAAGAAAACGGCAAGAAGTTATTCTGGGCTAATCTTCAGGAAATCGACTCGATGATTCAGGGAAGCGACTGGGTCATGGGCCGCGAGTTCACAGCCGTCGACGGCTACGCCCTGGTTTTTTACGGCTGGGCCGCCCGCAGCGGATTTCCCGTGAAAGATCTCAAATCCTACACCGCCTGGCAAGAGCGCATGATGAAGCGCCCGACCGTCAAGAAAAGCTTCGAGGACGAGCAGAAGGTTTCAACGTCATAGTTCGTAGTCGCATACTTTCGGCCGTTCCCGGGAGATAATGGCGTTGGGGCGCGTCATCGCCGCCGAATGCGACGCCAGTTTCCACTTCAGATGGTATTGCTTGTCATGTCCGAGCCCGCTGACATACCCTTCCTGCTGCCTCGTGGTGGCGCGGCTTAAAGGCAGCGTAAGAATGTATGTTTGACCGTTACGCAAACCATCCGCTCGCAACCGTGCAGGGCGTGTTTGCGTTTGCGGTATGGTCGGTTTACTCACTGTACGCCGCGCTTTACTATCCCGATGTCCTTACCTCAGTGCTCATTGCCGGTATCTTCGGCTTCGTCGCCTGCTTGGCTGTGGTCTTTAATTTCACCTACTGGCGTGCCATTGTTTTACTCGCTTCATCTGTTTTTTTGTTGCTCTATGTAATTCGAATCGTCCGCATGACCTGGATCGCGAAAGATCTCTCATTTCTGTCTGCGCTCTCCTTTTATTACAGCGTCTCGTGGCGCGTAGCGACCGGCGTGTTTCAAGAGAAAGGTCTGGTGGGTGGTTTGACACATTCCTTTCTAGAATACGTCATGCCCGTGCTAGTTGTCGCCCTAATCTCAGTTATCCTGATATCCTCGCGACGGAAGCCTGGCCTTTCGCGGACTGGCTGACCCAGAGAAACGGGGCAGCCTGATCTCCCCAGACACCGACGGAGATCTGATCCCGAGCGATTACCTTTCAGGTTAAACCCGAACGGCTGATAAATCGTCGCGTCAAATGTGGCGCTGTCCCCATTCCCGCAAGGCCTTCAGCACCGGCCCTAAGCTCTTCCCCTTTTCGGTGAGGTGGTACTCGAGTCTCGGCGGATGATCGCTGTAAATCCAGCTGGTGATCAAGCCGTGAGCTTCCAGGGCCTTCACGAGGTAACGATCGGCGGCTCTCGACATCGGCTGCGGCATGGGATGAGGAGCGTGGCGCCGGCTTTTTGGCGATCCCCATATCAAATCGTTTTCCAGCGTCGGGACAGCATCAATCGCATTTTCCGCTGTTCCTTTTCATCGAGCTCCGACCAGCGTTCAGTGAGCTTGCTTTCGAAAGCACGCAAGTCGACGCCAGTATCGACCTCTTGAAGTTGCTGCTTGAAACTATAGAACAGCTCTGAGAATTCGCCGCACAGCTCTCGGATGAATTGAAAAGAGAGTCGATGAATCGGACAGGGTCCGAGCTCGCGGATCGCGTTTTGGTGTTCCAGCGTGCTGTAACCTTTGTGCTGGGCGAAGCCGTAACCGGGATATTCTTTTTCGAGATCTTCCATCAGCCGGTCTCGATGCGTCTTGGCGATGATCGATGCGGCAGCGATAGAGAAATTTATCCCATCGCCCTTGTTGAAAGAATTCTGTGGAATGGAAACACCCGGAATAACCCGCGCATCGACGAGCACATGCTCGGGTGCCAATGGCAGAGCTTCGATGGCTCGACGCATGGCGAGGAGCCCCGCATGATAGATATTCAGTCGATCGATCTCGCCGACCTCCGCTGAACCAACGCCGATAGCGGTTGCATGTTCACGGATTCTCGCCGCCAACTTAGTTCGCTGTTCGGGCTCGAGCTGCTTGGAATCATCGATTCCGTCAAGCTCGGTGTTGGGTGGAAAAACCACCGCCGCGGCGACCACGGGCCCGGCCAACGGTCCGACTCCGACTTCGTCCACCCCCGCGATGGCGCGGATGCCGGATTTCCACAGAACTCGCTCGAAATTGAGCATGTTTTGGAGCCGCAATCGCTCGGCGCGCTCTTGCTCGTAGCGTCTTTTAAGAATCTCGCGGAGCTTGCGCACGCCTTGACGCGGATCTCGACTCAGTTTGTTCAAAAATTGCGCGCTGACGGGCTTCTGCCCGTCGAGACACTGCTGCCGGATCTCTTCGATCGATAAATCGCTAAATTTCATGCCCGGGGAATCGCTGTCAGACCAAAAACTCTAGTCTATGTAAAGAATTTTCCGTCCCTATGCAACGAAGTTTTTCAGTTCTGCAGTATTCCGCGTGCAGAACATCCAAATGATTTCTCGATTCGAGAAATTTTCTTCCGCCAACGCGCGGACATGCTAGCTTCGAGTCTCGCGTTTCGGTTCCGAGTTAACGCGAAACCCGGAACAGCGCAGGCGCATATGAGGTCTTTTCAGCAGCCTGCTAGGCTTTCGCTGCTGCCAACGCCGTCTCCAGTCCAAGCTCATCGTCCACCGCTTGCTCGACGACGGTGCCCTTGAAGAAGTCGGGGTTGTTGCGTGTGTGCAAGCGCGCGGCGTTGGTAAACGTGAACTCGCGGAAATCCTGCTCCGTCACGAAGCCCTTCTCCACCATCTCGAACGCTTCAGGAATCACCTCTTTGAAATCGGGCACGTCGAAATGTGTGAAGTCGGAGCTGAAGACCGGCCGAAGCCGGACGCCCATACGGGGATCGAAAGCCCACATCGTTGCCCGGTCGTCCGCCTCGCAGCCAAAGTAGAAGTTGTTGGAGAAGACGGCCCGGACATCCTCTTTCGAGTTGATTCCTGCCGCCTCGAAATCGTCCGTGACATGCTCGGGCCGGCCGAGCTCTTCAAGGCTGCACTCCGGGCGAAATGCGTCCAGGTTGTTCATGATCGCCTCGGCATTGACTTTCAGTCTTTGATCGCCATACCGGTCGATCAGCTGATGCAGTTCGGCGACTTTGGTTGCGCTCGGATACTGCAGGCCGGCGCGGCGGCGCTTCTCCCAGTGTTCGATCATGTCGAGGCACATCTGACAGGCCCAGCTCACGCCGCCTTCCATGAAGCCAAAATTGAGGGTTGGGTAGCGCCGCACGAGACCCCCCAGGAAAACGCCCCGCGCGAAGGCGTGGTTCGATTCGGCAAAGTGGCCGACGTGGTTGTAGGTGAAGTTGCTGATCGAGGCGCGATCCTGCCAGCGGCCGCTGCCGGAATGTTGGGTCACGGCCACGCCGAGGTCGACACACCGCTGCCAGAGTCGCTCGTAGTCATAGGGGCTGTCCAGCGCGATGGCGTCGATATACCAGGCGGCCTTCTGCCGATCGATTCCCTCCGCCGCGCTGGGGATCGGTCGCTCCTCGTTTCCCCGCAGCATGATCGCTTTGAAGCCGCGCTGCCTGACCGCGTAGTCCAGCTCCTCGAGAGCTTCGTCCGGCGTATGGGATGGGATAATAGCTACCGGCGCAAACCTTGCGACAAACGGCGCGAACATGTCGGCCGTCATCATGTTGTAGGCACGGACCGCGGCCCGGTGCAGGTCGTCCTGGGGAATGCCGTTGATGCTGAGGCCGAAGCTCGGATAGATCAACGCGAAGTCGATGCCCAATTCGGGCAGGCGCTCATTCAGCAAGGCCGGCAGCAGCGCCGTTGCCTTGTCGAGCGTATTGCTGGTCACGCCCCACCAGATCGTGCGGCGCAGGCGATTGTGCTGGCGTTCCGCCGGTGTGGCTCGGTACCACGTTTGATTCCGGCGCCAGAGCGCTCGGATTTGATCGACGGATCCAGCGCCGCCCACTTCGTGGAGGTATTCGAGGAAGACCGGAATCGGCTCCATCCAGTGGCCGTCGCCGTCGATCACCGGGTGCTTCAGCCCATCGTGTATCTTTGCCGCTCGCTCCATGGTCACTCCTCCTCTCCCTAATTTACTTCCTCTGTAACGCTAAGCCGCCGAGCCGTCAATCACATTCGACTGCGCGGATGCTGGGTGAAAATTGGCAAGCAATGAAGGAAAAAACGCCACCCCCATTGCTTTGCTGGGTTTAAATCGTTCAAGCCGTTCAATCGCTTCGCTCCGTTCAAAACGTTTGAACTTTTAAACCTTGAACCTTTGAACTGCCGCAGGTTTGAACCGCCGTTAGGCGAATCTCTGCCGTTGCCCCGTCTCTGAAGCGCGCACGATGGCGTCCAACGTTCGGTGGCGGCGCACCGCGTGATCGAAGTCGGGCTCGATGTTCGAGCCGGTGCGTATCGCCTCGGCAAACTTGACCCACATCTGCCCCACTTCGTACGCGGGACCGCCGTTGCGCACGGCTTCCGGCACCCACTTAAATCGCTCGGGCACGGGCAACTCTTGCAACGCCTTGTCGTCTTTGTGTCCCCCCATGATCTTGCGCCGGTGCTCCTCGCCACCCTGGCCGCCGCCGATCATCGACAGCGTGCCCTCCGTGCCGTAAATCTCCAAGCGGTGGCCGCTGCCGTGGTACGGATGTACGCCGCAGTAGGCATTGACGATAGCGCCGTTTTCGAGCCGACCCTGAACCACGACGTTGTCGGGCGAGGTGACGTCCACGTATTTTTTCGTGTCGGTCTCGAACCACAGCGGCACCTGCGTGCTGACGATTGCGGAAATTTCGGTCAGCTCCCCGACCACCATGCACATGGCGTCAAACACGTGCCCGAACGTGATCGTCAGTGTGTTTGCGCCCAAGGTCACATCGCGCTGCCAGGTGCGATCCGAAGGTCGGGTCAATACGCCGCTGCCCATCAGCATCATGTTCACCGCCAGCACCTGGCCGACGTAACCTTGCTGGATCAGCTCGCGCATATAGAGATAGGCGGGCGACGCGCGACGCTGCAAGCCGGCCATGGTGCGCACGTTCTGCTTGCGCGCCAGCGCCGCCAGTTCCTCGGCCTCTTTCGTATTCGCGCCGAGGGGCCATTCGCAGAAAACGTGCTTGCCCGCTTCAATGGCGTTTTTCGTGAGCTCATAGTGCGCCGGCACGCGCACCGCGACCACCACGGCTTCGACGTTCGGATCGGCGTGCAACGCCTTGTCGCTGCCGTACGCGCGCGTCACGCCGAACTTATCGGCCGCCGCTTGCGCGGTCTCCGCATGCGCGGTGCACACGGCATAGAGCTCGGTTTCGGACACGCCCTTGAGCGCCGGCACATGCGCACTCGGCCCCCATCGGCCGCCCGCTCCGATCAGGCCTACGCGTAATGGCTCGAATTGCGTCATTGTTTTCCTCTTCCGGGGTGAGTTTCAGGTCTAGCGCGGTTGCGACGAAGGCCCAGGGGTCAGAGCGCCGAGTCAGACTATAAAAGTCAGACCCCAGGCGTTCCAGCCAGAATTGTATTCCGTGAAATGCTCTCCGGAATTATCCGCTTCTTATCCCTTATCTTTTTGCGACCAAATGGAGTCGATGGACCAGCGGCCGGCGCCGAGACAGTAGAGAGCGGCAGCACCGGCGAGGAGCATCAGATCGAGCCGTGCCGCAGCGTAGCCCTGCATACGAAGTTTGACCCAAAACGCCGCCACGATAAACTCGATAGTATAAAGAAGTCCGAGATAACGAACAGCCCTAAGATGAGTGCGATTCCGCCGCCCAATTCCAGCAAGGTAATGAACCAGGCCGTTACGACTGGAACAGGAAATCCGAGCTTGGCGAAGTATTCAGTCGTGCCGGCGATCCCAACTAGCTTCGTATAGCCTGCCACTGAGAAAATGATCCCCATGATCACCCGGAGCGGCACTGGAGCGTAACTGGATCTTTCCATTCCGCGTTCCGGAGACTAGCGAACAACGGCTTCTGAAGTCAACTCGCGTGTTTCGTAAAAAGGAAAAGAGACCCAAAAATTCGTTTGTTTTTAAACTCTAGACTCAGGCCTGATCATCCCGCTGGAAATTTTCAAGCGTGCGAGCGAATCTTTTCCGTGCTCTGGTCGTTCAAGATATCTTGAAGAAATCAAAGTTGCAGTGAGCTGCCCGCAATCTCGCGATTTGACAGAACAAGATTCAAGGAGATAGTTGGAGTGTTGGAGTATAGAGTATTGGAGTGGTGGGGATCAGATCCATTACTCCATCACTCCAATACCAAGCAACTTCCTTACGAATTGACACAACGCCACTTGCTAGGTCGGCGCTGAACTCACAGAGGCGGCGCTTGGAGAGAATTTATGAACCACTCAATCGTCGAAGATCTCGTAACCGGTAGCCGCATTCTTGCCAATGAAGGCGTGCTCGATGGGCTCGGCCACATTAGCGTCCGCCATCCGGACAACCCGCAACGTTACTTGATGTCGCGCTCCCTCGCACCGGCGCTCGTGACAGCTTCGGACGTCATGGAATACGACCTCGATTCCAACGCCGTCGATCGACAGGGCCGAGCGCTGTTTCTCGAACGCTTTATCCACGGCGAAACCTACAAGGCGCGGTCCGACGTCATGGCAGTGATTCACAGCCATTCCCCGACGGTGATCCCGTTCAGCATCAGCCAGACTCCATTGCAGCCGGTATTTAACGGCGCCGCGTTCCTGTCTCCCTCGGCTCCCGTGTTTGATATTCGGAAAGTCGCCGGCATGACCGACTTGCTCATCGGCAACGGCGAGCTCGGCAAAGCGCTCAGCATGACCCTGGGTCGAGGTGCAGTGGCGCTCCTGCGCGGCCACGGCAACGTCGTGGTCGGAGAAACCGTGCAGCAAGTTGTCTACCGGGCAATCCAAACCGAACTCAATGCCCGCCTGCAGCTTCAAGCAGTGATGTTAGGTGGGCCGTTGATTTACTTGGCGCCGGAAGAAGCGGTGAAGGTGAACGCCCGCTCAGGACCGGACGCCACCCAGATAGGCCGTACTTGGGAGCTGTGGAAGCAAAGAGCCCGGGGGCAATGTTAAGGTCATCGGTTGGGGGGTGCACGCAAGAACCGTTATTTGCGCGCTACCGGAATTGGCCGGCAATCCGCTCGTTGGTGCGGATTTCCAGTTCATCAATAGGAGATTACGATGAAGCGCAGCACGGAAAGAATTTTAACGACCCATGTGGGCAGCCTGGCCCGCTCCGACTCCCTGATCCCGCTGCTTCGACTGAGGGAACACAATGAGCCCTACGACCGCGAAGAGCTCGCGAGGCTGGTGCGCGAGGCGGTAGCGGAGGTTGTGCGGAAGCAGGTCGAAGCGGGCATCGATATCGTCACCGACGGCGAGCAGGGCAAATCGAGCTTCTATGGCTACGTCGTCGAACGATTCAGCGGCTTCGAGCGCAAGCCGGCCGCTCCGGGTAAGGAGATGAGACCGCGGACGGCGGGCCGGGAGTATCTCGCTTTTCCCGACTACTACGCGTGGTCCGAGCGTATCGCCGAGCCGTTTGGCGGTCGCGGAGGGCGCGGGCGCGGCGTCGATACCTGCACCGGGCCGGTTAGTTATCGGGGCCACGAGGCGGTCCAGGCGGACATCGACAACCTCAAGGCGGCGCTGAAGGGCCGGCCCCACGAGGACGTCTTTATGCCCGCGATCGCTTCTTCCTACGTTGCGTCCACCTTTGCCAACGAATACTACCGCAGCCACGAGGAGTACGAGCAGGCGGTATCCGACGCGATGCGCGAAGAGTACCAGGCCATTATTGGCGCCGGATTTATTCTTCAGATCGACGATCCGCGCCTGGTCACCTACTACATGATGAACCCGGAGTTGAGCGTCGCAGACTGCAGGAAGTGGGCGGAAAAGCGCGTCGAGGCGATCAATGATTCGATCCGCGACATCCCGCCCGAGAAGGTCCGCTTCCATACGTGCTACAGCATCGATGTCGGTCCGCGCATCCACGAAATGGCGCTCAAGGACATCGTCGACATCATGCTGACGATCAACGCCGGCGCCTATTCGTTCGAAGCGGCGAACCCGCGGCACGAACACGAATACCACGTCTTCGAGACGGTCAAGCTGCCGGACGGGAAGATCCTCATTCCCGGCGTGATCAGCCACACCACCAACCTGGTGGAGCACCCGGAATTGATCGCCGAACGGATCGTGCGGTTCGCCAAGATCGTCGGGCGCGAAAACGTCATCGCGGGAGCCGACTGCGGCTTTGCCGCCTCTGCCCTGCGGTTCAACGATACCCATCCCAGCGTGGCCTGGCTCAAGTTTGTCGCCCTGACCGAGGGTGCCCGCTTGGCGACCCGCGAGCTGTGGCGTGGAATTCAAGTACACCACCACGCTCAAGGGACACTTGATGATCAGTAGATAGTGTCAGCGCACTCTGAGTTCGGGGAATTGACACGGCCAAGGAGTAAGGTATCCTTACTTAAAGGAAACAAGGATGCTTGCCAAGAAGACGGTCAAAAACCAGATCACGTTGCCCAAATCGATCGTCGATAAGCTTCCCAAGACGGACTACTTTGAGGTAAGCCTTCGCGGGGAGGAAATTCGTCTGAGGCCCGTTGTCATCGAGTCCAAGGGGACGAAGCTTGACCGCGTTCGAAAGAAGATAAAGGCTTTGGGGCTGACGGAGAAAGATGTGGACGCCGCGATCCGTTGGGCGCGGACCCGTTAGTGCGCGTCGTCCTAGACACCAACACCCTCGTATCAGCTCTCCTGTTCACGGGCATCTCCTCTGAGCTCGTATCGCTTTGGCAAGATGGCATTATTACATTGTTGCTTTCGCGGGATATCTTGGACGAGTACTTGCGCGTACTTAGCTATCCAAAATTCAAACTCTCTGAAGAGGAGATCAAAAAACTGCTTCAGGAGGAAATACTTCCGTATGCGGAAGTCGTCAAACCGAAAAGACGCTTGCGCGTCGTTCAGCGCGACCCATCGGACAACAAGTTTCTTGAATGCGCGATTGCAGGAAAAACACGCGTAATCATCTCGGGAGATAAGGACCTTTTGTCGCTCGGCCGGTACCGCCGAATCCGCATCCAAACGCCGGCTCAGTTTCTTGCTGAAAATTCCGCCCTTCGAGAGCGGTAACCCGATACAGCGGTCCGACAAACGGCCCGCAGCGTGCGTTGTAGCTTACAACAGATTTTTAGGTGCCACTTCAAAGACTCACATTTGATTGGGTAAACCCGGATGCCTCTTTTCGATGCGTATGTAATTGGTGAACTGCTCCGGAGCGAATAGCCGTCGGACAGGAAAACAAGATTGCATTTGGATCGCATAGACCCGCTTCCAACAACGAAATCGTCGAAGGCCAGCGTACAAGCCAATACGAAGGCCTGACCTGCCGATCATTCGAACAGCTTTGCTTGAACTTCTTCGCCGATCTCGATCTGCAGCAGATCTTCCCCGACGATCAAGGGGCCCGCATACTTCTTTCTCGTCATCGGGACCAGATCTTTGGGCGTCGCACTGCCAAACAAAAGCAGATGGTTATACACCGCGAGCCTGGGCTTCACCCGTGAGAAAACTTCCGCAGCCTGTTCGGGTGTGGTGTGGTTGGCGGCGATTCTTTTGAGTTGCTGGGCATTCTCCGCCGTACCGTCGCCGGCAGCGGTAACTTCGTGCACGAGCACGTCAGCATGCTCCGCGTGCCGGATCAGATTCTCGTTGAAGGTCGTGTCGCCAGACAACACGACCGAGCGGCCAGCATAGTCGATGCGATAACCAAAGGCTGGAAGCTCTTCGCCACCGTGATCAACCTCAAAGGCGCTGATCTCGAGGCCATCCGAATCGAGAACGACGCCCTCCTCAATCTCGTGCGCGACCAGCTTGACGCCTTCCGGAGGATAATTACGGCGCCGTACGCGGATATCGACGGCGAATGCCTGCGGCAAGTGCTCCATCATTTGCTGAGTCCCCTCCGGTCCCCAGACTTCCAGCGGCACACTTCGCCGGCCCCACGGCCGTCCAATCCAGCCGGTGAGCCAGAGATCGGGAAAGCCCACGACGTGGTCGGAATGATGGTGGGTCAGAAACATTCCATCGACGTCGCCGAAAGGAATTCCTAACTGATGCAAACGCTGCATCGCGCCCCGGCCGGCGTCGAAAATGAATTTCTTGCCGCCGACTTCGACGAGCGTACTCGGGCCGAACCGGTCCAGCCGCGGCGGCGGTGCGCCGGTTCCGAGCAATGTAACCCGAAATAGATTTTGGGGGGATTCCATCCCTGTTTGCGCGTGGGAGCCGGCTCTCCAGGCCCCCGCTCGTAGCCGTGCTTTCTACACGTTCATGTCGACGAGATTGGTCGCGCAGGGGGCGGTCTCGAGGAAATCCCAGCTCTTCATCCAGTCGTAGGTGCGTTGGAGTTCATCGGCCGGGATCGGCACCGGATCGACCAGATAGAGGCGGCTCTCGCGCAGATCGTCGATAGTGAGCTGACTGATCTGCGGATCGCGATCGCGATAGTAGTCGATGAAGTAGTACATATAGGCGCGCTTGTTCGCATTGATACGCCGGACGGCCTCGC
>Ga0209640_10003778_pt1 | contig 13260 bp, 14 predicted proteins | sample RifCSP10_1_FD_184018 | JGI IMG/M metagenome (GOLD analysis project Ga0209640, IMG submission 184018) | Soil microbial communities from Rifle, Colorado - Rifle CSP2_sed 10_1 (SPAdes) (version 2) | ecosystem: Environmental > Terrestrial > Deep subsurface > Rock core/Sediment | place: Rifle...
CGATGCTCCTGGCGGCGCGCGATCTGCAGCTCAAGAACCCGAAGGCGAGCCGCGACGAGATCCGCGCGCATCTCTCAGGCAACTACTGCCGCTGTACCGGCTACCAGGCGATCGTCGACGCGGTGGAGGAGGTGCTGCATGGGAAAGGCTGAGCTTCCGCTGCACGCGCCGGGCACCCAGGTCGACCGGGGCTACATCGGCCAGAGCGTGCCGCGCGCGAACGCGCAACGCCTGCTGCAGGGACGCGGCGCCTTCACCGACGATCTGCGTTTCCCGCGCCTTGCGCACGTCGCGTTCCTGCGCAGCCCGTACGCGCACGCGAAGGTGAAGCGGCTCGATTTCAAGCAGGCACTGCGCGCACCGGGCGTGATCGGCGTATTCGATGGCCGCGCGGTCGCCGGGTACTGCACGCCGTGGGTCGCCGTGCTCGCGCACCTGAAAGGAATCAAGTCGCCGCCGCAGCACGCGATCGCAATCGATCGCGCCTGCTGGCAGGGCGAAGCGGTCGCAGCGGTCGTGGCGGAGTCCCGCAGCCAGGCCGAAGACGCAGTCGCGCTGATCGAATCCGATTGGGAAGAGCTGCCGTCGGTCGTCGACATGGAAGACGCACTCGCCGGCAAGACCATCATCCACCCGGAGTTCAGCGACAACATCTGCTTCCAGCGCGAGCACGACACCGGCGGCGTCGACGAGGCCGTCGCGAAAGCCGATGTCGTCGTCGAGGAGACCTACCACTTCGGCCGCCACACCGGCGTGTGTCTCGAGGGCCGCGCGATCCTTGCCGACTACAACGCGGCCGAGCACTCGCTTACGGTCTATCACGCGACCCAGGCGCCGCACATGATGCAGGACATCTTCTCGCGCCACCTGAACATTCCCGAAGCGAACGTTCGCGTGATCGCCAAGGATGTCGGCGGCTCCTACGGCATCAAGGTGCATGTCTATCCGGACGAGATGGCAACTGCGGCGCTCTCGGTGATGCTGCGGCGCCCGGTGAAGTTCGTCGCCGACCGGCTCGAATCGTTCGTCTCGGACATCCACGCACGCGAGCACCAGGTGAAGGTGCGGCTTGCATGCACGAAGGCAGGGGAGATTCTCGCGTTCGACCTCGACGATCTCACCGCGATCGGGCCGTACTCGGTCTATCCGCGCACGAGCGGTATCGAGGCGAACCAGGTGGTGAACCTGACGGGCGGGCCATACAAGCATCAGAAGTACCGCGCTCGGACGAACGTCGTCTTCACGAACAAGAACGTCACCTGCCAATACCGGGCGGTCGGCCACCCGATCGCCGTTGCGCTCACCGAAGCGATCGTCGACCGTGCGGCAAGCGCGCTGAAAATCGACCCGGCCGAATTCCGGCGCCGCAATCTGATCCCGGACGACGCCTATCCGTACACGTTTCCATCCGGCGTCAAGTTCGAAAAGCTGTCGCACCAGAAGGCGCTGGCGAAGCTTCTCGACGTCATGGATTACGATAGATTACGAGCGCAACAGGCTGAGTTAAAAAAGAAAGGTTCGTATCGTGGCATCGGCCTGGCGGCGATGATCGAGGTGACGAATCCGTCGCCCGCTTTCTATGGGGTTGGAGGCGCCCGCATTTCCGCCCAGGACGGCGCGACGCTCCGGCTCGAACCCACGGGAATGGTCACGGTGCTTTGCAGTGTGACCGAACAAGGGCAGGGGACGGATGCGATTTTTGCGCAGATCGCGGCAAGCGCGGTCGGCGTGACGATCGACAAGGTGCGCGTCCTCACCGGCGACACTGGCGTGACGCCTTATGGGGGAGGAACGTGGGCCTCGCGCGGAGCTGGAATCGGCGGCGAAGCGGTCTTGCTGGCGGGGCGCGCACTGCGCTCCAACATGCTCGACATTGCGGCCGCCGCGCTGAAGGCGGACAAGGCCGAGCTCGACATCTCCGGCAACGAAGTGGTGAACCGGCTTACGCGCGAAGCGAAAATGCCACTTACGGAGCTGGGGCGGATCGCGTATTTCCGGCCGGACACGCTGCCGCTCGATTTCCAGTCCGAGCTGACGGTGACGCGCCATTACACGCCGCGGCAATACGGCTTCACTTTCACGAACGGCATCCAGGCATCGTACGTCGAGGTCGACACCGATACCGGTTTCGTCAAGCTGCTCAAGCACTGGTGCGTGGAAGATTGCGGCACCATCATCAATCCGATGCTGGTGGATGAGCAGATCCGCGGCGGCATCGTGCAGGGGATCGGCGCCGCCCTCTACGAGGAATGCCTGTACGGGCCCGAGGGGCAGCTATTGAACGGCAACATGGCGGACTACCTCGTGCCGATGGCGGGCGAGATGCCCGACATCGTCTGCGCGCACCTCGAGACGCCGACGAAGCAGTCGCAGCTCGGCGCGAAAGGCGTCGGCGAAGCGGGAACCGCCGGTGCGCCGGGCGCGGTGATGAACGCGATCAACGACGCGCTCGCGCCGCTCGGTGCGCGCGTCACGCGGATGCCGTTCACCCCGGAGCGGATCCTCGCAGCTCTCGGCAAAGCCTGACGAATCGCTTCTAGCCGCCTTCCAGCCCTGCCTCGAGTGACTTGATTTTTCCGCTCGCCGCCGTCACGCGGCACGAGCTCACCACACCGCGCGGACGTGCGGCGAACGCCGCAACCGGTCGTCTGCCGTCACCAGCCTCGCCTGCAGCGCGATGGCGGTCGCGGCGATGATGCGATCGGCCGGATCGCCCGGCATCGGATCGGGGAGATTTCCGGCCAGCTGCGCAATACTGGCGCTCACTGGTTCGACCCGAAGGTCAGGCAGCGACACGAGGTCGGCAAGCCACTGCTCAAGCGGCATCCCCAGGGCCAGACGTCCGCGCCGCACTGCGGTCGCAATCTCGAACAAGCTGATGGCGGATGCAACCACGGCGCCCCGACGCAGCGCGCCGCCGATGGCACGCCTGGCGCGCGCCGACAGCTTCGCGGCGCCCGACGCCCACCACACCAAGGCATGGGTATCGAGCACGATCACCGGTTGACGTCCCACTCCCGAGGATCGATGACCGGGTCGAGCGGCCGGTCGTAGCGAAGGACACTGCCGCGCAGACGGGCGCGCGCGGCTTTGGCTTCTTCCGGGGTGGCGGAAGGAGGCGCGATCTCCGCGATGACGCGTCCCCTCGAGGTCACCCGGACCCGCTCACCTTTGCGAACTCTGGCAAGGTAAGCAGGAAGATTTTGCCGCAACTCAGTCACTTTTACGCTCTTCATGGGGGATCCCATCGTATGTACTTATGAAATGTACAGATCGCCCGGACGGCCGTCAATGCGCGGGGCTCGCCGGGCGGTGTACGATTGCCGCATCGGAAACGCCACATGAAACTCGGCACCTTCATGATGCCGCTGCATCCGCCGACGCGGCCCGCCTGGCAGACGTACCTGGAGGACCGGGAGGCGATCCTGCTTGCCGATCGCCTGGGCTATTGCGAGGCACTGGTCGGCGAGCATGTCACCGATCTCGCCGAGAACGTAACTTCCTGCCTGATGTTCCTCGCGAGCCTCGCGCACGACACGAAGAACATCGTGCTCGGCAGCGGCACGCTCAACCTGCCGAACTCGCACCCGGCGACGATCGCCGCGCAGGTCGCGATGATCGACCATCTGCTGCAAGGGCGGTTCCTGATGGGCATCAGCCCGGGCGGATTGCTTTCGGACGCCGAAGCGCTCGGCAACCTCGGAAGAGACCGCAACGCGATGTTCGTCGAGTCGATCAACATGGTGCTCGACATCTGGGCCGGCAAAGCCCCATACGAACTCAAGGGCGAGTTCTTCAGCGTCAGCACTGCGAAGTCGATGATTGCGGAGATCGGGCAGGGCGAGATCCTGAAGCCGTATCAGAAACCGCATCCGCCGATCGTCGTCACGGCGGTCGCGCCGCACTCGAGGGGCGTGACCGAAGCGGCCAAGCGCGGCTGGACACCGGTTTCGGCGAACTTCCTCCTTCCGGAATGGGTGGCATCGCATTGGCCGCGCTATGCGGAAGGTTGCAAGGCGGCTGGCCGCGAAGCGCGCGCCGCCGACTGGCGCATCGCGAAGTCCATCTTCGTCGCCGAAGACGACCAGGTGGCGAAGCGCTACGGCCACGGTCCGGGCGGGCCGTACCACTTCTACTTCAAGCAGCTCATCCGCAAGCTCGTCGGCCTCGGCGGTCGCGGCAACCTTTTCAAGCTCGATCCAAGCGAGCCGGATTCGTCGATCACCGCCGAGGCGATCACGCCGCGCCTTGTCATCGCCGGTACCGTCAACAGCGCGGTCGACCAGATCCTCGCGTTTCGCGAACAGGTCGGCGACTTCGGCACGCTCTACTATCCGTGCCACGACTGGGTCGACCCGGCGCTTGGCCGCCGCTCGATGGAACTGATGGCCGGGCAGGTGATGCCGAAAGTGAACGCGGCGTTACGGCAGTAGGTGGCCGGCGCCGGTTGCCAAGCGCGGAAACGTTCAGCAGAATAGGCCCAAACCGGGAGGAGGGACCGTCATGAACTTATCCAGACGCAAAGTCTTGTCGATCGCCAGCGCGCTTGCGGTTGCGCTCAGTGCCGCGCCATCGCTCGCGCAGGCGCAGAAAACGCCCATCAAGATCGGCTTCAGCATGGCGCTCACCGGTGGCCTTGCAGGCGCCGGCAAGGCAGCGCTGATCGCGATGGAGATCTGGAAGGACGATGTCAACAAGAAGGGCGGCCTGCTCGGCCGCCCGGTCGAGTTCGTCTACTACGATGACGCCACGCAGCCGGCCAACGTCCCGGGCATCTACTCCAAGCTGCTCGACGTCGACAAGGTCGACCTGGTCGTCTCCAGTTACGGCACGAACGAGATCGCACCCGCGATGCCGATCGTGATGCGCAAGAAACTGGTTTTCCCGTCGCTGTTCGGGCTGGCAGTCAACGACGAGTTCAAGTACGACCGCTACTTCCAGATCATGCCGGCCGGGCCCGAGCCGAAGACAGACTGGTCGAAGGGGTTCTTCGAGCTTGCGATGGAGCAGAAGCCCCGGCCGAAGACGATCGCGATCGTGGCGGCGGACGCGGAGTTCGCGCTCAACGCCGCGGCCGGCGCGCGCGCCAACGCGAAGAAACTGGGATTCCAGATCGTTTACGACAAGACCTATCCGCCCTCGACGACGGACTTCACCCCGATCGTGCGCGCGATCCAGGCGACGAATCCCGACATCGTGTACGTCGGATCGTATCCGCCCGACTCGACGGGCATGGTCAAGGCGGCGAATGAAATCGGCCTGAAGACGAGGCTCTTCGGCGGCGGCATGGTCGGCCTGCAGTTCGCCGCCATCCAGAAAAACCTCGGGCCGATGCTGAACGGGATCGTCAACTACGATTTCTGGGTGCCGGAGCCGACCTTGAACTTTCCCGGCGTCAAGGAGTTCCTCGCCAAGTACCACGAGGCGGCCAAGGGCAAGGGCGTCGATCCGCTCGGCCACTATCTGCCGCCTTACGCCTACGCGTACCTCCAGGTGCTCGGTCAGGCGGTCGAGGCAACCAAGGGGCTCGACCAGGCGAAGCTCGCCGCCTACATGCACAAGACGACTTTCGACACGGTGGTCGGCAAGGTGAAGTTCGGCAGCAACGGAGAGTGGGCCAAGACCCGCGTGCTGATGGTGCAGTTCCGCGACGTGCAGAAGGACAACCTCGAGCAGTTCGCCGGACCAGGCAAGCGCGTCGTGCTGTATCCGAAGGAGTGGAAGTCCGGAAACATCGTCTACCCGTACAAGCAATAGGTTCGGCAGGGCAACCCCGCGGCGGTGCTCTCCGCAGATCTCCTGTCGAACGCCGTCGTAGCGGGGATTCTGCTCGGCGGTTTCTATGCCGCTGTGGCGATCGGGCTGGCGATCGTCTTCGGCCAGCTTGACATCGTCAACATCGCGCATCCGGCCTTCATCATCGTCGGGGCGTATATCGCGCACTTCGCGAACAGCTACTTCGGCCTGGATCCGGTCCTCGCCGGAGTGGCGGCGGCGCCGGCGTTCTTTCTCTCCGGCGCGCTGATTTACCGCGTCTACTTCCTCGCCTTCGAGCGCACGGGGCAGGAGTCACTCTCGGGCCTGGCGTTCTTCTTTGGCGTCATGTTCATCATCGAGGTGTCGCTGATCATGATCTACGGCGTCGACTACCGCTTCGTGCAGGCCCCCTATATCGGGCAGACGTGGAGCATCGGCTTCGTCGACCTGCCGCTGAGGATGCTCGTGCCGTGCGCGGTCTCGGTCGCGCTCACCACCGCAATCTGGCTGTACCTGTCGCGCACTTTCATGGGCCGCGCGATCCAGGCGGTGGCGCAAGACCGCATCGCCTTGCAGCTGATGGGAGCCGACCCGGTGCGCATCAAGCAGTGGGCATTCGGCCTCGGCATCGCCACCACGGCGGTCGCCGGCTCCATGCTGATCATCATCGGCCCGGTTGAACCCTCGGTCGGGCGGCTCTACATCGGCCGGGCATTCGCGATCGTCGTGCTCGGCGGGATGGGCAGCATCCGGGGCACGTTCGTCGCCGCGCTGATCCTTGGCGTGGTCGAGAGCCTGGTGACGATCTTCCTCGGGCCGTCGTGGTCGCCAGCGGTCGCCTTCGGCGTGCTGGCGCTCACGCTCGCGCTGCGGCCCGAAGGCCTGTTCCGGCGCTAGGCGATGAAAGGGGCCGCATTCTGGGGCACGACCGCGGGGCTCCTCGTCGCCGGGCTCGTGCTGACCGAGCTGCTCGACAACGAGTACTACTTCAACGCGCTCTACCTGATCCTGCAGGCCATGCTGATGGCCGTGGCATGGAACGTCCTCGGCGGCTTCACCGGCTACGTCAATTTCGGCAGCGCGGGCTTCTTCGCGATGGGCGCGTATACCACGGTGGCGCTCAACAAGGCGCTCGGCCTGCCGCTGCCGCTGCTGATCCTGGCCGGTGGCGCGGTCGGCGGCCTGGTCGGGCTCGGGCTCGGCTATCTGACGCTGCGGTTGAAGGGCGTGTACTTCGCGATCGCGACGCTCGCCATGGCGATTGTCATCGAGACGTTCGTCAACAACTGGAGCTATGTCGGAGGCGCCAAGGGATCCTACCTGCTGACGCCCGAGAGCCACCTGTGGTTCGCGAGCTACATCCAGATGCTGTTCATGATGATGCTGCTGCTGACGCTGGCTGCGGTGGCGGTCTCGCGCAGGCTCAATGCTTCGCGCCTCGGCCGCGGTCTGGCCGCGATCCGCGACGACGAAGTCGCCGCGGAGTGTGCGGGCGTGCCGACGCTGAAGCTCAAGCTCGTCTCGACCACCGTCATGGGCGCGATGATGGGCATCGCCGGCGCTCCGTTTCCGTTCTTCGTCACGTTCGTCGACCCGGCGTCGGCGTTCAGCCTGTTCATCGCGGTCAACGCGATCGCGATGCCGATGATCGGCGGCACCGCGCACTGGCTCGGACCGGTGATCGGCGCGCTGCTCGTCGGCACGACCCAGGAAGTCATCAAGGTCACCGTATCGTCGGAGCTGAACGTGCTGATCGTCGGCATCATGCTCGTGGGCTTCATCACGCTCGCGCCGCAGGGCATCGTCGGCCTGGTGCGCAGGCTCGCGCGTCGGGGCCGGCGATGAGCGCGCCGATGCTGCAGGTGTCGAACCTCGGCAAGCGCTTCGGCGGCTTCGTCGCGCTGGACAACGTGTCGCTCGCGGTGCGGCCCGGGGAGCGGCTCGGCATGATCGGTCCCAACGGTTCGGGCAAGACCACGCTGATCAACTGCATCTCCGGCGCGCTGTACAACGACGAGGGGCGGATCGTGTTCGAGGGGCGCGACATCACGCGCCTGCTGCCGCACGAGCGCGCGCGGCTCGGCGTGGCGCGCAGCTTCCAGATCCCGAAGCCGTTCGCGACCATGACGGTGCTGGAGAACGTGTGCGTGCCGCTGGAGTATGCCGCCGGAACCCGCGCCCGGCAGCGCAGCGCCCACGACGAGGCGATGCAGGTGCTGGAGCTGGTCGGGCTGGCGCCCCTCGCGGACGCGGATTCGGCCGCCCTGACGCAGGTCGAGCTGCGCAAGCTCGAGCTCGCGCGCGCCATGGCGGCGCGGCCGCGCCTGCTGATCTCGGACGAGACGATGGCGGGTCTCTCCGGCAACGAGGTGGAGGAGGTGCTCGCAATCCTGCGCAAGCTGAACGATTCCGGCATCACGATCCTCATGATCGAGCACATCATGCAGGCGGTGATGCGTTTCTCGCAGCGCATCGTGTGCCTCGATGCCGGACGCATAATCTGCGAAGGCTCGCCCGAGGAAGTGGTGCGCAACGGCGACGTGCAGCGGGCGTACCTTGGCGCTTAAGCTCACCGTGCGGGACGTCGAGGCGGGCTACGGTGCCGTGCGTGCGCTGCACGGCGTCTCGCTCGAGATCCGGCACGGCGAAACCGTGGTGCTGCTCGGCACCAACGGCAACGGCAAGAGCACGCTGATGAAGTGCATCATGGGCATGGTGCGGCCGACGCGCGGCTCGCTCACGTTGCAGGACGATGGCCGCGTGCTCGACCTGACGCGGCTTTCGACCGAAGACATCGTCAATGCCGGCGTGGCGATGGTGCCCGAGGGTCGGCGGCTCTTTCCCAAGCTGACCGTGGAAGAGAACCTGCTGCTCGGAGCGTTCCGTCCCGCGGCGCGCGGCGACATCGCGAAGAACCTCGAGTTCTGCTATGCCACGTTCCCCGTATTGAAGGAGCGCATCCGCCAGCTCGCAGGGTCGCTCTCGGGCGGGCAGCAGCAGATGCTTGCGATCGCGCGCGCGCTGATGTCCTCGCCGAAGATGCTGCTCGTGGACGAGCCCTCGGTCGGGCTCTCGCCGCTGCTCGTCGTGCAGACGATCGACATGATCCGGCAGTTGAAGCGCGACTTCGGGCTCACGGTGCTGATGGCCGAGCAGAATTTCCACCAGGCGATCCGCATCGCCGACCGCGGCTACATCATCGTGCACGGCGAGATCGTGTTCGACGGCGGCACGGTCGCGGAGCTGGAGCAGAACCCGCTGGTGAAGCAGTATTACCTGGGCGTCGATTGAAGCACGCTGAAGGCTTGGGTCGAACGGCATAAGATCAGGCTTTCAGGGAGGCAGACCAATGTCCACCGCGCCGGGTCCCGAAGAGAAGCATACGGTTCTCGCCGTCGACGACGATCCCGACAACCTGCAGCTCATCAACGCGCTGCTGAGGGACGAATTCCGGGTGCGGCTCGCGAGCGACGGTGCACAGGCGCTTCGGGCCGCCGGGCAGATCCCGAAGCCGGACGCGATCCTGCTCGACATCATGATGCCCGGGCTCGACGGCTACGAAGTCTGCCGCCGGCTGAAGGCGGACCCTGCGACAAAGGACATCCCGGTGATCCTGCTCACCGCCAAGGTGCAGGTCGAGGACGCGCAGCTCGGGTTCGACGCCGGCTGCGCCGACTACATTACGAAGCCGATCATCGCACCGCTGATCCTTGCGCGCGTGCGGACGCACGTCGCGCTGAAGCTCGCTCGCGATTTTCTGGCCGGCCAGAGCGTGCTCTGAGCGGGCCGCAACCGAGCCGGGCTTTTCGGTTCCATGGAGGGTTCTGCGCAAACGCTGCGCATCGCGGTCGGCGATCGATTCACGAGCGCGATCGGCGAGCGCGCCGGCGCGCGATCCGGCGCGGTCTTCGTTTGCGCGCACGGCGCAGGCGGGCACATGGCGGATCGCGGCATGGCGCGGATCGCGACGATGCTTTCTGCACAAGGCATCGACGTGGTGCGCTTCAATTTCCTGTACCGCGAAAGCGGCTCGAGGCGGCCCGATCCGATGCCCTTGCTGAGGAAGTGCTTCGAATCCGTCGTCACGCGGGTGCGCGCGGAACCGGGCAGCAGGCGGCTCCTGATCGGCGGACGCTCGATGGGCGGACGAGTCGCTTCGATGATGGCCTCCGAAGAATTTCCCTGCGACGGATTGCTGCTGCTCGCTTATCCGTTGCATCCGCCGGCACAGCCCGAGAAGCAGCGCGTTGCGCATCTTTCCAGGGTCCGTGTGCCGGTGCTCTGCATCAACGGAACGCGGGATGCGTTCTGCACTCGCGAGCTGATGGAGCGCGCGCTCGCGACCGTCAACACTCGATGGACCATGCACTGGCTGGAGGGCGCCGATCACTCATTCCGGGTGCCGAAGTCCGCAGGCAGGAAAGAAGAGGAGATCTGGGCGGAAGTCGGCGAAGCGAGCCGCCACTGGCTGTCAGAACTGCTGCTACCCTACGGCTCCCGCGGGAGGGCTCGTTGAAGTCGCAGTCGCTACGCTATCTGCCGCTTGGCATGTACGGCGCCGTGATGGGTCTCGCCGGCCTCACACTGGCAGGACGCGCAGCGGCAACTGCGCTGCCCGGATTCGTTCGCGCGCCGGCGTATTTCACCGAACCATGGGCGCTGCTTGCCGCACTTGCCTTCGCCGCGCTGCTGCCCTCCTACCTGATCAAGTGGATTCGTTATCCGCGAGAAGCCCGCGAGGAGTTCACGAACCCGGCGCAACTGGGCTATTGCGCGGCCCTGCCGGTCGGCATGACGCTGCTCGCGGGGGCAATCGCGCCTTATCTGCGGCCGGTCGCCGACGTCCTCTTTCTGATCGCGGTGGCGCTTCTGTTCCTGATGCAGGTCTGGGGAATCGTCAGGCTGCTCGACGGTGGCATCGACCTCGCGCAGGTGAACGGCGGCTGGATGATCCTCTTCATCGGCGGCATCGTCGTGCCGCAGGGCGGGCTGCCGCTCGGACACGAGGAGATTTCGCGTGCCATGTTCGGTCTCTCGACGGCGGCGACGCCGTTCGTCATGGGGCTCGTGTTCTACCGTGCCGTGATCGGGCCGCCGCTGCCGCCGGCCGCGCGGCCGACGTGGTTCATCTTTCTCGTCCCGCCGTCGCTCGTGTATGCGAACGGGCTCACGCTCTTCGGGGATCTTGCGTTCCTCGAAAACCTGTTCTTCTTCGGGACGCTGTTTGCGGCGGCGTTGCTCGTCTATGCGCGCAATTTCCTCCAATGGCCGTTCGGCACGCCGTGGTGGGCGTTCACGTTTCCGCTCGATGCGTACGCATTCGCCGCGGCGCGCTACGCGCAGAGCCACCCGTCGGCGGTATGGAAGGGACTTGCCGGTGTGGCGCTGCTCGTGGCGACGATGTTTGTGATCGTCGCGCTCGCGAAAACCCTGGTCGCACTCGTGCGTGGCGAGTTGCTTGCTCCTGCGGGCAATCGACCTGCCGCCTGAACGAAGTCCGCGGCTCTAGCCGGAGCCAGCTTGCGACCGGCGCGACGCCGTCCTGGATCCCTTCATCCGGTGCGCCGGCGCGGCGCTCGCCTGCGGCGCGCCGCCCCCTCGCGCTGCCATTCCTCGCAGCGCTGCATGGCGAGCGGCGTGAACTCGGCCTGCGGCTGGTTGCCGCCGATGATGAACATCAGCAGGTGCTCCTTGCGAGGCTCGTCATACGTGACGTTCATGAAACGGCGCGCCACGCCGACCGGGAACGAAATGACGTCGTACGGATCGAGGTCGACCGATTCCTTCGCCGTCCCCTCGTTCCATTCGCAACGCCAGCGCCCGGTCATCGCGATGAACGTCTCGTTCGTGTCGTGGTTGTGCATCAGCGGCCCCTTGCCGGGCTTCGCCTTGCAATAGCCGAGGTTGAATCCTTCGGCAATGGAGATTGCCGGCATCGCGGACGCATCCTCGCCGACCGGCGAAAGGGTGGCCTTGTTCTGCTTTTCCTTCGGCGGCTGAAAACCGATCACGGCATAGAGCTTGCGGCGACACTCCGGGAGCGGACTGTCCGGCAGGCCGCCGTCGGAGCCTTTCAGCTTCGCAAAGCGTGCCACGCGCTTCATCATCTCGCCCCGGCCCCAGGCTCGAATCTCTCTCCAGTCGCTCATCGCCGTCTCCTTCGCATTCATGCATTCCAGACCAGGCGCGCAGTGTCCATCATCCGCTCGAGCTTGCGCCATTGCTCGCCTTCGCTGAGCAGGTTGCCGGCGATTCCCGAGGCGAATCCGCATTGCGGGCTGAGCGCGAGCTGATCGAGTGGCAGAAAGCGCGCCGCCTCGTCGATGCGCCGGCGCAGCGCATCCGCCGTCTCCAGCTCGCCGGTCTTTGTCGTGATCAGGCCGAGCACCGCGATGCGCCCTTCGGGCACGAAGCGCAGCGGCTCGAATCCACCGGCACGCGCGCTGTCGTATTCGAGCAGCAGCCGGTCGTACTTCAATCCACCGAACAGCCGCTCGGCGATCGGCTCGTAGCTGCCTTCGCGATGCCACATGCTCGCGCGGTTGCCGCGGCAGACATGCAGGCCGAAGACCGCCTTTCCTTGCAACCCGGCGATCACCGCATTGTCGGCAGCGATTGCGCGCTCGAGATTCCGCATCGGGTCTTCGCCCGCGGCCCGCATGCGCGCGAGCGTCGGCGGATCTACGTAGCCGGTATGGCTGGGCTCGTCGATCTGGACATAGTCGCATCCGGCGTCGACCAGCTCGCACACGATCTGGTGCTGGATGGAAACGACGTCGGCGAGGAAGGATTCACGATCGCGGTAGACGGCGCGCGAGCGTTCGAGATCGCACATCTGCGCAACGCGATCCGGCCCCATCAACGTGACCTTGATCGGCACGCCCGTCGAGGAACGCAGGAAGCGGCATTCCTCGAGCGGAAAGCTGCGTTTCAGCTTCAGGCGCGCAGTCGCCGGGGCACGAAACGAGACCACTGCGTCGTCGCCCCTGCTGAGCGGCCGTTCATGCGGAGCTCGGTTCTCCGGGTTCTGCAGAAAGTGTTTCCACGACCCGCTCCACAGGTCCCATCCGTCGACTTCCGAGAAGCTCACCTGCCAGTTGAGCCGGCGGTATTCGCCGTCGGTGACGACGGGGAGGGCGATCGCTTCCTGCTTCGCGACCACCCCCCGGATCGCATCGTCCTCGGCGCGTCGCAACTCGTCGACCGAAAGCTTGCCCGCGCCGTAGGCGAGGAACGCCGACTTCAGGCTCTCGGGCCGAAGCAGGCTGCCGACATGGTCGACCCGGGTGCGTGCGAGCTCGTTCATTGCGTCGGCTTGAATCCGGAGGCCCTGATCACCGGTCCCCACTTCTCGTAGTCGGCGCGCAGGATGCGGGCGAGCTCTGCGGGGGGCAGGCCGGTCGGCTCGAGCCCGAGCTGCTCCAGGCGCTGCCGCATGTCGGGTGCCTGCACCGCGTCGATCGCTGCCTTCGCATAGCGCTCGATCAGGTCGCGCGGAGTGCC
>Ga0209640_10003780_pt1 | contig 13256 bp, 13 predicted proteins | sample RifCSP10_1_FD_184018 | JGI IMG/M metagenome (GOLD analysis project Ga0209640, IMG submission 184018) | Soil microbial communities from Rifle, Colorado - Rifle CSP2_sed 10_1 (SPAdes) (version 2) | ecosystem: Environmental > Terrestrial > Deep subsurface > Rock core/Sediment | place: Rifle...
CCGTATATTCCGTCGGGAGCGTGCCGCGCAGATACGGCGCGCTGAGGGAGAACGCCCGCCGCAGCTTCTCGGGGTCGCGGACGAGGACACATCCGCACTCGTATGGAATGTATAGCCACTTGTGCGGATCCAACGTGACGGAATCCGCCCGGTCGAGCCCACGGAACAGATCCTTTTTTTCTGGAAGCATGGCCCCCACCGCACCACACGCCCCGTCCGCGTGGAACCAAATGTGGCGGGCAGCACACACCCGCGCGATGTCTTCCAGCGGATCGACGGCGCCGACGTTGATCGACCCGACCTGGGCGACAACGCAGAACGGGATGTCCCCGCGCGCCTTGTCGTCATCGAGCATTCGCTCGAGCGCGTCCACATCAATCGTGAAGTCGTCCCGGCTCGGAACGCGGCGCACAGCCTGTCGGCCCAGGTTCAACATGTCTGCGACCCGGACAACGGACGTATGGCCTTCGTGATCGGCCATGTAGATTGTGAACCGGCCCCCGCGCTTGCCGCTCTGGAGTCCTTCCCCTGTCGTGTCGTACGATGCCGTGTTCCGAAGCGCCGTGAGGATGGCGCCGAAGTTCGCCATCGTCCCGCCCGTTTCAAAGAGGCCCCCGCACGACGTGGGATAGCCGATCAGCTCCGCAAGCCACGCAATCGTCCGCCGTTCGATTTCTGTGGCGGCGGGGGCCGGCTTCCAGGCGCCCACGTTCATGTTCACGGAGGCCGCGAGGGCCTCCGCCAACGTCCCGATCATCGTCCCCGACCCATTCACGAAGCCGAAGTACCGCGGGGAGCCGAGGTGCGTCGCGTTCGGAAGGACGTCCTTCGTCCATCGATCCAGGATGGCAGCCGGATTCCGGCCCTCCGTCGGCAGAGGCTCGTCAAACTCTGCGGCAACCTGAGCCGAGGTGCGGCCCGGGAACACGGGGACATCCCGAATCGAACGGTAGTAGTCCGTGATCATGTCGATGACGCGGTAGCCCAGGGATCGGAACGCGTCCGGGTCGAGGTCGAGGGAATCAGATGGCTCGTCCTTCGCAGGCATGATCGGCGGAGTCGGCGCATCCCTGATAGGCTTTGTGGGCCACGCACTCCTATTGCGCCCCTCCGAGGGCGGCCATCAGGACCTTCCTCTCGGCGACCCTGAGATGCTTCGAAAGCGCGGCCTTGGAGACCCCCACAAGGCCCCCGAGCCGGTCGAGGGAGATCTTCGCGGGCGATTCATAGTAACCGAGCCGGAATGCGAGGACGAGGAGTTCTCGTTGGCGGGACGTGAGCCTCGCCAAGGGCTCCCATGCATCCGCGGGCGCCGTGCGCACGGATCGGACCCAGCCCGCGCCGCCATATCGGCGGAGAACCTCCCGAAGCCTTGGGAGGACCGCCTCGGACACGAGGAGCGACACGCGCGCCTCCCGACCTCCAGACCGGGTCACCCGCAACGGGAAAACCCCGCCACCGGTCGCGAGCTGCTCCCGCAACGGCTCGGGGACCTTCCACTCGATCCACGCGACGTACTCCCCGCGCTCGCGATTCGCGGACAGCATCTCGAACCGCACGAGGCGGTACCGCCGGACGAGGGCACGGGCCTCGCGCTGGATCGTGTCGAGGTCTTTGAACGGACCGCGCCGGTGGACCCGGACGATGAGGACGAGGACCTGCGGCCGCACCGCGAACGATTGGAGCACGTCAAGGGACTCGTTGTTCTCGAAGAACCTCTCGCTGAGCACGCCGAGATCCTCGAGCAAGGCGATGGGCACGCTCAGCTCGATCCGCTTCATCGAGACCTGGTTGACGGGTAAACCATCGGGCCCTTATAGCAATGCCTCGTGTTTTCACACGAGGTAGGTGTCGCCCATGGAACAAGAGGGCTCGAAACCGTTCGTGGCGGAGACGTCCGTAATTACGTGCGACATGAGCGGGATCGTCCAGCAGTACGCGGCAGACGCAGAGGAATTGTTTGGGTGGAAACGCGATGAGGTCATCGGCAAGATGAGCGTCGCCTCGTTCCACGTTCCGGACAAGGTGCCGACGCTTGTCCCGCGGCTCCTCCGCGAGGCCGTGGAGAATGGGAAGTTCGAGGAGGAAGTCACCCTCGTCCGCAAGGACGGTTCGCGCTTTCCGGCGATCCTCACCGTCCGACCGATGTTCCGCGAGGGACAGCAGGTCGGGTACATGGGCCGGACGCAACCCTTGGGCCCGCCCGTCAGCCCATAGGTGAGGGTGGGATGGCATCGCAGCCGGAGAAATCCATCACCTCCGAGACCTCTGTGATCACGTGTGACATGAACGGCGTCGTCCAACAGTACGCCGCGGACGCGGAGGCGCTGTTCGGATGGAAGCGCGACGAAGTGATCGGTAAGATGAGCGTCGCGATGTTCCACGTGCCGAAGAATGTCCCGACCCTTGTACCCCGCCTTCTCCGGGAGGCGGTCGAGAAAGGGAAGTTTGAGGAGGAAGTCACCCTGATGCGGAAGGACGCCTCCACGTTCCGCGCAATCCTCACGGTCCGGCCGATCTTCCGCGAGGACAAACAGGTCGGGTTCATGGGCCTGACCAAGCCCCTCACGCCGCCGGGGGAGGTGCCCGTCGCGAAGCTCTGGATTCAGGCCCTCCGTGCGCCGTTCCTCGTTGCGTCGATCATCCCGGTACTCGTTGCGACCCTTGCCGCGTGGCAGATGCGTGGTGTGTTCGACGCTCCCCTGTTCCTTCTGTGTCTCTTCGGTGCCGCGTTCGTACACCTCGGGACGAACATGGCGAATGACGCGTGGGACTACCGGAGCGGGAACGACTTGGCCGTCCGTCACCTGAACCCGTTCGCGGGCGGCGGGAGGGTCCTCCTCCGCGAGGTCTTGAACACACGTACGCACCTCGCGGTCGCGATTCTCTTCCTCGTCCTGAGCACCCTGATCGGGCTCTATCTCGTCCTCCGGGTCGGCTGGCCGCTCTTAATCATCGGAATCGTCGGCGTTATCATCGCGTACTTCTACGTCGGCCCGCCGCTGCGGCTCGCGCACCACGGGGTCGGCGAGGTCGTCGTAGGTTTGGCGTTCGGCCCCCTCATTGTCCTTGGTACGTACTACACGCTCACGCAGTCCTTCGACCCGCAGGCGATTTTCCTCTCGGCTTCCCTCGGCTTGCTCGTGGCGGGGATCCTATGGATTAATGAGGTGCCGGACATCCCCGCGGATGCTGCTGTGGGGAAGCGGACCCTCGTCGTCCGACTCGGGGTCAAGAGGGCCACGACGGTGTTCGGCGGGATGGTCATCGCCGCGTATGTGATCCTCGTCCTTGGCGTCGTGTTCGCGAGGCTCACGCCATGGGCCCTCTTGGCGCTCCTCGCCCTTCCCATGGCGGTGAAGCCAATCCGTGGGCTCTATAGGGCGGGTGCGGACCCTCACGCCCTCATCCCATCGAATGCCGCGATGGTCATGGCAACGATTGTGACGGGCGTCCTCCTAATCGCGGGCCTCGGGATTTCTGCACTGCTCGCCTCGTAGGGAATCCGGAAGGTGTCCGCACGTTCGGCGACCTCCCGCCAAAGCCATTAATAAGACGTTCCGGCATTTCTGAGGCCCCATTGGGGGAGGTTGGAGATGGCGCAGAAACCCGGCAGCATTGTACACATTGAGCTACTATCGAGCGACCCCGCGAAGTCGAAGAACTTCTACGGTCACGTGTTCGGTTGGAAGTTCCAGGAGATGCCGCAGATGAACTATACGCTGTGGCAGGCAGGAAGCGGGCCCGGGGGTGGATTGATGCAGACGATGGAGGGCCGACCACCGATGGTCCTGAACTACATACTTTCAACGAACATCGACACGGACGTCGCGAAGGTCGGTTCCGCGGGAGGGCTGATCCTGCAGCCGAAGACAGAGATCCCCGGACCACACCGGCTCTCGACGGGGTGGTGGGCGTTGTTCCAAGAGCCCGGCGGGACGGTCATGGCCCTCTATCAGGGTATGACGCCGGCTCGACCGCCACCGCGGAAGCGTGCGAAGAAGGCGCCTGCGCGGAAGGCGAAGCGGACGAGCCGTCGCCGCCGGTGAGGATCAGCCCTTCATCGGCGCCCAGATGATCGTGATGATCTTCCGCTCGCTCTCCCCTGGGTGATCTTTCGGGTCGCATAGATACACATCGCCCGGCGGGCCCATCACAGGAAGCTTCGACGCTTGGACATTCTTCATGAATTCCTGCCACATCTCACCGAGCTTCGAGTAGGGCCCTTGGGCGACGTACCATGCAACGCGACCGTGGACGTGCATCCACGGCGGGAGCTCGCCGGTCTGGACGCTCCCGTTCGCGAGGCGATCATACTGCTTGTGAAAGTCCGCATCCGGCATGGTCGGTTCCTCCCGGGAGGCAACCCAGGAGGAGTCATAAGGCCTCCGACTGGATGGGACTAACTTCCGAACTCCGTGATTGGCTTCTGCGCGGCGACGACCTTCTGAAGGTGGCTTACTCTGGCGCCAAGGAGGCGGATCGGTTTCCCTCTCTCCGCGAATTCAGCGATGAGTTCGCGACACGTCGCACGCATCACGTCTTCGTCCGCGACGTGCGTCCCCAAGGTTCTTTCCCGCGTGTGCGTGACGAACCCTTCGAACCGGATCTTGATGCCGATCGTGCGGAAGCGCACACCCTGGCCCTTTGCCCGGAGCCACACGTTGTGGGCGACAGACTCCATCGTCTCGAGGATCGTCTCCCACTCCGTCACGTCCCGGTCGAACGTTCGCTCGACACTGATGGACTTCGGGTCGGGCCGCTCCTCGACAGGAATCTCCTCGATTCCCCTCGCGATCCCCCACAGCCAGACCGCGTTCTTTCCCAGCTGCTTCTCGAGCTCCTTCCCCGGGTATTTCGCAAGGTCGCCGATCGTCTCCATTCCGAGGGATCGGAGGAACGACTCCGTCTTTGGGCCGATCCCGCTGATCGTTGAGACCGGGAGCGGCGCGAGGAATTCCGTAATTCGGTTTGGGTGGACAATCGTGAGCCCGTCCGGCTTGCTCGTGTCGGACGCGATCTTCGCCGTGCTCTTGTTCGGGGCGACTCCGATTGAACACGTGAGCCCCTCCCGTTCCCGGACAGCCCGCTTGATCTCCTTCGCGAGTTCCTCCGCCCTGTCGTAGTCCCCGCCGGTCCGCTTCGTAACGTCGAGGAACGCCTCATCGATTGACGCGTGCTCGAGGATGTCCGCGTATTCGCGGAGGACGTTCATCACGCTCTCTGAGACCTCCCCATAGAGGTCGTAGTTCGGGGCGATGTAGACCGCGTCCGGCGCCCTCCGATACGCCATCGAAATCGGCATCCCGCTTCGGATCCCGAGCTGGCGGGCCTCATAGCTCGCCGCCATGACAACGCCTCTCGCCTTCCCTCCCTCGGGCAGTGCACCGACGCAGACCGGCTTTCCGATGAGGTCGGGATTCCCGCGCCGCTCAACACTGACGTAGAACGCGTCCATATCGACGTGCATGATCGCGCGGGCCATGGGACGCCTCGGTGTCCGCTACCGTGCACGGCGCCGCGGGGCTTGTAACTTCCTCAGCCAAAGTCCGCGAGCCCTTTCTGCCCGCCCGTCTTCGCGCCAGGGAACTCGTACTCGATCATCCCCGCCAAGCGGCGGAACTCGTTCACGCTTCCAGGGCCGAACCCCGCGTAGTGGTTGTTGAAGAACACGAACGCGCCCTTCACGGAGTCCGCGGATTCGTCGAGTTCCTTGTACCACTCCCGCATCTCTGTTGATCGGTCCCGCTGCTTCTCCTTGAACTCCGTGATTTCCCGATCGCCGACGAGCCGGAGGTATGCGTAGTCGGCGGTCACGTCCGCCGGGCTCTTCAGGTATTGATTCTCCGTCCACACCATCGCGACGTCGCGATCCCGGAGGAGCGAGTACACGTCATCCCGGAACCACGACTTGTGGCGAAACTCGATCGCGTGTGGGTACTTCATCTCGAAGGACTTTACGAAGTCCTGCATCAGCGCCCAGTGCGTGTCGTACTTGATCGACGGCGGGAGCTGCGCGACGAGCGGCCCGCATTTCTCCTTCAGCTCCTTCGCGGACGCGTAGAACCACCCGAGGTTCTCCGCCACGTCCTTCAGCTTCTTCTCATGCGTGATCCGCTTCGGCATCTTCATCGCGAACACGAATTCCGCGGGCGTCGTGCGGTGCCATTGCTTCGTCATCGCGGGCCCCGGGGTGCGATAGAACGAGGAGTCCACCTCGACGCAATCGAACACGCTCGAGTACAGTTTCAGGTAGTCGGACTTCGGCGTCTTGGGCGGGTAGAAACCGCCAAGCCAATCGTCGTATCCCCACCCGCTGCACCCGATGCGCAGCTTATCCTTCAGCGTCATGGGATTCTGAGCAGGATAATCACGCGAGAATGAATAAATAGCGCCCGGGGCGACGGTCCCCAAAGGCATTCCTGTGGACCTGATTCTCGCCCTCCTCATTTTGTTCGTCGCCGCGCGGCTCGCGGGTGAGGCGATGGAGCGGATCCATCAGTCGCCGATGATTGGTGAGGTTCTCGCGGGGATCATCCTCGGCCCCGCCATCTTGGGTCTCATCAATCCGAATCCGCTGACGGATCCTGGCGCCTCGCTTGCCGTCGTCGCCCAACTCGGGGTTCTCGTCCTCGTCCTGCTTGCGGGGATGGAGCTCGGGCGAGAGGGGCTCCAGCGGGCGTTTCGGGAGCGAAGCATGCTCGTCGCGGCGGTCGAGTTCTTCCTCCCGTTCTCGCTCGGCTACAGCTTCGCCCTTGCCCTTGGGATGAGTTTCCCGCAGTCCCTGTTCCTCGGCACAGCATTGGCGGTGACGGCCCTTCCGATTAGCGTCCGTATCCTCATGGACCTCAACCTACTTCACAGCCGCCTCGGTCGCGCCATCGTGTCCGTCGCCCTTGTGAATGACCTCATCGCCTTTGCGATGCTCGGCTTGATTCTCGAGTTCGAGCGGCTCGGCGCGGCCGCGCCCGACATCGCGACGGTTTCGTTCGTCGTCGGCAAGAACCTCATGTTTCTGGCCCTCGTCTTTTGCATCAGCCTGGTCCTGAAGATGATGACGAGGCCCTCGCCGGACGGATCCTCGCACATGCAGCGACTCCTCGCGAAGATGCGGGGCCAGGAGAGCGGATTTGCGTTGGGCATCCTCCTTGCTCTCGCCCTCGGGGCCTCCGCAGAGATCCTGGGAATCCACTTCGTGGTGGGCGTCTTCTATGGCGGGATCCTCGTGACGCCGAAGCTGATTGGCGAAGCACAGTTCGTCAAAATCCGAAGTTCCGTTTCCGTCGTGACATTCGGACTTCTCGCGCCCATCTTCTTTGCCTTTGTCGGACTCAACTTCACTCTCCCGTTCGGCGCCTGGCCTTTGATCATCGCGATCACGACGATTGCATTCCTGGGGAAGCTCATCGGTGGAATCGTTGGAGGCCTGTTTGCGGGGTTCCGCGGGGCGCGGGTGCTCGCCCTCGGCGTCGGACTGAATGCCCGAGGCATGATGGAGCTGCTCCTCGCGCAGGTCGCACTCACGGCAGGCATCATTGATGCGAGCCTCTACTCCGCCTTGGTCGTGATGACCCTCGTAACGACGCTGACCACGCCTCCTCTCCTCAAGCGGCTCATGCGGCGGTTCCGAGCCGAAGATGTCGTTCCCACGTCGATTCCACCTGCGCCCACAATCTCAGTGCGGAGCGGCGCCGAGGAAGCGTCCCGCGCGGAGTTCAGCGAGAGGTAGACGTGAATCCGCCTACGCGCGGTCCTCGTCCATGAGGATCGCCTGGTTAATCGCGATCTCCGCAATGTCCGTCGCGTAGCTCGCCGCGCGGCTTAGGCTGTCGACGACGGCCGCGAGGGCCAGGAGCTCCTCACCCTTCTTCGTCGATACGAGATGGGAGAGCCCGTCGATGACCTTCTGGTGCGGCCCCCGAGCATCGATCGCGACATTTGCGGTCTCCACGTCGCTGGTGAGGAGCGCGTTGAACGCACGGTCCACGATTGCGATGGCGGACGCATTCGCTGTCTCGAGTTCCCTCGCCAGCTTCGGGTCGAGGCCCTTCTCCGCGATTGTGGGATGGGCCTCCGCAATCCGCTCCGCGTGGTCTCCAATTCGCTCGAGCAGCTTTGCGATGAGCCGGTGATTGTGGATACCCGCGAGGGTCGTCCGGTCGGCAGAGCCCGGCGGTGCCGTGTGGGCGAGGTGATACTGCTTCGCGACCATCCAGTAGAGCCGGTCGACGTCCTGGTCCCGCTGCACGACATCCCGCGCAAGGGCTTCGTCGTCCGTCTTGAGGGCGTGCAAAGAGTCCTCGAGCATCGCCCGGACGGTCATGTACATTCGGCGGAGGCATTTCTCAGAGCTCAGCTCCGCAGGGTCCGACAAGTCTTGGATGACGACCGCGTTGCGGGTCTCCTCGATCACCTCGGGTCCAATCACCATCCGACAGAAGTCCCGCGCGACCCGACGCACAAATGGCCCCGCCTCGGGTTTAAACCGGACCTCGATCAGCCCGAAGCCGGAGATGTACGCGCCGATGAGCTTGCGGAGGAGGTGCTCCCGCCGCTCCTCCCCCTTCTCCTCGAACACTTTCTTCCGGACTGCGGGCCGCTCCGCGGGCCTGGGCCGGATCGAGACGGACCCGTCCGGCTCCGCCTCTAGGAATACGGTGTCGCCCGCCTTGAGCCCAGCGGCGACGACCCACGGCTTCGGCAGTGAGACGACGTACGTGGACCCACCGGTCAACTGCAACTTTCGCCCTTCCATATCGGGGTTCCCCGTGTTCGCCGATGCACTATTGAGGGATAAGCACTAACCCCATAGTCTATATAGATAACCCCGTGACTCCGTTTGTCAGCGGGGAATCCGTCGGGAAGCCAGAAAACACGCCGTACTCTCCGTCGGATCTGAAAGAAATTGGTGGAGCAACGAGAACATGGGAGTGAGTGACGAACGATCGAGCATCCAGCGCGGTAGCCGGCGGGGCCGGATCAGCACGACGATGATTGTAGTCATCGTCGCGGCGGTCGTCGTGGCCGCAGGCGTGGCGGTGTACTACCTGTTCATTCCACGAAGCGGGCCGGAGATCGTGCGGATCGATGGGAGCAGCACGGTGTTCCCGATTACCTCCTCGTGGGCGGTGGAATTCAATACGCCCGCCCGCCAAGTCACCGTCGCGTTCAGCGGGACCGGCGGCGGCTTCGCAAAGTTCTGCCGGGGCGAGACGGACATGAACGACGCGTCGCGTCCGATTCGGCAGTCCGAATTGGACCTCTGCACGCAGAACCGGATCACCGGAATCACCGAGTTCCTCGTGGCGTACGATGGGCTCAGCATCGTTGTGAACAAGGATAACACCTGGGTCCAGAATCTCACGGTGAGCCAGCTGTGCCGCATCTGGACGTCGAACACGTCCTCCCAGGCGTGCGGCGGCGCCGGCAGGCGCGTCACGATGTGGAACCAGCTTGACCCGAGCTGGCCCGCACAACCAATTGGGCTGTACGGCCCGGGCACCGATAGCGGGACGTTCGATTACTTCGTCGAAGCGATCCTCGGGAACGTCCGGACGGCGCACACGGACCAATACCAGGCCAGCGAAGACGACAATCAGCTCGTCCAAGGTGTTGCGAGCGACCTCCATGCAAGCGGTTATTTCGGCTACGCCTACGCGGTCCGGAACACGGCGACAATCCGAATCGTGCCAATCGACAACGAGGACGGCCGTGGCGCGATCATGCCGACCCACGACACGATTCGTGACGGGAGCTATGCGCCGCTCAGCCGCCCGCTGTTCATCTACGGCAGCGCGGCAAGCCTCTCAAGGCAGTTCGTGGAGGACTTCCTGCGGTTCGGGTATTCCACCAGGGGCGGGCAACTCGTTGACGCGACGGGATACGTGAGCCTCATCGCCGCCGAGATCCAGGCGGAGCTTGCGAAGTTGTCTTAGACGTCGACCGCGATGGTTGGGATGGACGAACGCGTGTGACGAACGGAGAACGCATGGGTCAGGAAACGGCCCGGGCAAGGAAACTCCTTGCCTCGCTGGAGCCACAATGGACCTGGGAAAGAGGGGAAACGCTCGTCCGCGTCGGCCTCTTCGTCGCCGCCGCGTTCGCCGTCCTCGTCACCCTTGCCATTTTCTTCACTTTGATTTTCGACGCCGCCGTGTTCTTCGAGCGGGTGAGCGCGATCGACTTCTACACGGGGACCGTATGGAGTCCGGACATCCGGGAGTTGTATGGCGTCCTTCCGCTCCTCATCGGGAGCCTGATCCTCGCGGGCGGGGCCTCGCTCATCGGTATCCCCCTCGGTCTGAGCGCCGCGATTTACCTCCGCGAGTACTCGCCCGCGCGGGTGCGTGAGGTCGTGAAACCGATCCTCGAAGTGCTCGCCGGCATCCCGACGATCGTGTTTGGGCTGTTCGCTCTCCTTGCGGTTGCCCCGGTCCTACAGGACACGTTCGGCGCATCGTTCTTCAACGGCGCGAATGCGATTCTCGTGATTGGCATCATGATTGTCCCCCTCGTCTCAAGCCTGAGCGAGGACGCGCTGACGGCGGTCCCCGTGGACCTCCGGGATGGCGCGCTCGCCCTCGGATCGACGAAGCTCGAGGCGACAACCCGCGTCCTTCTACCTGCGGCCATCTCCGGGGTCGGGTCCTCCTTCATCCTCGCGTTCAGCCGGGCGGTCGGCGAGACGATGATTGTCCTCATCGTCGCCGGTCAAAATACGGACCTGACGTTCAACATCTTTGGACAGATGACAACCCTCGCGGGCTGGGCGGCAAAGCGCGCCACCGGCGATGTCGCGGTCGGCGAAACAGTGTACCTCGCAATGTTCGCCGTTGGGTTCACCCTCTTTGTCTTGACGCTGCTCTTGAACCTCGCATCGGATGCCCTTCGGGCCCGTTTCCGGGAGGCCTACGAGTGAAGCCTCGAAGCCTTGTGGTCCGACGGATGAAGGAGAGGGCCTACATCATCGGCTTCCTCGCGGGCATCGGCATCGCACTCTTCGCGCTCGTCGCCCTCCTCGCCACCATCTTCGCGACCGCGTGGCCACGGCTCACCCCTGCGATCCTGTTCAACTACTCGAATGCGACCGACCCGGCGACCGCCGGATACGCGGCCGCAATCGTCGGCACCCTGTGGGTCGTCGGTCTGACGCTCCTCCTCTCCCTCCCACTCGGCATCGCGGCGGGGGTCTACCTGGAGCTGTACGCTGGGAAGGGGCGGATCACGCGGATTTTGCAAGCCGCCGTGACGAACCTCGCCGGCGTGCCCTCCGTCGTCTTCGGCCTTCTCGGGCTTGCCGCGTTCGTCCGGTTCCTCGGCCTGGGACCCGTCGTCCTCGCGGGGGCACTTACCCTAACGATGCTCGTGTTCCCGTACGTCGTGATCACGACACAGGAATCGATCCGCGCGGTCCCCAGTTCCATCCGGGACGCCGCACTCGCGCTCGGCGCGACAAAGTGGCAGTCGATTCGCCGGCAGATTCTTCCGGCCGCCGGTCCGGGGTTGCTCACCGGAGCGATCCTCGCAGCCGCGCGGGCCATGGGGGAGACCGCGCCCCTCCTCGTCATTGGGGCCAACTTCCTTCAGACATTCCTCCCATATGGGCCGGAATCCCCGTTTCTGGTGCTACCTGTACAAATCTACGCGTACACGATTCTGCCGACCGATCAGTGGGGCGGCGTGGCGGCCGCGGGGATGGTCGTCCTGCTCGGTCTCCTCTTCTCGTTCAACGCGATCGCGATCCTCGCGAGGAATCGATTACAGAGACAGAGGTGGTGAACGGGAGATGCGATTGTTGACCCCAGAGCGAAAGGGAGCGACGTCCGAGGCGACGGCCCTCGAGGAGATCGTCATCGAGCCATCGGTGTCCGTGGACATCACAAACCCAGCGATCGAGTCTCGGGATCTCTCCGTGTGGTATGGGAAGAAGCCCGCGATCCGGGAGGTGAGCCTGAAGATTCCCCGCCAGCAGATCACCGCGATCATCGGACCGAGCGGGTGCGGGAAAAGCACGTACCTTCGCGCAATCAACCGGATGAACGACACCATCCCCACATGCCGCACGGCGGGTCAACTCCTCGTCGACAACGAGGATGTGTACGGCGCGAACGTCGACCCTGTCTTGCTCCGACGAAAGGTCGGCCTCATCTTCCAGAAGCCGAATCCGTTCCCGAAAAACGTGTACAAGAACATTGAATTCGGCGTGAACCTGCACTATCGGGCCACGCCAGAGGAGATGGCCGAAATCGTTGAAGCCGCGCTGCGGCAGGCGAACCTGTGGGACGAAGTCAAGGATCGTCTCCCAGAAAGCGCGCTCGGTCTCTCGGGCGGGCAGCAGCAACGGCTGTGTATTGCTCGCGCACTCGCGGTGCAGCCCGAGATTATGCTGATGGACGAGCCGTGTTCCGCCCTCGACCCCGTGGCGACCGCGAAAATCGAGGACTTGATGTTCGAGCTAAGGAAGGACATGACGATTGTGATCGTCACGCACAACATGCAGCAGGCGGCTCGCATCGCCGACTATACGGCTTTCCTGTACCTCGGGCGCCTCGTCGAGTTCAGCCGAACGCGGGACCTCTTCGAGCGCCCGCAGTCCGATCTCACGGAGAATTACATCACAGGGAGGTTTGGGTGATGCCACAGCAAGCCGAGCGGAAGGCCCTTGCGAAGGGATTGAAGCAACTGAATGAGAACATGGTCACGCTCGCGGAGCTGAGCGAGCTCGCGATCCGGAAGGCGGTCGACAGCCTGACACGCCTCGATACCGCGGGCGCGGAGGAGGTCTTCGTCTTGGATCAAGAGGTGTATGGCCTACAGCTCGAGATTGAGAAGACGTGCGGGGACCTGATCGCCCTCCACGCCCCAGTCGCGAAGGACCTACGCACCGTCACGACCTCCCTGAAGATCACGACCGACCTCGACCGGATCGCGCGGTATGCGAAGGACATCGCTGAGATCACGATCCAGTTCCGCGGTCGGGGACCCGATCACTTCCGGAACCTTGGACGAATTCCGAGAATGGCAGAGCTCACAATCGAAATGGTCGACACGGTGACCCAGGCGTTCCTCGACCGGAATGCGGACTCCGTCCGGGACATCGAGGTCGTCGACGACGACGTGGATCTCCTCCACGACGAGGTGTTCCATGATGTCGTGGGTTACATGAAGGATGGATCCCTGGAGATTGAGGCGGGGGCGCGATACATCCTCGTGAGCCGATACCTCGAGCGGATCGCGGACCATGCCGTGAACATCGG
>Ga0209640_10003783_pt1 | contig 13254 bp, 10 predicted proteins | sample RifCSP10_1_FD_184018 | JGI IMG/M metagenome (GOLD analysis project Ga0209640, IMG submission 184018) | Soil microbial communities from Rifle, Colorado - Rifle CSP2_sed 10_1 (SPAdes) (version 2) | ecosystem: Environmental > Terrestrial > Deep subsurface > Rock core/Sediment | place: Rifle...
CTCAAGGAGGGAGCTCGTAGGGGAAACATGGTGGTTTCCCCCACGCGAAAACATGGGTTTCCCCCACGCAGAAACGTGGGTTCCCCCCGCGACCGCGAGCCGAAGGCGAGCGGTGCTCGTCACGGGAAGATCCCCCGCGCCTCGAGCGCAGCGGCGACGTGGCGGATCCCGGACACGAGCGCCGCGGTGCGGAGCGAGATCTCCCGCTCTTCGGCGAGGTTCCACACGCGGTCGAACGCGTCGGAGAGCTTGTCGGCGAGCTTCGCGCGGATCTCGTCGCGCGTCCAGAACAGGCGCCCGAGATCCTGCACCCACTCGAAGTAGGACACCGTGACGCCTCCCGCGTTCGTGAGGACGTCCGGCAGGATCGGGATCCCGCGCTCGGCGAGGATCCCGTCCGCCTCGAGCGTGGTCGGGCCGTTCGCGCCCTCGGCGATCATCCGCGCCTGCACGCGGGCCGCGTTCCCGGCCGTGATCTGGTCCTCGCGGGCGGCCAGGACGAGGACGTCGCACTCGAGCTCGAGCAGCTCCTCGTTCGAGAGCCTGACGCCCGCGTCGCATCCCGCCAGCGACCCGTGCTCCCGCACGTACTCGTGCAGAGCGGGCACGTCCAGCCCTCCTTCGTCGCCCATCCCCCCGGAGACGTCCGAGACGGCGGTCACGCGCGCGCCGCGCTCGTGCAGCTCGAGCGCCGCGATGCCGCCGACGTTGCCGAACCCCTGGACGACGCAGCGAAGCTCGTCGAGCCGCCACCCGAGCCGTTCGCACGCCCGGGCGACGACCATGACGACCCCCGCGCCCGTCGCCTCGTGCCGGAAGACGGAGCCGCCGATCGAGATCGGCTTGCCGGTCACGATCTCCGGGACGGCGTACCCGCGCTGCATCGAGTACGTGTCCATCATCCAGGCCATCGTCTGCTCGTTCGTGGCCATGTCCGGCGCGGGAATGTCCTCCTGGGGCCCGATGATCGGCAGGAGCTCGGAGGTGAACCGCCGTGTGACGCGCTCGAGCTCTCCGGACGAGAGCGAGCGCGGTTCGCAGCGCACGCCGCCCTTGGCGCCGCCGTACGGGAGGCGGAGGAGCGCGCACTTCCACGTCATCCACATGGCGAGCGCGGCGCACTCGCCGAGCGTGACGTCGACGTCGTAGCGGACGCCGCCCTTCGTCGGCCCGAGGATGCTCGAGTGCTGGACACGGTAGCCGGGGAAGACGACCCGCCGGCCGTCGTCCATCCGCACGGGGACGCTGACGATGAACGCGCGCTCCGGGTAGCGGAGTCGCTCCGCGATGTCGCCGTGGATGTCCGCGAACGGCACCGCCTGGTCGAACTGGGCGACCGCCATCCGGTAGAGCGGCGTATCCCACTCGAGCTGGGCATCGGCAAGCGCTTCCGGCAGGCTCGCCACGGCGCGCCGAGTGTACCCGCGCCCAGCGCGGGAGCCGGTGTCGGCTTGCGCGGTCGGCGAATCGGCGCACGTGGTCGGCGAGCACCGCTTCGAGGGAGGCCTACTCCGTGATTCTCCGCACAAAGGGCACGGGCTACCCGCGCGGAGGCGCGGCCCGATGCGCACGCCGGGCCGACGCGTCCGAGATCAACGTTCGACGATGCCCGCCCCTCCGCGCGTTCGCCGTCCGCATCGGGCCTGATCCCCGCCGCAGCACCCCGGGCTGCCCCACTGGCCGAGGCGGATGGCACCGTGCCCCTCGCGCTCCCTCTCCTGCTCGCAATCGTCGCGGCGCTGATCTGGGGAGTCCTGATCCCGCTCCAGATCGCGGCCGTGCTGGCGTAGCCCGGAGGACGATGTTCGCCCCGGCGCGCCCAGCGCCCTCGAGCAGCGGGCCGGAGCGTCGAGGTCGAATCGCTAGGGGAAGGTCTCCGCAGGCGCCTGGGCTGCGCGGAAACCGCGCGCCGCGAGAAGCGCCGCGCCGCCGAGCATCGCGGTCGTCAGCGCCCAGAACCCCGTCGACCCGCCTCCGGTCGGCTTCGTGGTCATGGCCAGGGGCACGACGAGCAGGATCGCGAGCTCGGGCCACATGAGCGCGCTCAGGCGCCGGCCGAGCGCAATGGCCTCCAGCTCCTCCGGGCCGCGCTCGGCCAGGATCGCGTCGAGGCGCTTCGTGCCGGGAGCCTGGAGCGCGCCACCGAGGACGAGCGCGGCGACGTAACCACCGATCCCGACCAGCACCCAGTCACCGAATCCCCACGGCCCGTCGAGGACGCGGCCGCTGCCCGTGGCGAGGAGGATCAGCGGGCCGAGCACGATGGAGGGCGGCTCGATCCACTTGACCGCGGAGTTGAGCTTCGCCAGGAACCCGTAGTCGCCCTCACGTGCGGCCCAGAGGAAGAACGCGTGCCCGGCCAGTCCCAAGCCGATCCAGACGATCGCCCCGAGCACGTGGAGGAAGAGCAGGAGCCCGTACCGGTCGATCCGGGACTCTTGGCCTGCCCCGGGCGCACTCACAAGAAATCGTGGCAGCCGACGACCACACGCCTCACGCCCTCGCCGGGTCGGCCATGTGGGCGCGAGGTGCCGGGGGCGGGACTCGAACCCGCACGCCCCCAGAGGGGACACCCGCTTTTAAGGCGGGCGCGTCTCACCCGTTCCGCCACCCCGGCGCCCGCAGTGTACGTCGCCCCGGGTGGCCTTCCCGGAGGGTGCCTGGCTTCAGCCCGGCACCCTGTCTTCGTCGCCCGGCGAGCGGAAAGGAAAGGCAGGGCGAGCCGCTGAAGCGACTCGCCGGCCCCCGAGGCTCAGTGCCCGGGGCGAAGGTCGGCGGGGTCGAAGCGCTCGGGCCCGCGGAACAGGAACGCGTCGAGGAAGGCGGAGGCCGCGCCCTCGTCGAAGGTCTTGCACTTCGCGAGGTAACCGTTCCCACTCTCGGCTTCCGCGACCCAGGCGCCGAGCGCGAACTCGTCGCCCAGCTTCTCGTACGGAGCCACGATCGTCCCGGTCTTGTGGCGCTCGTAGAACGCCTTCAGCTCGTTCACGGTCGCCTCGGGCAGGTCCGGCCCGTACTGGATGAAGACGCCGCCGTGCTCGAGGTTGTGGATGACGCGGGCCTGCTCGAGCTGCTCGTCGTAGATCCCGAAGATGGCGGCGATCGGGTAGTGCGGGCCCGTCGTGGGCGGATCCGTGTTCCACTCGTCCGAGGTGCCCGCGGGATCCGCCACCGAGTGCTCGCCTGGGAGGGCGTCCGCGACCTGCAGCGTGCATCCGGCCGCTTCGAGCGTCGTCCGCACCTCGTCCTCGTTCGCTCCTCCCCCGCCGCCGAGCCCGACGAGCGCGAACACGACGACCGCACCGGCGACCAGCCCTGCGAGCGCGACGGCGGCAACGATCGCAGGGCGCCGAGAGGAGCGGTCGGCGGACGAGGACGTCCGCTGCTTGGGCGCCTTGACGCGGGGCTTCTCGGCCATGCCGCGCGCGAGGGTAGCAGCATCCCGGTTGCGGAGCGGTTGCGTAAGCGATTCCATCCGCCGACCCGACTACCGTTCGTCGGCCATGCTCCTCGTCACACTCATCGTCGGCTTCCTCCTCGGCGCCCTCGGCGTCTACCTCGCCGTGCGCCCGGCGCTGGCCGAGCGGCGGCTGCGTCTCGAAGAGGCGATCGAGCTCCGGAGCGCGCTCTCGGCCACCCGCGCGGAGCTCGAGGCCGAGCGGAAGACGGTCGACGAGCGCCTCGCGGCGACGATCAAGACGCTGTCGGTCGAGGCCCTGGACGCGAACAGCGCACGCTTCCTCGAGCTCGCGGACTCCCGGCTTTCCGGGTACGTGAGGCCGCTCAAGGACTCGCTCGAGAAGATGGATCAGCAGCTCCAGGGAGTGGAACGCGTCCGCCAGCAGGCGTACGGCGCCCTCCAGACTCAGCTCTCGACCCTCTCGGAGCGCACCGGAAACCTCACGAACGCCCTGCGCACGCCGCACGTACGGGGGCGCTGGGGCGAGGCGCAGCTGCGGAACGTCGTCGAGTACGCGGGGATGGTCGAGCACTGCGACTTCGTCACGCAGGCGACGACGTCGAGCGAGGAGACCACCATGCGCCCGGACCTCGTCGTGCGGATCCCCGGCGGCAAGCACGTCGTCGTCGATGCGAAGGCGCCTCTCGCCGCGTACCTGGACGCGTTCGAGACCTCCGACGACGCCGAGCGCGAGCTCCGTCTCGCCGACCACGCGCGGCAGGTGCGCGAGCACGTCACGAAGCTGTCCGCAAAGGGGTACTGGCGGCAGTTCCAGCCCTCCCCGGACCTCGTCGTCATGTTCCTGCCCGACGAGTCCTATCTGCGGATAGCGCACGAGAAGGACCCGACGCTCCAGGAGTACGCGTGGAGCTCGAACGTGATCCTCGCCTCGCCGAGCACGCTGATGATCCTGCTCCGCACGGTCGCGATGACCTGGCAGCAGGAGACGATCGCGGAGAGCGCCCGCGAGGTGAGCGCCCTCGGCCGCGAGCTCTACAAGCGGCTCGCGACGATGGGTGCGCACGTCTCCCGGCTGGGGAGGTCGCTCGACGGCGCGGTGAAGGCGTACAACGAGACGGTCGGGTCGCTCGAGCGGCAGGTCCTCGTGCAGGCCCGCAGGTTCGAGCGCCACGGGATCACCGGGATCGAGCCGCCGGAGCTGCAGCCGGTCGAGCGCCAGACGCGACCGCTCGTCGCCACCGAGCTCGTCGATCCCGAGGAGCGGGAGCTCGAGGCACTGCCCGCCGGCGCCGACGCAGCGTGACGCCGGGGAACATCGAACCGCGAGACATCGTTTGTACGTTCTGCTGCGCCGCAACGGCGCGGCTACCTTTCGAGACGAGGGCGGAGAGGACGACGTGAACGACGTACGCGACGTGATCATCATCGGCGGCGGGCCGGCCGGGTACACGGCTGCCCTGTACACGGCACGCGCCAATCTCGAGCCGCTCGTCATCGAGGGTTTCAACTGGGGCGGGCAGCTGATGATCACGAGCGACGTCGAGAACTACCCCGGCTATCCCGACGGCGTCCTCGGGCCGACGATGATGCAGGACTTCCGCGGGCAGGCGGAGCGCTTCGGGGCCGAGTTCGTCACCGACGACGTCACCCGGGTGGACTTCTCCGAGCGGCCCTTCCGGACCTACGTCGGCGACACCGAGTACCGGGCGGAGACCGTGATCGTGGCCACGGGAGCGAGCGCGCGCCAGCTGGGCCTCGACTCGGAGCGGTCGCTCCAGGGCCGCGGCGTCTCGTACTGCGCGACCTGCGACGGCGCGTTCTTCCGGGACAAGGTCGTCGTCGTGGTCGGGGGCGGAGACTCCGCCATGGAGGAGGCGACCTTCCTCACGCGCTTCGCCAGCAAGGTCGTGATCGTCCACCGTAGAGACGAGTTCCGCGCCTCGCCGATCATGGTCGACCGGGCGCGGGCGAACGAGAAGGTCGAGTTCGTGCTCAACGCCGTGGTCGAGGAGGTGCTCGGGAACGAGGCCGGGCACGTGACCGGCGCGAGGCTCAGCGACACCGTCACGGGTGAGGTCACCGAGCTCCCCGCGGACGGGCTCTTCGTCGCGATCGGACACGACCCGAACACCGGCCTCTTCCTCGACTGGCTCGATCACGACGAGCAGGGCTACCTCGCCACCGAGCCGGGCTCGACGAGGACGAACATCCCCGGGGTCTTCGCCGCGGGGGACGTGCAGGACCACACGTACCGGCAGGCGGTCACGGCCGCGGGCTCGGGAACGATGGCCGCGCTCGACGCGCAGCGCTGGCTCGAGGAGCAGCGCCACCACCCTGAGATGGCGGCCACCTCCGCGTAGCCGCGCGAGGTCCGGCCGCCCCCGTCGCTACCCTCGCCGGAGGTGCCGACACGCTGGCTCGACCTCGTCGATCCGACGCGCGAGGAGCTGCTCTCCGCGCTCCCTCCTCACGTCGACCCCGACGTCGTCGAGGCCCTCGCCGCCCGCCACGAGGACGGTCGCGAACCGCACCCCGTGCTCGAGAGCCACGGTCCGTACGTCTTCGGCGTCCTCCTGGCGATACAACCGCTCCCCGAGGAGGGCCGGGTGGTCCAGCAGGAGATCTCCCTCGTGGCGACGCCCGATCTCCTGGTGACGGTGCGCAAGACCCCGGCGGGCGCGGTCGCGTTCGACACCGCGCCGCTAATTCCGGCGGCGGAGCAGGGAGCGCCCACGGGCGTCCTCGTCCACCGGCTCGTCGACGACGTCGCCGACTCCTACCTCGAGCTGCTGGACGCGATCTACGGCGAGATCGACGACCTGGAGGACGAGCTCGACGCCCTCCGCCCCGCCGAGGTGCGAATGCGGCTCTCGGACCTCCGGCACGAGCTTCTGCACCGCCGGCGTACGGTGTCGGCGACCCGGGCGGGGCGGTCCGCCGTGTGCTGGACGGGCGGGTGGAGGTCGGCGACCACGCGCTCTTCCCGCCCGAGGTGGAGCGTTCGTTCGGCGACACCTACGACACGCTCGTTCGCGTCACGGAGGAGCTCGACGTCGCGCGCGACCTGCTCGCGAGCGTCCGCGACCACCTTCAGTCGAAGATCGCGGAGAGCCAGAACGAGGTGGGCAAGAAGCTGACCGTGATCGCGTCGCTCGTCCTCGTCCCGTCGCTCGTCGTCGGCTTCTACGGGCAGAACTTCTCGTCCGCGTTCGACGCCGGCTACTGGTCGATCGGCGTCTCGACGGGGCTCATCGTCGTCTCGACGATCGTCCAGCTCGCGCTCTTCCGCTGGCGCCGCTGGATCTGAGCCGCCCACGGCCCCGGTCGTGCACCCGCTGCCCAGTCTTCCTCGCTCGTGGCCGTCGATCGAGCTTCCCGGCTACCGGGAGCACCGAGGCGAATACGCGACCTACTCCGGCTTCGCGTACGACGACCTCCCGCCGATCGAGCGAGAACTCGACGACGGGCTTCGCTGGCTGCTCGAAGAGCCAGCAGTCCGTGCTTCGCTGGCCGATGTCGACGATGACGCAATTACGCCGGCAACGCCGGATGGCCTGCGACGCATTGCTGGGACCGAGATGGAGCTTCCGCGCTCCTTTGTCACTTTCGTCGGCTCCGACGAGCCGCGCGCCCGTGTCCGGTCATGCACCGACTGCTACCTCGATCTCGCCGACTTCTCTGTCCCAGTCGTCGGCGGTGGTTACCTGATCCACGTCCTCTCCGACTCGCAGTGGGTGCTCCACTGGCTCCTCTACGTCGGCCCCGAACGCTCCGAAGCGGTCGTCGTTTCGGAACACCCGCTCGGATTCGAGCTGAGCGACGAGGACAAAGAGGAGACGATGCGGCTCTTCGACCCGGCCCGGGGCGAGGCCGCCGTCTGCGCCGACTCGTTCTCCGAGTTCCTCTACCGCTTCTGGATCGAGAACGAGATCTGGTTCGACCTGGCTGACCCAGACGAGGAGCAACGCCCGCTCACACCAGAGCAGCGGCGGTATGTCGAGCGGTACGCCCGATCTTAGGACGGCCCAAGAGCTGGTCGGCACCCGCCGCTGGTCCGGAGCTACGTACAGAGGCGACCCTTAGGATGGCCGCTTCGCGGCTGCTGCGCTCCGCTATCTGCGAGCCGTGAGGACGGACAGAGGTCCTCGAGCACGCAGGCCTCGCAACGCGGCCGGCGCGCGTCGCAGACCCGGCGCCCGTGCCAGATGAGCAGATGGGGAAAGCGCGCCCAGTCCGGGCGCGGCACGACGCGCTGCAGGTCGCGCTCGATCTTCACCGGGTCGTCGTGGCGCGTGAGGCCGAGCCGCTGGGAGAGCCGGCGCACGTGCGTGTCCACGACGATCCCCTGCGCGTGGCCGAGCTCGGAGGCGACGACGTTCGCGGTCTTGCGGGCGACGCCGGGGAGCGTCAGGAGGTCCTCCAGCCGCCGCGGCACCTCGCCCCCGAACTCCTCGAGCAGCATCCGCATCGTGCCGCGGATCGCCTTCGTCTTCTGACGGAAGAACCCCGTTGCGTAGATGTCGCGCTCCAGCTCCTCCTGCGGCACGGCCAGGTAGTCCTCCGGCTTCCGGTACTTGCGGAAGAGCGCGGGCGTGACGCGGTTGACGTTGGTGTCCGTCGTCTGGGCGGAGAGCATCACGGAGACGAGCAGCTCGAGATCGCTGCGGAAGCGGAGCGCGATCTCGGCGTCGGAGTGCTCCTCGGCCAGCCGCTCGACGATGGCTCCGATCCGCTCCCGCCTGCGCCCGAGCCGGCGCCGGCGCACCTCGGCGACGTAGCTACGCGACACGGAGCTTCTCGAACTCCGCGGTCGCCCGGTCGGGATCCATCGGGTCGAGGAGGAGCGCCAGCTGCTCCTCGTAGATCGAGCCGACGAGTGCCCGCATCGCGCGCGCGGCCTCCTCCAAGTCGTACTCGGTGCGGCGAAACCCCACGTCCGGCCCGAGGACGGCCCAGTAGGCGCCGCGACGTCCCTCGTAGGGGAGGCCGACGCTGCCCGGGTTGACGAGCCGGAGACCGTTCGAGAGGGCCCGGTCGTACTGCATGTGCGTGTGGCCGCAGAGGACGACGTTCGCCTCCACTTCCTCGAACAGGCGCACCAGCTCCTCCTCCGGGGTGATCCGCGTGTAGATCGGCTCGTCGGAGGCAGGGGTCGAGTGGCAGACGAGGACGCGTCCCAGCCCGTCGACTTCCAGCTCGACCGTCCGCGGCCAGCCCGCGACAGCCCCCAGTCGCGCGTCTCCGAGGCGCCGCCGCTCCTCGTCCCAGTCGCGTCCGTACTCGTCGACTCCTTCCAGGACCGTTCGCTCGACGTTCCCGCGGACGAAGCGGACGTCCGGCACGCTCGCCAGGAGGTCGAAGACCTCGGCCGAGAAGGGGCCTGTGACGACGTCGCCGACCACGACCACGCCGTCGACGCCCTCCCGCTCGATGTCGGCGAGCACCGCCTCGAGCGCGGGCAGGTTGCCGTGGATGTCGCTGATCGCGGCGACGCGCACGGCGCGAGGCTAGCGGTCGAGCGGCAGGCGCGGTCCGGCACAGACGAGGTCGAGCGCCGGGCAGTCGGCGCACGCGAGCTCGCTCGGAGTCGGCCGGAACGCTCCGGTACGGATGCGCCCGATCGCCTCGGAGAGCTCCGACTCGAGGGCTTCGAGGTCGTCGCGAGTGAAGGTCCTCGAGACGACGTCGTCGGGGCGCTCGAGGAACTGATAGGCGATCTCCACCTCGTCCGCGCCGTCGCGCAGGCACGCGAGCGCGTAGACGAGCCGCTGGAGCCGGTACTCGGCGTCGACCACCTCGGCGGGCTCTGCGCCGTCGAGAACGTTCGACTTGTAGTCGAGGACGAACGCCTTCCCGTCCTCGCGCCAGAGGACGTCCAGCCGGCCGTGCAGGAGGACGCCGTCGTGCTCGAACGCGAACGGCCGCTCCGGGCGTGCGCCGCGGAGCCCGGCGATCCGCCGAGCGAGCGCGGACGTGCAGTACGCCTCCACGAGCTCCGCGATCCGGTCGAGCTCGGCCGGAGTCGCGGTCGGATACCACGCGAGCACCGCGGCTCCGAGAACGGAGCGCTCGGGCGGAGCGGGCGCTTCCAGAGGCACGTCCTCGAGGAGCCGGTGGACGGCGTCCCCGAGCTCGTGGCCTGCCAGGCGTCCCTCCTCGCCGGTCGGCCCGGGCCGCCGAGGCACCGGCGACAGGCCGAGGACGCGCTCCGCGAAGTAGCGGTACGAGCAGCGCTCGAACAGGGCGATGGCGCTGTACGAGAGGCGGCGGACGTCGTGGAGCGGCGGCTCGGGCACGGCCGGAAGCGGCGGCAGCTCGATCCCGGCTGCGAGCGAGCCACCCGGGAGGTCGGAGAAGAGGGGAAGCTGGTCGCCGGCGGCGAGCCCGAGCACGTCGATGGGCGCCGCCACCTCTTCCGCCGGGGGACGGTAGCGCTGTACCCGGAGGAGGAACCGCGCCGCGCCGCGCTCCAACTCGAGCGGGTCGGTGCCCGCGGCCCCCACGTCCGCGTTCGCGGCAAGCCGGTCGAGCACCCATCCGATCGGCGTCTCGCGGTCCGCCGCGCGCTCGGGGTCGATGGCGCCGGAGACGATCAGGCGGTCGATCGCCCTGGTCATCGCGACGTAATAGAGGCGCAGGCGCTCGGCCCGCTCCTGGTCGCGCTCGGCGGCGCGCACGGTCTCCCACTCGAACACCGGCTGCCGGTCTCCCCTTGTCGGGTGCACCATGCGGAACCCGAAGCGGCCGTCCGAGAGCGCGACGATCTCGTCGCCGCCGCGTGGCCCGCCGGTGTCCCTGCCCGCGTCCGCGACGACGACGACCTTGAACTCGAGCCCCTTCGCCGCGTGGATCGTCAGCAGCCGGACGGCCTCCGCGCCCTCCTCCTCCGCGACCGCCTCGAGCTGCTTCGCTCCGAGCGCCTCCTGCTCCCGCACGAAGCGGACGAAGCCCGGAAGGTCGGTGCCGCGGATCGCCTCGTACTCGCCCGCGAGCCGTGCGAGCTTCCGCAGGTTTGCGAACCTCCTCGACCCGTCCCAGCGCGCGAGCACGGCGAGGTCGTAGTCGTGCTCGCCGAGGACGTGCTCGCAGAGCCGCTCGAGCCCCACGCGCATGGACAGGTGGACGAGGCGCGCGTAGCGCTGGAGGAAGGCCCGCAACAGGCGCTCGTCGTCCGGAGACGTCCCCTCGGGCACGCCCCGCTCGAGCGGGGTGAAGAGCGGCCGGCGAGGCGCGTTCCGTCGCAGGAAGACGAGCGTGTCGTTCGAGACGCCGACGAAGGGCGATGCCAGGACGGTCGCGAGGGCGACGTCGTCGTAGCGGTTGTGCAGGAGCCGGAGGTACGCGAGGAGGTCCGCGACCTGCTGCTGCCCGAAGTAGCCCCGGCCGGTCGCACGGTAGGTCGGGAGGCCTGCGAGCCTGAGCGCCTCCTCGTACCGTTCCGCGTCCGTCCCCGCCGCGAAGAGCACGGCGATCTCGCCCGGGAGCGCTTCGCCTGAGTCGACGAGCTCGCGGACGCGCGCAGCGATCGCACCCGCCTCGCCCTGCCGCCAGTGCTCCCCTGCCTCCTTGTAGCTCGCCTTGTCGGTGACGAGAAGCTCGACCGGGTGCCCGAAGACGGGGTCCGCGAACTCGGCCGAAGCGGTGAGGGGCTGGTACTCGTCGCCGAACGACTCCGTGAAGAGATGGTTCACGGCGGCAAGCACCTGCGGACGCGAGCGGTAGTTGCACCTCAGGGTGAGAAGGTTGCCCGCCTGCGCCCGCCGCTCCCGGAAGACCTCGACGTCGGCGTGCCGGAAGCCGTAGATGGACTGGAACTCGTCCCCGACGGTGAACACCTCGGTGGCATCCGGGTGGGTGACGAGGTCGATCAGCTCGCACTGGAGCCGGTTCGTGTCCTGGAACTCGTCGACCATGATCATGCGGAAGCGGAGCCGGACAGCGTCGCGCACGTCCGCGTGGTCGCGGAGGAGGTCGCGCGCGGCGAGCTGGAGGTCCTCGAAGTCCACGACCGACTCGCGGCGCTTCGCGGCCGCGTACTCGGCGGCGAAGCCCTCGAGCAGCTCCTGGAGGAGGTCGCGGTCGTCCGCGGCCAGCTCCTCGAGCGCGGCCCGCTCCGCCGCCTTGCGCGCCTCCTCGTACGAGGCCGCGCGCAGGCCCCGGCACTGCAGCCCCGAGAGGTCGACGACGAGCTCGGGCGCTGCGCCGTCCGGCACGAGACGGAGCGCCTCGGCCGCGGTCTCCCGCTGGGTCGGGGTCGCCGACTCGTCTGCCGCGAGCACGCCCGCCTCCTCTCGGAAGCGGGCGACGGCCTCCCCCACGCTCGGGCGCTGGCCGAGCTCGAGCACGAGCTCCCGGCCGGCGGAGCGGAGCGTCTCGTAGACGCTCGTGAGCATCCGCCGGAGGCCGTCCGCCCGGTACGTGGCGAGCAGGCGCACCCGCTCCGGGTCCCCACTCGCGCAGAACGCCTCGAGGGCGCGGTCGAACGCCTCCCCGCGGAGGACGGCCGCACCCGCGTCCTCGAGCTCGCGGAAGCGCGGGTCGAGACCGAGCGCGAACGGGTGCGCGCGCAGGATCCGGGCGCAGAAGCCGTGGATGGTGGAGATCCAGGCACCGTCGAGCTCGCGCGCGAGGTCCGAGCGGCCGCGCGCCACCAGGGCGGCGCGGATGCGAGAGCGGAGCTCGCCCGCGGCCTTGCGCGTGTACGTGATGACGAGGATCGAGTCGACGTCGAGGCCGCGCTCGCAGACCGCGCCGACGTACCGCTCGACGAGGACCGACGTCTTGCCCGTGCCCGCGCCCGCCGAGACGAACGTGTCCCCGGCGGACTCGACCGCGGCCAGCTGCTCCTCGTTCAGGCGCGTGCTCCGCTCCGCGAGCGTCGTCATGCGCGTGCCACCCTGCAGATCGGCCACAGGTCGCACCACGACGGGCACTCGCCGCCCTTCGGGTCGTGCCTCACGTCTCCCGCCCGGATCCGCTGCGCGCGCTCGAGCGCCCGCTCGCGGGCTGCCTCCACCTGCCCCCAGAATGCGTCCTCGTCGAGGTAGTCGTCCTTCGCGAACCCGGGGAGGTCCTCCCGAGCCGACTCGCGGAGCATCCCGCGGGTCGTGCGCCGGCCGGCGAGCGCGCGATAGACCCCTCCGAGCGGCTCGATGCCCACGAGGTCGCGAAGGGCGAGCACGTACAGCGGGATCTGAAGCCGCAGCTCGCGGTCGATGTCGCGGGCCGAGTGGGCGCCTTTGCCGGACTTGTAGTCCTGCACGATCCCGCGCGCGCTGAACGGGTCGACGTCGATCCGGTCGATCTTCCCGGAGAGGAAGAGCCCGTCCCCGAGCGGGAGGCCGCGCTGGAGCTCCGGCGCGGCTCGATCCGAGCCGAACCCGACCTCCAGCCGACGCGGCACGAACGCGACCCCGGAGGCCGCCTCGTCGCGGACGAAGCCCTCGAGATCGGCGAGCAGCGTCTGACGGAGCTCGGCGGCCTGGAGCGGCGTGAGGTCGAAGCGCACGCCCGTCTCCAGCGCGTCGTCGAGACACTTACGGATGAGCGCGAGCGAGGCGTCCAGGTTCTCTGGGGTGACCCGCTCCGCATGAAGCTCGCGCGGCAGCGCCGCGTAGAAGCGATGGAGTGTGGTGTGCATCACCTGCCCGCGGAGCAGCGCGTCCGGCTCCGCGTCGATGGTCTTCGGGTCCACGACCCGCTCGACGAGCCAGGCGGACGAGCAGTCGGCGAAGCGCTCGAGCTCGGTGGCGGGGAACGTCGTGCGCATCGCGAGCGACTCCAGCACGGCGGGGCTGCGCAGGCGGGTCTCCTTGCGGAACGCGTCGCGGGCG
>Ga0209640_10003784_pt1 | contig 13253 bp, 12 predicted proteins | sample RifCSP10_1_FD_184018 | JGI IMG/M metagenome (GOLD analysis project Ga0209640, IMG submission 184018) | Soil microbial communities from Rifle, Colorado - Rifle CSP2_sed 10_1 (SPAdes) (version 2) | ecosystem: Environmental > Terrestrial > Deep subsurface > Rock core/Sediment | place: Rifle...
ATTAAAAATGTCTTACTTCGCGCCTTTGCGTCTTTGCGGGAGATATTCCGATTCTTTCGGTTGCGGCTCTGCTGCGCTGGGACCTTCGCGACCTTCGTGGTGAATGTCCTGTTTCTTTTTTGGTTGCGGCTTCGCCGCGCTAGGCGCTTCGTGGTGAGTCGTATTTTGCCGAGAAAACGCTAATGCGCTTTGCGGCGATGATTAAGAGCTTCCGGGTTGAGAGCGCGAGTGAGTTTGCCTTCCATGTAATCGAGAATATTGGTCACGGCATTTTCGGCGAAATGTTCGAAGCTCAAGTCGGTGGGCCAACCGAGATGCGGCGCCAGCACGACGTTGTCAAGCGCGATCAACGGATGATTCCCCGGCAACGGTTCTTCGACAAAGACATCCAAGGCCGCGCCGGCGATGGCATTTTCCTTCAATAGTTTCGTTAGGGCGATTTCGTCGACGATCGCGCCGCGCGCGGTGTTGACCAAGTAGGCCGAGTTCTTCATCAGGCGCAGGCGCTTTTCGTCGAGCAAGTTTCTACTTTCATCGGAAAGCGCCAGGTGCACGGAGACGACGTCAGCCGTCATAAGAACGTTGTTTAACGGCATAAAGGTCACATCTGATTTTGCCGCGCGTTCCGAAGTGAGAGTAGGTCCCCAGGCGATGACCTTCATGCCGAAGGCGCGAGCGATGTTCGCGACTTCGGTGCCGATCCTGCCGAGGCCCAAGATTCCCAGCGTTTTGCCTTTGAGCACGTAGCCGAGCACGAGCGGCCATTCACCGCGGCGCATGGCCCGGTCGCTTTGCGGGATGCGCCGCATGACGGCAAGCATCAAAGCGATTGTCAACTCCGTCGTGCTGTTACCGCCCGGCGCGAGGCTGACGACGACGCCTCTGTTGGTCGCGGCTTCCAGGTCGACGTGGTAAGCGTGGTTGCCGGTTTGCGAAATGAGTTCGAGGTCGGGCAAGGCGGACAGCAGCGACGCGGTGAATTTCGTGCGCTCGCGCACGGGAATGATCGCTTGCGATCCCTTGAGCGCCTCGGCAACCGCAGCCTCCGACGGCAGCTTCTCGGTCAAGATCAGTACTTCGGCTTTTTGCCGCAGCCGGCGAATCGCTTCCGTAGGTTCGAACGCGCGCTGGTAGTCGTCGAGAACTGTGACCCTCATCCTTGGATGACGGCGATCCCGGCGATCTCGATCAAATAATCTGGATGGGCGAGGCCTTTGACGATCACCAGCGTGCTCGTCGGCGGGTCTTTCTTATAGAGCCCGCGGCGCACCTCGTTATAACCTTCGCGATACTCCCGGTCGGTTATGTAAGTCGTGGTCATCACCAAATCATCCAGCGTGCCGCCCGCCTCTTCAAGAACGGCTTTAAGATTGGCGAAAACCTGCTTGGTTTGCGCTCTGATATCGCCCTTGCCGACGACATTGCCGGCTTGGTCCGACGCGGTTTGGCCGGCAACAAAAAGCAGCTTGCCGCCTTCATTGAGAATGCCTTGGCTGTAACGTGGCCGCGGGTCATTCAGAGTTTTGGGTTGGACGGTTTTGCGAGCCATGGGAACCTCCTCTTAGGTCTGTTGTTGGAGTACTGGAGTGTTGGAGTGATGGAGTAGTGGGGTCGGGAATTCTCTCCACCACTCCAATATTCCATCACTACAATCTTCTACTTCGTCGGGTATCTTTTTGCCATCTCGTTAAAGAAACCTTCCTTCTCCAGTTCCTGCAGGAAGCTTAAGTCGACGAACTGCTCGGGTTTGGCGCTTTTCGCCTCAGGCATCACCGGCGTCAGCATGTCCAGCATGAACTGTATTCCCTTGAGCGTCGGGTAAGGCTTCTTGGGGATCATCTTGATATAGCCTTCATAGGAATCCTCGAGGACCGCAGTGTCGTTCGTGCGCATGTATTTTGCGAAGACTTTCTGGGCCTCTTGCTTGTTCGCGTAAACAAAATAGATCGCCTCGACGAAACCTTTGAGGGCATTTTTGACAGTCGCCCGGTTGGTCTGAATGTAGCTTTTCGATGTGGCGAATCCGTTGCCCTGAACTTCGACGCCGAGATCCGCGATCTGCAAAAGCTCGTTAAACCCGGCCTTCCGAGCCACCGGGGCCGCGGAAGAGCTGAAAAAAGTCGCATCGATTTTTCCGGTCGACAGCGCGGCCAGCCGCTCGGCATCGGCGCCCGTTGGAATAAGCGCGAGATCCTTGGGATCGAACTTTAGATGTTTGATCAAAATGGTCGAGGCGTAATGGGTTGCCGAGCCAAAGCCGCTTACGCCCAAGGCCTTTCCCTTGAGCTGCTCCAACCGGGTTATATTCGGACGGGCAAAGACGATCTGATCGTAGTTGGTTTCAACAGCGGCCACGAGCACCAGGTTGTGGCCGCGGAGGCTTGCTTGGACGACTGTGCCGATGTTGACGATCGGCGGGTCGCCCGCGACCAGTGCCTGGGTGGCCATTTGCCCGCCGCGCAGAAAGATCGGCTCGACCTCGAGGCCATACTTGTTGAATAAGCCCATTTCCTTCGCCACCCAGACGTTGGATTGGCGAAAACTCAACGACGGGTAGCCGATCCGGATCTTTTTCAGGGTTTGGCCGTAAGCCAAGCCCGCGGTCTGCCAGAAAGTCAAAAAGCCAATCATAATTGCGAACAAGCGGATGCCCATGAAACGCCTCACGAAGTTCCTGTGCAGTTCGAAGATGCGGTTTCTTTCGATCATAAGAGATGTAATTTTCACCGGGGTATTTGCCGCCGCCAGAATCTGCGGCGGGCCATCACGATCTATTTCAAGCCCAGTTGCTTTTTCGCTTCGTCGACGAACGAGGTGTCGACATATTCCATAAACGACGGTACTTTCTTTCCCTTATACATGCCGTCGGCAATTCGCAAGGCCATGGTTTTTTTCATTCCAGCCTCGCTGACGTCGCCTTCCACCGAAAAGGGTTTGAATTCTTCGATTACGTATTTGTAGTCGCTTCCGGCTATGTCCGGCTTGCTCTTGAGTATCTTCATGTGCAGGGCGATGGCTTTTTCCTTGTTCTTTGGGTCATAGAGCCACTTTGTGGCCTGGATAATACTCTTGAGATATCTTACGGTTTCATCGCGGTGGGCCTTGAGATAGTCGTTATGCGCGAAAGTCGCGACAAACTGAATCGGACCCAGATAATCGTGCCAGACTGCCAGATCATTGTAACCTTCTTGCTTTGCGCGAATATTGAAGGGCGGCCCCATGAAAGTTGCTTGCACGGATCCGCCTTTCAATGCGGCATAACGATCCGGCGAAGTGCCGACGACCAGGAGTTTGTAGTCGTTTTCCTTAAGCTTAAACGCCTCTTCCATGACTTCATGCAGCATGAGAGTCGTGCCGCCGGTGAGGGAACTCACGCCGATGGTTTTTCCCTTGAGATCGGCCCCGGATTTGATCTCCGGCCGCGCCATCAGGTTATAGGGAATTTTGTCCATTGATCCGCTGATAATTTTAACCTTAGCGCCTTTTTCCATCGCTGTTATGACATAATCAGGATTAATCCGTCCTACCGGAACCGTGTTGCTCAGTACCGCGCGTGTCGTGTTCGTTGCGCCGCGGATGATGATTTCTTCAAAGTCGATGCCGTTCTTGTCAAAGAACTTTTGATCTTTGGCGACATAAATGGGCCAACTCATCGCGGTCAGACCGCTTTGAACAAGCCGGAACTTTGACATCGCCTCCGCTGCGAACAGATGGGCTGGCAGCCACCCAATGGAAACCAGCACTACCGCTGCAAAGACGCCTCTAGGATCCCATCTTTTCATGATTCCCTCCTCCGAGTGTTAAATTGCTAAAGCTTGGCGAATCCGCCGGCGGCATTCACTTCTTCTTCGATCTGCTTCCAGACAACATTTTCCAATTCCAAAAAGCGCGGATCCGAACGCATTTCCATTTTTCTCGGTCGCGGCAGCGGCACCTGAAACTCCGAGCGGATCGTGCCGGGCCGGTGGCTGAACACAACGACTCGGTCGGAAAGCAGGATCGCTTCGGCGATCATGTGGGTGACGAAGATGACGGTCTTCTTGGTTTCCCGCCAGATGCGCAACAGTTCGAGCTGCATGAAATTGCGCGTTTGGGCATCGAGCGCGGCGAACGGTTCGTCCATCAGCAGGATGCGCGGATTCACCGCCAGGGCGCGCGCCAGGTTGACGCGCTGCTGCATGCCGCCTGACAGCTCGTGTGGATAGTGATTCTCGAAACCGGAAAGTCCGACGAGCTCCAAATATTTGCGCGCGACATTTTCCGCTTCCTTCGGGCTCTGGCCGCGGCCCTCGAGTCCGAGCAAGACGTTTCTCAGGCTGGTGCGCCAGGGCAACAAGGACGCGCCTTGAAAGACGAAGCCCATCACCAGCTCATGGTCCATCTGCTCCGCCGATTTGCCGTCGATCAGAATCTCGCCGGCGGTGCGAGGCATGAGGCCGTTGATGACGCGCAGCATGGTGGTTTTGCCGCATCCGCTCGGGCCGACGATGCTGACGAATTCGCCGTCGTGCAGCGATAAGTTGATATTTTTAAAAATTGTAAAGGGTTCGCGATCACCACGCGGAATCTCTTTATGGAGATTCCTCAGCTCCAGTACCGACGCGGCCATACCTATCCTCCCTGCGATTGCTTTCTCCAGGGTGTCGCGTAGGTTTCGACCCGCCGGACGATTTCAAAGCCCAACATGCCCAACACCGCGAACGCGGCGACGCCGACGAACAGCGTCGGGATATTCAAAGTCTGGCCGGCAAAGAACACCAGAAAGCCCAACCCTTCCGTGGCGCCGAACCACTCCGCGATGGCGACGCTGGTAAGACCGCGGCCGACCGATAGACGGATGCCGGCAAGTATGAACGGCACCGAAGCGGGTAAAAGAATTTTTATGAAGAGTGCCCAGGAGTTGAGACGAAACGAGCGGGCCAGCTCGACGAATTCGCGGTTAACGACGCGCATACCGTAGTAGGAATTGATCAGGATCGGAAACAGACAACCAAGAAAGACGATCGCGACTTTGGCGCCGCCGCCGATCCCAAACCAGAGGAGCAGCACCGGTGCGAAAGCAATACGGGGCGTGCTGTAGAGCGTGGTCATCCACGGATTGACGTAGTCGCGCACTGCCGGACTGAGCGCCATGACAAAGCCGAGAGGCACGCCTGCGACGATGGCCAGGGCGAAGCCGTAAAAAAAGATCCACGAGCTGGCGAACAAATGCGGATAAAGCTCGCCGTTTACGAACAGCATGTCGTAAGCGGTATGCACGACGACGACCGGAGAGACCAAAAAGGTCCGATCGTTGACGACGTAAACGGCTAGAACATGCCACAACACCAGCCCAGCGACGATGGAGGCCAACTTCAACAGGTTTGAAATCCGCTTATCGGTTCGTTCGTTCATTGTGACAGTGGAGGACCGTCGCTGCCGAGGCTACTCGGTGGACCATTCGGCGCTCTGGCGCCACGGCGCCATGCGGCGCTCGAAACGCTTGATCAAATTGAAGCTCACCAGACCCATGGCCGCGAGGAGAAAAACCGTGACAAAGAGTTTCGGGCTGTCCCAGGTTTCCGAGGAGTCGCGCAACAGGTATCCCAACCCCGCGTTGGCGGCCATGAGTTCCGCGACAACCACGCCCAGCAGCGCGCGGCCGACGCCGAGACGCATCCCGGTGATGATATAGGGCAGGGCGCCTGGAAAACGAATCTTGTAGGTAGTCTCCCAGCTGCCCAGGCGCAGCGATTTGGCCAGCTCCAGCCAGACCGGATCGAGGTGTTTAATCCCGGCGGCGGTATTCAGGATAATCGCGACTGCGGTGATTTTGAAGACGACGATGACTTTGGAGACCATGCCGATACCGAACCAGATAATGATCAGCGGCACGACCGTGATGATCGGAATTGAATAGAGCGTGGCGATCCACGGGTCCATGATTTCGTCGAAACGTTTATGCATCCCCATGAAGTATCCGATGATCACGCCGATGACGCAGGCCGTGGTAAAGCCGTAGGCGAATTCGATCAGTGTGGCAGCAAAATGCTGGTTTAGCTCGCCACTGACCGTCAGATTCCAAAAAGATCGGACGACGCTACTGGGCGGAGGAATAAGCAGGTCGTTTTCGAGCAGGAGCTGGGCCAGGAATTCCCATAGCGCCAAGCCGCCGACGATGGAAATCGCGCCACGTAGGAGGTCCTTTCGAGGCAAGTTCTTCGCCGGCAAGTTGCTGCTCCTTCAACTAACGGTAAAGTTCCGGATCTTCGCCTTTATCGGCGCTACCGTGAATTCTTGGATAGACGGAAATTCCACCGGGACGACCTTGTATCATAAAATCAACCGGAATAAAGCCCTCCAGCAAGGGAATCGGCAGTTGAACGCCGGCGAACGGGCTCCGGTTATCGCCGCCGACCGCGAGTCGGCTGCCCCATAGGCCCGTCGGCAGCGCGCCGGTCATGCTGAAGCGACTGGCGGAAATGCTGCCTTGAATCGGCGGCAGCTTGTATTTACTGTCGGGATCGCGCTCGTTATCGGTGAGCAATTCAACATCCAAGACTCTCTGGTAATTGCCGCTCGGCCCGCCGGCTTCGCGAACCAGCGTAAACGTCGTGTCTTGGCGCTCCTCGGCGTTGGCGGTGCGCCGCTCGCGCTCGGCTTTGACGATCGACGGCGGCAGATTTCTGATTCCTCCGACGCTGTCCTTGGCGCGCTGATGGATATCGGCCATGGCGACTTGCTGGTTCTTCTCCCGCAGCGTTATTAAAAATCGGTCGGCGATCGGCTGGGCGAGAGGATAACTCTGGCTGCGCACGCCCCAAGCCGTTTGGTAATAAACCAGCAGCTCGTTGTCCCCAAGCAAGTTGACGCCACGGTCAGCGATCTCCATGTTTCCCGGGTTGCCGTCGAACAATGACGGCTTGAGCCCGAGACCCCGCGGTCCGAAGAGTTCAGGGTGTTCCAACAGGAATTTTTTGCTTAAACGCAGCCCCTGGTTTTCGTCCTTGGCCAACTGCGCCAGTTTTTTCATCGCTTCGGCGGCGCTCGGGCTATCGGGATTTTGATCCACCACCCGGGTGAGATAATACTCTCGCAATTCCCGTTCGTTACTCGTGTTGGCGGCGTTGAGCCAAGCTCGCGCGGTTTTCTCTTTGAGCGTCTGGATCTTTTCCTTGGGTGACCCGGCCAGTTCGTGATAGCTGATCGCTTTTGCGAGCATGCCGCGTTCTTCGTAGGCTTCGGCGAGCACCTTGTAAACGTCCCGGGCGTTTTCCGAATCCGGATGGTTGCGCACGTAGGCGACACCCGCGTCGATCACCGGTTGCGCGGAGACCGGATTTTTGGTCATGACCTGATAAAAATTGTTGCTGACCATCAGCGCGTTGGCCATCCCGAGTGTCACCGCTGCTGCAGGACCGGCGGCGGCCATCGCGCCGGCGGCGAAAAGCAAGTTCTTGCGCATGAAATCTTCGCCGAGCAAAACATATTTCGCCGATTGCAGCTGCCGCTCGCTGCGCGCTTGCTGAAACGGCGTGAGCCGATTGTACTCCGGACTCTGCAAAAGCGCGGCGGCGCGTTTTTTAGTTTCCGGATTGGATGAAGACTCGGCCATCTGCTCGAGCGCCTTTTTTGCCGCTTCGCGCCACCCTTTCATTTCCAAGGCGACCGCCTCGGCATCGCGCGCGGCATCGGCCAAAGGTTTGCCCTGATGCTTCTTCTCGACGTCGATCGCCACACGTTGCAAGTAGTTACTGTCGCGCAAGGTCAATGCTTCGAGCAGCCGCTTCACATCCGCTTGCTGGTCCTCGTTTGCCCGGGGCTCGGGCGCAGCGGCCAGGGATTTCTTGCGGTCGTCGTCGAAATCGCGCATCGCCTGGGCTGCTTGTTGGCGGATCTCGTCGAATGCTTTCGATTGGGGATCGATAAACGAAGCCATTTCAATGAAGAACGAGGCCTTTTCCGGATCGCCTTTGCTCAAGGCCTCTTTCGCTTTGTCGATTTGCTTGCGGGTCAGTGCATTTTTTTTCTTTTTATCCAAGGCTTCGGCCTGTTTTCGGATCGCATCGTTGCGCGGATCGTCGGGGAAACGTTTCAAGTGGTCGAGGTGGCGGGCGAGAGCGCGCCGTTCCTCGACCGACATGTCGCGGTCCATCAGCGCATAGAGCTGGCTGACGGTGGTTTCGGCCGCAGCGCCGATATAATTGCCTGAAGCTACGCCGACCAGATCCACCGAGCCGAGCATGCGATTGAACATGCCGCCCCAAAAATTCGTCGAGCTTTGCCGCATCAATTGCTCGGACTGGATCATGTCGTCCTGGTTGACGATCGCTTCGAGATATTTCTTACGTTCCGGCGTCGAGGCGTTTCGGCTCGCTTGTTTTTGCGTAGCGAGGTAGCGCTCACGGTCCCGGATCGTGTTGTTTAGGATGTCCTGAGCATGTTCGGATAGGCCGGTCACGTGGCCGCTCTGCTTTTGCAATCGGGCATCTTCACTCTTGAAGAACTGGAGATGGTCGGCCAAGGCGCCGTCTCGATTCGTCAGAGCATCCAAGAGGAGTTCGCGCGCGCGCCGGTCGACTTCGTCGGGAAAAAATCGCGGCTTTGCCGCCGCCGGCGGCTCGAAAGGATCGTAATCGGCGAGCGGATTAAGGATTTTCTCCAGCTGCAATTCCTGGGCATGAGATGGGGCGCCAAAGAGTCCGGTGGTGGCGAGCAGAAATGCTCCGGCAAGAAACGAGAACGGTTTGAACCTCATCGATTGAGCCTCGTTATTTTTTCCAGAAAGCCGCGTGCCGCTTCGATTTTTCCCTGCGCTTCGATTTTTTCTATGACGCCGTCGACTTGGACCACTTCGGCGTAAAGTTTAAGCGCAGACTTCACAAATTGATCTAAAAGGTTGGAATCAAAAGTTAATCCTTCGGGATCGTACTGGGATGCATACTCTTTTGCAAGACGCATATAGAAGTCGCCGAAGTCAATTAGATAACGGTAGATATTTTTACTTTGCCGGTGCTTGGTGACAAGCTGGCTAAAACCGACGATGGTCAATTGATTGCCTTCCTTGAGGCGATACCGATTCGCCTCGACGAAGGCGACCTTGGCCCGATCGATGCGCTCTTCCTCGACGCGCGCGAGAAATTCGTACTGCGTGCCTTTATGCTTCTGAATCAGCTGGTTCCAAGCGGCGACTTTCTCATCGAGACCGGCGATGTACTTAAACGGATCGTCGGTTGGAACGGCGCGATCGAAGATGCGTAAAAAGTCGTCCAGGATCTGGGCATTTTTGGCGGCCTCGGTGCCGAGCTTGCCGTTGGTTTCAGCGACCTTGCGGTAGAGCGCCGCGGCTTGATCGTATTCTCTCAGGCGCTCGAGGGCTGAGGCTTTATTGAACTGGACGATGTCGGTGAACTGGCCGCGATTTTTGCGCTCGTAGTCATCCAGTCGCACTAGGCTCGCTTTCATAATGTTGATGCCGGTGACGTCTTTTGGAATCGGGAATCGATAAGTATCTTCTTGGGCGAGGCGCTGAAAGTCCTTGACGATATCGAGAAGATCGCCCGCCGGCGCGTAGCGCGTCTCAGGGGCGGATGCGCGCGAGGAGCAACCGGCGAATGAAATGATTGCGAAGGCGACAATGACAACGGTGAAACAATGAATTCTTCGTGAACGAATTTGCAAAATATTTTAGCCCAAGCGATTTGTCGGCAGCGGCCTGGGGTTTGATTGTCCTATTTTCAGAGAAATCGCCATTAAGTCAAGCGTAGATCGGAGGCAGCGTTAGTGGTTCCGTTACAGTTCGCCACGAAGTCGGAGGAGAGATTCTTTGCTTTGGCTCGGGGTGACAATAAAGTAAGCTATCGGTCCTGTCGAAAGAGCTAAGTGAGAGAATGGAACCACTACAAAACCGGCCGTTTGCTTGACCAATCTAAATGAAACTTTGATAATCGACGGATATGATAAAAAGTGTCTTTCGCTGGTCGCTATTCTTTGGATTTGTTTTATCGTTGAGCGCCTGCGCTCCAGAAGGGTTGATCGGCGCCCTTCGCCAGAAGGCGGGATCGACCCAGACGCCCCAGCCAAAAGCGCCGCCGCCTCCGCCGCTGCCTGAATATCGCGGACCGCCGACTCGACCGTTCTTAATGGGATTTACCCACTGGCCGGCTGACCTCACCGAAGAAGGCGTCGCGCTGGCACGCGAATATGCCCACGCGCATGGCGATATCGTTTCGGTCATGTTCATCGGCGGCATTCCCTGGCCCGAGGCGTTGGATGGCAAGCCGTTTTCAAAGGATGTGCAAGCGAACATGAGCCACCGGCCGCCGGAGGGGAAAAAATTGTTTCTGTCGATTTCGCCCTTGAACAAAGACCGACGCGAGTTGGCGCCCTACTGGGGAGAAACCGACAATCAACCGTTGCCGCGGCCGTGGAGCGGCGAGCCCTTGAACAGCCCGCGGGTGAAGCGGGCGTATTTTAATTTCGTTTTGCGCGCGATTGAAATCATGCGGCCCGATTATCTCGCCATCGGCGTCGAATCCAACATGTTGTTGTCGCGCAATGCGTCGAAGTGGAGGCAGCTGAAAGAACTGCACCGCGACACCTACACGGCGGTAAAAAAAGTGCACCGCAGCCTGCCGGTGTTCTTTACCACCGAGGTGCTGCACTACAAGCGGCTAACGCGCGACGCCAAAGGGACCCAGCAGGAAAAGGAAGTCGCGGAGCTGATGCGTCACAGTGATCTTTTCGCCATGAGCTTTTATCCCCACATGAGCCGCGAGGTGCCGCGAACCCTCTCAGCGAATTTTCTCGAGTTCGCAAAACGTTTCAAGAAAGGCATCGCCGTTGCTGAGAGCGGCATGACGTCGCGCAACGTCGAGTTGAAATCGTACAACACGATCCTGTTTGGCTCCGATGCCGACCAGACGCAATTCACCGACTTCTTGCTCAAAACCGCAGCGCGCGACAGTTACGAATTTGTCATTAATTTCGCGACCACGGATTCCGATCGTCTGGTAGCGCGCTTGCAGCCGCCGCTTGCCGATTTGGCACGAATCTGGGCTTACATCGGCATGCAAACGAGCGACGGTCAGCCGAAGCCGGCGTCAGCGGTCTGGAATGGTTTTTTTCAAGCCAAGCACGAGCGGGTAAAGTGGTGGTGATGCGCGGGTCACATCATCCGAGCTTTCTTGTCATCTCGAGCGGAGGCGAGGGATCTTAGGATTTCTCACTGCGCTCGAATGACAAGACGAAGGCCGAGCGAGATCAGCCAGTCTTAATCAGCGAATAGAACAACACCAACTCACTACGTTTGCCCGCCGCGAAATCGTGAGGCGTTCCCTTGGGGATGTGGCAGACGATTCCGGGTCGTAGCGGCGTGCGCCTGCCATTGACGCGCAGCCGGCCAATCCCTTTGATCACTTGACAAACCACATCTTTGTCGACGTGATTGATTGCTTTCGGATCGACGTTCTTCGTCGGCCGGAAGGCGATCAGGCCGGCGGTGAACTGCTGATCCGCGAAACAGTCCGCATAACGAATCTCATCATTCAGTTTCTTGAGCCGTTTAAGCGCGGCACTGATCTTGATGAGTTTCATGCTCTTGATATAGGGGGAGCAGGCGGCACCGCTGCGGCGACCTAGTCGTTAGCGCTTCTCGCTGACGGCTTCGACAATTTCTTGAATCGCTTGCTCGGCTCTTTCATTGGGCACTCGGCTTGAGCCGACGACTTTATGGCCGCCGCCGCCGTAGTTTTTCAGCAGCTCGCCGACATTCACATTCGACGTCGGATTGAAGATGTTGTAGCCGACCGAGATCGCGGTGGTGTTTTCCCGCTGTGAGTCCTCCGTGACTTTGACCTGAATATTGCCTTCTGGAAAAAGCGTAAAGATCAGGAACCGGTTGCCGTCGGGGATCTCCTCGACGCCGCGCAGATCGCAGTAGATGACATTGCCCTTCATCGTCGTGCGTTCCAGTAAAAGCTTGCGAAGCTTTTCCTGCTCGTCGCGGATGCGCTGGCAGCGGCGCTTGACTTCGGGATCACCGAGCGTTTGTTCCAGCGATGTCTCTCGCAGAAGATTGATGATCCTCAGCCAATAGGGCTCGTCCCCGGCGTTGCGGCCATCCGTGGTCATGGAAATCAAAACATAGCCTTGCGGATCGAGCACGTCATTCATTGCTAATTTTCCGGCGTCGATCCGGTCGGCCTCATGAAGCAGGTATTTGATTCGCTCGGTGTTGAGGAACGACAAAATGTCCTGAGGTGGTAGGGGCGCAGCATGCCACCCCTCTATTGCCGTTGCGGATTGTTGGGCGAGTTCCAGGTAGTATTCATAAACAACGCGCGCCGCGCTGGGCGCGAGGCGAAAACCGCCTTGGCCGAGCATAATCGGCTGGGGAAAATTCGGTGTCGTGTTGGTGATGTGGTGGTCGAACCAGAGCGTGCAGTTCGGATGATAAGGAAGGTTGGTGATGATGTCGCCCTGGCGAATTTCCACCAGCCCGTCCTGCATGAATTTGGGCTCGACGAACAGAAACTCACCGATTTTTTCGAATTTCGTGACGAGCGCGCCGCACACCAGTCCGTCGAAATCCGCGCGGGTCACGAGTCTCATGAGCGAATCACCTTCTCGACCGGCGTCCACGGAAGATTAAAAGCGTTCGCCACACCCTCGTGATTCACTTTACCGCCGTAGGTGTTGAGCCCTCGGGCGAGCGCCTTGTTGCGCACGAGCGCGGCGGGAATTCCGCGATTCGCCAGTTCTAAGCCATAGGAAAGAGTCGAATTCGTCAGTGCATAAGTCGAAGTGTTCGGCACGATGGCCGGCATGTTGGTCACGCAATAGTGAACCACTTCTTCCTCGACGTAAATAGGGTCGCGGTGGTTGGTCGGCCGGGACGTCTCGGCGCAGCCGCCTTGATCTATCGAAATATCGACGAACGCCGCGCCCGGTTTCATGCGTTTGACCAGCGAGCGAGGGATGAGTTTTGGCGCTTGAGCGCCAGGAATCAGCACCGATCCGACGACGAGATCCGCATCGACGGCTTCCTCTTCAACATTGGCGCGGTTCGACATCAGGGTTGTCACGTGAGCGCCAAGAATATCGTGAACGTAGCGGAGCTTGGTCGGATTGATGTCGAGAATGCTGACATAGGCGCCCATGCCGGCTGCGATTTGACAGGCGGCGGTGCCGGACATGCCCGCTCCAAGTATCACCACCTTGGCCGGCCGGACACCCGAAGCGCCGCCCAGAAGAATCCCGCGACCGCCATTTTC
>Ga0209640_10003785_pt1 | contig 13253 bp, 13 predicted proteins | sample RifCSP10_1_FD_184018 | JGI IMG/M metagenome (GOLD analysis project Ga0209640, IMG submission 184018) | Soil microbial communities from Rifle, Colorado - Rifle CSP2_sed 10_1 (SPAdes) (version 2) | ecosystem: Environmental > Terrestrial > Deep subsurface > Rock core/Sediment | place: Rifle...
CGTTCCCCTGGACGGGCTTGCCCTCGAGCTCGTCGAGCGCCTTGTCGACGAGCGTGGACAGGTTCGAGTTCGAGGCCGTCAGGTAGTCGTTCAGCGAGCGCTCGAGACCCGCTCTCGAGCGCCCCACCGTCGAGTACCCGACGACCTGGGCCGTGAGCTCGCCCTGCGGATAGCGCCGGAAGAAGAGCGTGCGTCCGTCGACTTCCCGGCGCACGTTCCTCGCCAGCCGCCGGAAGGGGCTCGTCGAGACGATCGTGCCCCGGTCGATCGAGAACTCGGCGACGCGCTTGATCGAGTTGTCCTGGCGATCGGCGAGCGCCGGGGCAGCCCACGTCTGCCAGTAGGTCGTCATGACGACGAGCACCCCGACGAGGGCGAGCGAGACGTAGGTGACGCGGATGATCTGCTTGTTCATCTCAGTAGCGAGGCGTGTTCGCCCGGTTGGAGACGAGGAGGAGGCCGGCCAGGAGCAGGAAGTTCGCGACCACGCTCGTGCCGCCGTACGACACGAAGGGAAGCGTGATCCCGGTCAGCGGGACGACCCGGAGAACGCCGCCGACGATGATGAACGTCTGGAGCGCGAAGCCGAAGGTGAGGCCGGCGGCGAGCAGCTTCGAGAAGCCGTCCTCGGCGCGGAGCGCCACGCGCATCCCGCGCACGACGAAGAGCATGAACAGGAGCAGCAGGGCAGCCGCTCCGACCAGCCCGATCTCCTGCGCGATCGCCGAGTAGATGAAATCGGTCCGCAGGTACGGGATGAGCTCCGAGCCGTCCGTCGACGAGAACGTGCCCTCGCCGAGTCCCGTGCCCGAGAAGCCGCCGTTGGCGATCGAGTAGAGGCTCTTGACGAGCTGGTACGAGGCGCAGTCCTGACGGAGCTCGAGCTCCCCGTTGAGGGCGCAGTAGACGCGCTCGTCCGTCCAGGGGTGCAGCCAGATCGTGACCCGCTCCTGCACGCGGTCGAGCGCCTGGTAGAGGAGCGTCGCGCCCCCGACGAAGAGCCCCAGCCCGACCGCGACGAAGAGCGCGCGGCCGGTCGCCACGTACAACATCGCGAGGAAGATCCCGAAGTTGAGGAGCGCGCTGCCGAGGTCGGCGGATTGGACGATGACGAGCATCGCCGCGCCCCAGATCGCGAGCAGCGGCCCGAAGTCCTTGAGCCGTCCCTGTGCGAGCACCTCGCGCTTCTCGCGCAGGTAGCCCGCGAGGAAGAGGATGAGGAAGATCTTCGCGAGCTCGCCGGGCTGGAACTGGAGCGGCCCGAGGTCGACCCACAGGCGGGCACCGTTGACGCGCTCGCCGAGCCGGGGGACGGCCGGCAGGAAGAGGAGCAGGACCGCGCCGACGCCGAAGAGGTAGCGGTACGACTCGAGGACGCGGTAGTCGTGGCGCAGGAAGACGAGCGTGGCCGCGAAGACGGAGACGCCGACGAGGACCCACAGCGCCTGCCTGGCTCCCTCGTCGGGATCCAGGCGGTAGTTCACGGTGAGGCCGATCCCCGTGAGCGCCGCCGTCAGCGGGAGCAGGGCGCCGTCGGCATACGGCGTCGTTCGCCTCACGACGACGTGCGCGGCGACGTAGACGGCGAGGAAGAGCGCGCAATAGGCGGCGACGTTCGTCGACACCTCTGTCGGGCGCGCCGTCGTCACGCTCGCGAAGGCGATCCCCGCGATAAGCGCTGCGATGACGAGGCCGGTGAGCTCGCGGCCGCGAGCGGTCACCGCGACACTCCCCAGTACAGGACGAGGATCCCGAGGACGAGCACGGCGACGATGAGCAGGATCGCTGGAAGCCGTCCCCCGGCCCCGGCGCCGTGCCGCCGGAGAGGTCCGCCGGACGCGAGCGGCTCGGCGGACTGGGTCTCGCCCGGACCGTCTCCGACTCCGTCGGCGGTGGCGGTCGCAGGCGCGGGCACGCTCGGCGGCGGCGCTTCCGGATCCCCCGCGACGATCTCGAAGAGGACGACCGTGATGTTGTCCTCGCCACCGTGAGCGTTCGCGGCCGAGACGAGGGCTTCGCCCGCGTCGGCCAGGCTGCCGCGCGCTTCGGAGACGACCGCAGCGATCTCGTCGTCGGAGACCATGTTGGAAAGGCCGTCCGAGCAGATCAGGAACACGTCACCGGGCTCCGCGCCCACGGTGAAGGCGTCGACGTCGACCGTCGCCTCGGTTCCGAGCGCCCGCGTGATCGCCGATCGCTGAGGATGGCGCTCCGCTTCCTCGGGGCTCAGGACGCCGCTCTCGACGAGCTCCGCCACGAGCGAGTGGTCGGTCGTGAGCTGCTCGAGCGCGCCGCCGCGGAGCCGATACGCGCGGGAGTCGCCGACGTGGGCGACTCCGACCGTGCCGGTGGCGGCGTCGAGGAGGGCGGCGGTCACCGTGGTGCCCATGCCCGCGGTCGCCGGGTCCTGCACGGAGCGCTCCCAGATGCGGCGGTTCGCCTCGACGAGGAGGGCGGTGATTCCCTCTGCCCCGCGTGTCTCGGCGCCTGCCTCCTCCAGGGCCGCGGCGGCCAGCCCGGCGGCGATCTCGCCTGCTCTCGCCCCGCCCATTCCGTCCGCGACCGCGAACAGCGGGGGCTCGCAGATGAAGGCGTCCTCGTTGCGCAGGCGGCGGCGGCCCGTGTCGGTCACGCCGGCCGCAGACCCGAGCCTCATGAAGGACGCCTCGTCACTCGAGCCTGAGCTCCGTCTCTCCGACCCGCAGCACGTCGCCCGGCTGCAGGAGCCGCGCGGACGCGATGCGATCGCCGTTGACGAACGTGCCGTTCGTGGATCCGAGATCTTCGACCCACACGCCGTCCGGCCGGGGATCGATTCGGGCATGGCGCGACGAGGCGAACTCGTCGCCGTCGAGGCGCACCGCACTCTCGTGGTCGCGGCCCACTGTGCTCCGCCTGGCCACGTCGACCGTGCTGCCCGGACGCTGGCCCGGACCCGCGAGGACGACGAATCGCGCGGGCTTCAGTCCGTGCTCGGCTCTCAGGGCGGCCGCCTCGGCAGCCCCGAGCACGATGCTCTCCTGCGGGGCGCCGCCGAGGTCCTTCGTCGCCGAGCGGACGATGAGGAGGATGAACGCGTAGAGCAGGACGAGGAACGCGAGCTTGAGGACGAGGAGCGTCTCGTCCGTCGTGAGCGCGACGGCCCTCACGGCGCGCTCGAGAAGACGACGTCGGTCGCGCCGAGCGTGATCACGTCCCCGTCCTCCAGAGGCTCCCGCTGGACGCGCTTGCCGTTCAGGAGCGTGCCGTTCATCGAGCCGAGGTCGACGACCATGTACCCGTTCCCGTCGTCACGCACCTCCGCGTGCCGCCGTGAGACGTTCACGTCGGCGACGCGGACGTCGCACTCGCGCGAGCGGCCGAGCACGACCCGCTCCGCCGAGAGAACGTGGGGCTTCCCGTCGACGGTGAGGACGTACGACGGGCGCTCAGGCTCGGGCTCCGGCTCGGGCTCCGGCTCCGGCTCGGGTGGCGGTGGCGGGACGGCGACCCCTGCCTTGTAGACCATCGTCTGGGCCGGCCGCTCGACCGGGGTCTCGACCGGGAGCTCGGCCGCGGGAGCCACCCCGTCGTCCTCTGTCGCCGCGAGCCGAGTCGCGATGCCGAACTCGCCCACAGCGAGATCCGCATCCTCGGTGATCAAGACGCGAGGTGGCCCGATGAGGGCGTACTGCTCGCGCCGCGCGTGCTCCGCCAGATATTCCTGCAGCTCACCCACGAGCGAGCCCTCGTAGCCGGCGAACTGCTTGCGATCGGCCTGCGAGAGGTAGACCGTGTACTCGTTCGGCACGTACACGCGTGAGACGGAGACGCTCCGGTGGTCGTCCATCTCCTTGACGAGCTTGCGCGCGAGCTCGATCGGCTGGACGTTTGTCCGGAACGCTCGCCCGAAGACCCCCTCGAAGAGGCCCTCGATGCGAGCCTCGATCTTTCTCAGGACGCCCATCGGTCCCTGAGAAGGATGCAGGCACTCGTGTTCGGACCGCGTTGCGTCATACGGCGGGGAGCACCTCTCGGGGTGACGAGTCTAGCGGGCGGTCCGCGCAGCAAGCGCCGCGGCCAGGCCCCAGAACGCGATGAGGAGCGGGATCGAGGCGAGTCCGGTACCGGCGGCGACCGAACACGCGATGACTCCTGCGCCGAGCGCTGCGACCCCGAAGCGCGATTGCCGTCGTGCCCACGGGAGCACGATTGCGATGACGGCGGCGACGAGGGCGGCGGCGGTGAGCAAGGGTTGCGACAGGAGCGAGCTCCAGAGCGCCGTGGCGACATCGGCGACCGAGCTGCCCGGGGCGATCTCCGGGGGCTTCAGGGTCCCAGCGCCGAGCGGCAGACGATCGCCCGCGAGTGCGGCAACAACCCCGGCGGTGAGGACCGCCACGGCTGCCATGGCTCCTCTCCGCAGCGGAGTCCTGAGCGGCTGTACGGCGAGCGGCACGAGCGCAAGGGCCCCGAACGCGGCGAGCAGCGGCCCGACGACGTACAGCAGCCCGAGGCGTGCCTCCTTCCAGAAGAGCAGGAGCCAGGCCACGGCGAGCGCTCCGTAGAGCACGGCGAGGCTCTCGGCCACGTTTCCAAGAGGGAAGATCGGCGCCGCCAGCGCGAGCGCGAGGCCGAGGCGGGGGCGGAAGGCAGCCGCGGCCGCCGCGCCGGCGACGATCGCGACCGCGAGCGCCGGAGGCCAGAACGGGAGGATAGAGACGCCGAGAATCGACGCGACTCCGGCGAGCGCAGCCGGCGCGGCGCGTCCCGCGAGCGTAGCGGCGGGAAGCTCGCGCGAATCGGGCTTCGGCTCCCCACCTCGCTCCCGGGAACGGCTCTCCGGCTTCCGAAACGCCCGCCGTAGCTCGGTCGCCAGCTCGGAGGCACGCGGGCGAGCCGATGGGTCCGGCGCCAGCGCACGATCCACGGCCGCGAGGAGCCGCCGGGGCAGGTCGGACCGCTCCGTTGCAAGCGACGGCGCTCCGCGCTCGATCGCGAGCGCGACCTGCTGCAGCGGCATCCCCCAGAAAGGGTGCCGGCCCGCCAGCGCTTCCCAGAGGACGACGCCCACGGCCCAGATGTCGCTTGCAGACGAGGCCTCCTCCCCCGCGAGGCGCTCCGGCGCGATGTACGCGAGCGTTCCGGGAACGTCGCCGACGGCTGTCAGCGTGTCAGCTCCGTCGAACTGGGCGAGGCCGAAGTCGAGGAGGCGCGCGGCCACGCCGTCCGCGTGCTCGAGGAGGACGTTGGAGGGCTTGACGTCCCGGTGGACGATTCCCGCCCGGTGTGCGTGCGCCAGCGCGTCGAGCAGCTGGGCGGCGATCTCGACGGCGTCGAGGTCCGAGAGCTCGTCCGTCCTGAGCGCCTGCCGCATCGTGCGTCCCGGCACGTACTCGTACGCGATGTAGACGTGGCCCGAGTCGTGTCCGACGTCGTAGGCGCGCACGCAGCGCTCGTGACGCAGGCGCCGGGCCGCGAGAGCCTCACGCTCGGCGCGCGCGGCCGCCTTGCCCTCCCGCGGGATGATCTTGAGCGCGACGTCGAGGCCCGTGACCTCGTCCTTCGCGAGCCAGACAGAGCCGTTTCCGCCGCTCCCCAGCGGGCGTACGGCGCGGTAGCGGTCGAGGACCAGCTCTCGGGTCGGAAGGGCATGCGCGAGCGACGTCACCGTTGACGGCTCAGTTGGCCGCGCTCGGGCTAATTCCTCTGGGGCTTCCTCTGGGCCCAACTCCTTTTCAAGAGCTCGCTCCAGAATGAGCATCCATGTCGATAGGCGGCGCCGGCCGCCGCGAGGCGGCGTCCTCGGTCGCGCCCATATCCGGCGGATATGGGCGCTCCCTGCGTCCTTGCCTCACGCCGTCCAGCATCCGCCTCTCGACGGGTGATCATTCTGGAGCGAGCTCTCGCTATGTCGCTCCTGTCGCTCGTCTACAGTGGCGGGCTAGGCGGCGACTGTGAGCACGCGCGACGAAGACATCCTCGACTTCGACTTCTTCGACGAGGCTGAGCCGCCGTCGTGGGAGGAACCCGACGAGCCTCCGGGCCCGCCGCGCGGACGTGGCCCGAGGCCCCCGCGGACTCCCTTCCGCGCGCCCGGGAATCTGACACCGCTCCTGCGCCTCATCGCGCTGATCGGGCTCGCGATTCTCGTCGTCGTCCTCCTCGTCGTCTGGGTCGAGGGGTGTGCGTCCGACCGCAAGCGCGACCGGTACTCGAGCTATATGACGGACATCGGCGCGATCGGAGCCGCCTCGGCGAAGCTGGGCGAGGAGCTCAGCACGACGCTGACCACCGTCGGACTGAAGCAGGAGGACCTCGACGCGAAGCTGCGGGGCTACGTTCAGCGGGCCGAGACGCAGCTCCAGCGGGCAGACGACCTGAACCCACCCGGCCCGCTCTTCGACGCCAACCTGGGCACCGTCGACAGCCTCGAGCTCCGCGTGCTCGGTCTCGCCGGGCTCCGCACGACGTTCCAGCAGACCGCGAACGCGACCGATCCCGCCGAGGTGGGGCAGCTGCTCGCGGTGCAGATGCAGCGCCTGCAGGCGAGCGACGTCGACTGGGCGGACCTGTTCCGGCTCCCGGCGGAGGCGGTGCTGCAGGAGGAGGACATCGAAGGTGTCCAGGTGCCCTCGTCCGAGTTCGTCGCGACGGACGACCTCACGGCAGCGAGCGCGCTGGCCGCCGTCTGGCAGCGGATCCAGGGAGCCTCCACCGGGGGAACGCCGTCGGGACTGCACGGGAGCGGGATCGCCTACGTGAAGGCGCTGCCGAGCGGGCAGCTGCTCTCGACGACCACCGAGACGACCATCAAGGTCTCGACGCAGCTCGCGTTCGAGGTCGGCGTGGAGGACACGGGGGACAGCCAGGAGGTCCGCATCAAGGTGACGCTGACCATCCCGAAACAACCGGACCCGATCGTCAAGACCGTGACCATCGCCATCATCGACCCGGGGGAGACGAAGGCCGTCACGCTCGAAGTCGGGGCTCTCGTCCCGTTCGGCGAGCAGATCGCGATCAAGGTCGACGTCGATCCCGTCGAGGGTGAGACGAACACGACGAACAACTCGTACGAGTACCCGGTCATCTTCACCCTGTAGGGATGGCTGACCGGCAATTGCTCGCCGCGCGGATGGTGGCTGAGACACTTCGCCGGCTGGCGCCGCCCTCCCTTGCCCGTATGTCCGATACGAACTCGCCGCGGCCGCTTCGTGGCCGCGCCTTGGCGATGTTCGCGCGTCTGGAATCCGCGAGAGCGGATTCCAGACTTGCGCACCGCGTCGGGCGGCGTCCCCGGCTCGGTCTCAGCCATCTCCGCATCGACGCCAATTACCGGTCAACCATCCGCTCGTGAGTACGTCTCTGGCCGTGGCGGTGGGGGCCAGCGCGGCAGCGCTGCTGGCGCTCGCCATCTCGATCGCGCTCTGGCGCCGCCTCGCCCGCATGCAGTCCGCGCAATCTCTCGTGCTCGGAGGCGGCAGCCAGGACCTGCTCGAGTTCGCCGTCTCGCTGCAGGCGCGGATCGACGACCTGCACGGTGCGGTCGACGAGGTGGCCACGGGGCTCTCGCGGGTCGACCGCCGCGTGGACGGTTCGATCACGAACACCGCGGTCGTCCGCTACGACGCGTACGAGGGAACCGGAGGGCAGCAGTCCGCGTCGCTTGCCCTGCTCGACTCGACGCGCACGGGGAGCGTCGTCACGGCGATCCAGGGCCGCGACTACGCCCGCATCTACGTGAAGGATCTCGACCGCGGCCGCTCGTCCGTCGCCCTCTCGCCGGAGGAGCAGGAGGCGGTCGAGCGGGCGATGTCGCGTTAGGGCGACGCCAGCGAGCGATGACAGCGTCGCCCGGGCGAGGCGGCCTGGCCCCTACGCTGCCGCTGCCTCCAAGCCGGGGAGGTACTGGCGCCAGACGTCCGGGATGTGCTCGGCCGCGAGGCGGATGAAGAGCACGGGAGTCGGAGGCCGCGGCATGCTACGCAGGCTCATGCTCGTCTCCTCGAGGAGGCGGTCTCCCTTTCGGTGATTGCAGGGAGCGCACGAGGTGACGACGTTCTCCCACACGGACGCGCCCCCACGGGACCGTGGGACGACGTGGTCGAGGGTGAGCCGGTTGCTCCCGGAGCCGCAGTAGGCGCACTGCCAGCCGTCGCGGGCGAACAGGACGCGCCGTGAGATCCGCCGCGTGACAGCCCGCGGCACCCGCACGTACGTCATCAGTCGGATCACGTGCGGACGCGCGAACGTCGCGCACGCCGATCTCAGAGGGCGTTCGTTGGCCTCGACGATCTCCGCTCGTCCCTTCCACACGAGCACATGGGCACGGCGGAGCGTGCAGACGTTGAGTGGCTCGTAGCTCGCATTGAGGACGAGGACGCGCTCCACCGCGCGCGCAGCGTAGCACCACGGGCGAGGGCCAAAAAAGGCCTGCTCACCGGCCTTGTTGCCCATATGTCTCGCATACTTAGCGAAGTTTCTGCATAATAAGCGCCATGGCCACCGTCGCTATCGCGGGTGCGTCCGGCTATGCCGGTCAGGAGACGCTCGACCGGGTCCTCGCGCATCCCGGATTCGAGCTCTATGCGCTCGGATCGGACTCGCTGGCGGGGCAGCCGGCCGACGCTCTCGACCCACGCCTCGGACGCAACGGGTGGAGCCGAATGCCTCGGTTCATCACGAACGAGGCCGCACTCGCCTGTGGCGCCGATGTCGTCTTCGCCTGCCTGCCGCATGAGACCGCTGCCGCGCTGCAGCCGCCCGCTCGGGGCATCGTGGTCGATCTCTCGGGCGCGCACCGCTTCGCCGATCCGGCGGTGTACGAGGCCTGGTACGGGTTCGCGCATCCTCACCCGGAGAGCCTCGCTTCGTGGTCGTACGGGCTCCCGGAGCTGGAGAAGCCGGTGGGAAGCCTCGTCGCGAACCCGGGCTGCTACGCGACCGCGGCGCTGCTCGCACTCTGGCCGATCCGCGAGGCCATCGATCGCGGCTCCGTCGTCGTCGATGCGAAGTCCGGCATGACGGGAGCCGGTCGAACGCTCAAGGCGAGCTCGCATGCGGGGTTCGTGCTCGAGAACGTGTCGCCGTACCGCGTGGGCGAGCACCAGCACGCTCCGGAGATCGCCTCGGTGCTCGGGTTTCCCGTGGCCTTCGTCCCTCACCTGCTTCCCGTGCGGAGAGGGCTTCTCGCGACCTGCTACGTGCGCTCGGAGTCTGCGGGCGTGCGGGCCGCCGACCTGCGCGGGCTGCTCGAGGAGCACTACGTCTCGAGCCACGTGGTCTCGGTGCTTCCCGAAGGGATCGTGCCGGAGCTCGCCCGCGTGACACACACGGACAGTGCGGAGATCGGCGTCTTCGAGGACAAGCTCACGGGCGGCGCGATCGTGATCTGCGCCCTCGACAACCTGGGCAAGGGCGCGGCCGGGCAGGCGGTCCAGAACGCGAACCTCCTCTTCGGCTTCGACGAGACGGTTGGACTGCGCCTGAGCGGAGTGTTGGTCTAGAGATGTCCGTCACCGCGGCACCGGGATTCGTCGCGAGCGGTGTCGCCGCGGGCCTCCGCCGCTCGTCGCCGGACCTCGCGATCGTCCGCTCGCTTCAGCCCGCGGTGGGCGCAGCGATGTGGACCACGAACCGCGTGCTGGCCGCGCCGGTCGTCGTGTCGCAACGGCATCTCGCCGCTGCGCAGCCGCAGGCCGTCGTCGTCAACGCCGGCCTCGCCAATGCCGCGACCGGCGCCCAGGGGATTGCGGACGCGGAGCAGACGGCCTCGAGGGCGGCCTCTCTCCTCGGCCTCGACACAGCGGAGGTCGTCGTGCTCTCGACCGGCGTGATCGGCGTCCCGCTGCCGATGCCGAAGCTCCTCTCCGGGCTCGAGCAGGCGGTCGAGGCGCTGTCCGCGAGCGGCGGGGGCGATGCGGCCGCGGCCATCCTCACGACCGACCGTGGTCCGAAGGAGGCCGTCGTAACCGCCGACGGATTCACGGTCGGCGGCATGGCCAAGGGCGCAGGGATGATCCATCCGCGCCTCGCGACGATGCTCGCGGTCGTCACGACCGACTACCCGCTCGAGCCCGGCGAGTCCGAGGCGTTCCTCAGGCCCGCTGTCGAGGTGAGCTTCAACCGCGTCTCCGTGGACGGAGAGTGCTCGACGAACGACGCGGTGGTGCTCCTGGCGAACGGCGCAGGCCGGATCGCACGCGATCCGGCCAGAGACGAGCAGTTCGCGCGCGCGCTCCGAGACGTCTGCGCAAGCTTGGCACGCCAGATCGTCGAAGACGGAGAAGGCGCGACCGTGCTGCTCGAGATCGAGGTCTCCGGGGCAGCCAGCGAGCCGGAAGCCGACGCGATCGCGCGCCGCATCGCCACGTCTCCACTGGTCAAGACAGCCGCGTTCGGCAGGGACCCGAACTGGGGGCGCGTCCTGGCGGCCGCCGGCTCCGCGCCGTGGAACGGCGGGTTCGCGCAGCTCGATCCCGACCGGCTGCGCGTCGCCTTCGACGGGACCGTCGTCTTCGACCGGGGTGGGGCAACGGGGCAGGTTCCCGGCCTCGACGGCCCGGCCGTGCGGATCGAGCTCGACCTCGGGCTCGGCGCCGGCGCCGCCTCCTACCTTGCATCCGATCTCACCTACGACTACGTCCGCCTGAACGCCGAGTACACGACATGAGTCGCCCGGCGCGCAGCAGAGTCGTGCTCAAGCTCGGCGGCCGCGTGGCAACGGCCGCCGCCGGACGAGCTCTCGAGCTCCACGGCGCGGGGCACGAGGTCGTGGTCGTCCACGGTGCGGGACCGCAGATCACCGCGGAGCTCGAGCGGCGCGGAATGCCGGTCGCTTTCGTGGACGGTCGACGGGTGACCGATGCAGAGACCATCGCCGTCGTGCGAGAGTCTCTGCTTGCCGTCGGGGCCGAGGTGTCCGCCGCCCTCGGCCCGGCGGCGGTACAGCTCATCGGAGACGAGATCGGGCTCGTCGCGCGGCAGCTTCCAGACGTCGGTCTCGTCGGCACGCCGGTGCCGTGCCGGCCGGCGGCGATCGAGGCCGCGCTCGCCGCAGGCCGGATCCCTGTCGTCGCGCCGCTCGCGTCAGGCCCGCTGAACGTGAACGCGGACGAGGCGGCAGCCGCGCTCGCGATCGGACTCGGAGCCGACCGGGTCCTGTTCGTCACGGACGTGCCGGGCGTGCTCGTCGACGGCTTGGTCGCCGAGCAGATCGACGCATCTTCTGCGGATCGCCTCCTCGCGGACGGCGGGCTCGAGGGCGGCATCGTGCCGAAGCTCGTGGCCGCGGTCCGGGCCGCGCGGCTCGGTGTGCACGCGGAGATCGGCGCCACGGCGGTGCTGCCGTGACCACCCCGAGCAACAGCCTGGTACGAGGCACGGACCTGCTGCTGCCGACATACGCCCGCACGGACGTCACGATCGTCCGCGGCGAAGGGACTCGGGTCTGGGACTCGGACGGCCGCGAGTACCTCGACTTCGGCAGTGGCATCGCGGTCGTCGGCCTGGGCCACGGCCATCCCGCCCCGCTGGCCGCGGCCAGCGCGCAGCTGGAGCGGCTGTGGCACGCGTCGAACCTGTATCGGACGGAGCCCGCCCAGGAGCTGGCCGGCCGGCTGTCCGAGCGGTTCGGCGGAGCCCGGGCCTTCTTCTGCAACTCGGGCACCGAGGCGGTCGAGGCTGCAGTGAAGTTCGCCCGCAAGGCGACCGGCAAGCCCGGCGTCGTCGCGGTCGAGGGCGGATTTCACGGACGCACGCTCGGTGCGCTCTCCGTGACGGGGCAGCCCTCGAAGCGCGAGCCCTTCGAGCCGCTCGTTCCGGGCGCCCGCTTCGTCCCGGCGAACGACGTCGCCGCGTTGCGTGGGGCGGTGGCCGAGGACACCGGCCTGGTGCTGCTCGAGCCGATCCTCGGCGAGGGCGGCGTCCGGCCGCTCGAGCCGGAGTTCGTGCTCGCCGCGGCCGAGGCCGCAGAGCAGGCCGGTGCGCTCCTCTGCCTCGACGAGATCCAGACCGGCGTCGGGCGCACAGGCACGTTCTTCGCTTTCGAGCAGCTCGGCGTCCGGCCCCACCTCGTCACGCTCGCGAAGGCGCTGGCGAACGGGCTCCCCATCGGCGCGCTCCTCGTCTCCGACGAGGCCCCGCCGGGACTCGTGCCCGGCGACCACGGCTCGACGTTCGGCGGGAACCCCGTGTCCTGCGCCGCGGCGTGCGCCGTCGTCGACGCGATCGACGACGGGCTGCTCGCGAACGTTCGCGAGCAGTCGGAGGCGCTACAGGCCGGGCTCGCCGACCTCCCCGGAGTGACCGAAGTCCGCGGCCGCGGGCTGCTCCTCGGCGCAGAGCTCGACCGGCCGGCCCAGGCGGTGCTCGACGAGTCGCGCGCGCGCGGGCTGCTCGTGCTGTCCGCAGGCGAGACGGTGCTGCGGCTCGCGCCGCCCCTCACGGTGGACAGTGAGGACGTGGGCGCAGCCCTAACCGTGCTGCACGCCGCGTTCGAGGCGTCCACCGCATAATTTGCTAGCTTGCCGCATACTATGAACCGCCGAGAGCGACAGAAAGCGATCCTCGAGCTCGTCGCGGAGCGCGCGCTCTCGACGCAGGCGGAGGTTGCCGCGGCGCTCCGGGAGGCCGGCTTCGAGGTCGTCCAGACCACCGTTTCGCGCGACATCGCGGATCTGGGGCTGATCAAGGTGCGAGCCCCGAGCGGGCGCCTCGTCTACGCGCCGCCGGGCACGAGCGACAGCGACCGGATGCACGCGCTCGGCGCTGCGTTGCGCCGGTACGCGCTCGGAATCGAGGCGGCCGGGTCGCTCGTCGTGCTCACGACTCCGTCCGGATACGCGAACGCTCTCGCCCAGGCGCTCGACGAGGCCGGGCACCCCGCCGTCGCGGGAACCGTGGCCGGCGACAACACGATCTTCGTAGCCGCCCGCGACGGGACATCCGGCGCCGCCCTCCGTGACGAGCTCGCCGGCAACCTGCTGAAGGGCGCCGCATGAGGCGACCTGTGACAACCGCGCGATCCCCGTCGTTCGTCGGGGCCGGCCGCGGCAGCGGCCGCTTCAGGGGTTGGCGCGATCCCGAATCTGCCTCCGCAGATCTGGGATCTGCGGAGGGGACATGAGCACCGCGGTCGTCGCCTACTCGGGCGGGCTCGACACGTCGTGCATCGTCGCCTGGCTCAAGGAGGACTGGTACGGCTTCGACGAGGTGCTCGCGGTCCTCGTCGACGTGGGTCAGGAGTTCGACCTCGAGGAGTCGATCGCGAGAGG
>Ga0209640_10003786_pt1 | contig 13253 bp, 16 predicted proteins | sample RifCSP10_1_FD_184018 | JGI IMG/M metagenome (GOLD analysis project Ga0209640, IMG submission 184018) | Soil microbial communities from Rifle, Colorado - Rifle CSP2_sed 10_1 (SPAdes) (version 2) | ecosystem: Environmental > Terrestrial > Deep subsurface > Rock core/Sediment | place: Rifle...
ATTGCCGGAAAACTATAGTCCGGGAATTACCTTACTGGCTTATGACCATCGCTGGCGGCAGAGAGAAGAGTTGTTAAATCAACTCTCTGCCGCCGGGCAATGAGCAGCAGATCTGAAGCCCGAAAGCAGATGGCAGCGTGATTTATTCTTCATCGCCTTTTTCCCGCTTCGCAAAGTGGACGGCGCGAGCCACGGGCCATCCGGCGGCGTTCATCATCGCCGCTTCGATCATCGTGGTCTGGGGCGTCACAGGGCCGATATTTCAGTTCAGCGATACCTGGCAACTGGTCATAAACACCGGCACGACGATCGTCACATTCCTGATGGTATTCCTGATTCAGAATACCCAGAATCGCGATAGCCACGCCGTCCAACTCAAACTCGACGAGCTGATTCGCGCGGTGAGCGGCGCGCACAATGCGTTGCTTGACCTGGAAGGGCTTGAAGAAGCAGACCTCGAACGGTTTCGCGTGCGCTATGAGGAACTCGCACGCACAGCGCACGATGCGCTGCGTCGTGGGGAATGGGATACCGGCACGCCGGAACTTAAACCGGATTAGATCACCGGGCTTCCTTAAAGGCAGGTCAGCGTGACTCTCTTGCGCCATGATCTATTCGACTTTTTGGTCGAGAGTTTCGACGCTTTTAACGACCCACTTCTTCATTTCCCTCCGAGACAGCTCAAGAACCTATCGTAACCACAGCCTTTTTCACACCACAAGTTCTGGCGCACAACGTGCTCTTACAGAGTTAAGCATAGACGCCCAAATAAAGGAGAGACCATGGATACTATACTGATCGTTATTCTTGTGCTGCTTTTGGTCGGTGGTGGGGGCTGGGGATATTCTCGTTGGCGCCGATAGCGCCCGCGGGCCATTGACTTGCCCGCGAACTCGCCCACTTGGGACACAAAACCGATCTGAAAGGGCCCACAGACATGCCCTGGAGGACCTGGTGAAATTTGAATCGCTTGGGTTTCATGGCCAGCAGCTCGCTGCGAAAACTCTTTTCGCCAGAGTCTTCGATAGCCCGCTGCTGGCGGCGGGAGAGTTCATGGATCCGGCCCTCGGGGGCGGCCAAGCTCGTAACGCAACCCGGTTGCGTATAAATCACGCCGCAACAAACCGCGATGAAAGAGTAGGAGAATTTATGACGAAGCAAATCGAAATCCACGGTCAGCGCGTCCAAGTCTATAGTTTGGACGGCGGCTGTACCTGGTCAAGCAGCCCGCAATCGATCGTTGCTTATGGGCAAAGGAAAAAAATGTTGCGTTTGGAATTACAACAGAGGTTTGAACGTATAGACGGGATGCAGGATCCCGATACGAATAACATCGGTGAATTTGCGATTCCAAGGAGCCGCATCGGACGGTAAGACAACAACTGGCGCCTCTCGCCTGTGCTTTCTCTGGGTCAGTAAATCCGATCAAACGAAAGAAAGGAGGACCTAAAATGAATAATATTTTCTATATTGTGGGTGTTATTGTGGTGGTGCTCTTCGTCGCCGGTTACTTAGGAATCAGATAGTCCGGAGCTTCGCGAGGGACTTTCCCGATATTTTTTCACACCTGTCTAATACTAGACGGCAATCACTCGCGAGTCAGGATGAGTTCGACATCCAAAAGGAACCTACGAATTAACTAATGGAGGACAATTTAATGAACGAAGACATTTTTGCAGGGCAGTGGAAGCAAATGCGCGGCGAACTGAAATCGTGGTGGGGCAAACTCGCCGACGATGAGTTGGACTTAATCGGCGGTCATAAAGACAAGCTGATCGGTTTAGTGCAGGAGAGATACGGCTATGCTCGCGATCATGCCGAGCAAGAGGTGGAGCGGCGCTTCAAAGAATTTGGCGACAAGACAAGCAGGGCCGTCGGCAATATAACGGCCAAGGCACAGGAGTTCGGCGCGACTGCCGCGAACAAGGCGAACGAAGCGGCCACAGTCGTTGGTGAAAAGATAGGTTCGTTGGCGAACGTGATCCGGGAAAATGCTCCGCACGAAGGCGCGGTGGCTACGGCGGCAACAGCGGTAGTGGATGGGCTGGAATCGGCGAGCTCCTACCTGCGCGAGAAAAAATTCGACCATCTGGCAAAAGACGTCACTGCCTTGGTCCGCACCTACCCTGTCCAATCTTTACTGATCGGCGTTGGCCTTGGCTATTTGCTGGCCCGGCGCACAAGGTAAAGCATGGACAACGGATCACAACTCTCAGCGCCCAGCTTCGTATCGTTGCTTGGCGGCATCGCTAACGATGCCGCAGAGTTACTGCTGCGGGAAGTGGCGCTGACAAAGCTCGAAGTGCAGTACGAGCTGCGCAAAGCTAAGACCGCCGCGATCGCACTGGGCATTGGTATCGGGACGATCGCTATGGGTGGAATATTGCTGATGCTCATGCTGGTCCACGTGCTGGCGGCATTGACAGTGGTTCCGCTCTGGGGGTGCTACGGCATCGTGGGGAGCGCGCTTGTCGTCCTGGGCGGGGTACTGCTCGCCGCGGGCAAAACCAAAGCAGAGGAACTGGACGTGGTGCCTCAGCCGACGGTGGAGAGGATAAAGGAGAGTGCGCAATGGCTGACAAAGCAGACGACATCCGACAAGAGATAAGAAAAGGCCGTCAGGATATCGCGGACACCCGTTCGGCAATAACAGAGAAGCTGGGAATCTTGGAAAACCGCGCCCAGGAGGCAGTCGACGGGCTAAAGCACACCTTCGATCTGCAGTATCAGGTAAAACAACGCCCGTGGCTATTCTTTGGCGGGGCGATGTTGGTGGGCTATGTGCTCGGACCGCGGGGCGGTGGTTCAAGCGCAGCAACTGATACGCCCAGTGAGCCGTTCGCGCAGGCGCAGCCCCAGCAGAGTATTGTGAGTGAAGTAAGGAATCAGGTGAAGAACGACCTGGCCGCGATCAAAGGGGCAGCCTTTGGGGCTGTGATAAGCACGCTGTGGGCGATGGCCAAACAGGTTCTACCGCTACCGGACCGACAATTCGATGGCGCCGGGCTTGGTGATAGCGGTTCAAAGACAAACGGAAGGCACGATCCGTAGATAAGGAGGTGACACAAAATCGGCGGCTTCAAAAAACTTACAAATGATAGAGCTTAGCAAAAGAAAGAAGGAGATTTTATGAGAACAGGTGCTCTAGGTCTAATTCTAGCGTTTCTAGTAATCGCGTGTTCCAAAGATGATCTGTCTAAGAACGAAAAACCCAGCCAACCCGCCGCAGTCGCGGCGGATAATAGTGGCCGTAACGAACGAGATCGTAACGATGCGACCAAGACGTCCGGTGATCAATCTGAGAGTGAAGCGGACCGGACAATTTCACAAAACATCCGGCAGGCCGTTGTCGCGGACGACTCGGTCTCAACGAATGGCAAGAACGTAAAGATCATCACGGTTGACGGCACCGTGACGCTGCGTGGACCGGTGAAGAGTGAGAAAGAGAAAACTAACATCGGTGCCAAAGCCCAGCAAATAGCCGGTGTAAAGAGAGTCGATAACCAATTGGAGATCGCAAACTAAATTCAAAGGAGAATACCATGTCAAAATCAGTTTTTTGTTTAAGCGACAATGAAAGCCAAACCGAAAAGATAGTCCAAGAGCTCAAGGCTGGAGGTTTTTCCAACAATGATATCTCGGTCCTGTTCCCTGACAAATCGGGAACGAAGGATTTTGCTCACGAACAGCACACCAAGGCACCGGAGGGCGCCGCTACAGGAGCAGGCACCGGGGGAGTATTAGGAGGGGCTTTGGGATGGCTGGTGGGTATTGGGGCCCTGGCCATTCCTGGCGTCGGCCCTTTTATAGCTGCGGGACCGATCATGGCTGCTCTGGCCGGTGCGGGTGTGGGTGCCGCTGTCGGCGGGCTAACCGGGGCGCTCGTAGGCATGGGCATCCCTGAGTACGAGGCCAAACGGTACGAGGGAAAAATCAAAACGGGCAACCTTCTGATTTCAGTGCATTCGGAAAATAGCGATGAAATAAAGCGCGCAAAGGATATTTTTGAACGTGCCGGCGCGCACGACATCTCGTCTACCGAAGAAACCAGCGTTCCCACGCACGACGACAGTCGAGAAAGCCGCGTTTAGACCGCGCTGGTTGCGAGTCCGCGTGCTGAAACGCGGACTCGCAATTTGTTGGAGGAATTATGAAAAATTTATCGAAGATCATACAAAACCAGACGGGCGCGCTGGGTTGGGGCCTACTTTGGTTAATCGGCGTCCCTGTGCCGATATTGGTAGTGCTGTTCCTAGTGCGCGGTTGCACATAACCGTTTCGCGCATCGATCGCGGGCCCTTTATTCGCAGCGAAACTAAAATTGACTGATAAATTTTGGAGGATAAAAATCATGGACGCTTTAGAACTGCTTAAGACAGACCATAAGAAGGTGAAAGACCTCTTTGAAAAGGCCGACGGAAACAACAACGAGAAACAGCAAAAACAAATATTCGAGCAGATCAAGACAGAGCTAGAAACTCACGCGCATATCGAGGAGACGGTGTTTTATCCGGCGATAGCAAAACATGAGGAGCTCAAAGATATGGTGCTGGAATCGCTCGAGGAGCACAAACAGGTGAAGACTTTGCTCCGAGAGATTGAAAATCTCGCCGCCGACAGCGAAAAGTTCGAGCCTAAGCTCAAGGTTTTGATGGAAAATGTCGAGCATCATGCGGTCGAAGAAGAAGAGAAAAAAATGTTTCCCAAGATACGCAAACTCATGAATGCCGCGGCGCTCGACAAGTTGGGTCAAGAGCTCGAAGCGGCTAAATCCAAAGATCTACGAAAAGCTAGTTAAGACCGGAATCGGAACTGAGAACGAGCGTTGAGCGCATACAAAACCGCTTAGCTCTTTTCCAATGTCACAAAATATATTTGCATCGCAACAAAGGTCTAAAGGAGAATTTATGGAAGCTAATGTAGAGAGCGGATCAAAAGGTTCCCCGCCCACCGAGGATAGCTTTACGAAGAATGTCGAGAAAGTAACCGCAGAAATACCTTCGTCTGCGTTCCTCGGGGTTGCCGTGGCCGCGATGGCAGTTTCGCTGGTCTGCCAGATAACCGGCCAGGGCAAGTGGGGGAATTTTATTGCCCAATGGGTTCCCACCTGGTTAATCATCGGAGTTTACAACAAACTCGTGAAACTCGAAGGGCATGATTCTCTCGATTCCCCCAAAAACAGGTCTGCTCGATGGGGTGTATAAAATTTTGATTCTGATTCAGCATGTCAGCGTAACGATCGGTTGGCCGTCTGGTCAACCGATCGTTACTGCTGGATGTTGCCGTTGTCCATTTCATACTTGGTAAAGTTAAGCTGTGATTGGCCTGGCAACCGTGGCGGCCATGCGAAGTAGGGAGATCACTCATGAGTAAAAGCGAAAAAAAAGAAATTAAAAACGGTAAAGTAAAAGATTTAGCTAAGTTTCGCGAGGACAGCGGCGGAGAGCACCTGACGTCGAACCAGGGTTTAGCGATCAACGATAATCAAAATTCGCTTAAAGCCGGCGCGCGAGGGCCGTCGTTGCTCGAGGACTTTCTTCTTCGAGAAAAGATTACCCACTTTGACCACGAACGCATCCCTGAGCGCATCGTGCACGCGCGCGGCACCGCAGCGCATGGCTATTTTCAAGTCTACAAATCTATGGCCGCGTACACCAAGGCTGGATTTCTCCAAGACCCGTCAGTGAAGACGCCGGTTTTCGTGCGCTTCTCGACCGTGGTTGGCTCGCGCGGGTCGTCAGATTTGGCGCGCGACGTGCGCGGATTTGCCGTCAAATTTTATACGGCAGAAGGCAATTACGATTTAGTCGGCAATAATATTCCTGTTTTTTTTATACAGGACGCGGTTAAATTTCCCGATCTTATTCATGCCGTCAAGCCCGAGCCCCATAACGAGATGCCACAAGCCGCATCCGCGCATGACACTTTTTGGGACTTCATTTCATTGATGCCGGAATCCATGCACATGATAATGTGGGTGATGTCAGATCGCGCTATTCCCAGAAGCCTGCGCATGATGGAAGGCTTCGGCGTCCACACCTTCCGCTTCATTAACGAACAAGGCAAAGCGCGTTTTGTAAAGTTTCACTGGAAACCCCTGCTCGGCGTGCACTCGGTAACGTGGGATGAAGCCCAGAAGATTTCCGGCAAAGACCCTGACTTTCATCGGCGCGATCTGTGGGAGTCAATCGAGCAGGGCGACTACCCTGAATGGGAATTCGGCGTGCAGATCATTGAGGAAAAGGACGAGCATAAATTTGACTTCGATTTGCTCGATGCGACAAAACTCATTCCCGAAGAATTAGCGCCCGTCCAGCGCATCGGCAAGATGACGCTCAACCGCAATCCCGAAAACTTTTTCGCCGAGACGGAGCAGGTTTCTTTCAACCCGGGCCATCTCGTGCCCGGGATCGATCTCACCAATGATCCGCTACTGCAAGGCCGCCTGTTCTCTTACACCGACACGCAATTGATACGCCTGGGCGGACCGAACTCCCATGAGATTCCGATCAACCGTCCAGTGTCGCCTGTGCACAACAATCAGCGTGACGGCCACATGCGTCAAACGATCAACGCTGGCCGTGTCAGTTATGAGCCGAATTCGCTCGGCGGCGGGTGTCCGATGCAAGCGAAGGAAAATGCCGGCGGCTTTGTCAGTTACGCCGAAAAGATCGACGGTCAAAAAATTCGCGGGCGAAGCGAAAAATTCTTCGACCACTTCAGCCAAGCAACGCTATTTTGGAACAGTCAATCCGAAGCGGAGAAAGGGCACCTTGTCAATGCTCTGCGCTTTGAACTGGGCAAAGTTGAAGTGAACGCGATCAGAGAACGAATGGTCGGGATGCTGGCTCATGTTGACAAAACTTTAGCCGGTCGCGTGGCCCAAGGTCTCGGACTCAATGTGCCCGCGAAACTCGACAGTCGTCTGAACCACAGCATTCCGGCGGACGGTAACGTCAAACAATTTCAACCTAAGCCGCTCGATAAAATAATCGAAAATTCCCCTGCCTTGAGTATGGCAAATACCGTCAAGAATACGATCAAGACCCGTAAAGTCGCGTTCCTTGTTGCCGACGGATTCGATGATAGGGATCTCGCCGGGATGAAGAAGGCATTAACCTCGTCGGGAGCACAGACAAAAATCGTTGCTCCCAGACTTGGATTCTTGACCGGCGCTAAGGGAGAGGAAGTCAAAGTCGATTTCAGCTTGCTCACTGCCAGCTCAGTGATGTTCGATGCCGTTTACGTTCCCGGAGGCACGGAGAGCATTGAATCTCTCAAGAGTGAGGCCGCCGCTCTCACCTTCGTTAAAGAAACCTACGAACATTGTAAGACCATCGGCGCAAGCGGCGCGGGTGTGGAGTTATTGCACGCGTCTCGTATCGGTTCGCGTCCTGGCGTAGAAGACGCCCAAGGGCATGAGCCGGAAGACGGAGTCATCATCAGCCATAGCGACGATCCACCTGCAAGGGTTGCGGCCGAATTCATCAAAGCGATAGCTCAACATCGTCATTGGAGCCGAGAGACAAAGGTCCAAGGACCTGCTTGAAGCGCGATCTCATAATTTAAAATCGGATGTTGATTCGGAATGTCAGGTGGGCCTGGGAGTCTTCCGATACTTCGAAGTGTTTACAAGGAGACAATGCATGCACAGTGAGCAGCCCGGCGACATTGGTGGCGCCGCCTCGGCGTATGCCGCACTGGAGGAGCGAACATCGGAAGCTGATTACAACAAAGCTGAAGAGAGTTTCGCTGGACTGATAAAAGCCGATTGTCTGGACGAGCACGTTAGACGCCGACCACCAACCGCCCGGCTATTCGAACGCGGACTGCAGAAAGCCCTTACCGCTGTTTATAAAGTCGGTGCGGACGGTGTCGATCGTTATGGCGCTTATACGAGCGAGTTGGGGCATCTCTTCTTGCAGCGCGTGCTTTACCGCATCAATCGTCTAAAACTTTTCTGGTTCGACGACCTCAGCAACTATGACAACGAGCGTTCCTCTTACCTGCAGAAAGTTCGCGATCGTATCGAGGGGGCCTGGCAAGCGTGGGAGCTCGCGCCATTGGATGTTGCGGCACTTAGCCGTGAGGATGCGTGTGAGGCGTTGTTGCGCCGCGCCGTCTGTGACGTATCGCCCGCACCTTCCGCGCGCGGCCTTTACTTTCGCCATGACGTTAGTGAAGTCGGTTATCGCCGCTTGCTTGCGATCGCCTCGCTCGACGGCATGGTCGAGGCGAGCCAGCTTTCGCGCACGCTCGGCGGAGTATCTAACGATATACACTCCATGATGACGCGCGTGCTTGTGGAGGAGTACGGCGGCGGTCGTCTCAATCGGAAGCATTCCACGTTTTTTACTGCGATGCTGACCGAACTCAATATGCGCACCGAGCCGGAGGCTTATTTCGATCTCGTCCCATGGGAGGTGCTCGCTGCCATCAACCACAGCTTCTTGTTGTCAGAGCGTAAACGCTTTTACCTGCGGTACGTTGGTGGGCTACTCCATACGGAAATCTCCGTGCCCGCCGCATTCGATAATTATCGCGCGGCAGCTGAGCGCCTCGTCATGTCAGAGGCAGCTCGCGGCTATTGGGAACTACATATCAAAGAAGATAAGCGGCACGGGCAGTGGATGCTCCATGACGTAGCGTTACCGCTGGCCGCGAAGTATCCCAGAGAAGCTTGGGAGATAATGCTCGGCTACGATCAGCAGAAGTTTATCAGTGACCGTGCCGGCGCAAGTGTCGCACGGTCCGTGCGCGCTGCCGAATGCGAAGCGGCGCATTGGAAAACTGTCGGCCAGAGTGCAGTATGACTGTCAATAAAACCGAGGCGTTCCGTTGCACGTACCTCCTGCCGATCCGTCGCGTTCGCGCGCGCCGCGAGGAGACCGAGGACTTGGCGCAATACTTCCGTGACCTTGCGCACGCAGGTTGCGAGGTGGTTGTGGTTGATGGCTCTTCACCGGAAGTCTTCGCTGAGCACAACCGCGCTTGGCGCGAAGTGTGCCGCCACGTCATAGTCGACCCGAAGTACAAATATCTCAACGGCAAAGTAAACGGCGTTCACACAGGCGTTGACCTGGCAAGCTGCGAAAGCATCATGCTCGCCGACGACGATATCCGTTACACGTCCGCAGATATCGGGCGTGCGTACGACCTGCTTAATCGGCACGAGATGGTGAGGCCACAGAACTATATTTCGCCTCTACCGTGGTGGGGGCGGACAGAGACGGCGCGGATGCTAATCAATCGCGGCGTACTTCAGACGGGAGACTATCCCGGCACTTGCGCCTTCCGCCGCTCGACTTGCTTGCGCGTTGGCCATTACGACGGCGACGTACTATTTGACAATGAAGAAATTGTGCGTCACTTCGTGCTAAACGGAGCGGATGTTTGCTACGCGCTCGGCCTCTTCATTCTGAAGCGACCTCCAACCTTTCGGAAATGGATGGAGCAACGTCCACGTCAAGCCTATGAAGATTTCGTGATGCGCGTTAAGACGCTGCTCTTCATCTCACTGCTGCCCATGGCGATCACGCTTGGCTTGATCAATGGCGCACGTGCTGCGCTAGGGTTCCTTTCCTTCGTATCGGTCTGCGCAGTGCTGCTCGCATGCCGCGGTCTGCGGCGGAATAAGGCGTACAAATTCTTTCCCGCTTACGTGATTCTTTATGCGCCGCTCTGGGTGCTCGAGCGTGCTCTGAGCGTCTACTGGGCGCTTTACTGGCGCGTGGCTCACGGCGGCTATCCGTTTGGCGAACGGTTGCTCGCGAAGGGCACGGGGCGAGCGTGGGTCGCTGCTCGCGCGTGCATGCGTAAGCCACGCCCGCCGAGAGACGGATCGCGTTAAGGCGCAGCACAGGCCGGCCGAGTAAAAAGATGGGAGAAAGGATGCCGGACGATAAAGAAGCTCAAGCATGGTTCGAACTCGGCGATATGCCGGTAGAGGAGTTCCGCACCGCCCTGCATCGTGTCGCAGACTGGGCGGCAGACTACCGCGAGGGCATTGAAGACTTAAAGATCTCGCCAAACGTTGCACCCGGTGAGATCGCCGCGCGCCTGCCGGAAGCGCCGCCCGACGTGGCCGTCCCTTTCAAAGACATCTTTCGAGACTTTCAGAAAATTATCCTGCCCGGCATTGTGCACTGGGGGCATCCGGCATTCCTCGGTTATTTCGGTTCGACGACGACTGCTCCCGGCATTCTGGGCGAAATGCTTGTGGCGGCACTTAACGTCAGCGCGATGACGTGGCGCACCTCGCCTGCGGCGACCGAGTTGGAGACGTTGGTGCTCGACTGGCTGCGACAGATGCTTGGGCTGTCTAGGGACTTTACGGGTGTCGTTTACGACACTGCCTCAGTCGCTGTCCTTCATGCGCTGGCGGCGGCGCGTGAGAATCTCGGCCTAGATGCGCGGGCGCTGGGCTTATGCGGGCGACCCGAAGTCCCTGCTTTGCGGGTATACGCTTCGGATCAGGCGCACAGCTCAGTGGAGAAAGCGGTCATCACCCTCGGCATCGGAGAACGGAACGTGCGGCGTGTATCGAGCGACGCGACGTACCGCATTGGCATATCGGCGCTCCGAAGTGCAATCGAGGCTGATTTGCGGGACGGACTGCTTCCGATGGCAGTTGTCGCCACTGTTGGAACAACTTCGACAACGAGTGTCGACCCTGTAGAAGAGATTGCTGCGCTGTGTCACGAGTACCGGTTATGGCTGCATGTTGATGCAGCATACGGCGGCGCAATGGCCCTCCTGCCGGAAGGTCGTCATCTGATGAACGGCGTTGAGGCTGCGGACTCCATCGTCGTGAATCCGCACAAGTGGCTGTTCGTCCCACTCGATTTCAGCGCCCTTTATGTAAGGAGGCCAGAGCTACTGCGCGCCACGTTCTCGCTTGTGCCCGAGTATCTGCGCGGCGATGCCGAACAGGCCGAGTGCAACTATATGGATTATGGCATACAACTCGGTCGTCGCTTCCGGGCTCTCAAGGTCTGGATGGTCATCCGCAGCTTCGGCAGCCGGGGGCTTGCCACGCGCATCCGTGAGCACATTCGCCTCGCAAGCCTGTTCGCGTTCTGGCTCGATGCCGATCCGCAGTTCGAGGTGCTAGCCCCGGTCACAATGGCTGTGGTCTGTTTCCGCATCGCGCCGCATACGGCTGGAAGTACGCGGGTGGCCGATGAAGAGTTAAATGGTCTCAATCGGCGGCTGGTCGAAGCCGTCAATAGGACGGGCGAAGCCTATCTGACGCACACTACTTTAAACGGGCATGTTGCAATGCGGTTAGCCGTCGGAAACGTACTAACCACTGCACGCCACCTCACGAGGGTTTATGATCTCATCAGGCGCGAGGCCGCTCACCTTGTCGCAGCCGTTGGGGCATCTTACTAACGCCAATCGCCGATCGCTTCGTAGAACAGTAGATTGCGCGCTCGTGCGCGGCTCTGTCCGCTAGACGCTGCCGTCACAAAGATTATTGTGACTCACCATCCGTTCGATTTACCCGACGGCTACGAGGATAAGGAAATTGTCGGACGCGCGCGGATTGCGATGGAAATGTTCGCGAGCTACGGAGCGGACCTTCTTCTCGCCGGGCACTTGCACGTAAGTCATACAGGAAACACCGCCGCGCGTTATAAAATCAGCGGGCACTCCGCGCTCGTCGTGGAGGCAGGTACCGCCACCTCGACACACGGCAGGGGCGAATCCAATGCTTTCAATGTGATCCATATAAGCCATCCGCACGTCAGCATCGAGCGCTTTACATGGCAGCCGGAACAGGGGACCTTTGTGGTCTCTACGACCGAACCTTATCAACATAGCTCGGGTGGCTGGTCGCGTGTTTCGAGTCGTGATTTCCCGGGGCCAGTCGGATTTAAAGAATAGTAGCAAAAAAGCGCATGAGCGAGGATAGATTTTGACTAGGCAAGACGGGAGCCGATGGCGGCTGCGACGGAAATCAAGCGGCTTTCCTTTTAGATAAGGTTGAATTTGACCTTGTTCTTTCGGATGTAATGATGCCAGGTCTCAACGGGCTTGATCTTTTAGAACATATTCGATCGGTTGCCCCTGAAATCCCCGTTCTGCTCATGTCAGGATTTTTCCATGTTGAAGTTGACGAAATCTCAAACTGGGAGGCAGTTGATTTTATTATAAAGCCGCTCGAGTCCGATGTCTGTCCCCCGGAGCGTCGCGGGAAATTTCTAAGTTTTTTTGGAATCGTCCAATACTGGACGGAAATCGATCGCGATTCTGTGTAAATTTCATAATCAAAAGACATTGACACTAATCATCAACTAAATAATGGAAGACATTGCTATGCGAAACAGGTTTTGCCGCCAACGGGCCGACAAATCGATGATGCTGTGACCAAGCTGGGCGCTCGGCCATTCGTTCGCTCAGAGCGGAACTCCAAGAGAGTAATGAATCTTAAAGGGCTGTGGTTGCTCACGCGAGATGCATTTGTTCAATGGATCAACGATAACCCCTTTCAAATGGGCGCGGCCCTGGCGTACTTCACGTTATTCTCCATGGCGCCCCTTTTGTTGATCGCGATCGCAGTCGCTGGCTTGGTGTTCGGGCGCGAAGCTTCCCAAATCCAGATTATCGGCGTGATCGCGGATGTCGTTGGAGCACCGAGCGCGCTGGCGATCCAGGCTATCATCGAAACCGCCGGTCGAACGCCGGACTCAGGTTTTTTCTCTACTGCTATTGGCATGATTTTCTTGTTGCTCGGCGCCGCCAGCGTGGTCGGACAACTGCAAGACTCGCTTAATGCGATCTGGCGTGTCGTGCCGAAAACCGGTCGCGGGATAATCGGGTTTTTGCAAGATCGCTTAGTCTCCTATTCCATGGTCTTGAGCGTGGGCTTTTTGTTGCTCGTTTCATTGGTCCTCAGCGCGCTGTTATCCGCGGTTTCGCGGTTAGCAAGCGGGTTTCTACCTATCGAAGCCGCTGCGGCGCACATTTTAGATATCGTCATCTCGTTTGCGTTCATCACGTTGCTCTTTGCGGTAATCTACAAACTCGTGCCCACCATTCGAATCGCATGGAGCGATGTCTGGATCGGCGCGGCGGCGGCCGCAATGTTATTTTCGTTCGGGAAGTTTTTGATCGGATTTTATCTGGGCCACAGTGTGGTCGCGTCGATCTATGGCGCGGCGGGTTCACTGGTCACTCTTTTGTTGTGGGTCTACTATTCATCTTTGATGTTTTTCTTCGGCGCCGAGTTAACCCAAGTCTATGCGACC
>Ga0209640_10003787_pt1 | contig 13252 bp, 8 predicted proteins | sample RifCSP10_1_FD_184018 | JGI IMG/M metagenome (GOLD analysis project Ga0209640, IMG submission 184018) | Soil microbial communities from Rifle, Colorado - Rifle CSP2_sed 10_1 (SPAdes) (version 2) | ecosystem: Environmental > Terrestrial > Deep subsurface > Rock core/Sediment | place: Rifle...
CTGCGGTCTGTGCTGGGCAAGAGCTACGCGCTCCTGGAAGCCGACAGCGCCGCCGATGGGCTGGCCAAGATCGCCGCGGAGTCTCCTGACCTCGTCCTGCTGGCCCGAGACTTGAAGGGCATGGACGGGGTGGAGATCTGCCGCAAGTTGCGCCAGAACAAGATGAACGTGCCCGTGATCCTGATCTCCAAGCAGGTGCGGCGCGCCCACGACCGCGTGGAGATGATGTCGGCCGGCGCCGACGAGTGCTTGGAGCGGCCGCTCGACGGCCGCATCCTCCGCCTGAAGGTGCAGAATCTGCTCCGGCGCTACGAGGGCCAGCGCGACCGCTTTGTCGCCGGCCCCATCCAGGCCACCGTCACCGCGGCCATGGAGCGCGACAAGACCACCTCCACCAACAATCTGGCCTACTTCTACGACCGCGTTCGCCAGGAAATCAATTACGCCAACGAGAACGCCCTCTCCTTCGCCGTGCTGGTGGTGCGCGTGGCTGACGGAGGAGGAACACCCCAGGAAGTTGCGGGATTGGCCGGGGCGCTGATCCGCGAATACGACCTCGTTTTCACCGACAAGAGCGGAGTGGCGGTGCTGCTGGCCGAAACGGAAGAAAAGGGCGTCTCCGCGTTCCTCAACCGCTTCAAGGAAAAGTGGACGCGCACGCCGGCCCCGGAGGTGGACTTCAAACTTTACAACCGCCAGGAAGATTTTCTGCAGAGCGCAAGAGCGCTTTTGGAGGGCGTTCGGGGCGCCAAGCAGCCGCCCACGACAGGGGGAACCGCGACTCGTGTCTAAACAGCCTGGACCTCTCCAAGCCGGGGTGGCTCTGGCCATCCGCGGAGTGCTTTGCCTGTCCCTGGTGATCGCGCCGCCGGCAGGGGCGCAGGCGCCCGCTGACACCGACCTCATCGCCCGTTCGGTGGAGCTCTATCGGCAGGGGAATTGCAAACAGGCCATACCGGTCTTCGAGCAGATCCTCGAACAGCAGCCGAAGAACATCGCCATCCGCAAGCTCCTTGGCCAGTGCCTGCTCAAGGAGCGGCGCTCGGACGATGCCCGGGTGCAGTTCGAGACGGTGCTGGAGATCGCGCCCAAAGACGTCGCCGCGCTGGAGGGATTGCGGGCGGCCGTCACGGAACTGCAGAAAAGCGAGCAGGTGCGGCAGACGCTGGCCATCGAGTCGCGCGCCGTGACGCAAGAAGAGCTGCAGGCCAAGTCCGAGTTCGACCGCGCCAGCGAGCTCATTGCGGCTGGGAGATTCGAGCAGGCCGAAACGATCCTGGACGACATCATTCAGCGCCACCCCGAATCCACGACGGCGCGGCAGCGACGCGCGGAAATCTACTCGACCACCAACCGCTTCGAAGCTGCCGCGGAAGAGTACCGCTGGCTGAGCGAGCGGCCAGGAGCCTCGCCGGTCCATTTGAAGCGCCTGGCACAGAACCTGGAGTGGGATGGGAAGTACGGCGAGGCGGAAAAGGTTTACCGCGACTTCCTGGCCAAGCGGCCGGACGACCTGGCGGCGCGGATGTCGCTGGCGGAGATTCTCACCTGGGCGGGCCGTTATCGCGAGGCCATCCCCGAATTCCAGAGCGTACTGGCGGGGATGCCCGACAACCTGCGGGCCCAACTGGCGCTGGCGATGTGTTATGAGCAGACCGACGACTACGACAAGGCGCTCGAGGCTTATGAGCGCGCCTTGCAGATTGATCCCGCCAGCCCGCGCGCCCAGGAGGCCCGCACCCGGGCGGCGCGCTTCTTGGACGAAATGCCCCGGCAGCAAGCCTTTGCCGCCATCGAGCGGGGCGATCTCGACGCCGCGGCGCGGTTCTTCATCCGCTATCTCGAAAAGCACCCCGACAGCTTGGAGACGGTGCTGCAGATTGCGCGCGTGTACATCTGGGCGGAGAAATTTGCCGAAGCGCGGCCGTATTTTGAGACCTATCTGGAGCGGCAGCCGGGCGATAACGGCGTCCGGCGCGAGTTGGCCCGGCTGGAGATGTGGACGCAAGACTATCCAGCCGCCCGGCGGCACTACCAGACGCTGGTGATGGGACTGGACGCCACCCGCAGCGACTACGAGTCCCTCATCCGGGCCTATATGTGGGACGGCGACCTGGCGGGTGCGCAGCCGCACGCTGAGCGGTTGGCGCAGCTCGACCCCAGCAACGCCGTGGCGCGTTCGGCGCTCACCGAGTATGCCGAGCAGCAGCGATTCCAGGCGCGCAACCGCGCCGACGAGCTGGCCGCCGCCGGCCGGTTCGTGGAAGCGGCGGAAGCCTACCGGGTCTTCATGGATGGCTACGGGCACGATCGGGAGACGGAATTACTGGTCTGCAGGCTCTACAGCTGGGCGAAGGAATACCAGCAGGCGGCGGGCTGCTACCGCTCCTACCTGGGCAGCGGGGAGCCGGATGTGACGGCGCGGCTGGAGCTGGCCACCATTGAAAGCTGGTCGGGGAATTACATCAGCGCCGAAACCGAGTACAAGACGGTGTTGCAAGAACAGCCCAGGAACCCCACCGCCCTGATGGGCTTGGCGCAGGTGATGGACTACCGCGGCGATGACCCCCTGCGCGTGCGCGACGCCTTCCAAAGCGTCTTGGAAGCGCAGCCGGACAACACCCTGGCGAGGCAGCGAGTGGAATCGATACGCCCGCTGGTGGCGCCCACGCTCGCCTACGTCAACGACACCTTCACCGACAACGCCGGGCTCTACTGGAGCGTGAACGCTGTTGAGGCGGCCTTCGCGCTCCCGGGGCGGATGAAGCTGACGCCGTTCTACTCCACGGTGTTCTTCCGGCAACGGCGCTGTGTGCAGGGTTCCGGGGACACCAGCCCGCCCAACCCGATCGTGAACGGCTGTGTGCAGTCCAGCAACCCCTCCATCAACGACCTGAACGCGCGCATGCGGGAACTGGCTGGGACGCTGTGGGGCAACGGCGGCGGTGTGCGGGTGGAGATCCAGCCCACGCCGAATCTCTTCTGGATGGGAGAAATCGGCGCCATCCACTACGACTCGGGCAACGACACCCTGAACCTGAAGACCGAGTTCTACTACCGCATCGGCAACGAGCATATGGTGGGCTTGCACTACATCCGGCGCGACGCCATCCACGACCTGTGGACCGTTCCCACCCTGGTCGCCGGGCTGGTGGGCAACACCGTGCTCGTGTCCTATCAGGTGCCGATTGGATCCCGCTGGCTCTTCTGGACCTCGGGCGGGATTACGCACTACTCCAGTGGCATCAGCGATGCTTTCCCCCAGAACACGCAGCGCCGGCTCTCGGCCCGCTTCCTCTACCGTCCGCACCCGTCGGTGAAGATGGGTTATTCCATGCGGCTGAGCGGTTTTATTACGCGTTCGCCCCTGTACTTTAGCCCCTCGCTCTACCAGACGCACGGGTTCGTGTTCAACGTCGATCATCCGCTCACGGAGTCCTTCCGCTTGATGGTGGAAGAGGAGATCGCCTACTCGCGCATCGACGGCCTGGAGAACTTCGAGTTCTCTTTCGCGCCCGCCTTTAACTGGGACATCGGCTCGCACTTCTCGCTACGGTTCGGCTACCGCTTCGCGCGTGGGCGCAATAGCACCTTCAACGTGGGGGACTACCAGGCCCAGGGCGGGATGCTGCGTCTGTTGATCGTGTTCTGATGGCTGGCCGAGGAGCCTGATGTCATTACTAGCGCGTCTCTACCGCATTTTCATCGGCCTGATGTTCGTGTCGGGCGGAGTGGCGCTGGCCATCCTGGTCTATTTCAACTGGTACTACAACCGGCTGGCGGTCACCAACTTCTTCGTCGGCTTCTCGCTGTTCATTCTGCTGGTGGTGCTGATTATCCTGGCGTTGCGCTACGCGGGACTGATGTGGTTCGCCTACCTCCAACAGGTGGAGCACCTGGAGGAGCCTCCCGAGACCTACGTGTACCCGATGGTGACGGTCATCGTGCCGGCGTACAACGAAGGCAAGGTGATCGATTCGGCGGTGGAGCAATTGATGTGGCTGGACTACCCCCGCTACGAAGTGATCGTGGTGGATGACGGCTCCAGCGACGACACCTACGATAAGGCGCTCACGCTTTCCGGCGTCTACGGCGCGCACCGGTTGCGGGTGATTACTCAGCCCAACGCCGGCAAGGCCATGGCGCTCAACAATGGCATCGCCAACGCCCGGGGCGAGTTTGTAGTCTGTATGGACGGCGATTCGGCCCTGGAGACCCAGACTCTCAAACAAGCCGTCAAACACTTCAGCGACCCCACGGTGGGCGCGGTGGCCGGCAACGTGAAGGTGGCCAACCGGGACAACCTGCTGACCAAGATGCAGGCCCTGGAGTACGTCGAAGGGCTGGGGATGGTCCGAACGGCCCAGGCCTTCTTCCGCCGGGTGAACATCATTCCCGGGCCGATGGGGATTTTTCGCAAGGATGTCCTGATGGACATCGGGGGTTATCTGAAGGACACCTACGCCGAGGACTGCGAGCTGACCCTGCGCATCCTACTGGCGGGCTGGAAGATCAAATACGAGTCGCAGGCGGTGGCGTGGACGGAGGCCCCGGAGTCGGTGGAAGCGCTCTTCAAGCAGCGCTACCGCTGGGGCCGGGGGGTGCTGCAGGCGATTGTGAAGCACCGCCGCCAGATGCTTCGTCCCTACCCGGAGTTCCTGGATACCGCCACGCTGTGGCTGCTGCTGTTCGAAAGCATCATCTGGCCGGGGCTGAACCTCTTCGCCATCTCCTTCTTCGTGTTCGTGGCCGTGTGGCTGGGCTACTCCAACATCTTGTTCTTCTGGTGGACCCAGCTCACCATTCTCGACGTGGTGGCGGCGCTGTTCTGCGTGGCGGTGGAAAAAGAGGACATCCGTCTGGTGCCGTACGCGATACTGAATCGCGTGTACTACATCCCCCTGGTGGACTCCATCAAGTTTCTGGCGGCGCTCGACGAGTTGTTTGGCGTACAAATGGGGTGGGGCAAGCTGGAGCGCTTCGGACGGATTTAAGCTTTCTCGCGAGGTGAGGAATGGACCTGATTCCCTTATTGACAACCATCATCCTGGTGGCAACCATCGTCACCATTGTGTTCGCCCTGTTCTCCTACCTGGCCTACCGGGCGCGGGAGAAGAAAGCGCCCAGGCCGCCGGAGGAGCAGATCGGGCTCGTGCTGCAATTCTTCAAGCGCTACGAGCCGCCTAAGTAAGTCCTATGCCGGGTCTCACGAGGAGTTCCTCGGCCCGGACGCAGCGGCCGGGCTTCGTCTTCTATTTCATCGCATCCATTGTGGTTGTGCTGTGCCTGCAGGGGATTGCCTACCTGCTGATGATGGACGCCACGGTGGGGTCGATGAAGTTCTTCGGCAAGGGGGAAGCGCCCGACGCGGCGCTGGTGGAAGACGTCAAGGCCGTCCTGCTGCGTAGCCAAGCCACTGCCAAACTCTGGGCGGAGAACCCGGATACCTATTACATCCGCGCCAAGCACTGGTCCGAAATGCTCAAGCGCGCCGGCATTCCTTTCAAGGAAGTATCCGATACCGAGCTGGCTGCGAGCCTGAAAGACGCCAACCTGCTGGTGCTTCCCGGAGCCATCTGCCTGGATACTCCTCAGCGGCAAGCCATCCGCGATTTCGTGGCGGCTGGAAACGGCTTGGTGGCGAACGGGCCCCTGGGCGCGCGCGATGCCGAGTGCCAGTGGGTCGGGTACAGCTTTCTGAGCTCCCTGACCGGAGCGCAAGGAGCCGAGGCCGTTACCCCGCTGACCACCACTTATGTCAGTTTCCGCGGGGACCAGTTCTATTCCGAGCGCATGCCACCCGGATACCTGGTTCCGCTGCCGAGCCAGGAGTTGACTCTGGTCAGTGCCAGCCAGCCCGACGCCTTCTGGAGCGACTGGATGCTGCGGCCCCCCGAAGGGCGCACCATCACGAACTCGGGACTGGCGCTGCATTCAATCCGGGAGCCCAACCACGCGCGCGTGGTGTGGTTCGGCTTTGAGGAGATTCTGCCGGCGGAGCGGTCGCAGGAACAGTCGGCGCTGAACGCCTTTCAAGTATCCTCGCTGCATTGGGTAGGCAAGCAGCCCATGGCGGCGCTAGGGACGTGGCCCAAGCGCAACCGGGCGGCAGCAATTGTGGCCCAGAACGTCCACGGAGACTATGGCAACGCCCAAAGCGTGGCCGAGCTCATGCGGCAGGAGGACGTCCCCGGGGTTTTCTTCGTTTCCGCCCAGGAAGCCAAAACGCATCGCGAGGCTCTGCGGGCGTTTCAGTCCGCGGGCGAGGTGGGCTCGGCGGGGGACAGTGCAGAGCCCCTGAGCGGCCAGACCGTGCTGCGGCAGACCCGCCGACTGCTGGATGCGCGGCAAACCCTCGAGGGGTTTGTCCGCGGGCGCGTGACCGGCTACGCGCCCCCGCAAGGGCTTGCCGACCCCTTCACTGTGCAGGCCCTCTATGAATCCGGGCACCAGTACTACCTGAATGAGATGGCGGTGAGCCGGGCGGTTCCGGAGCTGGTGGAGTTCAGCACGTCGCCGTTGTTCCCGCTGCAGAAAGCGGAGGTGGCGAAGTTCTTCCGCACGGCCTCGGATGACCTGGAGGTCCTGGCCAACAGCGGCCCGGGTGAGGACGGACTGGCGGCAGCCTTTCTGAATGATGCCCGCCGGTTGTTGTATGTGGGTGGTTTGTACACGCTGTACTTTCAGAGTTACCTACTGGGATCCTCGGAGTACCGCAATGTACTGCGGCAGGTGCTCGAAGGTCTGAAGGCCCAGCCCGTCTGGCTGACCACCGGGCGCGAGGTGATCGCCTGGTGGTCGGCACGGCACAAGGTGCAGGTGCAGTGCAAGAAGATCGGCGCGCAGCGGTTGGAGCTGAGCTTGGCCAATCTGGGCGAGGCCGACCTCGACAACGCCAGCGTGTACGTGTATCTCCCCTACCGTCCCAAGAAAGTGGAAGTGCGCTCCAATCTCTTCCGCCTGCGCGCTCCCGAGTTCCAGCTTCTCGACCACGACGACATCCTCCGCATGGATTTTCCCCGCCTGGCCGGGCAGACCAACTACGCCTACCTCATCCTGCTCGATGAGTAGGGTCGCTGAAGAGGGCTGAGCGTGCCGCGCGGCGTGGTGGCGCTGCTGCGCCGGTTGCTTCCCGCCCTTCTCCTGCTAACGGCGGGCGCCTTGGGGGCAAGCTGCCGGGAGCCGCCCCCGGTGGCCCACTTCTACTGCGTAAACGAACCCTCCTCGCAGGAGTCGCTGCGCGCTCATGCCACCCAGGTGGGATTGGTGTCGCCGCAGTGGTTCTTCGTAGTCAATGAGGGGAAGTTGGCTTCGATGGTTGACTCGGAAGTTGTACGCTGGGCACGGGAGCAGGGTGTGCCCTTGATGCCGCTGCTGCTCAACTTCGAGTTTCAGCCTCAGATTGCGCATGAACTGCTGGGAGCGGAGAAATTGCAGGCGCGCTTGATTGAAGAAGTCGTCCAGGTGGCGAGCGAGCATCGCTTCTATGGGCTCCAGCTGGATTTCGAAAACGTGCCGCTGGAGGATCGGGACCGGTATGTGGCCTTTGTGCGACGCTTGCGGAAGGCGCTGCGGCAGCGGGGGCTGAAGCTCAGCGTCGCGGTGCCGGCGCCGCTCGCAGCTACACCGCTGCCCGGTGCACGGAACGCAACAACCTGGCCGCAGAACGAGCAGTCACTGGCGTTCGACTACCGGCGGTTGGGGAAGGAAGCGGACTTCCTCACGTTGATGACCTACGACCACCACACCGCGCCCGACGCGCCGGGGCCGGTGGCGGGGCTGCCGTGGGTGGAGGCGTCGCTGCGTTGGGTGTTGGGGAGCGTATCGCGGAAGAAGCTCCATCTGGGGGTGCCGCTCTACTACCGGAAGTGGGCCGGGGAGAAAGTGACCGAGGGGACCTACACCGAGGCCGCTGCACTCGCCGCGCAGGTGGGCATGAACCCGCACACTGATCCTACACAGATTGAGAGGACGTTTGAATTCGAGGAGGAGGGCACGCGCGTGGTGGTTTGGTTCCAGGATGCAGAGACGCTCCGTCATCGCCTCGAATTGGTCCGGCGCTACAAGCTACGGGGATTTTCGGCGTGGCGGCTGGGTCACGAAGACCCGTCCGCCTGGCAGGCAGTTTTTTCCTCCGGCGCGGGCCGTGTGCGCTAGGGAATCTCGCGATTCCTGGGCTCAGGGGAGGAACTTGACTTCGAACTGATAGGTTCGGCCGGGTTCGAGCCTGCCCAGGATGACTCGCAGGCGGGCGCGTTCCGGGTCGGGCTCAATCCGGCCCGTGGCGTTCCCGCTCCGTAGCACGACCTCACCGGCTTGGACTCCCGCGGGCGGATAGAGATTCAGAACTACGCCTTCGAGCGCTTCGGACGAAGCTGACCGCACGGTGAGCAGGAAGGCGTTCTCCCTCCAGTCGGTGGCCAGGACGCTGAGCCGTGCGCGGCTCTGCCACCAGACGGCGACCTCCCCGGCAGTGGTGAGCCAGGTGGACCCGTCCCGCCAAAGCTCGATCAGCGATGTCAGGACGTCCACGAATTCGGGCGAGCTGAGTCCGTAGCTGTGCATCGAGAGAATGTAAAGTCCGCCCAGGGCGCGGATGATGCCGGAGTCGAACCCAATCCGCTGGACGATCCAGTCGGGCTCGAGCCCGGTTATCCCCAGCGGCGAAAGTGAGCGGTCGTCGCTGGTCATGCGGGTGAGGCGCACCAACTCCCGCCCGCGCTCGAACCGCTCCATGCGCTGTACCACGCGCACCCGGTGGGGGAGCGCAGAGTTGCCCTCGGGGCCCACCTGGTAGTAGTGGAAGCGCGCACCGGCCAGGGCGCGCAGGGTGCCCTGGTCGTAGATATCGTTTGGCGGGTGAAAGCCCGACACCCAGCGACCGCTCAGGCGCCAAAGCGTAACGCGCGATTGCCAGAGCGAGAGGAGCTGCTCATTGGCCGAGGCCCGAGTAAAAGGCTCGTGCGTCTCCCCGTGCGAAGCCACCTCGCCCGCATAGTTGAGGGTGCGCATCAGGTAGCCGCTCTCCCGCACGTACGCCCCGGTGCAATAGAACGTACCCGGGGCCTGTCGGCGGAGAAGTCGCTGCGCGGCGTAACGGGCGTTTTCGGAGCGGTCCTCAACATTCAGCGCAATGACGACGGCAGAGTCGTAGGGCGCGGGCCAGGGATTCACCTCCGCCACCAAGCCTTGGCCAGCCCAATGAATCGCATTGGCAAGAACTGCGTCCAGGATCAATTTGTCTTGCCCGCCGCCCGCGGCCGCGTTTTCCTGAAAGCCCAGCCACACGACGCGCCCGTTTTCCCGCTGGCGGCGGAGCACTGCGCCCAAATAGGTCTCCGGGAGCTTCGGATCCATGGGGAAGAGCGTGAAGTCGCTCCAGTAGGCATCAACTTGGAGCGCCGTTGCCTCGACACGCTCGGGTGAAGTGACCTGCACCCGCGCTGCCGCCCCCGGGCCCGCGCTCAGCGGGGTGCCGCCGTAGAAGCTGACGTACCAGGGCGCAGGGCGCTCCTTGAGCTCGAAGGCGACCGCGCCCGTTAGCTCGCGCAGAAAGTCCCAGTCCTTCCAGGCGCCGCGCTCGTCCCGCGTGCCGGTGGCCCAGGTGGCGACCACGCCCTTTCCGGCGCGGAGGAAAGCGCTGAGGTTGTTCTTCTGCCGCGCGCTCAGACAGACCGCCGACGGCAATACGATGACCTGGTAAGCGCTCAACTCACCTTCCAGTTGTTCGTCCGAAATGATGTCGCGCGGGATGCGGAGCGAGCCCAGGAGCTCATTCCAATAGGCGATGTGGGCTTCGTAGGGTTCGCCGGTGGCCAGAAAGCGGGCGGTGGCTTCGCTGCGCAAGATCGCCACCCGGATTCCCTGAGGAGGTGCGAGATCGACGGCTGGGAGCGGCGCCAGCTCTTTGCTTTCCACTGCTCCCAGCAAAAAGGACTCGTAGGGAAACAGCATCCCGGCGGGGACCCCCACCAGAAAGAAGAAGAGAACGAGTCGTTTCAGCTCAGGTGAGCGGAGGAACTTGAGGTCGACCATTCCGGCTGGTGTGCTGCTCCTGGCTCCCGGTCAGAGTGGCGGCGAACATGAACGCGCCGGCCGCTCAGCCGCCGGCGTGAAACATTCGGTGGCCCGTCCCCTCCGCGACCTACTTCTTCACGGCGGCGTGGAAGAAGGGGATCAGGTAATACCCGTTGAAGACTGTCTTCGGCCGCGACCGCTTGCCGGTCAAGCTGGAGAGGCCCGCAATCTGCGTGCCGTCGCAGCTGTCGGCGATCACGTACCAAGTGTCAGTCGAAATCCGAAGCACCCGCAGAAACTGCCAATCCACTCGCCAGGTGACACTCGTGTCCGAGGGGTCGGTGAACCAAAACTTGGCGAAGGCCGGCTGGGCTTCCGGACAGGCAGTTGAGCTGCAGACCCCCATGCTCGTATACGGGAAATCGAGATAGACATCCAGCAGTCCGTCCGTTGTGAGGGAGCCGCCGAAAACCCCTGGGCTTCCCGCCGGGCCGGCACAGCCCTGGCACGGATGACTGAAGTCCAGTTTCACCTTGCGCGGACCGACCGTGCCGCGCGTATCGAAGGAGAGGATCTTGTCGTTGGAGTTGAACTGCGCCCGCAAACAGTTGTTGCCGCAATCGGCCTTGTCTGAGTAGGTGGTGGAAGAGAGGTTCGTCGTCGCCGTCCAGGGAGCGCCCGTGCTGTAAGCGGAGGTTGGGCCGGCGACAACACCGTCTCCAGTGAAGGCGCTAATGTCCGCCGGGTTGACCAAGCCGGAGCAGAATGCGGTGCCGTTGTTGTAGAAGGCTGTGGTGTCGTGCTCATCGATCACGGAGTCGTAGACGTGAATGTTCAGCGGCACCGTGCTCGACCGAATGGGCTTGGCGGCAAACAGGCTCGGCAGGAACGCCAGAGCAGCGACCACCACCAGTACTAGAGCGCGCACCAAGTGAATCCTTTTCATCAGCAAAGTCTCCTTCGGCTCAACGGTCTGGGCTCATACGGATAAGATAATCCGGTGAGACCCCCCAGCCTTTTCGCGGATAGTCTATGTCAACCGGCTCGATACCTCAATAGGGAAAAGGTCATCATGGGGGCAGTACAAAGGTACTAGACCCGGCTCTCCCCGATCCGGCCCAAGGGATTGCAAGAACTAGGGTTAGCCGCCCGGTTTTCACCCTCACCCTCGATTCCGCCCTCGAGCACCGTATAATGCCTCCGACAACATGCCGACCGGCGCCCGTTTCCGAAACGCCGCTCTTCTGTACAACCCCTTGGCTGGTCAAAGACCTTGGCGACGACGCCTGAGATTGGACCGCGCCGTTGCCCTGCTGGAAGCGTACGGGATCCGCATCGCACCGCTTGCCACTACCGGGCCGGGAAGCGCCACAGAGATCGCTCGCGCTCAAGTCGCGGCTGGACGCGACCTGATTATCGTTTGCGGCGGCGACGGTACGGTAAACGAGGTCGCCAATGGTATGGTGGGCTCGGCCGTGCCGCTGGCGTTACTGCCTTCGGGGACGGCCAACGTGCTGGCCAAAGAACTGGAACTGCCGTGGAACCCCTGGCGGGCGGCGGAGTACATCCCGGATGGGGAAGTGCGACGGATCGCGCTTGGTCGGGCTGGGAGTCGCTATTTCGTTGCCGTGGGTGGCGCCGGCTCAGACGCCAATCTCGTCTATTTCGCGGTACGCCGCGGCTGGGGCAGGCTGGGGATGCTGGCTTTCTGGCTCGAGGGCTTTCGACAACTTCTGACCTACGACTTTCCGGAGTTCACCGTGGCCGTGGGTGGAGAGGCGCTGGCAGCCACACTCGTCGTTGTCAGCCGCACGCGCCACTATGGCGGCCCCATCCAAATTACGCGTCATGCGGACCTCTTTGGCGCCGACTTCGAGGTTGCCGTCTTCCCGCCTCGGAATCCGGCCCTCTACCTGCTCTACTTCCTGGCGCAGTTGGTGGGGCAGTTGGAGGGATTCCCCGAAGTGCGCTCCTTCCGCGCCCGGCATGTGGCGGCGACACCCCGCCGTGGGCGGATACGCGTGCAGGTCGACGGCGAGCTGGCCGGGGAACTGCCCATTGATTTCTCCATTGTCCCCGACGCCCTCTCACTTGTAGTTCCGAGATCGTTAGGCCGTTGACAGGAAGATGCTTGAATCCGGGGCAATTCTGCATCAGCTCGGACCGAAGGCGAATCTTTCGTTTAATCCACAATTCTGAAATATTGTAGAACCACCCAAATTTATTACGAGAATCCATAGAATCTCGGTCGGATTCTTTTCCGGGGATACTCGGGGCCTAGTCCATCCGACAGAAACTACAGGGTATAGAAGACATCCCAAAGATTAAAACTTTTGGTAAACTTCGTGCACGGTATTTATGCTCTGTCGGTCAGAGGGCTTGGCGGGCTAGGTTTACCCGTCGAGGAAGGTCGGACTGGCTACCCTCGCAAATCCACCCAGGAGAACGCAAACAATGAAGGCACAAGTGTATCGCGCGGCAGTCTTGGTGTGTGTCGTCCTGGTAATCAGCCTACCGGCCTGGTCGCAGGTGGCGGGCACGGCGGCGGTTACGGGCACGGTGACCGACCCCACCGGGGCGGTCATCGCCGGCGCCGACGTGACTGTGAGCTCAGAGCGCATCGGCGTGACTCGAACCGCTACCACCGACGCCGCGGGCAAGTTCGTGATCACCCAGCTTCGCCCCGCTGTTTACAGGGTCGAGGTTCGCATGCAAGGCTTCAAGACCCTGGTCAACGAGCGCGTGGAACTCCTGGTTGGTATCACTACCAGCCTTGAGCTCCAGCTCGAGGTCGGGGCCGTGGCCGAAACCATCACTGTCGAAGCCGGCGCTCTCGCCCTCAGAACGAGCGACGCCAGCCTGGGCACCACCTTCTCCGGCGGCGAGATCGGAAGTCTGCCCCTCATGGACCTCGACCCGACCGGCCTGCTCAGCCTCCAGACCGGCGTGACCTATGTGCCCAGCGGTGCACAAACAGGTTACGGCGGGGGCAACCCCGACGACCACCGCGGCGGCTCGGTCAGCGGCTCGCGCAGCGACCAGACCAACGTCACCCTGGACGGCATTGACGTCAACGACCCCATCACCGGCGCCACCTTCACCAGCGTGCTGCGCGTCCCCCGGGCCTCGTTGGAGGAATTCCGGGTCGCGACCACCACCTACTCTTCCGAGGGCGGCGGGCGCTCCTCGGCCGCCCAGGTTAGCCTGGTCACCAAGGGCGGCAGCAACGAACTCC
>Ga0209640_10003788_pt1 | contig 13251 bp, 11 predicted proteins | sample RifCSP10_1_FD_184018 | JGI IMG/M metagenome (GOLD analysis project Ga0209640, IMG submission 184018) | Soil microbial communities from Rifle, Colorado - Rifle CSP2_sed 10_1 (SPAdes) (version 2) | ecosystem: Environmental > Terrestrial > Deep subsurface > Rock core/Sediment | place: Rifle...
TGGTGGCCATGTGGATAGCTGAGCACCTCTCCCAAGAGCGTGCTGCCGAAAAATGATCGTTAGCTCTGGGGACATAATCCGGGGACACAATACTGATTTTTTGTGTAGTCGCCTTTGGCCCGTGGCTCTGGCGTTCCGGGACTAGAAATTAGTACTATGTCCCAAAATTCCCTTATCACTCTTGAATGACGCATCAAGCGTTGTAAATTGTCTCCGTCAAATGGCAAGCGAACGTATCCGCATCGGCATCGATCTGGGCGGGACAAAGATAGAGGCGATCGCGCTCGGCGAAGGGGGCGAGGAGCTCGCGCGCCGGCGCGTGGCCACACCGAGGAGAGACTACGAGAAGACCCTGGGTGTGATCGTCAAGCTGGTCGAGGGGATCGAAGGTGAGCTCAAGGCGCGGGGCTCCGTCGGCATCGGCATCCCAGGGATGATCTCCCCGGCCACTGGCCTCATCAAGAACGCCAACTCCACCGTTCTCATCAGCCACGCTCTGGATAAGGACTTGAGGCAAGCCCTGGGCCGCGAAATCCGCATCGCCAACGACGCTAACTGCTTTGCGATCTCGGAAGCCGTGGACGGCGCAGCCGCCGGAGCTGAAGTGGTCTTTGGTGTCATCGTCGGCACCGGCACCGGGGGCGGGATCGTGGTGCGAGGCAAAGTCCTGACCGGCCCCAACGCGATTGCCGGGGAGTGGGGCCACAACCCGCTGCCGTGGCCGCGGGCCGAGGAGCTTCCCGGACCGGATTGTTACTGCGGCAAGAAAGGCTGCATCGAGACGTTCCTCTCCGGACCGGGAATGGCGCGCGATTATCTCAAGACGACCGGCAAGTCCCTCGATCCTGCCGAAATCGTCACGCTCGCATCCCATGGCGAGGAAGCAGCCGCCGCGTGCCTCGACCGTTACGAAGACCGCATGGCGCGGGGGCTCGCCCACGTCATCAACATCCTCGATCCCACCATCATTGTGCTTGGCGGCGGCATGTCCAACATCCAGCGCCTGTACACCAACGTCCCGAAGCTCTGGGGCCGATACGTCTTCTCGGATTACGTGGACACGCGCTTGGTCCCGCCGCGGCACGGGGAGTCGAGCGGGGTCCGGGGCGCGGCGTGGCTGTGGCCGCTTCGGTAAACCAACGTGGATACAGGGCTCCGAGGGGGCGAGGCTGAAGACCGCAGACGTAGGAGTAGACAGGTTTCGTTAAGGCCCTGACTCTCTTGAACCGTTTGAACGTTTTGAACGCTGGAACAGTTCAAGCCGTTCAAATCGTTTAAGCCGTACGGCATAGGCCTAGACGTTCGGCTGAGCTCAGTCGAAGCCTCGGCTGCGGCCAGAAGACTCGTCCCTTGAGGATTGTAAACCTAGTCGTTTGTACTAGATAAGCGGACCGATGGTGGCAGTAGGGCTTTTCAGGTAAGATGAAACGCTATGGCTGACGGGCAGCAAAACTATTTTGATCCTCTGGTCCTCGCGCGGCTTTCCAATCTCTACCTGAGAGCGCGCTGGGTGGTCGAGGGAGTCATTTCGGGAATCCACCGTAGCCGGGCCAGGGGCTTCAGCGTCGAGTTCGAAGAGCATCGGGAGTATTCCCCGGGAGACGAGCTGCGCCGCGTCGACTGGAAGGCGCTGGGAAAATTCGACCGCTACTTCATCAAAGAGTACGAGGACGAAACCAATCTCAGGGCCTATCTCCTCCTGGATAGCAGCGCGTCGATGGATTACGCCTCGAACGGCATCACCAAATTCGCTTACGGGTGCACCCTCACGGCCTCCCTGGCCTACCTGATCCTGAAGCAGCAAGACGCGGCCGGCCTGGTCACCTTCTCGAACCGCGTCGAATCGTTCGTCCCTCCCAAGGCCAAAAGGGGTTACCTGATGGAGATGCTGCGCGCGCTGGAAGCGAGCAGACCCTCCGGCGAAACCAAGGTCGGGAAGATTCTTTACGAGATTGCCGGACAGATGAAGCGGCGAGGGCTCGTCGTTCTAGTCTCCGACCTCCTCGACGATCCCGAGGAAATTCTCAGGGGGCTTCGCCTCTTTCGCCTCAAAGGCAACGACGTGATCGTCTTCCACCTTTTGGATCCGGCAGAGCTCGATCTCCCCTTCGACGGAAACATCCTGTTCGAGGACCTGGAACAGGCCGGCCTTGAGGTCACCGCCGATCCTCGAGCCATTCGCGGCATCTACCGAAAGGTGGTGGAGGAGTTCACTCAGCATCTGCGCAGCGAGTGCCATGGAGACTCGATTGATTACCAGCTCCTCACCACGTCGACGCCGCTGGATCACGCGCTGGTGAGCTATCTAAGCTGGAGGGGGTGATTCGGGCGTGTCGCTTTTTTTTCTCCATCCCGCCTACCTCTACGCTCTCTTTGCCGCCTCGCTGCCTCTGCTGATCCATTTACTCAACCGGCGCAGGCTAAAAAGAGTGCGCTTTCCTGCGGTGCGCTTCATTTTACTTTCCCAGCGGCGCATCTCCCGCAGCCATCGCCTGCGCCATTGGATCGTCCTCGCGCTCAGGACCTTCGCCGTCTGCCTTCTGGTTCTGCTCCTGAGCCGCCCCGTGTTCCAGACCGGTGCGGGACTCTTCGCCGGGGGCGGCCCCCTTTCGGTCGTCGTCCTTCTGGACAACTCGCTCAGCATGAAATGGAGCAAAGAGGACGAAGAAGGTTTTGTGCGGGCCAAAGAGGCGACGCGGCGGCTTTTCTCCTCGCTTCGAGAGGGCGACCGCGGCGCCGTGATCCCCACCACCCATGCGGGGAGCGGTCCCTGGCGGCTAAAAGCCGATCGCGAGGTCCTCATCAGGGACCTTGAAGGCATCAAGATCGCCGGCGGAACAGCCGACTTTTCGCTCGCGCTAAAGCAAGCTTACGCGCTCCTCAGGGAGCCAGCGGGACAAAAGGAGATCTGGCTGATCACCGACATGGGCCTCACGGGCTGGGATGGCTTCAGCCTATCGCAATTGGAGCAATACGATCCTCTCATTCCGCTGAAGATCCTCAAAGTCGGTGAGCCGAGCCGGCTCCCGAATGCCACCCTCAAAGAGATCAAGTTTGAAAGCCAGGGAGTTGGCGTGGGGATGCCGATCCATCTACAAGCTCAGCTTGTCAACTTCAGCGACCAGGAGATCAAGGACCTGCTCGTCGTGCTCAATCTTGAGGGGAAAAACCAAGAGCAAAAGCTCGTCAACCTGCCCGCCGAGGCTGAGTTGGCGGTAAGCTTTCAGTTGAGCCTCAACCGGCCGGGAGCATACTCTGGCCACCTAGAGCTTAGAAAGGCCGGGCTCGCGGGAAATCCGACAGCCTACTTCACCCTTGAGGCCCAGGATAAGCTCAGGGCTTTGATTGTGGATGGTGATCCGGGAATCTCTCTGGTCCAAAGCGAGACCTTTTTCTTGGCCCGGGCGCTGAACCCCGCGGGAGAAAAGGACTCCTCGCTATTTCTCCCCACCGTGGTCATACCCGAAGCCCTGAATACGATCGACTTCGATCCGTACCAGGCCCTCATCTTTTGTAACGTACCGGTGATCTCGGACCGACTCCTTCCAAAGCTCCGGGATTACCTCGCCCGGGGCGGGGGAATCCTCTTTTTCGTCGGTGACCGCGTGCAAATGGAGGATTACAATCGCAAGCTCTTTCTCTCTTCGCCCTCAATCCTTCCGGCGCGTATGAGCGGCAAAAAAGAATCTGCCGGCGCTGCGGGAGAAACGATAGACAAGCTCGATGCAGGCCATCCTGCCCTCCAAGGGATTAAAGAACCGATCCTGCAGCAATCGCTCAGGTCAACGCGCGTTCAGGGCTATTTGCTTACCGAGCCGGACGGAAGCTCCGCCTTGCTTTCGTTGAGCAACGGCGCCCCGCTCCTGCTCGAGAAAAAAGTGGGCTCGGGACGGGTCCTCTTTTTTGCCACCGCCGCCGATCGAGATTGGAGCGACCTCCCGCTCAAGACCGTCTATCTCCCGCTGGTCCAGTCACTGGCAAGCTATCTCGCCGGAGGCAGAAGGGGAACGGCGGATGCGGGGCTCCCGGTTGGAAATTCAAAGACGATTTCTTTTCCGCCATCTTTTGTCGGCAGGAGCCTGCGCGTGGTGAGGCCGGATCAGACGGAGACGGAGGTTTCCCTAAAGGCTGAGGGCGGGAAGGCGATAGCCGTCATCACCGAAAACGACCTTACGGGGATTTACGGCCTCTTTCTGCCGGACGCGGCAGGCGGCGGGGTCCCTACCCCGCAGCTCTACGCGGTCAATTCGCCATTCCTCGAATCGCGCCTGAAACGCATCGACGACAACGGGCTTCGGACCAAGCTCAGCCCGATTCGCGCGGAGATCATTCCGTTGAAGTCCCTCGATGAAGGAGGAAAGAGCTGGGATCTCTCCTTTTCTCTTTTGCTCCTCCTCATGGTAACGTTGGCCGCGGAAGGTTGGCTCGCCCAGCGCAGCAATGAATAGAAGAGACTTCATTCGCATTCTCTCCTGCGCCCTCCTGGGTGCCTCCGGCCTGGCGCCGAGAAAGGCGACCGCCAGTCATCCGCGCGAGCGCGGACGCCCGGCTCAGTTTGTCTTCGCACAGATTCGCTACCGGGGTGGAGACTGGAACCCTCACCCTCTGGCGGTAACTCCTCTGATGGAAGAGCTAATGCTGCGCACCAGCGTCGAGGCCCACACGGCCCGGCACGAAATTAGAATCACTGATCCGGATCTCTTCTCATACCCGCTTCTCTACCTCACGGGAAAATACGACTTCGAGCCCTTCACCCAGGAAGAGATTGAAATCCTCGGACGATTCCTCTCGTACGGCGGATTCCTTTTGGCCGACGACGCCCTGGGCCAGCCCGGCTACGGATTTGACCGGAGTCTGCGCCGCGAGCTCAAAAGGATTTTTCCTGACAAGGAGCTCAGTCGCGTGCCCGCGGGGCATGCCGCTCTCAAGAGCTACTACCTCCTCAGAACGGTCGGCGGCATGAGAATGGTCCATCCTTATCTCGAAGGCATCCAGGTGGGCAGCGCCACTCCCGTCATCTATTGCAAAAACGACCTCGGCGGCGCGTGGGAGAGGGATCCGCTGGGTAACTGGACGAACGCCTGCACCCCCGGGGGGGAAGAGCAGAGGCGAGACGCCTTCCACCTCGGAATCAATCTCATCCTCTACGCCATGACGGAGAACTACAAAGAGGATCTGATCCACGTCCCCTTCATTCGAAAGAGACTGACGCGCTGACCGGGTGAGCACTAAATAAAGTATAGAAATTTGCCATGAGCGAAATCTTTTTTATCGGCGCCCTTCCCGGGTGGGTGATCCTCCTGATCGCCCTGGCCATCCTGACCTTGCTCGTCAGCCAATTCCGCGCCCTGCGACAACGCTTAGGCGCGCGAAAATGCTGGGCGCTCACGGTGCTCCGGGGGTTGGTCTATGCGTCCCTGGTCTTCTTCCTCCTCAGCCCCGGTCTGATAACGAAGCGGGTGATCAAACTGCGACGGTCCCTGGCCGTGGTCATCGATGCCTCGCAGAGCATGGCCCTTCCCGCCACCTCCGATGGAGGCCAGAACCGAGACCGAAGCCCGAGCCGGATCGACCTTGTAAAGCAGAAGCTTTTAGAGGGAAAGGTGCCCCTCATCCAGAGACTCGCGCAACACTACGACCTTCAGCTTTATCAATTCCACAGCGACCTGGAAGCGCTCCCGCCCCAATCCCTTCCCCAGCTCCGGCCGCAGGGCAGGGATACCCGGCTCTTCGAGGCCTTAAGGGAAGCGGGCCAACGGGCCGGGCCGCGGTCCGGGATCCTGCTCTTTAGCGACGGCATCGCGGACGGAAGGTCAACTTATCTCGAAAAGGGCGTCTCCCTGCCCGTCCCCGTTTTCGCGGTGGGCGTGGGCGAGACCAGAGGCTATACCGATCTGAGGATTGCTGACCTCAGAGTGCCCGATTTTGCCTTCCGGGGCAGAGAGTTCAAGTTCGATTTTTCCATCCAAGCCTTCGGCCTTGCGGGAAAAACCGTGCCGCTCTATTTCAACCGCGGCAAGAACCTCGTCCTCAGCCGCACTATCGCTATCGACCGAGATCCGTTTGAAACACGGGTGAGCTTGAGCTACACGCCCCGGGAGGTGGGCCCTCACAGCTTCGCGCTGAGCGTCCCCGCCCAGCCGGGGGAAGAGATCGCACAAAACAACCACAAAGATTTTAAGATCGGCGTCCAGCGGGACAAAATCAGAGTCCTCACTCTATCGGGTTCCCCCTCGTGGAACTATCGCTTCCTGCGCCTGGCGTTGAAACAGGACCCTTCGATTGATCTGGTCTCTTTTGTTTTTCTCAGAACGCCTACCGATAGCGTCGATGTCCCGGACAATCAGCTCAGCCTGATCCCCTTTCCGATCGATGAGATTTTTTTGGAGGAGCTCAAAAACTTCGACGTGCTTATCTTTGACAACTTCTCCCACCGCTCCTACTTCAACATCGTCTATCTCGAGAAAGTCAGGGATTTCGTGCGCGAGGGAGGCGGATTGGCTATGCTAGGGGGGACGCGCTCCTTTGAGAGCGGGGGCTACGCGGAAAGTCCGCTGACCGAAGTCTTGCCGGTGGAGATGGAGGGCAAAGGAGGCTACGAAACCGACACCCAGCTGCGCGCGGCGCTCACGCCCGCGGGTAAAGCCCACCCGATCACGCGGCTGCTCTCCGATCCGGGGGCCAACGAAGAGGCATGGAAAAAGCTGCCACCTCTCACGACCCTGAACCGCGTCGGGCGTGCCAAAGGGGAGACCCTGGTCTTGGCGAGTGACGGCGCGCGCGGAACCGCACCGCTCCTCGCTGTGGGAAGGTTTGAAAAAGGGCGCAGCCTCGCCTTCATGAGCGACGACTTGTGGCGCTGGAATTTCATCGCCCTGGGCGAAAAGGAGAGCCCGCAAAACCATCTCAAGCTCGTCCGCCAGGCGGTGCGGTGGCTGGCCCAAGAGCCGTCCTTCGAGCAGGTCCAAATCGGGGCGATCGGTGGCACCCGCAACCCCGGCGAGAAGATGGACCTCAAGGTCCGGGTCTTCAAAGACGATTTCACGCCTGCCCCTAACGCCACGGTGAGGCTCCGGGCGGTCGGCCCTGAAGGAGAAGAGATCCCGTTGGACGCGATGCCGGAACCGGCGGCGGGAGAGTTCAGCGCCCCTTTTACGCCGGCGAAGGAGGGCTCCTATCACGTGGAGGCGGAGGCGTATCTGGGAGGGAGGCTACTGGGGAAGGCGAGAAAAAACTTTCTCGTGGCCCCTCCTTTCGAGGAGGAGGCCGACGGCCGGCCTCGGCCTGAGTTGCTGCGGCAGATTGCGGCGACGAGCCGCGGCGAGTTCATCCCGATCTCGAGCTGGAGCGACAAGAGCTTGGAGAGCATGGCGACGCAACTCGAGCGCCTGGCGCCTTCCGAGATCGTCGAGCAGCGCCAGATTCAAGTCTGGAACACCCTCTGGGCCTTTTCGCTAATCCTGGCGCTTTTGGCGAGCGAATGGTGGCTGCGCCGGAAATGGGGACTGATTTAAAAGCCGCAAGCAAGTAGCAATGAGCAGGAGGCAGCACAGAACGATTTCAGCCATCGTCCTGGCATCAGGAGTCGTCATCCTCTTCCCACGCAGTGGCCTGAGCTTCTGCCACGAAGTCGAGGTGGTGCGAAGGATCGCGGCGACGACGCGCGAGAACGCCGTGGGGATCGAGTGGTTTGGCCATTCGACCTTTCAGCTTAGCTCCTCCAAAGGCACGCGCATCCTTACCGATCCGCACGCGCGCGATGATTTGCCCTGGCCCTCTCTTCCCCAACACATCGTCACTGCAAGCCACCAGCACGGACCCCACAGCAACATCTGGATGGCTAAGGGGAACCCCATCGTCCTGGAGGGACTAACCCCGAGCGGTGATGATTGGCGCCCGGTCCACACCAGTATCCGAGATGTTTCGATCTACACGGTGCCGGCCTACCACGACAAGAGCCAGGGACTGCAGCGGGGAAAGAATGCCATCTTTGTCTTTCGCATTGACGGTCTCTGCATCGCTCACCTCGGAGACCTGGGACACCTTCTCACGCCGGCCCAGCTCAAGATGATGGGCAAGATCGACGTCCTTCTGGTTCCCATTGCGGGCGGGTATTTCACGGTTACGGCGAGCGAAGCCCGGGATGTCACCCAACAGGTCAAGCCCAGGATCGCGATCCCTCAACATTACTGGTGGGACAGCGCGCTGGAGGAGTATCTGCGAGCGCAGCCGCGCGTCAAAAAGATCAACGGCAGAGCCGTGAGTCTAACCAAAGCGGGGCTTCCGGAGCCGACCGAAATCGTGGTGCTCTCCACGCGGATGCAGTGAGCGGTAGAGTGGGCATGGCCGCCAGCATATTTCATTTGTCCCGTGAAGTGATCGACGGCGCCCTCAACGCCAAGCCCAGCCGGCAGGTTTAGCGATTGGTCTGAAGCGCGAGTTAGGCCTCAAAATTCAGAAAGTCCCCTTATCTCATTTATCGATATGCTATCGGCTCCAGCCCACTTTTCTTGATGGCGTGAATCGCCTCCGGTGACGCGAGGAATTTGATAAGCGCGCGAGCCGCATCCGAATCCCTGGCAGCTACGGCGACGCCGGCCGAAAACACGCTGACTCTCTGGACTTCCGGCGGCAGCGGTCCCACATACTCTATCCCGGGCACGGGAAGCAGCTCGCTGATCTGCTGGAAGCCGATCTCCGCGTTTCCGCGCGCGACCACGGCGCCGACTCGTTCGCCCTCGATTCTCCGGCACTTACCTATCACCTGGTCGGCTATCCCGAGGCGCTGCAACAGCTCGGTGGAGATATAGCGGCCGCTCACGCTGACGGAGTAGGCGATGGTTTTCGCCTGCAGGAGCGTACGTTTCAGCGCCTCGACCGAGCTGATATCCGGCTTGGGCGCTCCTGCCCGCACGGCCATGCCGATGGCTGAGCGCGCGAGGGGAGTACGGCTTTCGGCCAAGACGTTGCCGTCCTTGATCAACTCCACGAGCACGGCGTCCGCTACAATGACAACGTCTACGGCTTCACCGCGTTGAAGCCGGCTCGGGATCGAATTTGGTCCAGCCCCTATGGAGGTCGCGGCGGTGACGATTTTTTTCTTCGTAGTGAGTTCGAGTTGGGGAATCAGTTCAAGATAGGCCGCGGTAAAGGCACCGGAGGTCATCACTATAATGTCAGGCGACATGGTGTTCATGGTGGTCTTCAACTTTTCCGTGGGGGTCTGGATACGTTCGTTGAATAAGGGGTCAGGACTCTTGATTCTTGAATTTGGGCTCCAACTGTCTCAGCGCCTGCGCCATCCTGCGAGTCGGATTATTCGCCACCCGCTGAACGGCGTTGCCCACCGCGCTGAAATGCAGCCCCACCCGCTCCCCAATTTCCCGTAACCCCATAAAGCCGTATCGCCTCATTAAGTAGCTCGCCACATACCTCGGCTCCGTATACCGCCAGCCTCTCCTCTTTAGCTCCTCCGGTTCGATGCCGTAATACGTCCCTACCGCCGCAACAAGTGCTGCGGGCTTGACTCCCACCAGCTCTTTTCGCCGCACAACTTCCGTCTTTTTTCCCCTTTCCCCGCCGTGCCTGTTCATCACCTTTTCGACGAACTCCTCAGAGCCGATGACCGCTTGGCCGCGCACGTCGTCCCAAGGTGTCCTAACCCCCTCCTTGACTCCGTCTACGACAAACTCCCGGTAACCTCTCTTCGCCTTAATGCCAAACTGGCTCAGGACGTCTCTCATTGTAAGCCATGTCGGTGCCGCCCTGGCTCCAACGTATGACCCGAGGCTGCTCCAGCGGTATTTGATTGGATCCATACTTCTGGTAACCCGCCAAGGGTTTAAATGAATGTAGCGGCTAAGTTCCAATAAATAGGCATCCTTTTCCACCAAGATCGCCTTGTACCTGCCCTGAAATAGGTGACCTACACGTCTGTGCCGACGGTTGAATGCCTGAGTGTAGACTCCATTCAAATATCTCAGAGCCCGGCTCAGTCCGCCCCTCGGGGTCTCAAGCAACAGGTGATAGTGGTTGTCCATCAGCACGTAGGCATGGACCCGAATATCAAACTGCTCTACCGCTTGCTCTATCAACTGCAAAAACTTCTCCCGGTCTATGTCGTCGCGAAAGATCGCCTTGCGTTCATTGCCCCGTGAGGTTACGTGGTAGTGTGCTCCTGCGTATTCAATCCGCAGCGCCCGTGCCATTGATCCCGCCTTTATCAAGGATCGTTATAAGAATCAAGAGTCCTGACCCCCGTCCTTTCCGGACGTCATTGACATCGCCCTGCTTACGGCAACCCTGCGGAAACAGCATCTCGGCGATATGCGCCTGCATCTGTTGAGCGTTAGGCTCCCGCTCGAAGCTGAGAGAATAAATGTAACCTATGGCCTTGCGGGAGCGGCGTGCATTGCGGCCAGCCTTGGCTTCGGCATGAGCGATGTCCGACATCACCAGACCTATCACCCCGTCGCGGTGCCATCGCTCAAGGCGGTTCATTGCTGCCAGGGTTCCGCGTGAGTTAATACGATTTGTGTCGATTTGAAAATAGAAGTATGTCTCCCGGCTTCTCATTGTCCCTTGCACCGCAGATGAGATCCTCTCCGTTGGCGGTTCCTCCTCGGGGGCGCGCCGCACGCTTGGCTTCAGGTTGAAGCGCGCAGCGACCTGCGTTATTACGCGCGAGGCTACCTCAGCACACGAGTCGTTCCCGGAGCGCCCATACCGAAGAATGAGAACCTGACTCCAATTGCATCCAGACTCGTCGGGCGTACCAGGGGGTCCTGGGGCTTGCGTAAAGCGACACTCGCCGCAGGGATCCTGTCGATGGAGTTCCCCGTTCAGGATCTCGTGAAGCTCATCTCGGCGAACGTTCTCTCGTGTCATTCTTGACTCGCGGATCCCTCGCCTATTAAGTCTACTGCCGCGATTCCGGCAGTGTATTAGGCTAAGTCTTCCTTTCCTGATAAAAGCAAAACTGGGAGTAATCTTCCCCAGTTGCGAGGAATCTGTCAAGGGCTATTCCTTCTCCCAAACACTGCCAATCCCGCAGTGTATGAGGATATCAGCCCGCGGTGTATCAGGCTAATGGACCGTTGCTCAAATTCTGTCTGCGGGGCTATAAACACCACGGCCACCTCGGTTCAGAGCATGCGTGTAAATCGTCGTGCTCACATCGCGGAAATTTCCGTCTCTTCTCCCCGAGGGACGTCAAGCTTTGGCTGTTTGGTGGTGTTGATATTTCTTCGCCATTGGGCTAATCGCAAAGCTACAAGTGAGGAGAGTTTATGAAAGCCATCCGTGTGCATCAAGTCGGGGGTCCTGAGGTCCTTAGCTACGAAGAGATTCCCGTGCCCGAGCCCGGGCCAGGGCAGGCCCGAGTTAAGATCGAGGCCATAGGCTTAAACTTTATCGACATCTACCACCGCACCGGGCTTTATCCGATCCCGCTCCCTTTCACCCTCGGAATGGAGGGCGCAGGCGCGGTCGACGCCGTCGGGCCGAGCGTCTCGGAAGTGAAGCCGGGAGACCGCGTGGCCTATTCGATGGAGATCGGGTCCTACGCGGAATATGCCGTCGTGCCCACCCGCAGGCTCGTCCCCCTTCCGGCTGGGATCGACACTCGCTCGGCGGCAGCCGCCCTGCTCCAAGGGATGACCGCTCAATATCTCGTCCGGAGCACTTACCCCCTGAAAAAGGGCGAAACCGTACTCGTGCACGCCGCCGCCGGCGGGCTCGGACTCCTCCTCATCCAGTTCGCCAAGCAAATCGGCGCCACGGTGATTGGCACGGTTTCCACCGAGGAGAAGGCGCGCCGCGCCAAAGAAGCCGGGGCGGATGAGATTATCCTCTATACCGAAACCGACTTCGTTGCGGCGGTAAAGAGAATTACGAATAACCAGGGCGTGCACGTGGTCTATGATTCTGTCGGCAAGAGCACCTTCGAAAAGAGTCTGGACTGCTTGAGACGGCGAGGATATCTGGCACTTTGTGGCAACTCGAGCGGCCCCGTGCCACCCTTCAACGTAAGCACGTTGGCAGCGAAGGGATCTCTCTTCCTCACCCGGCCGAGCCTGCCGCACTATATTTCGGAACGTGAGGAGCTGCTCGCGCGGGCGCGGGAGCTTTTCGACTGGATCATTGCGGGGAAATTGAAGCTGTGTATCGACAAGAGCCTTCCGCTTTCCCAGGCCGCCGAAGCCCACCGCCTGCTGGAGGCGCGCCAGACAACGGGGAAAGTGCTGCTGATTCCTTAAGATAATGAAATGTTCTCAGTCTTGCGGTATTGAGGGTTTAAATGATTTGGGGTGCTGAATTTTTGATTACCTCGGAGCCGTCAATAAAACCTAGAAAGGATCGGACCAACATGAAGCGTGCACTATCGTGGGGTCTCGTTGCCGCGCTCGTCGCCGCGGCCTTTGTCGCGGTGCCGTCGTATGCGCAGCAGAAGGAGTACGAGCCGCAGGTCGGCCAGGCAGGAAAGGATGTGATCTGGGTGCCGACGCCTGAGGACGTTGTCGATAGGATGCTGCGCATGGCGCAGACCACGGCGAACGACTACGTCATCGACCTCGGCGCCGGCGACGGCAGGATCGTCATCGCTGCGGCGAAGAAGATTGGCGCGCGGGCCCTCGGCATCGAGTACAACTCGAACATGGTCAAGCACGCGCAGGGCAATGTGGAAAAGGCGGGAGTCGCGGACAAGGCGCGGGTCATCGAGGGGGACATCTTTGTCAACGACTTCAGCCAAGCCACTGTGCTCACGATGTACCTGCTGCCGGACCTTAACCTCAAACTGCGGCCGCAGATCCTCACCATGCGGCCGGCGACGCGCGTGGTCTCGCACTCCTTCAGCATGGAAGACTGGGAACCCGATGAGGTGTCTGTCATTGACGGCCGGACTGCCTACCTGTGGATCGTGCCCGCCAATGTAACGGGTAATTGGTCGATGGAGCTGACCGGCGCCGGCAACCCGCAAAGGCTTGATGTCACATTCGAGCAACGCTACCAGAAAATCAGCGGCACCGTGGTGCTCGGCCCGGTGCGGGCGGGACTGCGCGAGCCGTGGCTGCGCGGCTTCCAGATCACCTTCAGCTACGTCGACAACAACGGCGTGCGCCGTGATCTCAGTGGGCGGGTTGTCAGCGGCCGCATGGAAGGCTCGTTTCGCGCTGACAACGGCCAGCAAGGCCGCTGGACCGCGACAAAGCGTTAGTTACAAGGAACTCCCCGATCAGAAAGCTGTTCCGC
>Ga0209640_10003789_pt1 | contig 13248 bp, 7 predicted proteins | sample RifCSP10_1_FD_184018 | JGI IMG/M metagenome (GOLD analysis project Ga0209640, IMG submission 184018) | Soil microbial communities from Rifle, Colorado - Rifle CSP2_sed 10_1 (SPAdes) (version 2) | ecosystem: Environmental > Terrestrial > Deep subsurface > Rock core/Sediment | place: Rifle...
CCCGGCCAGGGCAGCTAACCTCTCACTCAGCCGACGATTTGGAAGGTGAGGCTCACCCGCCCCACCTGGATCACCGAACCCGGTGCGATCGGGTAGCGGATCCCCGGCTTGAGCTGGGCCCCGTCCAGGTAGGTGGGGTTTCTCGGCTGGATCGTCTCAAAGAAGAATGTCCCCTCGGTGAGCGTGATGCAGGCATGGTGTCGAGAAACTGTCGGCAAATCTTCGATATCCTCCAGGTCAACGGCCAGCAGCCGGTTGTTGGAGGGATTTCGGTGATCCTTGCGGCCGACGATGGCCGGCTGCCAGGCCAGGTCGTATTCGGTTAGCAAGTGATCTTCGGTAAGGTAAACCCGTTTGAAGTGCTCCTGAAACGGCTCCCGAACTCCGCGCTGGATCGCATCGAGGGTACCGCTCTCCTCAATCATCCGTTCACAGATCAGGGTGGAGCCTTCGATGACGCCTGCATGCTCCAGGGGTGACCGCAGGCTCAATGGCCCTTCGTCCTGCCCCAGCATCAGCTGCAAGGTCCCGTCGATGTTGAACTTGTCTTGAATTTCGGCGAGTAGATTGGCGACCAACAGGCTGCTTCGGACGTTGATCCGCTTGGACCCAATCTCATTCGGTCGGATATCTAGAGTCAGGCTGAGCCGTTCCATGGTTAACCCCGCTTGCCTCTGGCGCCCGGCTTCTTGCCGCGGCCGTCGCCGGTTTTCCCTCTAGCCCTGCCGCCGTCGGTCTTTACTTCGACGCTGGCAAACTCGGAACCTTCGGCAATCGGTCCGGAGGACTGGGCCGCCAGCTCGGCCTGTAGCGCGATCAGTTGGGATAGTTCCGCCAGCGATTCGGTCTGTTCAGCAGCGACGGTCGCCATCTGTTCTGCGGCGATCTCTGCCGCGCCCCCGATAGCAGCCTCCAGCGGTCCCAGATCCATCGGGCGGTAGCTCCACTGGGCCGCCTGTGGGTACTTCCGGCGGATGGCCTCGATCCGATCATCCAGCGGATCTGTTCCGAGCTCGCCATCCAGGAACGGCAGGCAGATCTGCACCATGGAGGCGTTCACCGCCTTGACCAGGAAACCGCGTCCCGGCGGCATTTCCTTCTTGAGGTTGAAGCTGCCTCGCACCCCCATGTACCGAACCACCTCGACGTCCTGCAGCACCAGGGTGTAGCGCGCCGACTCAGCCCGTCGCCGCAGCTCGTCCGAGCTATCGCGGGTGATGTTGGTTGTGCCGGCCAGCACCAGGTGCAGATTCTTGCCCTTGCCCACCTCGGCCAACCCCTGCAGCCCGACCCCGGAGCGACTCAGCAGCCCGGCGTCATCGTAGTGGTCAATGATGACGAAAATCGAGCGGGCCGAGTTGTCCACCGGGGTAAAGATCTGAGGGTGCCCCTTGAGCCGCCCGCGTACGTTGTCATCGAACTCCGCGACCAGCCGCTTGACGACGGCATCCAACTGCTCCGCGTCGGTGACGGTGGCCAGCACATGCGGCAGCTTGTCCAGTGTGTTGCCGTTGCCGCTGCCGAGGCTGAAAAACCGTCGGGCCGGGTCGGAGGGGTCGACCAGCACCATCGCAACCTGCTGCGGCGAGTAACTGTGTGCCAGCGAAAGGACGAGTGAGCGCAGGGTCGTTGTTTTTCCGGTCAGCGGCGGTCCCATCACGATCCAGTGCGGACCCTTGGCCTTGAACTCGACCACGGTCGGCTCGCGATCCAGATCATTGATCCCCACCGGTGCGCTGACGGCCGCCGGCCCCTTGCTCAGCGCCGGCAGCACGGTCTGCAGGTCGATCGCCTCCGCGAGCGGCTCGACCGGCTTCGCCCGCCTTCCGGCCAGCGCCGGAGTCTCGGCAACCAATCCCTCCCAGGCGGTCGCCATCCGCTGGGCGAGCTCCCGATAGGCCTCCCCATCCGGCTCGCCAGCCGGGACGCCCGTTTGGAATTCCAGGGGCTGCGGGCGGCCGTCGAGCATCTCGACCGCCAACCCCCGCCCCGGTTCGTCGTTGAAGCGGGCCCAACCGCGCCCGACGATCGTGGAGTAATCGCTCGGGTCGGCCTGAGTGAACGTGATCCGCTGTCCCAGGATATTGAACAGCTTGCTGTGCACGTCCGAGATCAGTGGAGCGGTGATCGCGAAGTGCACACCGAAGGCGCGGCCGTCCCGGACCATCGCGATCAGATCCAGCAGGTGCTGTTCGTAGGTCTCCTTGAACTCGGAAACATTGTCGATCACCACCAGCACCCTGGGCAGCGAGTCTTTCAAATGTTTCTCGTTGTAGTCGGCCAGCGAGTCATAGGCCTGAAGTTTGTGCTGGCGATCATCGAGAATCGTGCGCAGCATTCGCATGAGCCGCTCGACTCGTTCCTCTTCATTGGCGTCGACAATCCCGCCGAGGTGCGGAAGGACCTTGAGGGCCTTGAGCCCGCCGCGGCCGAAATCGAGGGCGAAAATGTGCAGATCGGCCGGCGAGAACTCGGCGGCCAACGAGAGGATCAGCGATTTCAAGAAAGTGGTCTTGCCTCGACCGGCGGCCCCGAATACCACCAGCGGATCCCCGGCCAGGTCGATGTTGAGCAATCGTTGTTCGGCCTGATATGGGTTGTCCAACAATCCCAGGGTCGCCTGGAGGGCGGGCGGCTTGCTCCAATCGAGCGGCTCCCAGAGCGGTTTGGCTTTCGTATTTTCCATCCACTGGGCCACGACCGGGTTGATGACGAGCTTGCCGTCGGCGGTGGCCGGCTTGAGGTAGCTGGCATCGATCGGAGTGTCGAGGGCCAAGACCGGCGGCAGTGGGTCCGGCCAGGGCTTGAGCTGCTTGGGGATCCTTTGCCGCTTCGCTTCAGCCGCCAGCGCCCCAACCATCCAATCGATCAGCAGCCCCGGCTGGTTGTCGGGCCCCATGTTCAGGGCTTCGAGCATCTCAGCGGTGGTGTAGGCCGGGTCTTGCCCGATGTCCGTGTACTCACCCCCGGCCCAGGCGGCCTGCAATTCGAGCAACGGACCGCCCCCGATCTGGATATAGCCTCGGCCTCCCAACGCGGGCAGGGTCGCGGCGTCCGGCCGCTTGAGCAGTTCCTTGCTGTCATCCGGCGTCTCTACTCTGAGGCAGATCCTAAACTTCATGTTGGCCCGCATCTGGTCGGTCACCATCCCGGCCGGACGTTGGGTGGCCAGGATCAGGGTCGCGCCAAAAGCCCGGCCTAGCCGGGTGATGCTCTCGAACTGGGCCTTGTACTCCGGATTCTGCATGATCATCTCGGCGAATTCGTCCACGATGATGAACAGATGCGGGAAGGTGTCTGGCAGAGGGTCGCCCTTCTTCAGTTTCGGAATCACCCGCTTGCGGTAATCCACCAGGTCGCCAACCCGCCCATCGGCCAGCAGCTTGGATCGCCGGTCGAGCTCGGCCTTGAGGGCGATGAAGATCCGCTCGACCGCGTTGCCCTGCAGGTTGGTCGCGATGTCCACAACGTGGGGCAGCTTCTTGAACGGTTCGAAGGCCGCCCCGCCCTTGAAGTCGACCAACACGAAGTTGACAATCCGCGGGTCGTAGCGGATGGCCATGGCCGCGATCAACGTGAGCAGCAACTCTGACTTCCCGGAGCCGGTCGTTCCGGCGATCATCCCGTGCACGCCATCCCCATCCGCCTTGGCGGAGAAAACCAGCTCCCGGACCTCCCGACTGCTGATCAACCCGATCGGAGCCCGCAGCCACTCCTGGTTCTCTGGCAGCATGCTCTGCTTCCAGTTCTCGGCCATCGGAATGTCACCAATTCGATCGACTCGCTTGCCCAGCATCATCGAGTACATCTCGAGAATGGTCACCGACCGAGGCAGCTCGGCTGCCGGCCGCCGGCCACCCTGTCCGAGCCAGATCTTCTCCATCCGCTCGCCGATGACCGAGTAGGGATCTTTCTCGCCCTCGATCACCGGCATCCCGACCTGGAACTCGAGCGGCTGCCCCTCCTGGTTGACCAGCCCCCGGCCCGGAGTGTTTGCCAGGCTCAGCGCACCGCGCCCCACGACGTCGGCATACATCGAGGCATCCGCCAAGGTGAAGGTCACTCGCTGCGAGAACAGGTTGTACAGCTTCCCACCCAGGTCATTGGGAGTCCCGGCCGTAATGACGTAGTAGATGCCGAGTGCCCGACCATCCCGAATCAACGCGATCAAGTCTGGCAGCAGATGCTCGTAGCTCTCATTGAACTCGGCGAAATTGTCGATGACCACCAGGATGGCGGGGAAGCGGTTCTCGGGGTCGTCGCGCCGCTGGGCGTTGTAGTCTTCCAGCGAGGCGAACTGACTCAGCCGCTCCTGACGCTCCTTCATCTGGCCATGGATCATGCGGAAAAGCTGCTCGACCCGCTCCGGCTGGGAGGCATCGATCGTGGCCCCGCAATGGGGCAGCTTCGAGATCGCCTTCAGCCCGCCCCGGCCGAAGTCCAAGGCGAACACGTTGAGCTCGGCCGGGGATCGGCTGGCTGCCAGCGAGAGAATCAGCGATTTGAGCAAGGTGGTCTTGCCCCGCCCCGCGGCTCCAAAAATGGCCAGTGGGTCGGTCGCCAGATCGAATGTGAGCAGGCGTTGTTCGGCTTGAAATGGATTGTCAATCAGGCCGACGTCCGTTCGCAACGGCAGGGGTGAGTGCCAATCCCAGGCCTGCCACAAGGATTGCTCCTTCTTGTTCCGGATCCAGGCATCGACCATCGGGTTGATCAGGACCATCTCAACCTTGTCGGCCCGCTCGCCCTTCAGGTAGGTCGCATCGACCGGCTGGTTGAGTGGCAGCAGGAGCGGCAGTGGATTGGGCCAGGGTTTCATCTGCTTGGGAACCGACTGCCGGTTAGCCTCTGTCGCCAAGACACCTACCAACCAATCAATCAACAGCCCCGGCTTGCTGCCCGCCGGCAGCCCTAGCGCTTCGGCCACCTCCTCGGTCGGGTACTTCGGGTCGGGCGGTACGTCGGAATAGTCGCCACCGGCCCAGGCGGCCTGCAGCTCGGTGAGGTGCCCCCCACCCACTTGCAAATAGCCCCGCCCTCCGAGCGCCGGCAACCGGGCGGCATCCGGTCGATTGAGCAGTTCCTTGCTGTCCTCGGAAGTCTCCACTCTCAGGCAGATGCGGAACTTCATATTCGATCGCATCTGGTCGGTCACCATCCCGGCCGGGCGTTGGGTGGCCAGGATCAGGGTCGCGCCGAAGGCCCGGCCCAGGCGGGTGATGCTCTCGAACTGAGCCTTGTACTCCGGGTTGTGCATGATCATCTCTGCGAATTCGTCCACGATGATGAACAGATGCGGGAAGGTATCCGGCAGCGGATCCCCCGGCTTCAGACCGGGAATGACTTTCCTTCGATAGTCCACCAGATCGCTGACTCTTCCGTCTGCCAACAACTTGGCTCGCCGATCGAGCTCGGCCTTGATGGCGATGAAGATCCGCTCGACCGCGTTGCCCTGCAGATTGGTAGCGATGTCCACACAGTGGGGCAGCTTCTTGAACGGTTCGAAGGCCGCCCCGCCCTTGAAGTCCACCAGGACGAAGTTCACGATCCGCGGGTCGTAGCGAATGGCCATCGAGGCGATCAGGGTGAGCAGCAGTTCCGACTTCCCTGAGCCGGTCGTGCCGGCGATCATCCCGTGCACTCCGTCGCCGTCCGCTTTTGCGGAGAACACCAGGCTGCGCACCTCCTTGCTGCTGATCAGGGCGAGCGGGGCGCGCAGCCAGTCCTGGTTGGCGGGCTCCAGGCTCTTCTTCCAGTTCTCCGCGATCGGCAGCTGGCCGAGCCGAGAGTACTCTCGGCCATCGATCAATGAAAACATCTGCAGCAAGTCGAAGCTGCGTGGCAATTCGGCAGCCGGCCGCTTGCCGCCGATCGCGGTCCAGACTCGATCCATCCGCTGAGCGATGATCTGATAGCCGTCTACCAGATCCGCGTTGCTCAAGGCTTCCGCCAGTCCGGGGACCCCAATCTGGAATTCAACCGGCTTGCGCTCCTCATCGAGGGCCAGTGACAGGAGGCCGCGGCCAGCTACATTGTCGAAGCCGCGTGCGCCGCGACCAACGATATCCGAGTAAGCCGTCTCATCCGCCAGGGTGAGGGCGAATCGCTGGGTCAGCAGGTTGTAAACTTTGCTGCCGAGGTCGTTTGGCGAGCCGGCGGTGATCGCGAAGTAAATCCCAAACGCCCGACCGTCCCGGATCAGCGCCATGAGCTCGGGGATCAGGTATTCATAGGTCTCGTTGAATTCGGCGAAGTTGTCGATCACAACCACGATCTCCGGGAACAACTCCTTGGGATTCTTGCTGTTGTAATCGGCCAGCGAGTTGTACTTGGTGAGTACCTCCTGGCGCTCGTTCAGAAAGTTGCGCAGCATCCGCATCAGTTGATCCACCCGGGTGACCTCGGCCGCGTCGATGGAGGCGCCTAAGTGCGGCAGGTCCTGAATGGACTTCAAGCCGGCGCGGCCAAAATCCAGGGCGTACACGTGGAGGTCGTTCGGGGTGCGGGTCGCCGCCAGACCGAGCAGCAGGGTCTTCACGAAAGTCGTCTTGCCCCGGCCGGCCGCCCCAAAGATCCCAATGGGACCATCGTTGAGGTCCAGGCTCATCAGGCGCTGCTCGGCCCGGTATGGATTGTCGATCAACCCGAGGGTGGTCTGCAGCGGCCTGGGATTGCGCCAATCGAAGGTTGGCCAGATCTGCTTCTCCTGCGAATTGCGGATCCACCCGTCCAGCTGCTCGCTGATCACGATGGTGCGGTCGGCTGAGAGCGCCCGTTCGGTATTGAGGTAACGGGCGTCCACCGGATCGGTCAGGGACAGACTGGGCGGCAGCGGCTCAGGCCAGGGTTTGGTCTGGGACGGAACCCCATCTCGTTCGGCCCGGATCACGGTGATTCCGACAATCCAATCCAACATGGTGGAGGGATACTCGCCGGCTTCCAGGCCGAGCGCCTCAGCCACTTCCAGTGCGGAGTACAGCGGTTGGTCCTCGCCCGCCTGTTCTCCCGGCCCAGACTGCTCGTCGAGCCAAATCACATCGCGCAGGGTCACGGTTCGATCGTCGCTGTAGTCTCCAGCTACCCGCGCGACGTGGACCGGCACGAGGATATCGTTTCCCACCTGGATGTAGCCCCGACCCCCAATGTTGGGGAGGAAGGCCGCATCCGGCCGGCCGAGCAGCTCTTTGCTATCTTCAGGCGTCTCGACCCGCAAACAGATCCGGAATTTCATGTTGGCCCGCATCTGGTCCGTGACAACCCCGGCCGGCCGTTGGGTAGAGAGAATCAGGGTGACCCCAAACGCCCGGCCCAGCCGGGTGATGCTCTCGAACTGATTTCGATACTCCGGATTCGCGGCGATCATCTCGGCGAACTCATCCACGATGATGAACAGGTGAGGAAAAGTCCGGGGCAGGCTGTCGTCCGCTCCGAGCCGGGGGATGACTTTCTTTCGGTACTCGACCAGATCCTTGGCCCCGCTCTTGGCCAGAATTCGGCTTCGTTCATCCATGACCGCTTGAATGGCGACGAACATCCGCTCCACCGCATGGGCTTCCAGGTTAGTGAGGATGTCGACGCAGTGCGGGAGTCGGCGGAACGGTTCGAAAGCGGCACCGCCCTTGAAGTCCACCAGGACGAAATTCACAATCCGCGGATCGTATTTGGCGGCCAGGCTGGCGATCAGGGTCAGCAGCAGTTCGGATTTTCCCGAGCCGGTGGTTCCCGCGATCATCCCGTGAACCCCGTCGCCACCCTCTTTGGCCGAAATCACCAGGCTGCGTACGTCGCGCATGCTGGTCATTCCGATGGGCGCACTGAGCCACTCTGAGTTTTCGGGCCGGATACTGCGGCGCCAATTGTCCTGAATCGGCAGCTTATCGACCGTGTCCAACTTGCGGCCCTCGACCCGCGACTCCATCTGCAGCAGGTCCACCAGTCGAGGCAGATCCGCGCCAAACGGCCGTCGAATGTCCAGCCGGCGAATCTTGGCCGCCAGCAGCTGCCGGGCATCGCTGGCACTGGCCAGATCGGCGTCGCCAAGATAACGAGCAGAGTTCACCCCCACCTCGGCATAGCGGAAGACTACTTTCTTGCCGGCCGCCGCGACTTCCACCATCGCCTGGCAGTCGCTGGGAATCTTGAGCGGGTCATTGGCTAAGAAGATCACCGAGGCTCCTAAGGCAGGCCCGGCTTGGTTGACCGTGGCAATCAGAGCCTCCGAGGCGACTTCGGCCAGGGGCGAATCGGCCGGGAGATCGCCCGTAAGGTCGACCACCACCAACAGATGCGGCAGGGAAATGTCGCCCTGGCGCCGTTCCTCCTCATCCGTCTCCTGCATCCGCAGCTGGCGCTGGTCCAGCTCGCGCTTCAAGCGATCCCAGAAGGCAGTGACCTGCTCCTTCTCGGCCGCAAAACAGAGCTGATCGAGTCGAGCCGGGGGACCGGACTCGACGCTCTCATCCAGGCCGACATCTCGGATGTTGCAGTGCGGCAGCCATTCGGCCCACTGCCAACTCGGCTGAGCTTGCGGGTGCCCAATGACATACAACCTGGCATCGGTCGCCGATTGGAAGGCGGCGTAATGGGCGACCAGCGCCCGGACAAAGTCCGCGGTGTTGCCTGGGTTCTTCCCGAAGACGCCGATCGAGTGGCGGGCTTCGACCGAACCCCCCAGATTCCCATTGCGGGCTTCGCTGCCCCCAACCGAATCGGCAACAAACCGGCGCAGGGGAATTGTGATCGGCACATCGGTGAGGATCTCGGAATCTTGAGCCAGCTTGCGAGCGTCCTTCGCCAGCGGCCCTTCATCCAGCGGATTGCCGGCCTGACTCAGGCGGTAGACCACGCTGGACGGCCGGGTACCCATTCCGAGACGCACGACCCCGAAGTCGCGGTCGTCGGTCCTTCGCTCCCACAGCCGCGGGCCAAAGCGGCTGGTCTCTTTGCGGGCCGCGATTTCATAGACTGTTGGGATCTCCGGGTAGTTGTGGCTATAGAAGATGCGTTGTGCGTTGTGGGCCCGGTTCATGTCCTGGCGCAGCTCGGCCAGTTTTTCGAGATAGGCCTTCTTCTTGGCTTCGAGCTCTTTGCGCTGCCGTCTGGCCCCGCTGATCGTCACGCCGATCGTCAGAACCATGGCCAGGCCGATCGGGATGATGAAGAGAACATTCCCGGTTCCCGAGACCAACACAAAGCCAATAATCGTTACCAGCGGGATCAGCAGGTTCAGTAGATCCTGCCCCGCCCGGCTTCCCTCTTCCGGCGGCTGAGGGATTTCCACCTCCTTGATTGGCAGCTCGGGCTGAATTCGAGGGGGGCGATCAATGTACTCTGTGGGCATCTTCAAGCTCTCCGGCGATGCAGGGTTAAGCGAGCGAAGGCGGGCTGTACATTTGACAGTGGCGTCTCCGTTCGTCTACAATGCGAACTCTCGAATGAACTGCTTCGAATCGACTTCGAGGCAGCCATCAACAATTATCTCTTAACTTCGTCCGCCTGCGATCGGGCGGGACGGGAGTGGGCAACCTCGAAAGATGAACCGCTTTTGCGAGCGATGTGAACGGGTAACTGTCGACGGCAACCTCTGGTGTCAAGACCCAGACTGCCCTGCCGAGGAAGGATACGAGCTGCTCGGCTACGGAGACTTCCTGGGCGATCTCAAGGTTACCAAACTTGTGCGGGTCTGGCGCAGTGCGGCCGTCTATGAAGCCGAGCGGGGCAAGCTCCCGGTATTGCTGAAAGTGGCCCACCCGACCGATGCGTGCGTCGAGCGGCTGAAACGCGAAGCAACCGCGCTTCACTCGCTTTCGCCCGCCCAGTCGGGCCCGCTCGCCTTCGTGCGCTCCTTCCTTCCCAGCTCCCGGCCCGCCCTCCCGCGGATTCTCCCGCCCTACCCAAGCAAATTGAAGCGACCGTTTGGCGAGATCACATTCCGGGGTGAGCCTCGGGTGTACAGCGTCTACCAGCATGCCCGGGGCAAAATCCTGAGCGACGTCCTGCTTGAGAACCCGCAAGTTTGGCACTCCCAGGCCGCCTGGGTGATCAGTGCGGTGGCGGAGGCCCTGCGCCCGTTGGTGGCCGGCAACCGTTGCCACCTGTGCCTGACCCCTGACATCATTTTGATCGACACCGACCGGCATGGTAATTTGCGCCCGATGCTGCTGGATCTCGGCCTGATCCTGGAGCCTGGACCAAACGGAGCGAACCAAGATCGGAACAAGCTGTCTGAGCCCGCCTATACCGCTCCCGAGCTGCTGGCCAACTCCCACGACGAGATCCCCACCCTCTCGGCAGATGTCTATTCGCTCGGGCTCATCTACTTCGAGATGCTGGCCGGCCGCCCGGGATTCGAGAGCAAACTGCGGCGGGACGATCAGCTGCGAGAAGACGTCACTGAGAATCGCAAACCCCTGTCAATCGACAGGCCCGAATTGGATCAATCTGGGGTTACCGCGATTGTGGAACGGGCGGTGGGCTCGACCGGCCGGTATAACAACGTGATCGAACTGGCCGCGGCCCTGACGAAGATCTACTCAAATCCCCCGCCCGAGCGGAGGCCGATCCCACGCCGGTTGTACTTCCTGATAGCTTTCCTCGGAACGTTCCTATTGATTGCCGCCGTGTTTGCGGCCGCTACCCTGCTCCAGGTCGTCGCTCGCTAAGATCGGACCCCGAGTTCCCCAGAGAGCCATCCCACCGCGAACGGTTCGCCAGAGCTAGCGCCGCACTCCCTCTCCGAAGTATCGCTTGCCTGCGATGTCACCTTTCTTGTGGTCGCCGACTGCGGAGGCCAGGTCACCGCTGAACTCGGTGCACAGTTTGGCCAGGGGTTTGATCTTGTTCTTGATCTGCTCGAGATAATTGGCAAGCGCCAGGGTGGTGCCCATGCTGGCGAACGCCATGGCGCGCAGGATGTTGATTAGCACTTCTAGAACCTTAGCCACCGTTGTTAGGACGTCTGCCGCGGTCTTAAATCCCTTCGAAACATCCGAAATGACTTTGTAGTCCATCTGCACAGTTGTGGTAGCCACTGGATTAGTCCTCCTGGGGGTTCGGGCTAGATCTTGTCGAAGATATCGCCCAGCTCGTCGGCCAGGCTCTTCACTTTCGAATCAGCCTGATCTATGACACTGGTGGCCTTGTTGAGGTTCAGGTTGACGCCTCCGATGGCCGCGATGAGTTCCATCATGGCTGGAACGACCTTGCGCATCACATCGGCTTCGAATTCTTTCTCGTCGCCGCCAATCCAGGCCGACTGGACCTTGGGAATATAGCCTTTGATCTGGTCCAAGACCCCGGAGACGATCTGCTGCTGCTGGCTAACCCCGGACGATACGTTGCTGACTTCGGAGCGAACGAACTGCAGGAATGACATTGGTTGACTCCTTATTGGCTGCTAAGTCGATTCACTTGAAGCGGCTCTGGGCAGTGGAAACACCGTCGCGGGTAGCGACCACCGCACCCTGGATGTCTTTTACAAGCTCTACCATCTTGGCGTCGAGGGCCTTCATTCGCTTGAGCAACTTTCCCTCAATGGCGCCCCGATAGGCCGTGCCGCCATCGCCGACCAGTGCGCCGTCTTCCATCATCTTGGCCAGCTTCTGCATCGTTCGCATGGAATCGTCCAACTGCTTATGAGCCGCAGAAAAGGCGTCTTCCATTTTCTTCATCGAGTCATAGTTCATTCTTACGTCAGGCATTGTGGGCCTCCTGGCCTAATCTGTGATCAGTGGACCTGGCTAAAGCAGCTTGAAAATGCTGCTGGCTTCGTCTTCGGCCTGCTTCATGATCTGGGCGATCTGCTGGGTCTTGCGGGAAGCATCGGCGAGCGACTGCTCCAGCCTTTTCAAGGATGGATTCACCTGCTGCTCCATCTCGGCGAAGAATTTCTTGGCACCCTCGCCGATCCAGTCCCCCCCCTCCAAAGTCCCCTGGGCGGACTTGATCCGGCGGTTCACACCGGCGATGGCAGTGCTTTGCGCGTTGAACAATTGACCAATCTTCGACAATTCGTCAAAATCAGAGCGAACTTTGTCACTGGGCATGAACACTCCTTAGTGGTTGGCCGAAGCAGGGCCGATCGGATGAACAGACTGCAGTATTCTAAGGCCAGTATCCGATGATTTCAAGATGCTCGGTCCCGGCAGGGATAGCCTAGAGGTCATGCCCAAAACCACCCCAAAATACGACGTCGTGATCATCGGGGGCGGCCACAATGGCCTGGTAAGCGCGGCCTACTTGGCCCGGGGCGGCCTCAAGGTGGTCGTGCTGGAGCGGAGGGACATCTTGGGCGGCGCGGCCGCGACCGAGGAAGTCTTCCCGGGGTTCCGGTTCGACACCGGGTCCCAGACCGCCGGGATGCTGCGCCCGGAGGTGCAACGCGAACTAAGACTCGCGGACCACGGCCTTCAGCTGTTCGAGAGTCCCATCCGCTGCGCTTCATTGCTCGGTCCGGATTCTGCCCTTCTCTTCTGGAGACGGCCGGACCAGGTGGGCCGCGAATTGGCGAAGTTCTCGAAGTCGGACGCCGAGCGTTATCCGGTCTTCCTGCGGCAGTTTGGCAAGCTGGCCAGCGGGTTGGATCGGGCGATCGGGCTCACGCCGCCTGCCCTGCCCCCTTTGCTCTCCGAACTCTGGGGCTGGGCCCGAGTGGCGGTTGGCATCCGCCTGCTCGGCCGGGCAGGCATGATGGAACTGCTGCGTACGATCGGCCTCTCGGCCGAGAATTTGCTGGACGACTGGTTCGAAAGCGGGCCGCTGAAGGGCGCCCTCGGCTCGCTGGCGGTCGCCGGCAGCGCCCTCGGGCCCAAAGCTCCCGGCACGGCGTTCACGCTGCTGTACCTCGGTGCCCCAGGACTGCCGCGGACGGCCAGCTTCGTGCTCGGCGGGACGGGACAGCTTTCTGAGGCGCTGGCCCGCGCCGCCCGGGCCAACGGTGCCGAAATCCACACCGGAGAGCCCGTGGTACGCATCCTGCTCGACGACGGCCGGGCAATGGGAGTGGAGCTGCGCAACGGAAAGCAGATTCGTGCCAGGGTAGTCGCCTCGAGCGCCGATCCGCGCAGCACTCTGTTCGACTTGGTCGGCCCCTCCCAGCTCGAGGTCCGGGTCGTGAGACGGGTTCGAAGCATCCGGTTCCGCGGCACCACGGCCCGAGTCAACCTCGCGCTGGAGCGACTCCCCGACTTCCCCGCGATCACGGACCCGGCGGGTCTGAGCGGGCATCTCCTGCTCTGCCCCGACTTGGAC
>Ga0209640_10003791_pt1 | contig 13245 bp, 13 predicted proteins | sample RifCSP10_1_FD_184018 | JGI IMG/M metagenome (GOLD analysis project Ga0209640, IMG submission 184018) | Soil microbial communities from Rifle, Colorado - Rifle CSP2_sed 10_1 (SPAdes) (version 2) | ecosystem: Environmental > Terrestrial > Deep subsurface > Rock core/Sediment | place: Rifle...
GAATACCAGAATCAGGAATGGAATGACGGTCCAGACAACTTCGATGGTGGGGTTTTCGTGAAACTTGGCAGCTTTGTAACCGCGGCTCTTGCGGTGCGTGAAAATGGAATAAAACATGAAGCCGAATACAACCACGAATATGACCAAGCAAAACACCAGAATAATATTGTGCAATTCGAGAATCTTATGGGCGACGGAAGTAACGGGTTTCGGGAAGTTAAGCCCGTATTCGGCAAAGGCTGCCGGCGCCGCGAACCACAGGCCCAAACCCAGGATCAGGCGGGAAATGATTCCTGGAATCCGTCTGATATGTAGTAAGAACATGACTATCTCCCGTATCGCATATGAGCGAAAAACCGAAGCCTAAAATAATGAATGGCGAAGGCGGTTAATTCCGCAATCAATACCGCCATCCCCGGAGGGAAGGTGAACGGTTCGGTTATATGAGAACTCACAGGGCTTCACCGGTGTCTCGTTCTGGCGTTTCGCGCGTACCAATTCTCACTTGACAACACCCACCAGAAAATACGGAATTTCCTGCGTGATTCAGATTATTGATATATTTCAAACCAATTTGGCGCGCGCAAACTATCACAAGCACTTAATACCCGCAACCATGTTTACTAGGGGAAAAATAGCGATATATCGGGAAGAAATGTGCCAGAAAGCCCGGCAAAAATCCGGGTGCTTTAGTCGATAATCCGAGCCAGAGATATAAGTCTATCGATCGAAATAACGGGCGGTAGGATGCCATGATCTCCCAGTGACTGAAGTGGAAAACTCGCGAGCAACGGTGCCTCCATTCTTTGCTCCAGATCGATCATGTTTTCATCCACTCGCGTCATATCAGAATCGATTTGATTGGCAATCCAACCTGCCAGCGGTATGCCAGCATGCCGGATTGCCGATGCCGTCAGTAATGCGTGATTAAGGCATCCCAAACGCAAGCCAATAACGAGAATCACGGGCAACTGCATCGCGCGTACGACATCAACCATGGTCAGGTTTTCGCCAATCGGCACCATCCAGCCTCCGATTCCTTCAACAACTATCCATGAGGCTTTTTGTTGCAGGTGCCGGAAGTGATCGAGGATTTTTTCCAGCCGGATTTCAATGCCCATTTCACGCGCGGCGAGGAACGGTGCGCAAGGGGGTGCGAATGCATATGGATTGATTTCGGCATAATCGGCCGACACCCCGCTGGCAGCGAGCAACAATTCCGCATCCTCGCTGCGCAGACCCGCGGCGGTGGCGTGACAACCGCTCGCCACCGGTTTCATGCCGACGGCAAGCAGCCCCTCACGCGCCAACGCTGACAGCAGCATGCACGCGATCCAGGTCTTGCCGACACCGGTATCCGTCCCGGTAATGAACCAGCCGCCGCTCATGCCGATCGACGCCCAATGCGGCCCACAGGAATCACGGCAATGCCATCGCGTGAGCCCACCTGTTTGGACTCCGGCATCCAGGCATGACCGTACACCGCCTCATACGTTGCCGGGATGCTTCCATCTCGCATCTGCGACTCGTAAGCGGCGCGAAAACGCGCAAACCGCTCCTTGCCGGTTAAGCCGCGGATACGCGCCTTCGCTACGTTATGCGCACCGAGCCGCTTGATGTCGAGCATCGCTTCAATAACGTTGGCATAAGTCAGCGTGAACCGTTCCATATCCATGACCGGATCGGCAAATCCGGCATGCACGAGCATGTCGCCGAGATCGTGCATATCGATAAAGCCGTGCACATGCGGAGTATCGTCCGCCGCGCGCCAAGCCTCGCGCAGCTCACGGAGCGTATCCGGTCCGAAGGTCGTGAACATCAGCAGACCACCGGGGCGCAATACGCGCCCGGCTTCGGCAAACACCGTAAGCGGATCACACCACTGTAATGTAAGATTTGAAACGACCATGTCCACGGATGCGGTGGCGATAGGCAAATGCTCGGCGTCGCCACAAGAAACGGTGCACCGCCCGGTTATCCGCCTCCAAAATCCGGTGTTCCGGTGCGCGCGCCGCGTCATCGCTTCGGCGATATCGATGCCGAGTATCCGCGCGCGGGGATAGCGTTTCGAAAGCTGGCGCAAGTCATAACCTGTCCCGCAGCCGATATCGAGAATGATTTGTGGCGTGAGCCGTACCACGTCAAGCCGCGTGAGTAGGCGATCGGCTATTTCACGTTGCAATACGGCCGCGGCATCGTAGGTATCCGCCGCGCGCTCAAACGACGCGCGTAAGCGCCGTCTATCGAGCGCTAAGCTTTCAGCCATGGATAAAACCTTTGAGCTTATCGAGAAAAAGCGGCAAATGCGTTAAAAACGGCGCGTGCCCGGCCCGCGGAATAATTTCCAGGCGCGCCTGCGGCAAATGCTCAGCCAGGTATCGTGCCGCCCCCACCGGCACCAGCTGATCGCGCTCTCCGTGAATGACCAGCACCGGCGCACTGACGGTCGGGAGCACGGTACGATAATCCGCTTCCATGAGCAGATGCAGCCCCGCACGCAGCCCCGCAACAGCGGGTTGACCGTAGCGAAATAACTCCTCACGCAAGCGGCGTAACACGGCACGATCTTCCTCCGCGGATACCTGCAAACTCAAAAATCGGGTCAAGGTCGTCAGATAATCATGCTCCAGATCGTGCGCGAACTGGTCCAGCACCTCGGGTTTCGTGGCATAAGGCCACCCGGCGGAACGGGCAAACTTAGGCGTCGCACCGACCAGCACTATTTTCGTGACAGATTGCGGAAAGCGTAGCGCCGCGGAAAGCGCAACCAGCGCTCCCAGCGACCAGCCGACCCAGGTCGCCGGACCTGAAAGCACTCGCTGCACCTCATCCGCGAATACCTCGGACGTGAAGGCACGTGGCAGAATTTCACGCGCACGCCCGTGCCCGGGTAAATCAGGAATCGTTACGCGGCAATGGGCGGAGAGCTCGTGCGCAACATCCGCCCACACACCGCCATGCAATCCCCAGCCATGCAGCAGCATGACATCGGGCCCATGACCGTGCTGGTCATAATAGAGTGTCATACTGATATCACATCCGAGAGTGCTCCCAACAATCGATCCACGTGTGCCACCTCATGCGCCGCGGAAAAGGTAATTCGCAATCGCGCGGATCCTACCGGCACCGTCGGCGGCCGGATGGCAGCCACCAGTATGCCCTGTTCCCGCAACCGTCGGCTCACTTCGACTGCCGCCCGCGCCTCACCAAGAATGAGCGGTTGAATGGGTGTCGTCGAGAAGGTCAGAGCATAACCAAGCTGCTGCGCGCCCGCGCGGAATCGCGCCACGAGCGACTGCAGGTGTTCACGTCGCCAGCCTTCTTCCCGCACGATCCGTACACTCGCACGAACGGCCTCGGCCACGGCGGGCGGCAGCGCGGTGGTATATATATAAGTGCGCGCTCGTTGGATCAGCGTTTCAATCAGCGCCGCCTCGCCTGCCACGAACGCACCAAATACGCCCAGGGCCTTGCCGAGCGTCCCCATGAAAATCGCCGGCGGAGCCAGCGGTACGCCCAGATGCTCGAATGATCCGCGGCCGTTTTTTCCCAGCACGCCAAACCCATGGGCATCGTCGGCCAACAATCGCACGCCATGGTGTGCGGCGAGTGAATAGAGCTCAGCCAGCGGTGCGATGTCTCCATCCATGCTGAATACGGCGTCAGTTGTGATGAGTCCCGGCCGATGTACCTGCGCCAACATCTTGGCAAGGTGCTTTGGATCGGTATGCAGATAACGGTTTACCTTCGCGCGGGTCAGGCGCGCGGCATCGATCAGCGAGGCGTGATTGAGTCGATCTTCAAAAATTACATCGTGGCGGTCGGTCAGCGCACTCACCACACCGAGATTGGCCATGTATCCGGTAGAGAACAGCAGTGCCCGCTCGGCGCCGACGAAATCCGCCAATTCTTCCTCGAGGGCATGATGCGCGCGATTATGGCCGCTAACGAGATGGGAGGCCCCGGCGCCGACACCGTAGCGCTCCGCTCCATTTTTCAAAGCCGCTATCACCTGCGGATGATTCGCCAGCCCCAGATAATCGTTGCTGCAGAAGGACAGCAGCGTTTCGTCGCCAACGCGGACCTCCACGCCCTGCGGGGACTCAAGCACCAGGCGCTCACGATAGAGGTGTTGTTCGCGGCGCTGCACCAGATCTTTTTCCAGTGGCTTCATGAAAAAAAGTGCGGGCTGTGTCCCCACATAAGGAAAACTGGCATGGGATTCAGAAGGGAGAGCGGATATGTCAATAAAGTAGCCCTGCTCGCGGCGCTCGCTCGTCTTGGCGTATAAAGAGCGGCAGTTTAGTGTGTTCGATGATAGTCAACAATAATTAACTTAAATGGTTAACATTAAACTAAATAATAGGCATGTATCCCCTGACGCATTTGGCTTGAAATACTCAAGGCAATAATCGCCTTATTTTTAGGCTTTTTTGATTTTCCGGCCGGCCCTCCTTCAGGCGTTTTTTCTGCGGCGCCCTAATCATTGCCTTGCGACAATTAATACAGCAAGACGAGCGAGCGCCGCGAGCAGGCTACTGTTATGCTGCAAGATATTGTCTTCTTATAGTCCACAAGGTCCAATAATCACTTGATCCTTCACTGTAAAATGCATTCAGGCCTGTTTTTTGGGCGCATGTCCTATAAGCTGGATTGTGAAAGTCGCAATAATTTTTTGTAAAAAACCAATAAAAAAGTCACTATATAGACCTAAAAACAAAATCAACCTCCTAAGGGAGATATTATGAAAATGCTAAGGCATTATTTCATCAGCGACAACCTAGACGACCTGGAAGTCTTTGAAGAGCAACTGGAGAACGCCGGTGTTTCCACCCCGCAGATCCATGTGCTCACTTCGCACGACGCCGACTTAGATCATCATGAGCATCTCCACCGGGTTCAGTCGATTATGAAGCGAGATGTGATCCACTCAGCGTGTCTTGGCGCCGTGGTCGGTGTGTGTGCTTTCGTGCTGGTTCTTTCTATTGCCTATTTTGCCGGCTGGACGAAGACCGCTGCCGGCTGGGTACCTTTTGTCTTCCTAGCTATTGTATTGTTGGGTTTTAGCACGTGGGAGGGTGGGTTGTTTGGTATCCAAAAACCCAATCACCACTTTGCCCGTTTTGAACAAGCTTTAAAAGACGATAAACATATCTTTTTTCTGGATCTCGAGCCCGACCAGGAGGCGGTACTGAAGAGGGTGCTGAAATCTCATCCGAAGGTGGAACTAGCAGGGACGGAATCAAACAACCACCACTGGCTTATCCAGTTTCAGAAAAAAGTACCACGTTTCTTTAAAGAAACGTGGCCATGACAGCAGGAACCGCTGTCTGATTTTTTGTTAAATTAGAGGGTTGGAGCGATAGATACTCTTCAGCGGAGTGTTGAGTACAAACGATCTGTCAGGCTCGCTCTGCAGCTAAATCGCTCGGTTTCCGTTTACTGATGCCCCGCCGGATGTTCCACCGGTACCTCGGATCCCACACGGAGAAACTTTTGGTGTTGTTCTTGTTCTAACGATTGTTTCGGCTCGTGCCACAACATAATCGACGGCGATCTTAAGATTTCCTCGTTGAGCAGACATGAAGAAAATACCTCTCAAATTTTGCATCATGATTACAACTGTCGCGCTGGCCGCGATGCTCGCGGGAGTGTGGCTTGCTGTAACATATCGGGAAAACGATTCGCGGGCCATGTTGCTGCCGACTCAGGGAATGGCATTGTTTCCTGATCCGAAGTCACTGTCGGACTTTGCGCTCACCGATCACCAGAACCGCGTATTTGACCTTGCAAACTTGAAGGGTAAATGGTCCTTTCTCTTTTTCGGCTTCACCCATTGCCCCGACATCTGCCCGACGACCCTGGCGGTACTGGCCCGCGCGCGCGAGAACATCGCCAAGAGCACGGTCGGCGCCGAAAATATCCAGTTCGTCTTCGTCTCGGTAGATCCAAATCGCGATACCGCGAGCAAGCTCAGGCAGTATGTGGGCTATTTTGATGCGAGCTTTGTCGGCGTGACGGGGGATAACGCGCAGATCGCCAGCCTGGCCGGCCAGCTGGGCGCGACCTATCGAGTTGCGATCACACCGGGCGTGGAGAACTATCCCGTCTATCACAGCACGGCGGTATTTCTGGTGGATCCGCAGGCCCGATATCATGCCGTGTTCACGCCGCCCCTTGATGCGGAGGCGATCAGCCGGCGTTTCAAAGTGGTGCGCGAGCTCGAAGGAAACAATGCGGCATGAGATGGCGACACCCGGCTGTCGTCTGCCTGATAGCGGCGCTTGGCCTCGTCCCCGCCGCGGGCAAGGCGGAGGGGGTTTCCGTACGTGAAGCCTGGATCAGGGAAGCACCGCCCGGCGTGGCCATGATGGCGGGTTACATGGCGTTGCGAAACAACACATCACAGTCACAAGTACTCGTGGCCGCAAGCAGTCCCGACTTTGAGACTGTGATGATTCACCGCACTATCGTCAAGGACAGCATGACAGGTATGGAACACGCGCCGCAAATCGAACTTCCACCCAAAGCGGGTTTGCTTTTTGCGCCGGGGGGGTATCATCTGATGCTGCTGAACCCGAAACGGACACTACGCGCCGGCGACCGGGTTGATATCAACCTGGAATTCCGCAGCGGCCTTCGTTTACCCGTCACCTTCGAGATCCACAAATGAGAACAAGCAAGCGCCGGCACGGCGACCGCTACGGCCAATCGCGCAGATTGGCAAAGCTAAATTACCCAACCACGCAATAAACGAATCTTTTTAAGTTCTACGCTTTCGGCCGGTTATTTCGACTGTGCCACGATGTAGTCGACGGCGGCCTTGACCTCGGCATTGCTCAGCGCCGGGTTACCGCCTTTGGCCGGCATCACTCCCGCGCTGCCCTGAACCCCGTTGATGGCACTGGCGTAGAGGGTGTCAAGGCCTTTGGCGATACGCTTCGCCCACAGACCGGTATCACCCACCTTCGGCGCACCGGCTATACCAGCGCCGTGGCAGGCGATGCAGGCGCTTTGGTAAATGTGTTGCCCGTTAACCTCGGCCGGCGCGGCGGCCGCTACTGGGACGGGCTGCCGCCGGGTTTCCGCCGATGCGATCGTGACCTGGCCGACGGCTTTGGTCCGCTCGGCTACGCTCGAACGCGCGCCCAATAGAGTGCTGCGATCCTGTCGGACCCGGTCGGGAATGTCGCGGTGATGAGACACGAGAATATAAGTGAACAGCATCAGCACTCCACCAATTCCAAGAATGATCAAAACGTTCTTTGCAAAGCGCTTGTCTGCCATTGATAGTCCCTGTATTCAGGTGCGGATTCTTAAAATTAGGTAGGTGGGCTCGCGGCAGCTTGATCTAAGTACACTAAAATAATATAGCAAGACGAGCGAGCGCAGCGAGCAGGGCTACTGTATTATCCCGCCCCGAAGAATATTCCTCGCGTAAAGAAAGTGTAGTCCGCTTCGATCGCCATGAGGCCAATCAGCACCAGCAAAACCCCCATCGGTATTAAAATCGCACAGACCAGCGCCAGTCGCTCCCAACGCATGTGCATGAAGATGGCGACGATAAACCCAGCCTTCAATAGCATGAATAGGATGATCAGCGACCATCTGAGGAAACCATGGAACTGGAGGTAGTCCACCATGTAAGACCCTGCGCTGAAAACAAACAGCAGCCCCCAGATCCAAAAGTAAATGCTGATCGGATGTTGTTGTCCTTCTGCGTGAGCCATGATGTTGCCCCTTACCAAAGATAAAAGAATGCGAAGATGAACACCCACACCAGATCGACGAAGTGCCAATACAGGCCCATGATTTCGACCATCTCGTAGTTGCCCTTCCGCCCGGTCAGAAAGCCCGGCCGTTCGTTATCCAAATCCCCCCGTATCACCTTTGTCGCCGTGATGAGCAGGAAAATCACGCCGACCGACACGTGAAAGCCGTGGAAGCCGGTGATCATGAAAAAGGCCGAGCCGAATTGGGCCGCGCCCAAGGGGTTGCCCCAGGGACGGACACCTTCTTCGACGATCAGCTTGGTCCACTCAAAGGCCTGCATGCCGACGAACGAGGCGCCAAATAACGCGGTCACCACCAACAAGATAGCCGTCATTTTTTTATTTTTTTCATAACCGAACTTGACGGCCATGGCCATGGTGCCGCTACTGCTGATCAGGATGAAGGTCATGATGGCGATCAAGATAAGCGGGATATGATGGCCAAAAAGCGTCAACGCAAAGACCTCGCTGGGATTGGGCCAGGGCACCGTGGTGGACATGCGCACGGTCATGTAAGAGGTCAGGAAACAAGTAAAGATAAAGGTATCGCTGAGGAGGAAGATCCACATCATGGCCTTGCCCCAGGGGACCTTCTTGAACGCCCGCTGGTCCGAGGACCAGTCAGCAACGATGTCTTGCACGCCTTCAGACATACTGAGTTCTCCTGGTTTTATCCCGACTTGCTTGTGTCATGTGCCTTGGGCTCTGTTTACCTGATGCCACAGAGCTTCAACAACAGATCCAGATTATTCCCTGAAAACAACAGCCCAAACAAAACCAGCCAGACCACAAGCAGGAAGTGCCAGTAAAGGGTACACAGCTCCACACTCTGCCTGATCTTCGTCTCGTCAAAATCACTCCACACATTGGCGACGGTCCTGCCCCAGGCCACCAAACCGCCCAACAGATGAACCCCGTGCAATCCGGTGATCAGATAAAAGAACGCAATGGCAGGGTTGGTTAATTCAAAATAAACCATCGTGCCCAGTTGCCGCCAGGCCAGGACTTGCCCGATCAAAAAAACAACAGTGAAGGCGCCGCCCGCCAGCAGGCCGATGCGCATGCCGTCCATCCGCCCCCGACGCACTGAAAACAGCGCCCACTGAAAGGCGACACTGCTCAATATCAGCACAAACGTATTGGCCCATAACAGCTTGAGTTGAGGCGTGGGACGCCAGTCCTCATACGCCATCCGGTCACCATAGGCGGTAACCAAAAGCATAAACAGAACACCGACCACGGCAAGAAATACCTTCAGAGCGAGGGCCGTGGGCCGCGAAGCCGTGCCCCGATCACGAAGATATTCGACCGAACCCTGGCCCGTCACCCAGGGTTTCACCGTCAGTTGATGGAAAATACTCACGTCGTGGATTCCTGATCGCCTACGTCTTTTTAGGATTTCGCGTGGGCGCCCTTGCCGGCGGGACGTTTTGCGGGATGAAGTCTTCCTTGGCGCCCGGCACGCTGTAATCGTAGGCCCAACGATAAACCACCGGTAACGTCGGACCGAAGTTGCCGTGCTTCGGCGGGGTGTCGGGGGTTTGCCACTCCAGCGAGGTGGCGCGCCAAGGGTTACCTCCCGATGGCTTGCCTTTGAAATAACTCGATACCAGATTGTACAAAAACACCACTTGTACGGTGCCCACGATCAACGCCGAGATGGTAATACCGGCGTTCAAGGAGTGTACCGACTCCGGAATTAAGTCAGTGGTACCCAAGGCATAATACCGGCGCGGCACCCCCTGAAATCCCAGATAATGCATGGGAAGGTAGATCGCATAGGAGCCAAGAAACGTGACCCAGAAGTGAAATTTACCCAAGGTATCGTTAAGCATGCGCCCGGTGATCTTGGGATACCAATGATAGATCGCACCGAATACAACCATAATTGGCGCGATGGCCATCACCATATGGAAGTGGGCGACGACAAACATGGTATCCGAAAGCGGGATGTCCACGGTTACATTACCCAGGAACAGGCCGGTCAACCCCCCGTGGATAAATGTGAAAATAAACCCGATGGCAAACAGCATGGGGACGGTGAGGTGGATGTCACCCTTCCATAACGTCAGCACCCAGTTGTAGACCTTGAGGGCCGTGGGAACGGCGATGATGAGCGTGGTGGTGGCGAAGAAGAAGCCGAAGTACGGGTTCATGCCGCTGACGTACATGTGGTGCGCCCACACCACAAAACTAAGCGCGCCGATGGCCACAATCGCCCAGACCATCATCCGATAGCCGAAGATGTTTTTCCGTGCATGCACACTGATCAGGTCGGAGACGATGCCGAAGGCCGGCAGGGCGACGATGTAGACCTCGGGATGGCCGAAAAACCAGAACAGGTGTTGAAACAACACCGGGCTGCCGCCCTCGTGCTCAAGCTGTTGGCCCATTGAAACAATGGCGGGCATAAAGAAACTCGTGCCCAATAACAGGTCCAGCAGCATCATGATGGCGCTGACGAACAAGGCGGGAAAGGCCAACAGCGCCAGGATGGTGGCCATGAAAATGCCCCATACCGTCAAGGGCATGCGCATCAACGTCATCCCCCGTGTGCGCGCCTGTAACACCGTCACCACATAGTTCAAACCGCCCATGGTGAAACCGATGATGAAGAATGCCAGGGAGACGAGCATTAATATAATGCCCCAAGTCGCCCCCGGTGTGCCCGGTAGGATGGCCTGGGGCGGGTACAGGGTCCAGCCGGAACCCGTGGGCCCACCGGGCACGAAGAAGCTCGCTATCAACAACAACACGGCAAACAAATAGACCCAGTAACTCACCATGTTGACATAGGGGAAAACCATGTCGCGGGCGCCGACCATCAGCGGGATGAGGTAGTTGCCAAAACCCCCCAGGAACAATGCGGTGAGCAGGTAGATCACCATGATCATGCCGTGCATGGTGACAAACTGAAGGTAATTGCTTGGGTCGATAAAGGAAAAGGTATTCGGGAACCCCAGTTGCAGCCGCATCATCCCCGACAATACCAGCGCCACCAAGCCCACCGCGATCGCGGTGATCGCGTACTGGATGGCGATGACCTTGGCGTCCTGGCTCCAGATGTACTTCCCCACGAAAGTTTTCGGATGGTAGAGTTCTACCTCTTCGACTTCGGCAGGTGGGGCGTGAGCCGATTCATCATGCGCAACGTAAGCCATTAAAATTTCCTCATTGCAAATTCTTCATGCGCTCTTTTCGCTTAAGCCTGATCCTTAAAATAATACGCATAATATATTATATTTTATAAATCCTCTGTTCATAACTAAAGTTCCAGCAGGCCGATCATCGTAAAGGTTTCAAGGAGTTAGTGTAAGCAACCAGGTCATTGATTGCCTGGTCGTCGGCCAGAATGGCTGCCATCAAGGCCATCTGGTTTCCGTATATGTCTTTGGGATGGGCGCCGCGAATACCCTGTTGGTAATTTTTCAATTGAGTGACCATATACCAATCACTCATGCCAGCCAGCCGGGGGGCATTCATGGCCTGGATGCCCCGCCCATCAGTACCGTGACAGGTGCCACAGGTCAGATAAGGCTTGTGACCTTTCTTCGGATTGCCCGCCACCGTGGCCGGGGCAGGATTATCCGGCAGCGTCTTGATATAAGCGACGACATTATCGATGGCGACGTCATCAGCCAGCGTCGCCGCCATTGGTGCCATCATTTTACCGAACACATCCTTTTCGTGCGTGCCGCGCGCGCCTTGCTGGTAATATTTCAACTGCCGTTTCAGATACCAGTCTCCTTGCCCACTCAGTTTCGGCGCATTCAGCGCGACATTACCCTCTCCTTGTAAGCCATGACAGGAACCACACACGGCATAGAGCGGCTTGCCTGCTTCGGCACGGCCGGTTGTTTGTGCTGAGGTTTGCGCGAAAGTCGGATATTTGCCTAGCCACTCGTTAAACGTGGTCTCTTCCTCCACCACGACGCTACCACGCATGGCGAAATGTCCAATGCCACATAATTCTTCGCAGAGCACGTCGAATTTCCCGGTACGGGTGGGCGTGAACCAGATATAGGTGACCAGACCCGGCACCAAATCCATCTTGACCCGGAACTGTGCCACGGTAAAGTCATGCAGAACGTCCTTGGAGCGAAGCAGTAACTTGACTGGCTTGTTGAGGGGGAGATGCAGCTCCTGGCTTGATATCAAGACATCGTCCTGTCCGTTGGAATCGTCTGGATGCATCCCGAACGGGTTTTTATCGCTGACGTGCCGGGAATCGACGGTGCCCAATACACCGTCCTTACCGGGGAAGCGATAGCTCCAGGACCACTGCTGGCCCACGACCTCAACCACTGCCGCGTCTTCCGGGACCTCGACGAATTTCGCCCATACAAACAAGCCGGGAGCCAACATGGCGACAACGCCCAGCGAAGTCAATCCAACGAGCCACCATTCCAGTTTCTTGTTTTCGGGCTCGTAGTGCGCCTGGCTTCCCTTCCGGTGACGATAGCGGACCACGCAATAGGCCATAAACAAATTGACGGCGACGAAGACTAACCCCGTGACCCAGAACGTGATACTGATCGTGTCATCGATTGTGCCCCAATTCGAGGCGAGCGGCGTCAGCCACCATGGGCTGAGCAAGTGAAATAGAACGGATCCTACAACCAATAAAATCAATACAATTGCAAAAGCCATACCCTAAGTAATAGTCCTTACCTTAATATTGGTTTCTGACATACTAAGTTACGGTTACGACTTGAAACAAACCGTCTTGGGCGGTGTAGGCCTTCATCTATTATATTACCACTTGCATGGATCGCCAGACGATGAAAAATCCAACGCCGCTTTTAAGCCAACGCTATCCTTTCCCGGGCCTCGTGTCAAAGAGTTGGACGGGCCGGACATGCCTCCGGAAAGGTCATTATTTTTTCCGATATTGTCAAATTATTGTCCACAAGATCAAATGTAAATATATCGGGTTGCGAGCAGCTCTTCCACATCCCGGAAGCTCAGCAAAAACCGGAAATACTCCTGACAACGTAACTGCTGATCTCGTTCGGGTAGGGAAGCCCGCATAGAGAGTCGATGCATTCATTCGCCGAATATGCCTTGAATCCGCATCCGATGCTCATGTTGGCATCACCGGATACGATGCCTCAAGAATAAAGCGGACTTGTACGAAAGACCCGTCTGACGTTTAATTCGCCGTATGGAAACCCCTTTTGTTGAGGCACAAGCCTGCCATAACGCATAACCCCGATGGCGCAAAGTAATGCCAGAATCCTTAAAACCGGTACCGACACGGATAAAGAAAATACAACGCTGGCTGTGGCCGGAAAATTGTTTGCTGTGTACTGCCCGGGTGTCGGTGGGAAAAGATATTTGCCCGGAGTGTGAGCGGTCGCTGCCGCGGTTGCAGTGGGCCTGTCCGCGTTGCGCGGCCCAGGACTCGGTCGTGGATACACTTGAGGCGGTTTGCGGCGAATGCCAAAAAAATCCCCCTGCTTTCGCGTACGCA